>ERZ1643246.428-NODE-428-length-55233-cov-8.919243_pt1 | contig 55233 bp, 55 predicted proteins | sample MGYA00579265_ERZ1643246 | MGnify/ENA primary metagenome ERZ1643246 (study PRJEB29033, sample SAMEA4952261) | chicken gut metagenome | biome: Broiler Chicken; feature: Gastrointestinal Tract; material: Caecum | place: Ireland | collected 2018 | study: Broiler... | reverse complement strand
TGAAAACATTGATTTTACTGGACTATCTCATGTTTTCTTATTAGGAGGCGGGGAATGACAGTCCCCCTTTTATGTAATCGTCGATAACTATAGAAAAGGATTTTATATATAATCCAGAATTCCCCTGATATCTCTCACAACGGCATCCGCCCCTGCTTTTTTATATTTTTCTTCTGCCTGGGACAGTTTTTCCTGCCTCTCGGTCTCAGACAGTGCCTCGTATTCTTCCTGAGACAATCCCAGAACAGAGCTTCCTTCCAGAATACCAATAGTAAATAATCCGGCATTTTTCCCTTCCAGAATATCGGACACGGTATCGCCCACCTTGATGGCATTCTCCACACTGGATACTTTCAAGGTTTTCATATTTTCAAAAATCATATAAGGATACGGGCGTCCCATACCGTCTGTGGAATCCGGGCTGAACCAGCAATCCGGAGCATATCCCAGCTCTTTTGCCTTGGGAACCACCACATTCATCATAATATCTGTGTAACCCGTTGTGGAACCAATCTTGATTCCCATTTCTCTTAATTTTGCCACAGTCTCCAACACATAAGGCTTCGGGTCAGAAAACTGATCTAAAATCTTGAGAAGAGACGGCTCAAACTGTGCATACAGTTGATCCGCATCTGCATCTGTTGGTGCTTTCTGATATTTCTCTGTCCACAGTTCTTTAATTCTCGGCATCTCAAGCATCGTACGGATATGATCCCATTTCAGCATTCCCATGGGCTCTCTGACTTCCTCCATGGTAGGCTCAATCCCTGCATTTTTAAATACTTCCATAAACGCCTGAACAGGTGCGAAACATCCATAATCTACGGTGGTTCCTGCCCAGTCAAAAATCACTGCCTCTGTTTTCTTACTCATCTTTTCTTCCTCTTTCTCTATCTAAATTCTTTTCTCAAACATCAAATTTACGCAGTTTTTTCCATTGCCTGGAAGAATTCATGGAAGATATCCACCAATTTCAGAATATCTTCTTCGTAGATCTCTCCGATGTTTCCAATACGGAAAGTATCCGCATCTGTCACTTTTCCAGGATAAATCGCATAGCCTCTGTCTTTGATGAACTGATACATCTCATTGAAAGAGAAGTTATGATTCTCCGGATAGAAGAATGTGGTAATGATCGGTCCCTGATGCGCCTCGTCAATGTAAGGACGGATTCCCATCTCTTTCATTTTCTCAATCAGAAGACGGTTATTGTGATAATAGCGTTTGGATCTGGCAGGAATTCCACCCTCTTCTTCCAGCTCATCCATTGCTTTCGCAAAGGCAAGTACTGTGTGAGTCGGAGAAGTGAAACGCCATTTCCCATCTACTTCCATAGTCTTCCACTGATCATAGAGATCCAGTGCCAGGCTGCGTGCTTTTCCTTTGCTTTCCGTCAATTTCTCACGGTTGCAGAGAATGAAGGAGAATCCCGGCACACCCTGGATACACTTATTGGCACTGCTGATGATAAAGTCAATGCCCCACTCTCCTACTGGAATATCCACGCCTCCAAAGCTGGACATAGCATCCACAATCATAGTCTTGCCGGCTGCTTTCACAACCTTGCTCACAGACTCAATGTCATTTAAGATACCGGAGGTTGTCTCACTGTGCACCATAGCCACATGAGTGATGGCAGGATCATTTTTCAGAATCTTCTCCACTTCCTCGGCAGAAGGAATCTGATCATACGGCACACTGTATACGCTATACTGCATCTTTGCATGATCTGCGATATCCTTCATACGCTCTCCGTAAGCACCGTTGGCAACAATCAGAAGCTTCTCGTCCTCTCCGATCACACTGGTCAGAACAGACTCCACGCCAAAGCTGCCGCTTCCCTGCATCAGTACCGCTGTATACTCATCTTCTGTCACGTGAGCCAGTTTCAGAAGATTTCTGCGGATCTTCTGTGTAATCTGTTTATAGTCATCATCCCATGTACAGTGGTCTGTCATCATTTCTCTTTTTACAGTCTCAGTTGTGGTCAAAGGACCCGGTGTTAATAACTTGGTTCTGCACCCCGGTCCGTCATGGACGGAAAAACTCTGGATATCAAAAATCAGTCCTTTTGGCTCCATACCTGCTCCTTATCTGGCATACTTCTCACATGCGTATGCTCCGCAGGTAGCGTATGCCCAATTCTCCTTCTCATAACCGCTGCAGGTTCCGATTCCATATTTGTCCGGCTGTGAAAAATTTTTGCAGTTTCCGCACTTGGGAGCCTCCTCAAATCGGGGACACCCTTCGCTTCCTTCTCCGTCAATGGGAACAATCACCTTGTCCAGTGCGCACATTCCCTTCTCACAGTCTAAGTTAATATAATTAATGCAATCATAATGTCTCATTTTCTCTTCCCTCTCTTTCTTATGCTTCGTCATACTCTGTGCGGTAGATTACCTCATCCTGAATGGGCTTTCCAATCTCACACCAATACTGGGTAAATCCTGCCACACGCACCATCAGGTCACGGTATGCCTCCGGTTTCTTCTGAGCCGCACGCAGGGTATCCGATCCCACAACATTGAACTGCACGTGGAAACCGCCTTTGCGCATATACGCCCGTACCACATCCAGAAGCTTCCTGGTTCCGCTAAGCCCCTTAACTGCTGAGGGATGCAGTTTCAAATTCATCTGAGCATTCTGATTCTGCGAATGATCGTAGACAGTAGCGGATTCAAAAATAGCGTAGATTCCATTTTTGTCTGTACCTGCTGCCGCTGATACAGATCCATCGGAATAAGTAGTTCCTGCCAGTCTTCCATCTGCAGTGGCCAGTGTCACGAAACCTTGAGGCCCGTGAGTGGACACAGATATCTGGCACAGATATTCCGGCTTTCCATAATAAGATTTCAAGGTGGGCAGATAATCTTTCAGATACATGTGATATCCGCGCAGCAGCTGATCCACATAAGGATCTGCGTTTCCATACTTCGGCGCATTGACACAGTCTGCAAAAATTCTGGCATATTTCCCGGCTTCAGGTGTGCTTTCCCGGTAATCCGGTGAATACACATCTGTCTCATAGGCTGTCTTAAACCCAAAATTATGCAGCATTGCATCTGTCATCTCTTCCAGTGTATATTTCTTGTCGTCAAACACATTTTTCTTAATTGATGCCAACGAATTGATAAATGTGATGGTTCCACAGGATTCAAAGTTGATAGTTCCATTGTAACGAGAGCCACAATTGCCAATATGCTGTCCCTTCTTAAAGCAGTCTGCTTTCAGAAGAGAATTCACCACTGGCATATTATATTTTCTCCAGATGTCCATCTGCATGTTATTGACACGATTCACAATCCGGTTGCTGATATCCAGATACCGCTTCCACAGTGCAATCATCTGCTCATAAGTCTCTATTTTCTCGTTATGAGCAGGGAAAACTCTCTTGCCGGTTCTCTGATCCATCCCGTTGGTGAGCACCAACTCCAGAATCTTTGGCAATGCGGTAAAATGAATTCCCGTTCCGCAGGTGGGAGACGCACCGCCAGGAATCATGGTCACCTTTCCATTATACTCAAGGGGTGAAAAACATCCCGGCGCTGATTCCAGACATCCACCTAGGCACCAGGCCCTCGCGTCCTCCAGATTCATTCCCTCCGGTCCATACTGACGCATCATAAAATTCATGCCAGTCTGATTGTTCATCCATGCCGGATATCCAAGTCCCAGTTTCGTACACTGAGCCGCTTTCATCAAAAAGTCTTCCGGCATCTTCTCATCGTAAAGCACACTTAAAGTCGGCTGCGGAGTCTTCGCACGCATACCAGCCTCCAAAATCAGATATTCCAAAGGTGTAACCGCACTCATGCCGTCATAAGTCTGTCCCCCCAAAGACAGGTTATTGAAGGTATTTCCTGAGAGTACTCCTCCGGATACTCCTGCCGACGCAAAACACTCAATGCAAGTAATTTTAATTCTATATAGTTCCAGAAGTTCTATCACTTCTTCATCCGTGATTTTTCCTTCCTCAATATCTTTCCCATAAAATGGCTGAAGCACCTGTCCCAGCCGCCCGATGGACTGCCCGGACTGTGGATCTTCGTTGACTACCCCATAGTGGAGGCACAGAGTCATCTGCAGCGCCTCCCGGAAGGAAGAAGGTCTCTTATGGGCAATATTCCCCATCACTTCCGCAATCTCTTCATAATTCTTCTTGAACTGCGGATCCTTCTCTCTTGACGCCAGATCCCTTGCTCTTCTCTCATAATTCTCACACCAACGGCTCAAACCTTTGCAGACTTCTTTCATGGCCGCATAGTAATAGCCACGGCTCATTCCCAGAATCCCGTCGTCTCCGGCTTCTCCCATCACCAGTGCAATTTTTTCATCGCACATTTTCTGGATCTCATCGAATCCGTATTGAAGCGGAAGATAATAGTTCATAACCTCACGGCCTTGAGGAATGGCAAAGGAATCGAACATTACCACCACGCTGTCCATGACCTGGGCGAACTGATCATACTGTGGAATCATTTTCGCATATTTTGTACTGATGTCTTCCACAGAAATCCCGTCCCAGTATTTGGATACTTTTACCAGAACCGGGATATCTTCTTTTCTCATACCAAATTTCTTGGCAATGGAGATAATCTCCCCGTAGCTCTCCGTCACATTTCCGCCGCCGGCTCCTACCACACTGATAGAATCCGCTTCATTCTCTGCCGGAGCATCCACTTCATTCATCAACGACTCCGCCAGGCTGTTAAAAAAGCTTGCACAGACCCACGGAAATGGAAATGCGCCGCGGATATCTTTTGTCTTATTCATCACCAATTTCTCATAAGGGAGAATTGTCGGGGTGGTATGGGCATATCCCCCAGCCACAGCTTTGGCCCGGCGTACTTCCAGGAGATCGCCGTCGTTTTCCCACCAAATCCGGTTATACCAGTAAGGTGTCTCCATATCTGCTGTCACTTTCAAAGTATAGTAGATATCCATCAGCTTTTTAAATCTCTCGCTGGCCTCAGGAATATCTGCCTTCGTGGTGTCATCGGTGTGAATCGTAGAAATCCCCCTTTTTTTCAAGATTTCCTCCAATTTTTTCTTGTTGCTGTCCATCAATGATCCTCCTTCTCCACTTATAATAGGAAGAAATTCTCTCAATTTCAGAGGGAATTTCTCCTAACTATCGATCCTTACATTCTGAGCCACATACTCAGCCGCCTTCGCAACAGCGATATCCTGACGGATTCTGGTCTCTTCCTCTCCCCGAAGAATCGCGCGCACACGATCTTTCTCCATCATATAACGTGCCGACAGCCTGCGCAGCTCCTGCTCATACTCTTCTTCCGTAGCTTCCAGCTTTTCTGCCTTTGCCACTGCTGCCAGAACCATTCTGGAGCGAATCTGCTCCCTTGCCTTTTCCTTCATCTGGTCCAGAAGTTCCTGGGCATTTGTTTTTCTCACACGATAGTATCCCTCGATGGACAATCCCTGCTGCTGCAGTCTGAGAGCATAAGCCTCCATCATCTGTCTGGCACGCTTGACAACCTCTTCTTCTGACAGACGAATCTGGGAATAGGCCGCAATCTTCTTTGCCGCCAGATCCTCTTTCGCTCTCTTCTCAGCCTCCTCATAAGACATCTGATGTCTGATAATATTCTGTTCAACAGCCTCTTTCCACGGTTCGTACGGGATACGTACACTTTGATATTTTCCTAATGTTACCTGGTCTGACACAATTTTTACCCCCTTTGGTCATTCTAGTTTCCTATTATATAAAAAACATTCTTTTTCCAACAGTGCATTTTGCACCATCAATAAAGGAATCCTGCTTTGCAGAATTCCTTCTTATCAGAGCTCGTGCTCTTCCATATACCATTTGATCTCCTGGCTAAGATCCTCCAATCCAGCCCTGTCTAAAATGAAATACATACCCTCCCTGCGTTCCAGATACCCTTCTTTTAAAAAAGCATTCAGAATATTGTACAGTCCTCGCCGGCTGATCTCCAGCTCCTCACACAGACGATATGTACTCTTATACTCAAAAATTCCATCTTCATCAGTGTGCTGACAGATATGATATGCCACCAGCTCTGACAGGCTATAAAAACTTCTGGCCAGTTTTTTCTTATACATCTGATAAATCCGGCTGCTGATCTTCCGGAAAAACAACTCACTGAAATCTTTTCTCTCCATCAAATGTTCAAAATAACTTTTTTCCAGAAAAAACAGCTTACAATTGGTGGAAGCCACAATGTCACAACCAAAATACGCCTTCTGTACATGACTGATATTTCCGGTGAAATTATCTTCTCCTACCCAATCCACAAGAATCTTCTTGCCATCCGGGGAAATTCCTTCCACCCTCATCTGCCCGCTGATCACATAGTAGAGTCCGCCTCCCGGCTGTCCTGCCCGGCACAGATATTCCTCCGCTTTCAGCTCCACCTGTGAAATCTGATCCATGTCCCTCTCAATATAAGGATAAATTTCCAATTCTCTGATTTCCATATACATCCTCCTGTCTAAACACTCATAAGCCCTTCTCAGTATAACATATTTTTTGCCGCACTGCGCTGCGGCAATATGGGGATGCCCTTGGGTATAACATATTTTTTGCCGCACTGCGCTGCGGCAATGCGGGTGCAACCTCTGGTTGACACATTTTCAAGGCTGATTGGTAGTTGTCAACTTCCTTTTATGCTATACTGAAACCACGAAATCAAGAAAAGCTACAGCGCTGTGCCTAAAAAAGAAAGCTGAGGACAAATATTATGTTATTATCAGAAAAAATTTTTAACCTTAGAAAAAAGAATGGATGGTCCCAAGAAGAACTGGCTGAAAAATGCGGTGTTTCCAGGCAGTCCATCTCCAAATGGGAAAGTAATTTATCCACGCCGGAGATCAGCAAAATTTTACTACTGAGTGAACTTTTCGATGTCTCCACAGATTATCTTCTAAAAGAAGATTTTCTTCCAAATCCAGAGCAGATATCCAGTGAAGAACTTCCCCCGGCAAATCCAGATCCCTCTGAGCCACTGCGCCAGGTCAGCCTGGAAGAAGCCAACACTTTTATCCGGGAGCGTCTAAGCTGCGCGCCTCGCATGGCTCTCGGCGTAGCTCTATGTATTCTCGCGCCGATCTGTCCCCTGCTTTTGCTGGCAGCAGTCGACAGCAGCCTGATTCCTCTCACTGAAGACTATGCAATGATTCTCGGCAGCATTGTCTTCTTATTAATCATTGCCGGTGCAGTCTCCATCTTTCTAAATATTCACGGCCGCCTGAAATCTTATGAATATCTGGAAAAAGAAGTATTCGAGACTGCCTATGGAGTCCATGGACTTGCCCTGGAGAGGAAAAAAGACTATGACTCCACTTACACACGCTATATCACGATCGGTGTCATTCTCTGTATCACAGGATGTATCCCGCTGTTTACTGCCGGCGCACTGGAAATTTCGGATTTTTTCATCATAGCAGGTTTCTCCGTAACCTTATTGATTATCGCTGTTGCTGTCTTTCTTTTCGTTTTGGCCTGTATGACCAAAAACACCTATATACAGCTTCTCCAGGAGGAAGACTTCAGCCGGGAAGAAAAAAGATTTCAAAAGCGCTTGGAACCCGTGACATCCATCTACTGGATCACCGCCACAGTCATCTATCTCGCCTACAGTTTCTTCAGTCAAAACTGGGGACGTTCCTGGATTCTCTGGCCGGTGGCCGGTGCTGCTTACGTGGCAGTCATTGTCATCATGCAGCACTTGTCCAGAAGATTCCGCTGAAAAGACATAAGGAAAACAATCAGGGAGAGATTGCCTCTGTGTATCTCCCCCTGATCCACTTCCAGCAGATCAATTGTATGACGGATGTAATGATCCAGGAAATCGGATAGGAAATATACAAAGCAAACAAGGTATGCTCCCAGGCAAACACAGTCAGAATCCAAACGATACGAAAACCGCAGACTCCCAACAATGAGATCATCATGGGAACAAACGAATACCCCATCCCTCTTAAGCTCCCCACAATCACATCCATGATACCGCAGAGAAAATACGTCGTACATACAACTTCCATACGCATTAATCCGTAGGCAACGACTTCCTGATTCGACGAATAGATTCCCAACAGTTCTTTTCCAAACAAAAGTGTTCCATTGCCGATCACCAGGCCAATCGCCGCCACAATTCCCAGACAAAGCTGCAAAATACGGCTCACTCTTTGATAATTTTTTGCTCCCATATTCTGGCTGATAAAGCTGAGAGCCGTCTGATATACCGCACTCATGGCCGTGTAGACAAAGCCCTCAATATTGGAAGCCGCAGTGATACCCGCCACCGCAATCGATCCAAAAGAATTCACAGCAGATTGAACCATCAGATTCGATATAGAAAAAATTCCACTCTGAACCCCGGCAGGTACTCCAATCTTCAAAATCCGGAGAGCTTTCTCCCTTTGCATATGAAGCTTTCGAAACTCCAGATGACAGACACCCTTCTCTTTTCTCAAACACCGGATAATCAAAGCCGCCGATACGGTCTGGGAAATCGCTGTCGCCAGAGCAACCCCCGCAACTCCCATCTGAAAAGCAATCACAAACAGCAGATTCAATGCCACATTCAGCGCTCCTGCCGCAAACAGAAAATACAGAGGTCTTTTCGTATCACCTGTGGCACGCAGCAAAGCTGCTCCGAAATTATATACCATGAATGCCGGCATACCCAGGAAATAAATCCGCATATACAAAACTGCCTGCCCCAGAATATCATCCGGTGTCGACATCATCTTCAAAAAATTCTCTGCAAAGAGTATTCCAACCACCAGAATACAAAACCCGCAGAAAAAACCGAGCAAGATTGACGTGTGAACCGTTTCCTCCACATTTTTTCTGTCACCGGCTCCATAATACTGAGCTGCCAGTACATTCACACCGACTGCGACTCCCATGAAGATATTCACCAAAGATGTAATCAGGGTGCTGGTCGCTCCCACAGCAGCCAAAGCTTCTGCGCCGGTAAACCGTCCAACGACAATAATGTCCGCAGCGTTGAACATCAGTTCCAGAATTCCGGAACCCATCAAGGGAAGCGCGAAAATGAACAATTTCCCTAAGAGTGGTCCGTGGCACATGTCGATTTCATAGGATTTTTTCATATTCCTCCCTCTTTTCCGTTCTATTATTTAACTTCTTTCATTATATTCTAACGGTTTTTTTTATTCAATTTTTACCAGAAATCATATTTTAAATCCAGTTTTTTTGATAAATTTCTGTTTTTCTTCTCTATATTTTGTTATTTTCCGTCAATATCACGAATTTCAAAAAAGTACTTACATCCTCTTTCGTTTTCTGTTAGAATAGCTTCTGCGAAAAGAAAATATAGGTGCTAGATGAAAATGGTAGTGAGATTATATGCTGTAGTCTTAACGAAAGTTATATGAATACGCATGTAGTCTTATTTTTTTTACTCCGGCAGACAAAAAACTTTTCCGGTCGAAATCACTTTCATTTGCACCTGATTAAAGAGTAACAGGAGGAAAAAATGCCAAAGACAAAATTTCAGGACATTATCTTCACCATTATGATGGTTCTGGTCATGGTCTACGCCATGGTCGTCTACAACATCTCTCTGGATATGGGAAAACTCACCAATCAAGTATTTCTCATGGCCTTCGCCGAACTTCCTATCATGGGGATTGTCGGCTTTATCCTGGAAATGTTCATCGCCGGACCGCTTTCCAAAAAGCTGGCCTTCCGTATTGTAAACCCGGCTGAGAATAAGCTGATCTTCGTCATCCTTGCAATCTCTGCCTTTACAGTCTGTCTGATGTGTCCAATGATGAGCCTGGTGGCAACGATTCTCTTTAAAGGTGGTTTGCATCCGGAACTGCTCTCTTCCTGGCTTCAGACAACCGCATTGAATTTCCCCATGGCACTGTGCTGGCAGATTTTCTGTGCCGGCCCCCTGGTGAGATGTATCTTCCGGGTTTTGTTTCCAGAAAAAGAGACTGCCCGCGAAAAAGCAGCCGAAGCAGCTTAAGCAGCAGTCTCCTTTGAACTATTCCTGATACTGGCGGACTCTCAATGGAATACCCAGAGAGTCTGCCAATTTTTTTGATTTCTCAATTGCCTCTGTCCCAATCACACTGACCACAGTAAACCGTACATCTTCCAGATATTGATGACATTCCTGCGCGAAATCCAGCATTGCCTGAAAAGATTTCTCCCCGTAAGCTGGCCTCACCAGCTCCTGATAAGACTTCGCATCCGGAGCATTCAGGCTGATGGAAATGCTGTCCACTGCCTGACACAACTCTCGCGCTACCGGACGGTGATGGATTAAGTCTCCCAGGCCATTTGTATTCACTCTTATGGACAGATGATATTTCTCTTTGATATAGCGGCTGACAGCTATCAGACGATCTAATGCCATCACCGGTTCCCCATATCCGCAGAAAATCACTTCCTGACATCCTGTGAAATCCCACTCATCCAACGCCTTGTAAATTTCTTCCAGGGTGGGATCTTTCTGAAACCAGAGATTCTTCGCATCTCCTATGGCGTCCTCGTTGTTCCGTATACAAAATGTACAGCGGCACGGACATTGATTCGTAATATTCAGATAAACATTTTCTTTATATCCATAGACAATATCAGTCATCTTTCTCACCTCTACTCCCTTTCACTATACTCTTGGAAAAAATCTGGTCTTAAACGACAGGCGATCCAACGCGATCCCGAAAATCAAAAATACCACTCCGCTTCCAGTAGCCTGTATCAGACTGCTCCCCAGAGATACGAAAAACGCAGCCTTAAAACCAAACATCAATCCCTCGGCCAGAAAATACCCTGTTCCCGAGATCAGAAAGGCCAAAAACAGTGCCACCACATTTCGTACTGTCACAATCTTGTTCTCTTTACTCGTAAACGGGAGCACAATCAACATTTTAATCACCACAGTCGCCGGTGCCCAGACAGGCGAGGTAAGCAGGTCCGCCAGTCCTCCGCCGATAGCGCCCGCTGCCATGGCATAGGGAGCCGGCAAAATTGCCGCTGACAGATAAATCAACGCATCGCCCAGATGAACATATCCCCCATTTCCTCCGATGGGAATATGAAAAATATAAGCAGTCATCAATGTAATAAGCGCAGCCATCATTCCTGTGGCTGTCAGACGGCGGATCACCAGATTCTCCCCTGCTGCCCTTCTTGTTGTCATTTCATTTGATCTCATAATTTCTCCTTTGGTCCCGGCAATTCCAATCTGCTCAAGAATGCGGCCGTCACTCTTTTCCTCTTGCCGTTTTCTTATTTTTCCGATAGAATACCATTAAAGTGGATCTGTGAAAATATCCAAAAATATAAATTTTTAAGGGGACAGTTATATGTTAAGACTCACATCCGACTCGGACCACCTGTATATGCAGGTTTACCATTATTTTCAAAAACAAATCGCCGACGGCTCTCTCACCCCCGGCTCCAAAATGCCCTCCCTGCGCCGCTGCGCCCAGGAACTGGAGCTGAGCCGGACTACTGTGGAAGCTGCCTATCTTCAACTAGCCGCGGACGGCTACATTATTTCCCGACCACAGAGCGGTTATTACGTCACATCCATGGGAAGCCGTACCCAGACATCAAATCCCTCTAAGACATCCAGGCTGACTCCTGTTCGTTTTGATTTTGCTTCTTCCGGCGTGGACCGGGAAAGTTTCCGTTTTCAATTGTGGCGGCGCTATCTGAAAAGTGCTCTCCGCCAGGATGAACGTCTTCTCACCTACGGAGAGCCCCAGGGAGAAGAAGATTTTCGTCAGGCATTGGCCGATTATGTGAAAAAACAGCGCAACATCCTGTGCAAACCGGAAGATATCGTTGTCGGCGCCGGTGTACAAAGCCTCCTGCACATTCTCTGTCCTCTTCTTCGCACAGAAAAAACCGTATCCTTTCCCACCCCCTCGTATTTCCAGGGAATCTCTGTGTTTCAGGACTACGGTTTTCAGGTATCTTATAGAAACAAAGACTGTGATCTGATCTATGTCACGCCCGCCCATATGACCAAGTGGGGAGAGATTATGCCAGTCTCCCGGAGACTGGAGCTGATTCACCACGCTGCCAAGGGGCATCTGGTCCTAGAAGATGATTTTGAAAATGAATTCGTCTATCTGCAAAAACCTACCCCATCCCTCTACACGCTGGATGGAGGAAAGCACGTGGTCTACATCGGCTCTTTCTCACGACTTCTGCTTCCTTCCATCCGTATCAGCTTTATGATTCTGCCCCAGGATCTTTCCTGTGCTTACCGCAAAGTGGCCGCCCATTACAACCAGACCGCTTCCAAATCCGAACAGATCGCACTCACCCAGTTTATCCGGGATGGTCATCTGGCTGCCCAGGTCCGGCGTCTGCGCCGTCTATACGCACAAAAGATGAAAAAACTTCTGGATGTCATAACCGAAGTCTTTCAGGATCAGGCATCTTTGCAGATTGGCTCTGCGGGAACCTGTGTCGCTCTGACACTTTCTGCAAAAAAAGTGACCACAGAAAGACCCCTTTCTCGTTTTCCCCAATTTGCCCGGTTAAAATCCATCGGAATCGAAGCACTCAGCTGGGATGACCACTCCATCACTTTACTTCTATCCTGCTCCGCCATGCCCCTTTCTGATTTTCCCCAGGCATGTCTGGCATTGAAAGCCGCCTGGGAAGAATATTCCAGCGCCATAGAGTAACGTTGTGTGCCGTTCCCCAAAGACATTGTATTCTGCCATTGGGACTGACTGCACCTCTACAGTTCCTCACATCTGAATTTTTTCTGTAGCGCACTGATCTGCAAAATGTCTGTCATGCTCCACAAGTATCATCGTGGGCTGGCAGCTGCGGATCAGCTGCTCAATCTGCATTCTGGAGAACACATCAATATAATTAAGAGGTTCATCCCAGATATACAGATGAGCCTGTTGGAGAAGACTTCCCGCAACCAACACCTTTTTCTTCTGTCCTTCCGAGTAATCCTCCAGATTTTTCTCAAATTGTATTCTCTCAAAATCCAACTGGCGCAGCAGTGCCTTCATCAAGCTTCCATCGACACCTAGATTCTCAATATAATTGTCCAGGCTTCCCTTCAGATAAGAGGTATCCTGACTGATATAAGAAATCTTCAGTCCGCTGGCAATCTCCAGAGTCCCCTGCACCTTTGGCGCTGTCTTTTCTCTGGAAATCCAGTTTAACACTTCTGTCTGATCGGAAGCTAAAATAGCCTTGATCACAGAAGATTTTCCACATCCATTTTTCCCCTGAAGGATCACCCGCTCTCCCCTTCTTAGCTCCATCTGAAAATCGTCGATTACCGTATGATTTCCGTAGACAAGACGCAGATTCTGCGCTCTCACATAGACTTCCTTGTGATGAGTAAGCGGCATCATTTTCAGGACAGACGGCTCTTCCAGATTCTTCAAAAGCTTCTCTTTCTCTTCAATGGCTTTCTCCTGTCTTTTCTGAAGATTTTTTCTCCTCATCTGCATTCTCCTGGACTTCTCACCGATATAGGCCCTGGTCCCGATAAAATAATTGTTCTCTTTGCGCTTATCATATCCAATCTTGGATTTTTCCACCTGGTTTGCCCAATCCCCAGCCTGGCGCGCCGCTTCTTTCAGACGTCGGATCTCACGTTTATTTTTCTCCTGCTCAGTCCTCTCAAAATGGTCTCTTCTTTGCTTATTCTCCCACCAGGATGAGAAATTTCCCTGTTCTACCACAATCTGATTCCGCTCCAGAACCAACACATGATCCACACAGGCATCCAACACTGACCGATCATGGGATACCAGAATAAATCCTTTCTTTCTCTTCAGATATCCACAGAGCACTTCCCTGGCTTCCACATCCAGATGATTCGTGGGCTCATCGATCAGAAGAAATTTTCCCTCTTCTGAGAACAGCAGGGCAAGCTGCACCTTCACCCTCTCCCCGTAACTCAAGGTTCGATAAGGCCGGTAGAGAATTCCCGGATCCGCCTCCAGCAGCTCCAGCTCCCGGCAGACCTTCCATTGCTCATGTTCCGGGCGGATTCGTTCCAAAACCTGAAATGTCTCCCTCTCCTCATCTGCCGTAACATCTGTGTAGGGGAAATATTCCATCGGTACAGAAGTTCTGACCTTTCCCTCGTACTCGTATTCTCTCAGCAACAGTTTTAAAAAAGTACTTTTTCCTTTTCCATTTCTCCCGATAAATCCCAGCTTCCAGTCTGTATCAAGACACAAGGAAACATTCTCAAAAATGTTATCGTAACTTCCTTCATAGGCAAATGTCAAACCTGATATCTGAATCTGTGACATATTCATCACTCCCTTCCTCTGCATTGCAATCCTTGCGAAGCATTTTTATTTCCCAGGGATGAACTCCGGGGAAATAAAAAAACCGCCTGCTGCCAGACGATTCCATTCCTTACTCTTATCGGAGTCACAAAATACGCAGAACACAAAAACTTTCCGGACATCCGGAAACTTCTGCTCTTATTCCAATATCAGCGACTATATGACAAATAATCCATCTTCTGGCAGCATGACAAAACTTCCCTCTGCATCTGTAGACCACAGATACATCTGGAATCTTTCTGTCCATCTGTAATTCCCAAAAAATCGATTATCTGTACATTTCACACCTCTTTCTTTTATACTGCCGTTAGAATAACACAGCTCGAAAGAAATTACAAGAATTTTTCCAAGTTTCAAAAAAACATCGCATTTCTCCAGACTGCGTGCTACAATGTAGACAAAGCATTTGTTTCGGGCTTTTCATATAGATGTAGAAGAATGTATTCGAAAAGGGATTCTGGCAGATTTTCTGACAAAACATAAATCGGAGGTCATCCATATGAGTATTTATGAATATGATGCAGAAAAACATATCCGGCAGGAAAAAGAAGAAAGCTGGGAAGAAGGCCGGCAAGCTGGATTTCAAGAACTTTTGAAGCAACAAATCCAGCACAAACTGAAAAAAGGAAAATCAGCGGCCGAGATTGCCGAAGACCTGGAACAAGAGGAATCCCTTATCCAGAATCTGATAAAAGAAATGGAAAAAGACTGAAAAAACATTCATCTGACATAAAGAAGACGGTTCCGCGAGGGAACCGCCTTCCTATCTACATCATGGGATCCATAGACAAAGCCGGATGACCTTTTTCTGTCAGGAAAGCTACCAGCTCTTCCGGGTCTGTGGCGATAGTCTCATCACCGATCATATCGGTGAAATTCTCAATTCCATAGAGTTCTTTTGCCGTCGCGTTCAGGCGGTCTGCAACCGTCTCTTTCAATTCTTTCGGCATCCAGACAATACGCTCAATACCGCCCTCTGCCTTCATGAATTTCTTAGAACCGATGAAGTGTTTTCCATGTCCCATAAATCCTGGTGTCTGAACACCGCCGCCTGTCATGGATGCAAGTTCCGGGAAGGTCATCCCCAGAGGAGTCATCCCCGCATACTCACGGTTTGCAATGCAGACGCCGTTGGAGAATGGCTCAATTCCACAGATACACTCAAAACATCCACAGGAAGTCATGGGCTTCTCCATAATCGAGTACAGAGAGACTTCATGAAGCGCACCCTGGGAGAATTTCTCCACTGCCTCATTGACATCCTCATACTCACCGATTCTGTCATCAATCACCCGCTCTTTTGTGATTTCCTGACACGGACCATTTGGATCCAGCTGGTGAGTTGCCTTTGCGTCCAGCCAGGACACGGCTCCACACAGGCCCAGACGTTCCGGTGTCACCACGCAGACGTGGGATGGTGAGAAAGCCTGGCACAGAATGCAGCTGTAATATACATCCACAGACTCGTCTGTCAGCTTATCCAGCCGTTCATCACGTTTATTGAAGATTGGAATCGCGACTTCATGACGGATTCTCTTACATTCTTCCGGATCTGTATAGATCACAACTTCACACTTGTCAACAACTGCGTCAAACTCATTCTTCACCTGGCTGTAAAGTACTTCTCCAATATGTCTGATACGGAACCCTGCCGCAAATGCATCTTTGCTGATACGGATCCTCTGCATATCTCTCTGGCCAGTGTGGTACACACCTTCAATACAGTTGATATAATTATGAAATTTACGCTCGATAACTGGCTCAAAATCCGGCTGCATATTTTTCCCGGCAACTTTCACCACATAGGCAATACAGTTCTTGCTTCCTAATTCCATTTCATCAGCTTCCGGCCCGACTACAGTAATCTTGTGATCCTCCACCTCAGAGGTTTCACAAGTCTGCACCAGTTCCGCACAGTCCACACGGGAGCCATCAAACTCTACCTGCATGTCGCCGCGGCGGATAATCTCACCCTCAAAGGCAGAAGCAAAGGCAACTGGAATGTCAATATTCTTTACTTTAATTTTAATATCCCTGGCTTCCAGAGAAGTCGTGTTGAACTTCTCCACATCCGGCTGCACCAGCAGGCTCTTCGGAACCGGAGGTACTCCTTCACTCTGGTTTGTGACAACCGGAAATCCAAGAGCAATGGCACCTGCACCGCAAGCCACAATGATTTCATTCAGAGGTGCAAACGCATTGACAAAAGCTGGTACTCTTTCCATCGTATATTTCATCAGCTCACCGGCATCTCCCGGTGTGATATTTCCAAAGATCAGAGCTGCACGCAAAGCCACAGACACTGCGTGGATCACTGCTGTCACATCTTTACCCAGCGGAATCACTCGTACATTGGCACCCATTTTGTATCCCTGTTCCGCACACTGATCAATAATTTCTCCCACCAAAGTCACAAGAATTCCCTGTGCCTGATAGCTCTTCACCAGTGCCACTCCCTCTTCGGCAGTAGGAGCACCACCTAAAATAACTGCAACGCCTGGGATATCACCGGTCACCAGAGGTACCCCCAGTTCCCGGATCGTGGCATCTCCCAAATGTCCATAACAGGGGGCTTCATAAGGCTGCGCCCCATTCAAATATTTCAAGGCCTCGATAAATTCCGCACACAGAGCCGTTGCCACACCTGACATGAACGCATCATGCAGACGGGATTCTCTGGTCATCAGGGTCTTTACCACGCCCAAGGCGTCTTTGAGTTCTCCCAGTGTCTTCACCTTCACACCGGTCACTGCATAATAGCAGGGCAGGCAGTAAGCAGTATTCGGAAATCCCACTGCCTGGTCTGCGCCATATTTCTCAATTGCTTCCGTTATCTGTTTATCCGTCAAGTCATAGACGGTATCATTTCCCTTAAATACAGTTTCAAATAATGTCACGGTCTGCCTCCATTCTGCACGGCTTAAATTCCAAGAGCCGCCCGTTTTTCTTCAATTCTGGCAATCATCTCATCGCCCAGTTTCTCGATATCTGTCTCCACTGTGTAAGCAGCTTCCACCCAGTCACGAATTCCTTCTGTCAGCCAGTAAACCATCTGGTCAGAACCTGTCACCTGAGGCTCCACTCCCAGATAAGTGTCAATACCGGTGGCAACGACATAGTTTCCAATCGATACCGCTTTCTCTGACATCCATTCCGGAGCACAGCCCAGAAGAGGAATCTGAGAGATATTCCATCCGGAATCCTTCGCAAGTTCTGATGCCAGAACCATCATACGGCTGATATCCACACAGGATCCCATATGAAGCACAGGAGGAATATCAGCAAGCTCGCAGACTCTTTTCAGGCCATCACCACACAGCTCCTTCGCACGTTTGTCCATCAGGCCGGCTCTGGCTGCCGCCTGAGCTGAACAGCCGGACAGAACCACGATAATATCATTCTTAATTAACTTTTTCATCAGTTCAATGTGAGCCGAATCCGGGCGTACACGCGGATTGTTGCATCCCACCATAGCCACAGCACCACGGATAACGCCAGAACGGATGCAGTCTACCAACGGTTTTGTCGTTCCGGTCACATCGATCTGCGAGTTTGTAACACCATCTAAGGTTTTGACAATCGCTTCCACAGAATAACCAACCGTCGCTTTTTGTTTCAACTGCGGAATATGTACCAGTTCTTTTTTACGGTTTGCGAAATTTTCCACTGCAGTACGCACAATACGTTTCGCATTTTCCCCGGCAGACTCTGCCTGAAACAAAATGAAGTCCGAATCCGGCATCTGAGCAATCTCAGAAGTTGTGATAAATTTGGTGTGGAAACATTTACTCAAAGGACCAAGAGCCGGGAAAATACACTGCACGTCCACCACAATCGCCTCACAGGCGCCGGTCAGAACCACGTTCTCCTGCTGCAGGAAGTTACCAGCCATGGGAATTCCCCTTCTCATAGCCACTTCATTGGAAGTACAGCAGACGCCTGCCACATTAATACCATTTGCCCCCAGAGATTTCGCCAGCTTGATCATCTCAGGATCTTCCGCGTACTCACAGATCATCTCAGACAGACTAGGATCATGTCCGTGGACAATAATATTTACTTCGTCTTCTTTCATAACACCCAGATTCGCTTCCGTGTCCACAGGTTTCGGTGTTCCGAACATCACATCGGAAAACTCCGTTCCGCACATGGAACCGCCCCATCCATCAGACATACCGGAGCGCAGTGACTGACGTACCAAAGCCTCTGGCTTACTGGAATTGCCCATATGTGTCATATGCATAGCCGTAGACACTTCACGGTCAATCGCTCTTGGCTCAATACCCGCCTCATGCCACAGTTTTCTGGTATGTTCCGGAGCCCGGGAAAGCCATCTTTGTACACCAAATGGTTTGCCATACTCCAGAAGAGCCAGTTCGGACATCTCATGAGCCAGATCATAGATATCTTTTCCTTCTGTCTCTACGCCCCATTCTTTTGCAATACGGAGCAGCTTCTCCGGATCTTTTACTTTATAATTTCCGTCCGAAGAGACTGTGTGCAGGGTATGGCAAATCTCACGTCCATGATCGGAATGTGTCGCTGCTCCCCCTGCGGTAAATCTCAAAAAGTTTCTTCCTGCAATACCATGGGCGTCACATCCGCAAATACCTCTCGGTGCTTTCTTGGTAATACGGCAAGGTCCCATAGAACAGATACGGCAGCAGATACCCTGCTCACCAAATTTACAATGCGGAGTCTGATTTTTCACACGAAGCTGCCAGGCATCTGCTCCTACTTTTGCACCGGTCTCCAAAAGCCGGTTCGTAACTTCTTCAAATTCTTCGACTGTTGTCAGTTTAAAATCACCCATTTTAACCTCCTCTGTGTGCGTCTTTCTATTTGTCTATAGTATAACAATCTACAGAGGAGTTTCCCATCAACGTCTCTTTAAACACCCTAAACAAAACGTTGATAGTTAAAAAAAAGAAAAAGATCTTATCTACCGAGGTATCATAGATAGGATCTTTCTCTCGAAGTTATTACAATAATAGTGAATTCTTCTTCACTCTATTACAAATTTTCAAAAAATGTAATCAAAAAATAGTTGATGCTCATCAACAAAAACGTGATATCACTCATCTTCTGTTTGCTAATTAACTAACGAAATTCCGGATGTTTCTGCACTTTTTCGATCCATTTCATCACATGGTCATGAAAAATCTGAATATCCGGATTCTTCCCGTTCCCCTTTCTTGTGAGCATATAAGTATCCCAGCAGTATTCCCCATCAGAAAAAGGGATCATCACCAGGTTGTTGTCTCTCATATCATCAAAAATGAAATCTACAGTGACAGACAGTCCTCTTTTTTTGCTCACCATCTTATGGCAGAGACTGAAACCACTGGTCTCAAAGACAATATTTGGTTCAAACCCTGCTCTTTTGCATTTTTCCCGAATCACATCATGTATATGAAATTCAGAGCTTTCGATATACAGCGGTTCACCCTTTAAGTCTTCGATGGTCACAGACTTTCTCTCACTCAGAGGGTGTCCCCGATAAACCAGAAGTTTGATGGGAAATCGTTCCATGAATGTTGATTTTAAATATTTCACTTCCTGCGCTCCCACCGTGAAAGCCACATTTCCCTCGCCAGCCAGAAATCTCCGTTCCACTTCGTGATCCGGATATTCCCGGTATTGAAACTTGATATGAGGATATTCCTCCCTGAATTTTGCAATGCATTCCGGTGTCACCAGCCGCAGAATTCCATAGGCTGAGAGCAAATCAATCTCATGATTCTCTCTCTGCTCAATACACCGGATCTCATTGCAAATCGTCTGATACGACTCCAGCAAATCTGTGAGATGTTCGTAGAGGTACTTTCCGGACTCTGTCAGAGTCACTCCTGAACCAGAACGGATCAACAGGGTCGCTCCCAGTTCTGCCTCCATATTTTTCATCACCTTGCTCAGTCCCTGAGGAGTCATATACAGAGAATATGCCGCCTGGGTAATACTTTTTTGTTCACACACAGTCTTAAAATACTGCAGTTCTTTAATATCCATGAGTAATCCTTTCCATATCGAAATCAGACTTACAGCATCTATTTTCTGTCTCGATTATAGACTGTTTTTATCTTCTTTTCAATATGTAATCTCTACTCTATGGACTCTCTCTGCACAGATCAAAGGCCCGGATCTTACATCCCCAGTGCAGGTGTGGGACGAAAAGCATTTTCTTTTCTATCCATAATTACCTGTCTCTCATTTCCGGAATCAAGTATCGTATTGTGCACAGATTCCGGCTCAACTTTCACTGTTGTCACAGCCAGCTCACGGGCTTCCCCTGCATCCAGAAGAGCTCCCACCTGTGCCATATAACAGGAATCTGTCGTCTCCACATCCTCCGCTTCCTTCGCCGTGACAACAAAATGATTACTTGAGATGAAATTCTCTCTTCCGGAAACTACGTGAATCATAACCGGCAGCGTCCCGGACAATTCCGCCTTCTCCGGTTCCAAAACCTCTGAGAAATGATTTGCCATCACCGAATTATAATTTCCACTGACATGCATCAGGCCATACGAATCATCCAAACCGTTGCTGTGATCCTGCATCGGAGTCCATGGTTCCGGATCTTTCAGGAAATAGTTGGAAGAAATCAGGTTTTCCGAACAGTTTTTCTGCAGGACAATCATACCAGGATAGAAGGAATGAAAACGGTTTCCTGTGACAGACGACCGCGTCACCCCCTCAAAATGTACACTGCTGGCTCCACGGGGAAAGACATTATTGGCCGTCACCAAAAGTCCCCCGAAATTCTGGGCGTAGATCGAATATCCATAATTTCCCGCACCAATCAGGTTATCCGTGATCTTGGAGGCCTGTCCCCATCCTCTCAGTTCAATACAGCTGCCGCACTCAGCAATAAAATTATCATGAATGCTCAGAGCATCTGCATGATAGATGGTAACCCCATGTTCCAGATAAATAAAGCCCATTCCATTTACCCGGAAAGAATCCTGGGGACTGGCCACATAGATTCCAGTCTTTCCGTTTCGATAAGTATTTTCCGGATTTTTCTCCCCGGTTCCGTCATCGGTAAAATGAAGTCCATCAATGCAGAAATTCTCAAATTCCACTGAACTGATCCTTGGATCTCCATCCCGTTTCACATAGAAAGCTGCTCCCTGTGTCTCATCTTCCTCTGACGGCAAAAGATCCACAAGAATCCGGCTTCCCCCTGGCCATATCTCATGCCAGTTCTCATAGTTTGTCGCATTGAAACGAATGCTGGACGAGGTAAATCCATGACCAGATCCCATAATCTTCAAATAACTGATGTCAATCACCACCTGGGTTTTCAGATGATAATCCCCAGAGGGGATATAAATCACTGCTCCCGGCTTTCCTCCCTCTTTGACATTCTTCTCCTTTTGTCTGCTTCGGATATCTTCCAAAATACTATTCAATACTTCTCCGATATCCTGATACGGATTTCCCACCGGCCACCTGGTCACGTCATAAAAATTTTTTCCTTCCATTCTAAATCCTCCTGCCGCATTTTATATGCTCAAAAACATTCTTCCATCTGATAAGATTCATACTTTCTGATCACTGCTTTGCCGCCGTATGCTTTCACTGTAATCTGATTCTGGGCATCCCCTGCATAGATATTATTGGAGTGGTTATTCTGATACTGATCAGCAAAAATTTCAATGGAACTTTGATCGGAAAAAATGTGAAGATCCAACGATTTTCTCCCCTTCAAAAAGAGTAGACTCCGGGAAATATCTCTGCTCCATCCATCAGACTGATTCCGGTCCACCGTCATCTGGCCTTTCTCAAAATCTAAGATACAGACAGTCTTTTTTCCCTCTCCGCATCTCAAATTCAATTCCAGTCTTTTGGCATCTGATTCCTGCAGATCGATCTCCATTTTCATCTCGAAAGAGATGCCGTCACCGGCTAAAAGAGCCTTTTCTTCACCCTCCACTGTGATACAGTCTTTTTGCACACCATCTTTTCTCAACATCTCCAGCTCTTTGATCGGGACAAACTGTAAAGTCCCATTTTCCATCAGCCTTACTTCTCTTGGGATATTATAGAATCCACACCATCCTTCCCGATAAGTGGGACCCCAGTCCTTCCAGAAAGGCATCCACTCCCACTCATTCGCCCAGCTGACAATAATCCTCCGTCCATCCGGAGCCAGCAAGGACTGAGGTGCATAATAGTCCATTCCCCAATCCATCTCATTTGCGGTATACGGAGAAAATCTTCCGGTTTCATAGTCAAAATCCCCCACAAAATATACAGAAGTATGCTCTCCTGCTCCCATGGGTGATACCGTCAAAACATACCGGTCTCCGAGTAAATAGAAATCCGGACATTCCCACATATAGCCCCACTCTCCGCGGCTTTCTGCCAGAATACTGACAAATTCCCAATGAAAAATATCCTTAGACCGGTACAAAAGAGCCTGTCCTCTTCCCGCCCGGCTGGCTCCGCACACCATGTAAAAGATCCCGTCATGTTTCCAGATTTTCGGGTCCCGGAATTGATCCGGCGAAACACCCTCCGGAGGCAGCAGCACAGGGTTTCCCTCATATTTTTCAAAGTGGATTCCATCCTCACTCCAGGCAATGCACTGAGTCTGCACAAATCCGTCCCCATGATTTGCACATCCTGTATACATCAAAAACAATTTTCCATCATGCTCAATGGCACTTCCTGAGAAACATCCGCCTCTCATATGATCATCATAACTTTCACTGGGTGCCAGCGCAAGGGGAAGATACTCCCAATGTACCATGTCTTCGCTCACCGCATGTCCCCAGTGAATGTAATCCCAGAATCCATAATACGGGTTATTCTGGAAAAAAACGTGATATTTTCCCCGATAATAAATCACTCCATTGGGATCGTTAAGCCATCCGGTCTGAGACATAAAATGATAACGCTGACGCATTTTTCCATTTCTTATAATCTCTTTTTCTCTGTCAATCGCAGCCTGTGCATGCGCAATATTTTCCAGCATTCTTTCTCTTGACATAAATTCCTCCAACTGTGTTTAACCTTTTACTGCCCCGGCGGTCATACCCTGAACAATATACTTCTGTGCTGCAAGGGAAATGACCATGACAGGGAAGCTGAACAAAAACGCACCTGCACACATAGGTCCCAAATCCAGATTATAAGCAGACAAAAATCCTGCCAGGCCGACGGTAAATGTCTTTGCATTGGTACTGGTAAGAAGAAGCGCAATCAGGAAATCATTCCATGCCAGAAACAGTGTAAAGATAAATGCCGTCGCAAGCCCCGGTTTGCAGATGGGCAGGATCACCTTCCGGAATGTCTGGAAACTACTTGCTCCATCCACAAAAGCTGCCTCATCCAACGTGGTGGGAATTCCCTCATAAAAACTCAGCATCGTCCACATGACAAAGGGCATATTTACTGCCGCATACACAATGATCAACGCGATTCTCGTGTCATACAACCCCAGATTGCTGATCAGTTCATAGATAGGTACTACGATACTGGATGTGGGAATCATCTTCAGACAGAGAATCAACACAATCAGAACAATGGAAAGCTTTGCCCCGGAACGCTGTATCGCATAAGCTGCCAATGCTCCCAGAATCAGAGCGATGATGGTGCTGCACACGGCTGTCGTCAGACTATTAACCAGGAAGCTAAGGGCATCCATACGCTCAAACAATCCCTGGAAATTCTCAATGGAGAATATCTCTGGGAAAAATTTCGGCGGCACTGCAATCACTTCCGAACCAGGTTTAAAAGAACAGCTTATCACATAAAGGTAAGGAAACAGCCAAAATACTGTGAGAATCACAGAGATTCCGATTCCAAAACCTTTTAAAATTCCTTTTTTCTTACTCACAATTTTCGCCTCCTATTTCACCTATCAGCTCACTTTTTTCTTTGGATTCCACAGACTCTGCATAAATACCAGCGTGAAAATTACCAGAACCGCAATGAAGATAACCGCCATCGCACTGGCATATCCCACGTCATTATACCTGGTCAGCGTCTTGTAGATGATGATACTGATCGTTTCAGAAGAGCTGTTCGGACCGCCTTCTGTCATGGCCCAGATAATATCAAAAGTTCTGGCCGCATCAATAATTCTCACAGAAAGAGCTGTCAGCAAAACCGGTTTAATCACTGGAAGTTTCACATAGAAAATCTGCTGCAGCATGTTGGCCCCATCAATCTTGGCCGCTTCCACCATACTGGAATCCAGCCCCTGAAGTCCTGCCAAAATCATCAACATCATGAACGGAGTCGTAAGCCAGATGTCCGCAATACAGCAGGCCAGCAGTGACCATCTCTCATCGGCCAGCCAGAGAATGTCGCTGGAACTGGAGAGAATTCCAATCCTAGTGAGAAGCTCATTGACAATACCAAAACTGGAACTCATCATCAATTTCCATGTAAGACCTGCCACCAGGGGCGCAATCATCAAAGGAGCCATCATCAAAGAACGGATCACCTTGCTGCCCTTGTAATTCATCTCAAAAAACAGGGCAAATAAAAGTCCCAGTATAGTCTCAATTCCCACGGCTACGATAATATAGACCAGCGTATTCTTCAGCTGCTGCAGAAAGCCTCCCTGAGAAAACGCATGAATATAATTTTCCAGTCCGATAAAAGTTTTATCGCCAGTAATCCCAATCTCATAAAAACTGTCAATCACCATAGTGATGATCGGATATACCAGAAATGCACCCATGAAGACCGCACCTGGCAAAAAGAATAACAATAATGTCTTTTTCGATATTAATCTCATTTTTATTTTCCCGCCTTTTCAAAACAAAGGGCAGTTCCTGCTCCAGCCTTGCCTCTCAGGAATGCCCTCTGTCAGTCAATTCTTATGAACCAGAACCTTCTTATACAAATATTTATTGGCCGATAGACTCAATCTCTGTCTGAGCTGATTCCAACGTCTCGTTTATATCAGCTCCTCCCAGACCAGACTCTACCACATTTGTGAGAACCTCTTCGATCTGTGCCCAGGTAGACACCATTGGTCTTGGCTGAGACTGTGAAGATTCCAAAGTCTCCAATACCGCAGTTGTATGTTCATTTCCAGCTTCCTGTCCCGCCTCTTCATATACAGAAGTTCTTCCTGCAATTTTCAGAGTCAGATCCATATAGTCTGCGTTGTGATCATACATAAACTCCACATATTTCTGAGCCATCTCTTTGTTTGCGGAATTTTTCATCACACACTGATACCATGGACCCGTCGTCGCACCGATTCCTGCGCTTCCTGCAATCATCGGAGCACAGCCAACTTTGTCAGCGCCCAGAGCTTCCACTGCTGCCGGATACTGATGGCTCCAGTTCAGCTGCATCGCTACTTTTCCATTGGTAAACAGCTCCTGAGACTCCGTAGCTGCTGTCGCCAGAGAATCATCCGGTGAGTAATCGGCATCTGCCATCTCTACCATAAAGTTCAGTGCATCCGCATATGCCTGGTCTGTAATGTTCACGTTTCCGTCTTTGTCAAAGACAAGTCCGTCTGCACCTGCCTGGCAAGCGAAATCCAGGAAAGAGCACACTGCATCGGAACCGCTTCCCAGAACGGTGGTTCCATACATATCATCTGTCGCCATCTCTGCTGCCAGTGCCTTATATTCCTCCCATGTTGTAGGAACTTTATCCTCCGGAATCAAATCTTTTCTGTAGATCAGGATTTTACAGTTTGTCCACATAGGATATCCAAGAAGATTACCATCGATGGTTCCACTTTCCTCCAATGTGGGAAGGAAATCACTGGTATCCGCATCCGTAATCGGTTCGATTGCATCCGCAAAGGCAGCCAGCCATACAAAATCCATACAAGCCACATCGTGAGCGGCTTTTCCAGACTTAATCTCTGTGGAAATCTTGTCATACATACCATTATATGCAACTGCATCGACAATTACCTTGCATCCGGTCTCTTCTTCAAATTCATCTGCTGTGTCATTTGCCAGAGCTTCTGCCGGAGATCCGCTCTCCACAAGAACGGTAATACTGTTCTCGCTTTTGCTGTCCGCGGTAGATTCTCCATCTTCACTGGAACTTCCACATCCCGTAGCCAGTGTTCCAACCATTGCAGCTGTCAGTAAAATACTAATGAGTTTTCTTTTCATTTTCTCCTCCTTTTCTCCTTTATGGAACGGGTTCCATGCTGGTCAAAAAAAAATATTTTTGGGATTCTTTTCTCAAATATGGAACGGGTTCCACGTTTGAGAAAAATAAAAACGAGATTTCCTTCTCTCTGACTTCATTATATTCCATCGTCTTAATATGTCAACACTTTTTTGCCTTTTTAAAGTCAATTTGTACATAATACTCAATTCATTTTGTTTGTTTTTGTGTATTTTTTTAATTTCTCTACACTAAAGTCGTTCTTCCCTGCCGCAATTTCACATCCAACATCACTTGCTTGTTTTCATAAGTCCGTCCGCCGATCAGATCCATCATTAATTTCACAGACTCCCTGGCCAGAGCCTCAATGGGCTGCACAATGGCCGTCAGCTTCGGTTCCACCATTTCTGTGATGTAAGTTCCGTCATAAGCCACAAACTTGACGTCCCTTGGAACTTTGCGGTGTCTTCGGATTGTCTCATTCATACATTCAATGGCCAGCCGGTCCACGGCAAATACTCCGTCAAAATCAATGCCTTTTGAAAAAACATCTCTCACCACATCCACGTAATAGTCCGAGTCAAATCGGTTCCACTCCAATTCATAAGAATAAGTTTCTATATGGTTTTCCCGCATAATCCGGTTAAACTCGATATGCCGCTCATGATAAGGAGATTCCACCTTTGTGGAGCCGCAAAAATGCAAAATCTTCCTGCATCCATTCCGAATCAATGCCTCTGCCGCAATCCTTCCGCCTTCTTTATGATTGACCGCCACTACAGGAATGTGTTCCCCCAGATATCGGTCAAGAGCGACAATCGGCTTACTCATCTTTTTATATTCATCCACATCCAGGGAATGTACACCAGTGATCACCCCGTCTACAATATGCCGGTTCAGCATATCCAGATACTCCAGCTCCGCATTGCTGGCTTTTGTGGTATTGCAAAGCATCATCTTAAATCCGGCATTATACAATTCCGCCTCTGCGTAATCCACAAATTCTCCAAAAAACGGATTCGACACATTTGGAACCAGAACCGCAATGGTACCTGTCTTTTTGTGATATAGATTTCTCGCCAGTTCATTCGGCGTGTAATCCAGCTCTTTCATCACAATCTCTATCTTATTTCGAGTCTCTTCGGAAACATAGCCGCTGTTGTTCAAAAACCTGGATACCGTACCTACACCCACATTTGCTTTCTTAGCCACATCTCGAATACTCGCCATCCACGCTCACCTCATTTCCAATTTTTTTCATTCTAACATAAGCAAATAATTTCGTAAAGCAGACGAAAAAATAAAATTGTTCTTACTTCCCTGCGGGAAGATATAGAGAAAAAACACTTTCTATTCCTTTGTTCGAAGATATTTTCATATCCCCGCCTTCCTTTCTCACAATCTCTCTCGCCAAATAAAGACCTAACCCGGCACCTTCCTCCTGTATACCGCTTCCAGAGTCACGCACATGAATTCTGCAATACATTGGATCAGATATAATCTCCAGAACGATTTTTCCACCGGGCAGCGTATATTTCACCGCATGATCCACAAGACTGCACAATGCTTCCTCTGTCCATTTTTCATCAAACCATGCATTGACCGGGGTTTCTTCACTCTTTGCGGTGATCAAAATTTTCTTCTCTTTCGCTTTTTGTTCCATCAAAGCCTGTACTTTCCTTACAACTTCTCTCGCATCCATTTTCCTGGGAACTGTATGAATCATTCCACCCTTAAGACAGAATAATTTTACCAGAGAATCCAGTAAACACTTCAGCTTTCCCGCCTGCTGCCTGATCACTGCTGCATGTTCCCGCAGATTGAGATCTTCACACTCTTCTTCCAAAAGCTGCTGTTCTCTAATATTTCCATAGAGCCAAATACCAGCCGCCAGCATCACCACTCCTATTCCAACAATTAAATAATCCATTTCTGTCCACCGCCCACATATACCCGATTCCATACACTATTTTGATGAATCTGGGATTCTTACTATCTCATTCACTTTTATCCCTTAACCGTTTTGCTGTCACGGTAAGAGCATATTCCTCTACAAACGATATATTTCCGTTCCAATCCCCTGACAATGGAAAAGGGGACTTCGCATCTTCTGTTCTTCCAGACGATACAGTCCCCTTCTCTTATTCTTCAAACAGGCGTGACCACAACTCGGTTGCGTCTGGCCAGAGCAATGGCAATATGACATCCTTCTGTCATTGCGCAGGCTTTATCTGCGAAACTGATAATCCACGCCTCTTTATTCTTCGGAATCGGTCCCAGTGGAAACATGTGAGTCAAGATGGCACTCACTTCTCGCTCACTGATATCAAAATTCTGGAGGCTGTTCTCCGCCGCAGCCTTCGGATGGTAGAACGCCTGATGTTCTCCCGTCGGTGTCTTCTCATTGAAATCATATGGACAAAAATCGTGCAGCAACCCTGCTCTCGCAGCTGTTCTCTCATCCGCCCCCAGCTTCTTCGCAATCATCCACGACAGATAAGAAACATTGATACTGTGCATCAGCCGGGTCGTCCATTGATGATGAGAATAAAGGTTCAGACGAAGAAACTCTTCGTTCGTGAGAATATCTTCCACCGCCCCCAAATACGCTGGTGAGACTTCTTCCGATACCTTAATATCCACCGGCTATCACCCCTTTCGCTATCTTCTGTTTTTATTATGAACCATTCTGCGCAAAACGCAATATTTTTTTGAAAAATTTATTGAAATTTAAGAGGCCAAAAGTAGATAGCTTCCACTTTTGACCTCAACTGCTTTTGTCAATATAGCCCGAATAATTTCATAATTCCAAGAACGATGGAAGCAAGTACTAACAAATATGCGATTCCAATCTGTGTTCTGGATTTTGCTTTGATATGTACCAGAAGTCCCGCAACACTCAGAAAACCGAATCCCCAGGAGATCAGCTGCGCCGGCACATAATTGGACGGCAGGCTCATAGCTCCCAGTGCCGCAATTCCCATGCCCCAGACAGACAGAACATAGAAAATAATCTTCTTAACTCTCTCATTCTTCAGCAAAAACAGAAGAACAAAACCTACTCCGCTCACTACACACATTACAATAAACGCAATCAATAAAATTCCCAATGCCATATCTTTATCCTCTCTTTTCTTTGTTTTCTCTGTTGATACATCAAAGATATCACATATTTCTGAAGAATTATCCCAGGTAATTCTGAAGAATTCTAAAGATCAGCTGCTAAATTTTCAATTCGATACGGATTTCATATTCTGTCTCTTTCTGCCGCACATCCACACGCCCCTGATAGCCATGGACAATCCTGCGGATACTGTCAAGACCGATTCCATGACTTTCCGCCTTGCACAATTCTCCAGGTTTGGCCCGGTTCTTCTGGATAATCACAAGGGCATCCGCTTCTGTCTGTATTTTCAAAGCCACTGGCTCGTTGCAATCCGCATACTTTTCCACATTGGAAGCCAGATTGTCAAAAATCTGCCGTAACTGGCTGATATCAAATGTTCCCTGAAACGCTCCGCATTTTTCCAGATCCAGCTGGCAGTCAAAAGTCTCTTCCAGAATCTCCTCCCACTCCGCTGTCAACTGCTCCATGAGGAATCTCCCATCTTCGATTCTCTCCAGATTCTGCGTTTTCTTTCCCAGCAAGCGGTCTGTCAATTCTTTAATCTGCTCTGCCTTCACCTGCATCAGAGAAATATACTCTTGCATTTCTTCCATCGTCAGAGCTTCTTTCTTCTTCATAAAATCCGAGTAAGAAAGGATTGATGTGAGGGGAGTCCGGATATCATGGGAAAGTGTCCGGATCAGCGCTTCCCGGTCCTCTCTGAGCTGTTCCTGCTGATGTTTCAGTTCTCTCTGTGAATCTGAGAGGTAATTAATACTTTTTGCCAGCTCTGTGAACTCATCATTTCCCTCTTCCTCAATCCGGTACTCCATATCCTTTTGCCGAAGCAGATCCACGCCCTTGATAATCAAAATAAGATACGAAATTTTCTGACCAAACAATGTCAAAAACAGTACCATAAAAACTACAACAGCCGCGAAAAGACAGATACTTCTCAGCCAAACCCGCAATGTCCCTGCCTGAATCTCATTGAGAAAAATATCACGTCCACCCAGATAATTTTCCGCAATGGACAAGGACATAAAATATAAAAAGGCACCAAAAAACAGGGATATCACCAAGCTAAGAAGCAGTAATTCCAGAATCTCTCCCGAAAGTTTTCTGTAACTGGTCTTATTTTGCTTCTTAATCCACATAGTATCCCTTTCCCCAGGCAGTTTTTATATACTGCGGATTTCTGGACTGATCCTTTAGTTTTTTCCGTATGTTTTTTATATGCACCATAATCGTGCCGTCTCCCACCGCATCCTCCTGCCAGACGCTCTGGTAAATATTCTCCAGAGAGTAGACTTTCTTTCTGTGGGTGATCAGCAACTCCAGTATTTTAAATTCCGTGTACGTGAATACAATCACTTCGTCACCTTTTCGCACAGACTGGCTGTCCAGGTCCAAAAGCAAGTCTTTATACACGATCTCATTCTTTTTTAACTCTTCTTTTGGCACAGGAGTGTACTGCTGAACCCTGCGAAGCATCGCCCGGATCCGCAGCAGGACATCCATATTAGAAAAGGGCTTCTCAATATAATCATCTGCTCCCACAGAAAACCCCATTACCTTATCCGACTCCCCTCCATAGGCAGTAAGAAAGATAATCGGCGCCATATATTTTTTCCGAAGCTTTGCTGCCGCCGCAAATCCTGTCATCACCGGCATATTCACATCCAGAAGATACAGATCCACCGTATCATCTGCCTGTTCCAGCACTTCCTGGCCATCCCGGGCAGTGAGCACTTCATAACCTTCTCCTTCCAGCAGAAGTCTCAAAATGTCACGGATATCCTGCTCATCATCTGCTACCAGTATCTTACTCTTTCCCATAAAATTTCCTCTCTTGTCCAAAACAGCTTTCCGGTCTACTTTTTATTTTCCATTTAAATCATTCAAACGGCCCAGCAGATGATTCGTCGGTTCCTCATCCAGCCATTGGAAAATTTCTTCCCGTGCCGCGTGAAAACGAATGGGACGGCTGTGATTTTTCGCAAAGACCGTATCCAAGTCCGACTGCTGTGTGACAAAACGATCTGCTACGGCATTCCAGAGCTTCTCTCCTTGCGCATCGTGAATCATCACAAAGCTGTTTCCTTTCTCGTCATAAAAATCCGGGAACACTTTCTGAATGCCCCAGAAATCTCCCAGCGTCAGATCCCCACGCCGGTTTTCCCGCACATAGCTGCAGTAATTGCAGCTTTCCCGGGAAATATACCCGTTTTGAAAAGCTCTCATGTAATGATTGCGGCGTCCATTGACGCGAAGTTCTTTCCCGTTTTCAAACAGAATCACCATCTGAGACCGGTAGCCCAGCCATCCGGTTTGACTGGCATCACGGAACCGAAGTCCAATCACTTTTGACCCAAATTTATCTTGAAGATATTCCAGATACTTTTTCAGTACTTTGGGAGACGGCGCTGAGTGGCACATAATCTCGCAGATATATAAATTTTCATAAGACTTTCCCAGATAAGCGCGCAAAGCGGCACACTCACAGGGCAGTCCACTGTAGAGAACAGTCCTTCCCTCTTCCAAAAGTCCTTGAACTTTCGGAAGAATCCCGTTTAAATTACTTTTCACATATTTGGATCCGGAAAACGAATCCAATTCTTTCTCGTCCTGGATGATGTCCGCCACCGCTTCCATGCGGGAATTCCAGCGCACACCCACCACACATCCCTTCTTTTCTCTCAGGATATAACGGGCCAGCTCCGGAAAGACACCTCCGGAGGAACTTGCCAGCTTCACCTGCTCCTCCCGGTTGACTGCCGCATAGACTTTGGAGTTCGCGCAATTAGGCTGGTCATGAATCCGGATACAAACCTCTTCACAGCGCCCGCAGGAAATGCACCGATCCGGATTTACCCGGGGATAGAAGAATCCGTCTTCCTCCTCCATGGAAATCGCATTTTCCGAGCAAATTTCCTTACAGGCATAGCAACCATAACATTCTCTCTTGAGGATTCCCGTAGGACAGTCCACCTTTTCCGGAGCAAAATTTCTCATCCCCAAGGCTTCCATTAACACATGTAAAGCATGCTGTCTTCGATATGCCTTTTTTCTTCGAAGAGATGCCAGATCTTCGATTAAAAAACTCTTCTCACCCTGAATCTCATCCTTTTCCCCGCAAATATGGTGTTCCAGTTCAAACTCCGTCAGCAATTCCTGGATATCATCCGATTTCTCACCTTCCGCCAACGCCAAAAAAGGTTTTTCATAAATCAGGGCAAAAATCACACCACTGAAATGATCTGTAATCACATAATCAGCCCCTGCCAAATCCCGTAAAAATTCCTCATTGTCAGCAGTTTTTCCGCTGAAATCCGTCTTCGTATACACAGCTGAACAATGAACAGAGGCCGCAATCTTCTGGATCCGCCTGCGGATCTCTTTTCCATCTTCCTGCAAATCGGCAAGAAGACAGCCTTTCCCCTTTTTTCTTGAAAAACCAGCCAAGCTTGAGAAAAATCCGGCTCTCCTTTCTTCTTTTGGCGCAGCTTCCTCATAGTCCTCCCTCGTCAACAGAAAGAGCGGATCCGCCGCCACATTCACCGGTTGATCTGTCACCTTCTCCATCTCTTTGGCCATCAAAAAACTGGTCAGAGAAATACCATGGAAATTTTTCAGAATCTCCCCCAGCTCTTTGCGTGCTTCCGGAGAAATCTTCGTTCTTTTTATCCCGGCAGCATAGAGAAGGTTATCCGCAGTTTTATCAAATTTTTTTAGAAAAACTGTGGAGGCCGCAGATTCCCCCTCCTCACAGTCCAGCGCAAACTTCCCGCTTACCAGACACAAATCCAGATCTTTTGCAGCCTGAATATTCTCTTCGTCTCCGGACATTATTTTCTTCTCACTGACATCCACACCCAGGTTTTCCAAAGTTTTGCACAAAGCCCAATTCCGAAAAAAAGAGTCTCTGTCCAAAGCATTTTCCAGAGTAAAAACTCCCACTTTCATTTTGTCTCTTCTTGCTTTCATTTTTTACTTCACCTTTTCTTTTTTCCCCAGTCATACATCCTTAAAATTACATTTCAGATCACACTTTGCAGATGTAAGACTATAACTTATTATAAACCATATATTATGTATATCATACCAATCATCACTTTACAATATCCCATCCTTCTCAAAACCTCTCATCCAGAATAAGCACTCATTTTTTCTTACCCACCGGCGCTGCGTAGACTGCGAATTCATAGTCTTTCTCAGCGGAAGGGCCCGGCTGAAAGCCCAGAAGTTCATCCAAAAATTCCTGATTATAAGATCCAATCGCACAGGTTCCACATCCAATTGCCTCACAGGCCAGGTATAGATTCTCACACACATGCCCTGCATCCAGCAGAATGTATTTGTGAGACTGCAGTCCATATCTCCATTCCGTCCGGTAAGGAACCGCACTCCACACAAAGACAACCGGCGCATTCGCCGCGAATTCCTGACCATTTAAAGCCTCCGACAGCTCTTCTTGATAATCTGCCTGGTTCTCCCAGACTTCCAGCTCATGTCCCTGGGGAAGATAATGATAAATACCCGGCTCTATCCCTTCCACACTCCGGATAAACAGATAAGTCTCGAAAGGATGTCTGGATCCCGCAGACGGAACATTGCGGAAAGTCACCTGTCTGGATCTTCCCGCAAATCTTCGAATTCCCTGAGTACTCCATAACAGAAAGGAAAGTTCCCGCAAAGAGAGTGCCTGCTCCCGATAAACCCGGCAGCTCTCACGATTCTGAATCAGCTCAAACAGATTCCGTGGCTGCACCACATCCTCAAAATCCAGAGGAAGCTCCACCCTGGCTGTTCCCTTTCCATCTTTTAACGGCGCAGGAAAAGGCAATTTCTGCTGCTGATCTGTGGCCTGCGCGGTGACATAGGCACTTGTATATCCTTTCATCATCTCCCGCTGATTCAGGATTTTATATTTGGTTGTCTCGTTCATAAACTTCTCTCCTCTCATAATAAGAATCTTAACTGATCCAGTATGCCTCCCAGCAAGTTTTGGAAGGCCTTTTTCTTGGGCGACAGCGGCTTCATCTTCATTCCTTCCGGCACATAGGAGTACTCCGTCTCTGATTTTACCACCGCTGCTTCCTTTTCATATGTTTCCATATTCGCGCGAAGCTGCCGGTTCACAGATTCACTGTCCACTACCAACATCAGCTCCGTGTCAATGTAGGCGCTGCGCATATCCATATTAAACGAACCGACCAAAGATAATTCATCACCGATTGATACACTTTTACCGTGATAGGAGATACCGCCTTCATACTCTAAAAGATTCACTCCGGTATGAATCAGATCCTTTTTATGCCGCAGATAATCCGTCGCCGCGAACATATTTCCGTTATTCGCCGCAGAGTTCTGCATCATTGTCGCTTTTTTGCCCAGTCTGGACAGCTCTTCATACATATAAGAATTACAGATGGCGTAGGGAGTGTGAATCACAGATGTTCCCGGATTCTCCTCCATCAGCCGAATCATTTGATAAAAGAGAACTGGTTCCTTCGCATATCTATGAACGGGATTGGACAGCAGATGAATCTGTTTTGTCTCGTATGTATGTTTCTCATAGTCATAGCCAGCCGCAAACAGTTCCGGCTGGTCTGCTTTGATCTGTCCGAACCGTTCTCTCAGTTCTCCCGCCGCCTTCTTTACGCTGAAAGAATTTCCTCTTTCCTCACGGTCATGAAAGAGGCTGCAGTAATCCAGAGAGGTGATTTCCCGATAGTATGTCTCCACTTCCTTCAGAGAGCTCTCCCCCTCTCCGGAATGATATACCAGAATATCCCGGTCATGGTTTCGCCTTCCGCCATAATCTCCAAGAAAATAATTGAAGGTATTCCTTCCTCCCAGAATGTAGGCAGTATCATCGGCAATCAGATATTTGTCATGCATCCTTCCCATAATATTCCAGGGTTTCAACAAATTAATTTTATTATACAAAATAATTTTCGCATTCGGATGTGTGGACAGAGCATAGAAATACGGATTTCCTTCCATATTGACCCAGGAGTTAAATCCATCTGCAAATACCTCCACATCTACACCACGGTCTGCTGCATCTAACAGTGCTGACAACACATCCAGACCGCTCTCATCTGCGCGAAAATCAAATGTGGACAAAATCACCCGTTTCTTCGCGTTTCCGATCAGGCGCAGGCGCTCCTGAAGAGCCTCATCGTTGCTTTCCAGAATTCTCGCCCGGTCAGCCCCTGTCCCCTGTCCATAATATTCAGACGTGTCAAAGCTCTCTTTCGTCTGCCCGGTAACCTCTGGATGTTTTGTAAAGGGACAGATTGCCCCTGCAAGTACATAAATCACAAAGACAACTGCCATTGCGGTCAGGATGCGTCTGTATTTCCGATTTTCTTTTCTCAATTGCCTGGTCAGCTCAGGCATTGAGATCTGCTCTCCTGGAATTCCCTTTTTCAATTTCTGCCATACTCGATGATATAATTGAATATAAGAAATCAGTGCAAACAACATCAGCAGGATCTCTGCCAGAAGCAGCCCATTCACCACCACAATTTTCCAGTCCGGCTTCAACAGCAGCAAAAAGCTGATTCCGTAGAGTCCTGCCGTGCAGATCTTCCCCGGCCAGGTCGCCCCCGAAGTCCTCCATCCCCGGCGCATCAAAAGTAAACCTGAAATTCCCATAAAAATCTCTTTTGCGGCGAAGAGAAGAATCACCGTTCTCATAAATGGATAACGAAAAACAAAACTGAATCCAACCACAAACAAAGTGATTTTATCCGCAATGGGATCCAGAATTTTTCCCCAGGCAGTAACCATATGAAAGCGGCGGGCAATCTTGCCATCCAGAAAATCTGAAACCATAGAAATGCCAATAATGCCTGCCGCTATGTAGTAATCACTCTTCGTCTCTGCCTGAATACAGACCGCCAGATAAATGCCGGCCAGCACCAGACGAAAATATCCCAGCATATTAGGGATTGAAAAATATTCTCTCTTCCAGTCTTTCATCTTACTCCCTTTCCCTCTCTGCTCCATCAAAAAAAGTGTAATCGCAAAAGTTCTGACTAACCACTCTCACAACTACACTTTGATCATCGGAGTTCTCTGCTGCTTCTGATCTATTCCGTCTCAATTCTATAAATCTCAATAAGATTTTTACACCTGTAAACCAGGTCCTCTCTCGGGTCAAAATTTTCTTCCTCCCAGAACAGATTTCCACATTCATTCGATCGCTTCGCCAGCACAGCTACTTCCGTGATGCCTTCTTTTTTCAGGCCTTCCAGGGCTGCATTGAGAAGCTTTGTGGCAATCTTTTTCCTGCGTGCTTCCTCCAGCACTGCGAGATGATAGATATACCCCCTTCGTCCATCATTTCCCGCCAAAATAACTCCCACAATTTTTTGTTCTTCTTTTGCCACAAAACAGGTAGAAGGATTTCTCCTGAGAAATTTACGAATTCCTTCTCTGGAATCGTCCAGATTGTTCAGTGCCATTTCTTTGGTGTGAATCCACAGCCCCCACGTTTCATCATAATCTTCGATTCTCATCAAACGTATATCCATCACACTTACACCTCCGATACGCAATTAAAAGAACTTTTATCCCCCTTGTTCTTTCACTACCCCCTTATTATATCGCAAAAATTCCAAAAAATCATGCTTTATTTCACTTCATTTTCACTTTTTTTACATTTTTACTGAATTTTTCCAGTTAAATCAAAAAACAAATAAGCACCGTTTAAATATACCGCATAGATCATCCAGGCCAGATAAAAAATCAGCAGCTTGCCCGCGAATTCATCTACATTGGAAAAACACTTCGCTGTCAGAACCACCAAATCCAGAAGAAGCAAAATCCACACAAAAGAAAAGAGATACGCATCGATTCCGAAAAAGAAAAACGGCCACAGCGCATTCACAGCCAACTGTATACCGTAGAGAATCAGCGCTTGCCTGCGGTCTGCATTTTCGCTGACAGACACCCGGTAGGCTCCGATTCCCATTAACAAATAGAGTATCGTCCAGACCACTGGAAAAATCCACCCTGGCGGCGCCAGAAAAGGCTTCGGCAGATTTTGATATTGTTCCATACTGCCAAACGATAAAAATGCGCCCACCGCCCCGACGCCAAGGCTGATTAACAGACTTAAAATCAAAACATTCCACTGTATCTTCTTCATCCAAGCTCCCATCTGAAAAATTTCAGATTATTCTTATCCCATTTATATTCCCATCTCCTTGCGATCTTTCCTACGGTATCATAAATTTTTGCTCTGTTACAACTTTGCAATAACCCGATGTTATTCTAATACTGAACAAAGAGAGCTCTCATCGGTCTGACCTTATGTCCCCAAAATATGTTATAATCAGATAGGAGGAATTTATCATGAAAAAACATTTATTTCCCATTACTTTAGCCTGTCTTCTGCTGATATCCCTTGGTATTTTTGGAGGATTCTCGGCTTTTGCCAAAAATCTGGCTGAAAATTCTATTGAGGCTTACGAGGATGATCCCCAGGAAATTCTATTTCGAAATTATATATATTCAGAAAAAACCGTCCGGGCTGTCTGCGAAAAATTCCATCTGGACTATGATACGGTAACGGTAGACGAAGCCTTCCGGGACCGGGAATGTCTGGATTACACAACTTCCGCTTCCCTGAAACTGGACAGCGGAAACCGTCCTTTACTGGAAACATTTTCCTCGCAAATCCAGGATTCCCTTGTCAGCTCGCTGGAGTCCTATTTGAACGATGTCTATGCCTTTGACGGAGGACGGCAGATTATCGAGAAAGCCTGTGAGAAATATCAAGTCCCCCTACAATCCGGAAAAATTCAGGATTTTACCATTGAGCAGCTCATGGAAATAGAGCGGAAGGCTTATGAGACTTCTCCGCACCCACACTGACACAGAAAGCAGGAAAGAAAATGGCTGATATTCTAATTGTTGAAGATGAATCTGCAATCAACGAACTGATGAAAAGAACTCTGAATGCAGCGGGACATCACTGCCTCCAGGCCTTCACAGGCATGGAGGCTGTCTCCCTCTGCCGGAAGACCCGGCTCGATCTGGTTCTGTTGGATGTCAATCTTCCAGACATCAGCGGATGGACCGTGAAGAATTCCATTCCGGATATTCCTGTTATCTATGTCACTGCCCGGGATGAATTGAAAGACCGAATCCGCGGCCTGAACGGCGGAGCGCAGGATTATATTATCAAACCATTCGCCATGGAAGAACTGGTCGCCAGAGTTCATGTCGTTCTGCGGCGTTTTCAAAAAGAAGAGACCTTTGTCCGGATTGGCTCCACGGAAGTCGACCTTGCCTCCTGCCAGGTCAGAACCAACGGCAGACCGGTGGAGCTCACCCGCCAGGAATTTCAGCTGCTGCATACTCTGATCATCCACAAGAACATGGCTCTGTCCAGAGAACAGCTTCTGGACCTGGCATGGGGCCGGGATTTTCTTGGAGATATCCGCACTGTCGACGTTCACATTCAAAGACTTCGGAAAAAACTTCATCTGGAGTCCTCAATCAAAACTGTCTACAAGTTAGGCTATCGTCTGGAGTGTTAATATGCAGTTATGGAAAAAAAATTATCTGATCACGATGACAGTCTTCACCCTGCTTTTGGCCACAGGAATTTCTCTCCTGGTCAATATACTGTTCTACGGGGAATACCAGCGGGAAATTCAGAGTGTTCACACAGAAAAGAGTACCCTTCTGAAGCTCCTTTCTATGAAAGACCTCTCTTCCCTGGAGGAGAATCTCTTCTACCTGGGTGAGAATCTTCGTTCAGACAACCGGTATTTTAAAATTGAATCGGAAGGTCAGGAAATCCTGGAAGATACTTTTCCCTTCTCCTTCGGGCAGACAGACGCTCCGGCAGTCCTGGTCCGACACAAAGAAGGATTTTATCTCATATTCCACGACACCCTCCGGCAGGAAGAACAATCCTGGGAATTTTTCTATGGAAAAGATGTACGCGCTCTCTATACTTCTCATGAACAGAGACTCCTGATTTCCTGGGGTATTTTTCTTCTTCTTTTATTCCTGGTGGGAATCATCCAGTATCTCGCCATGAAACGGATCTACCTTCCCGTCAGTCAGATATCCCATGAACTGCGCAATCCCCTGACCATAATTCAGGGCTATGCGCAATATCTGCGCACAGGCATTCTGACTGAAGAAGACCGAATCTTTGCGGAAGATCAGTTGATCCAGGAGGCAGCTTCCCTTAGAAAAACAGCAGATAAACTGTTGATTATGGGAAATCTCAGAGAGGGACGCATTCGCAGCCAGAATATTTCCATGGACATGCTGCTGAACGATCTGCAGACTCAATACCCTTCCCTGAAAATCGAAAATCATATCGCCTCTGTCCAGGCAGATGAAACCCTGATCAAGAGTCTCCTTGGAAATCTGCTCGCCAACGCCTTTCGTCATAGTGAGCAGGTCTCTTTGCGCACTCAGGGCAGCCAGATTATCATCTGGAATGGAGGCTCTTCCATTGCCCCACGGACACTAAACCGGTTAAACCGGCGGAAATCCCCCGCCCCCGACACCGTGATAGGAAACGGCATCGGGATTTCCATCTGTCACGATATTCTTCGGATTTACCATGGCAGACTGCGGTATCGGATTCCCTCCGCGGGGGGGACAGAAGCCGTCATCACTCTGCCCCCGGCTCTTATCCGGGAAAAGCATTAAATCTGCTTTCTCCCCTTTAATTCATAATAAAAAATATACTGCTGCATCACACCACGGAAGCCTTTGTACCGTCGATTCGGAAATCCTCTCCGGTAATGCGCGTCCAGAGCCTGACGGATATGAGTATCGATGGGAAAGGCATCCAGCTGATGCAACGCAAACAAACAGATACAGTCCGCAACCTTCTCTCCCACTCCGTAGAGTCCCATTAATTCCTTTCTCGCTTTTGCAAAGGACATTTGCTCCAATTCATTCAGTGAAATCTCCCCGCCAGCGACACTTCTCGCGCTTCGCACCACATATTTGCTGCGGTATCCCAGATTGCAGGCTTTCAATGCATCTTCATCCAATTCTGCCAGGACTTCCGGTTTCGGAAAGGCGTCGTAATACTCTCCGGACATATCCTGACGCCTCTCCCCATATGTCCGGCACAGATTTTCAATACAGCGCTGGATACGTCCGATATGATTCTGCTGAGAAATCAAAAATGAGACAATCATTTCCCACAAATCCTGCTTCAGAATCCGAATTCCGCTCCCGAACTCTGCCGCATGGACCAGATAGGAATCTCTTGGATTAATCTGTTCTATGTAATTTCCATAATCTGTTTTCAAGTCAAAATAATCTTCCCAGAAATTCTCAAAATCCTCCTGGCTGCAGTCAAACCGGAACTGTTCTTTCTCCTGAGAGACAATCAGGCTTCGGCTTCCAGCACAGACCCGGTATCTTCCCTCTTCTACTCTTTCCATCCGAAAACATTGTCCGGAATCACAGATCTGTCCCAAATCAAAATGTTCTATCTGTCTTTCTATCATCTTGTATCCTCCAAAATTGTTCTTCATTATAACAGAAATATTTTCCCATGTTAAGCGAGAAAACAATTGCGAAGCATCAGAAAAAGCTTTATACTAACCATGAATTGTTAGGAGGAGCAAAACATGAATACAAAAGAAAATATTCTGGGTTATGAGAAACTGTCAAAACTTCTGAAATCCTTTGCTGTTCCCAGTATTATCGCTATGGTTGTCAGTTCCCTGTACAATGTGGTGGATCAGATCTTCATTGGCCAGGGAGTGGGATATCTCGGCAATGCAGCTACCAATGTTTCCTACCCCCTCACCACCATCTGTCTGTCCATCGCCTTACTGATCGGTATCGGAAGTGCCTCCCGGTATTCCCTGTATCTCGGCGCAGGAGAACCGGATAAAGCTGCAAAAGTCGTGGGAGACGGTATCAGCATGATGATCTTCTGCGGTATCGTCTATGCCATCCTCATCGAACTTTTCATCCATCCCATGCTCACAGCATTCGGGGCAACGGACAAAGTTATGCCATATGCGCTAGACTACACACGGATCACCGCCGTGGGAATGCCTCTTCTGATTGTCACAAACGGCATCAGCAATCTTGCCAGAGCAGACGGAAGTCCCAAATATTCCATGACCTGTATGCTGGTAGGAGCAGTTATCAACACCATTCTGGATCCGATTTTTATCTTTCCTCTTGGTATGGGAGTTGCTGGCGCGGCCATTGCCACAGTCATCGGACAATTCTTTTCCTGTCTGATGGCCCTGCGGTACGTTCCACATTTTCAGCAAGTGAAACTGAACCGCTCTCATTTCGGACTGCATTTCCGACGCTGGCCATCCAATGTCTCCCTCGGACTGAGCAGCTGCCTTAACCAGATGGCTCTCACCGTTGTCCAGATTGTGTTAAATAACTCTCTGACTTACTATGGAGCCATGTCCGTCTACGGAAAGGATATTCCTCTGGCTGCATGCGGAATTGTCATGAAGACCAATTCTCTTCTGCTGGCTGTTATCATCGGAATCTCTCAGGGATTACAGCCCATTGTGGGATTCAACTACGGGGCACGCAAATATGACCGTGTGCAGAAAGCTTACCGGTTGGCTATCAGCTGTAACCTTGTGATCTCCGCTCTGGGATTTTGTATGTTCCAGTTCTTTCCCAGACAGATCATCTCCCTGTTCGGCTCCGGCGATGAGACTTATATGACTTTTGCCGCACATTTCATGCGTATCTTCCTATTTATGATACTGGTAAACGGTGTGCAGATGATCTCCTCTAACTTTTTTGCCGCCATTGGCAAACCAATCAAAGGTATGATCCTCTCCCTCACCCGTCAGGTTCTGTTTCTGATTCCGCTGCTTCTGATCCTGCCCATATTCTTTGGTCTGGATGGAATCCTTTTCTCAGGTCCTGTCGCAGATTTCAGTGCCTTTCTGGTCACCTCATTTCTGATCATAAGGGAAATGAAATCTATGAAAAAACTGGAAAACGCCATCTGAACCCAGAATCAGATTTTTTCCGTAAAAAAAGAACAGTCCGGCTGACTGTTCTTTTTTATTTCTTGGAAATGAATTTCTTATAAATTCGCCTCGAAAAATGCTTTCACATCTTCGTATGCCTTGTCTTCATCTGCTCCTGTAACTTCTACTTCCACTTCCTGTCCGCATTTTGCGCCCAGGCCCATGATAGCCATCAGCTTGGTAGCCTCTGCAGATTTTCCGTTCACAGAGAGCACAATCTTGCTCTCATATTTCTTAGCCTCTTTTGCCAGCATTCCAGCCGGTCTTGCATGAATTCCAACCTCATCTGTGAGTGTGTAAGTAAATTTTTTCATTTTTTATTTCTCCTTTCGGTTTTTATTCTCACAATTCTTCTCCGTTTGTCCGAATCACATTCTGGTACCAGTAAAAAGACTTCTTCCGGGATCTCGCAAGGGTTCCGCTTCCGTCTTCTTGTTTATCCACATAAATATATCCGTAACGCTTCTTCATCTCGCCGGTGCTGGCACTGATCAGATCAATCGGTGCCCAGGAAGTATAGCCCATCAACTCCACTCCATCTTCCTCCACCGCAGCTTTCATCGCCCGAATGTGCTCCCGCAGATAATCAATTCGATAGTCATCCTCAATCTTCCCATCTGCATCCGGAGTATCCACAGCACCCAGTCCATTTTCCACAATAAACAATGGTTTCTGATAACGGTCATATACCTGATTCAAGGTAATCCGAAGTCCCAACGGATCAATCGGCCATCCCCATTCACTGAATTTCAAATAAGGATTTTTCACAGATTTAAACAGATTTCCTTCCGCCGATTCGTGATTATTTCCCGGTGCTGCTACACATCTACTATTATAATAGGAAAATGAGATAAAGTCCACAGGATATTTTTTCAGAATCGTGAGATCTTCCGGTTCCATTGCGGGGAAAATCCCTTTTCTTTTCAGTTTCTTCACAGCATATCCGGGATAATACCCCCTCGCCTGAATATCCACGAAGAAATAATTCTCCTGATCTGTCTGAAGTGCCTCCCACACATCCTCCGGTCTGCAGGAATAAGGATAAGCACTGCCCGCCGCAAACATACATCCGACTTTATTCTCCGGATTGATCTCATGCGCCATATTCGTAGCCAGAGCGCTGGCAACCAGCTCATGGTGAGCGGCCTGATATTTGATTTTCTCCTGATCCTCCCCTTCTTCAAAGCAAAGGCCTGCTCCCATAAAGGGCGCATGGAGAATCATATTAATCTCATTAAAAGTCAGCCAATACTTCACATAATCTTTATAGCGGGTAAACAAAACCTGACACAGATTCAAATAGAAGTCAATCATCTTCCGGTTTCTCCATCCGCCATATTTTTCGATCAGGTAAATCGGGCAGTCAAAATGGGAAATCGTCACCAAAGGCTGAATCTGATACTTCTGACACTCCTTGAAGATCTCCTCATAGAACTTAAGGCCGGCTTCGTTCGGTTCTGTCTCATCCCCTTTGGGAAAAATTCTGGTCCAGGCGATGCTCATCCGGTAGACCTTAAATCCCATCTCCCCAAAGAGACGAATATCTTCCTTGAAATGGTGATAGAAATCAATGGCCTCCGCTGCCGGATAACTGTGCTCACTGTCCATCTCCAGCATCTTCCTTTGCCCCGTTATCACCGCGCTTCGATCTTTCCCTGACGGGCATACATCCACATTCGCGAGTCCTCTTCCGTCTTCGAAGATTCCGCCTTCACACTGATTCGCCGCTGTGGCCCCGCCCCACAGAAAATCCTTTTGAAATCCCATACGATCACCTCTACTTCAACACTTTCAGCAATCCCTCTCCGGGAGCAATCTCCTCCCCCGCTTTTTTCTTAAAACAGATTCCTCTTCCCATCACAATTTTTTCCCGTCCCTTTTCGTCCAGGACTACAGCCACATTGTTATTCAAGACTTTCGCTATTCTCATCTTCTCCCCCCCTCATGTGTCGTTGCTCAAGACCCGCTCACGAGTCTTGGCGCGGGATTCGGGCCGGCATCAGCCGACAACATAATGCAAGAACTTTTCCGTCACATAAAAAAACCTATACACACAAATAAATCTGAAAGCACTCACTCTCAAACTTATCTCTGTATATAGGTCTAGCTTGCTCTCACAATCACTACCCTGTCTGCATGTAAGAAACTAACATAATCACGAAAGAATGTCAACCATTCTGAAATAAATCTTGTCTCTTTCTCTGTTTTTACTATTTTGACATGCTCATTTTTGTCTATTTTTTCGGGAGATTCCTGAGAATCCCCCGTTTTTATCATCCTAGAATTCTTCTTCGATACTTATCCCAGAGATACCTCTGTACATATTCATAGGCCCGGTCATAAATCCAAAGCGCAAACTGCGCAGCCAGAATTACTCCGGCCAGCCAACCCCCTGTGAGATGTCCCGCAAAGAAAAAATCCTGAAACAAAAAGAGCACAGGGAGAAACAGTACATTAAAAATCAGATACTTCAACACCCAGAAAACCCACCGCTTCTGGATCCTGTGGCTTCCTCTTGCCATCGCCTGCCATGCAATCTCAATCAGAAGAATATAAAGGCCCATGGCTGCATAGGAAAGCACATAAAATTTATTCGGCGCAATCAACATTCCCAGTAAGACATCCGCCGCATAGAATGCGGCTCCTGCCCTGATTCCAAATTCGCGGATCATAATTCCCACAAAATAAGAGGCCGCTGCCAGAAGAAAGAGCGTATTCGACTCTATGATGCTGCCCAGAGACATGCACACAATGGACAGTGCCACAGACAGTCCGCCGAATGCCGCTGCTTTTGCCTTTACATGCATTGACAAAGATCTCCTCCCATACATTCACAAAGAGAATCTGCGCACCACAAGTCACAGCAGAGATTTCCGGTTCCGCAGGAAGTCCCTCCCGCGCCATATCCGCCGCCATACGGATTATTCTGATATCTCTGACTGTTCCAGTCCAGCTGATTCAGAAGCTGACGGAACTGAACATTATTAGGCTCCATATTCACAGCCTGGGCCGCATGTTCCCTGGCAACCACGTTATTTCCGATTCCGGCATTCGCCGCCCCGCTGGCATAGTACCACATTGCATTGCGGTTTGGCATACGATTCAGAAGATTCAGAGCCTCACGGTAATGTCTGCTGTTGATGTAATTGAAAACCGCCTGCATCTGAACATCCTGCTCACTGCCGCCATAGGAAGAGCTTCCTCCTCCGTAGGAAGAACCCCCATAGGAAGAATTTCCATAGCCGTAAGAATATCCTCCTCCGGATTCCCTCTGCCGCATAATCTCATCGTAAGCTTCCTGAACCTCTTTAAACTTTTCCTCTGCCAGCTCTGCCAGGGGATTATTCACATTCGCATCCGGATGGTACTTCTTCGTCAGATCCCGATACGCCTTCTTTACCTCGTCATCCGATGCATCCGGAGACACCCCCAACACATCATACGGATTTTTTGACATTTTCCTGTTCCTTTCCTTCTATAAGTTTTTTCTGAATTTTTTTGTAATGATTCCACACACCATCATACAGGATATTGCGCAAAATGTCCACATCTAAAAGGCAGGGGAGGCGCTCAAATTCCGCACAGCAGTCCGCAATCATCATACAGAGAATTCTTTGCATCTGCTCCTCATAGTCTTCCCGCTGACGCAATTTTTTCAGCGGATTGTAACATCCCTTTTTCAGATCCTCTTCCAGATCCTCATACGCATCCATCAGATAGATAAATTTTCCAAGATAAAAGCCCATCTTCCGCAGACGCTCTTCCCAGACATCCTGCTTATACACAAAAAGTTCCGCCATCAACTCCCCAAAGCAGCCTGCGGTTTTATCCAAATCCGTGCAATCCTCCTGCTCATATCTGGACAGACGTTTCAAACATCTTCGTATCACCTTACTCTGCCTTGGATATTTTTCAATTACCTTCCGTGCTTTTTTCTTCAGAAATCCATTTCCAATCAGGCTGCGGACATTCTTCTCATCCATCCAGTCGTCCATCAATTTATAATACGTCAGAAGAATATTCATATCTGCACCGTATCTGGTGATTTCATTCTGAATCATCTGTTGCTTTTTCACAGGATGAACCTTGCATCTGTGAGCACATTCGCGGTTCTCACACTCATACAGAGAAGTCAGAAGAACAATCACAAACGTCATATCATAAGTCAGAGTGATCTGACCTGCCGCACCGTAATCCTCCTTCAGTTTTTGACACAGTCCGCAGTAATAGGCTCTGTACTTTCTCCAATCTTTTACTTTCAGTTCCGGTTCGCATATCGTCACATATCCAAACATTTAAAGTTTCAGTCCTCCACTCCATTTCGCTGGCAGATATCACTCAGACAGCATCTGTCACAGTGTGGTTTTGTTCTGGCTGTACAGACTTCTCTGCCATGGTAGACCAGCCGGTGGCAGAAATCACTTCCTTCCTCCGGCGGGATCAGTTTCCACAGTGCCATCTCCACTTTTTTCGGATCTTTGATCTGATCCACCAGACCCATTCGGTTCACCAGACGGATACAGTGGGTATCCGTCACAATCGCAGGCTTTCCAAACACATCGCCCATGATCAGATTCGCACTTTTCCGTCCCACTCCCGGAAGCTTCAGCAGTTTGTTGAAATCGTCCGGGACCTGACCATCATATTCTTCTTCCAGCATCTTCATACATTTGCTGATGTCTCTGGCCTTACTCTTTCCCAAACCACACGGTCTTACAATCTCCTCAATATCCGCCACATCCGCCTGCGCCAGGGCATGAATCGTCGGATATTTTTCATAGAGCCCTTTCACTACCACATTCACACGCTCATCCGTACACTGGGCTGCCAGCCGGACGCTTACCAGAAGTTTCCAGGCATCCTCATAGTCCAGAGTACATCCCGCATCCGGATATTCTTTTTTCAATCTCTCAATAATTTCCAGTGCTAATTCCTCTTTTGTCATCCTCTCGCCTCATCTTTCGATTCTGAACTTTTATCCATCTTCCTAATCATGCCTCTGGTCCTCATTGTCATAGCACTCACAGAATCTGGCCGACCAGGAGGGTTCTTCCCCTTTCACATACAGATGAGAAGTATCCCCATAGGCACTCATACGAAAACTTGCAATTCCCTTCCGTCTCTCTTCTGTGACAATCGTTGTGACAGAAGTGGGGGCGGCACAAAAACCGTGCCACAAAACCATTGGAGAAACTCCCAGCAGATGGGAGATCAGGACACAGCCAAGCCCGAAATGACAGAAAAATACCAACGTATCTTCATTGGCTTTTTCCACCCGATAACAATGATTTTCTCTCACGTACCCATGTTCCGCCAGCAGTCTGTCAAAATTCTCCGTCACCCAGTCATACTCCTGCTTCATGGATACACTGGAAAAAGCTTCCGGCTCAAACCAGTGATCGTACTGATAAAATTTCTCCTCCTGAGTCCAACTTCCAGGCAGCCAGTCCCAGGGAACTCTCTTCTGACGAACTTCATCGAAATATCCATCCGGAGCAAATTCCCGCAGCCATTTACATTCCACGGCTGTACGCCCCATCTTTTTCAATGTAAGAGATGCCGTGTCCTTCGCTCTTCCCATGGGAGATACATAGAAATCTTTTACATTCAGCTTCTCCAGTCTCTCAGAGAGATATTCTGCCTCCTTCCAGCCCCTCTTCGTCAGGGAATCAATACTGTAATCCGGATCCCCGTGTCTGATAATCAGTAATCTCATCTTCTTCCTCCATCGTATACCAGATACAGAAGAATCCCTCACCGGAATCTTTGCGCAAGCGACTCAACGGCAAACCCAACCTCATCCCGGAATTCCCTGTATCACAAATAAGGGAAGCCAATCAGCTCCCCTCTCATTTTCTTTTGCTTACCCGGCAGGAACCCGCCCGGAGTAATCTTCTGTCAATATGAACAGTATATGCTATCACAGATAAAAAATCAACTTGAAATTCGCTCAAAATCCCTCAAAACAGCCCTGCGGAGCGTTTATCAGATGGGGGAGTGACACCCGCCACTGATACAAGTCCGTTACTTATTGCCTGTCGAGGCAGGAGCCTTCTCCCATCTGATAAAACTGGTCACTCCCACATAACTTCCCACAATTGCAGAGACTACACCAATATCTACAAAATCCATCTTTGTCACTGCAGTCAGAATCATAATACAGCATCCTGTGATGCCCGCTGTGGAAAATACAGAATTCATTACAGATAGAAACTTTCCCCACATAATAATCTCCCCTTCTTATCAAACATTTGTTCGGAACTTATGTTCTTATATTACACCTGCCGACAAGATTTTGCAAGAGATATTCGAAATTATGTTCGATTTTTCTTCATATCTGATATTTTCGGCTCACCACCACATACAGGCGGGAGAGATTCTTCGCATACTGCGTCATCAAAACCGACAATTCTCTCTCCCCTTCAATATACCGCTGATACTGCATTCCTTCTATATTCTTGATCTTTTTTTCTTTCTGCAAATGCAGTATTCCCTGAATCTGGTTAAGCACATAATCCGTATAATAGATATACCGCGCCATTTTCTGTCTCGCCTGTACACCCCGCCTTTTCTGACTCACCAGAAACAACATCTGCTCCATCTCCGAGACCATCCGCCAGCTAATCCCAAGAATCTTTCTATACATTCCTCTCTCGTCCTCAGCTACTTTTGGAAGATATTCCTCGATCTGATCATAAACCATATGATATTGAATCTGTGCGTCACAGATTCTCCAGTAATTCAGCGGATTTCGAAGAGCATCCTCCAAAAGCCGAAGATACATATGATGCATATGAAAGATCATCTTCCAGTCATAGCGGAATTGGCTGCCCAGGCTGGTTGGAAAATAGAACTGATTCACCACCAGTACCAGCACCACTGCTGCCGCCACATAAAGCATTCTCAATTCCAAAGCCAGTGTCTCTCCCATAGCAAGCGTCGTCATGGAAAGCGCAAAACAGGTGACAAACACAGCATGGATTCTGGTTCCCGGTGTGGCCGTATACATACATGCCACCATAATACTGCCAAGAAGAAAATGGGATACCGGACTCTGACAAAAAGACAGCAGAAAAATCATAATCACACACCCCGCCGCCGTGCCGATAAATCTAGTTTTCATTCGATACCTGCTCTCCTCATACATGGGCCTTAGCAGCAAAAACGCATTCATTGCCAGCCAGTAGCCGTGATTTGCCTGAGTAATCATACTGTAAGACATACTGATAATCAAAATGATACTCATTCTCAAAGCAAATCTCATCTCAAAAGTATCCAACCGCATCCGATATAAGAACCTGTTTCTGATTCTCTGCGCAAAAGGCATTTTCCAGGTATCATCCATAATCTGATTTTCTTCCAGAGGAATTTGCTCCAGAATCAGCAGAAACATCCGCAGAAAATTTCCCACAGAATAATAATATTCATTCTTCTGTTGTCTCGCTTTTCTTAACAGCTTCCGTCCCTTACTTCTCAGATCTTTGGTATCCTCATGCCAAAAATCCATACTTCCGGCTTCCTTCATATATGCCGCCAGGGCAAGAGCCAGCTCTTTTGCGTTCTGATCCCCTGGGAACACTTCCTTGTACTGACCTGATACAAAATAGACACTTCTCTGAAACAATAGCGCAAACATATAATGGAGCTTCCCGTCCGCAGTGACCACATGTTTTTTCCCCTGCTTCTGATAAGCTTCCTTATATAAGCTCTTCTGTATCCGGATCAGTTCTTCTATCTCTTTATCTGTGTCCTCTCCTTTCACGAGCAGCTCAAGCACACTCGCCAGAAGCTGAAGTCCTTTCTGCTCCGTATGGACTCCCTCCAAGCCACGATGACGCCGGGCATAGAGATAGACAATCACAAAAAAGAACACCAGACTGTACAACATAGCCTGAAGCTGTTCACCGATTCCCTCCCACCCCACAGGCATCAACTGCAGAAATGTAAAAGTCATTAACGTTGAAAAATATCCCAACTGATTAAACTGGGACGCTTTTGTGAAAATAAGCCAGAACGGCACGAGCAGATTCAAAATCACACACAACGGCAGATTCAGAGTAGCCAAAAATGAAAAAATCGCGATCACCAACTGCTGCGAAGCCAACACAAGCAAGGTTTTCACCGTCGGATGCTTTTTATAGTTTACCTGAAAAAGTACCGTGATCAAAGACGCAATCATCACCTGCTTCATTCCGAAAAAGAGAATGACACTATAATAAAGAACCAGAAAGAAAGCGATAACAGGAAGTGCCTTTAGAAACTGTTTCCAGACTTTTCGAAACTCTTGTTCCAAATCCGGAATCTCTCCTTCCCTCATGATTCCTATCCCCCCTTTATAATTTAAATTTTAACATAAATCCCAGGGGAAATCTATGTGATTACGTCAGATTAGAAAATTCATAAATTCCCATTGCAAAATATTTAAAACTTCTTTACCATAAAAAGGAACCAACCGTTCAAGACTCGCTTGTGTCAATGACAAAGAGGTGAAAATCAATGACTGAAAAAACAAAAATTTCAAATTATGAAAAGATGAAAAATCAGATGGCTGAGGAATTTCTGAAGTATGATCAGGAGAAAATGATTCAGAAGTTCTCCCTGGAACATGATGAACACAATCTGTTTTTTCATTTTTTAGACCGGAAATACCGGATTGACCGTCAAAATGGCCAGATCAGCTGGTCAGCTGATTCTTTCCAGACGGAAACAAAAGCCGACTACAACGAAGCCATGACTATTTATGATGTGCTCTGTTATTCTAAGGAATATTGTCACCCGGCCCATGAGTTGGCAAATGTGGGAAGTCTATCCCGTGTACAGGGAGGCAATCTGGCCAAAGGAAGTAATTTCTTTCAAAATGCCGGTGAATTTTTTGATGGAAAAACCGATGCGCTGGCTCGTGCATGCGAACGCCTTCATGGACGTAAAATTCCAAAAGGCGACGTGGGATACGAATTTGATCTGTTTCCTTTTCTCCTCGTCTCCCTTCGATTCTGGGAATCCGACGATGAATTCCCCGCCAGCCTGCAAATCCTGGTAGACAAAAACATCCTGGATTATATGCACTATGAGACATTAATGTTCGCCATCTCACATTTGCTGAACCGGTTAAAGGAGGAACTGTAAGAGGCACAGTTTTCACAGACTGTGCCTCTTAATCGTACTATATTGAAGACCCCTGTTCAACTTCCATCAGCTTCTGTCTGATTTTCTGAAAATCCTCCCTGGTCTGCTCAATCTTGGAAGGATCACGCAGAAGAGCTGAGGGATGGTATACTGCAGTCAAATAATAACCTTTGCGCTCCGTCCACATTCCATGCTCTCTGCTGATACGAAAATCCGACCTTATAATTCTCTGTGCTGCAATCCGCCCCAGACATACCATAATCTTTGGGCGTATCAACGCTGTTTCATATTTCAGATACTGCATACAAGCCTGCTGTTCTGTCTCCTGAGGGTCACGGTTCCCCGGAGGATGGCATTTATTGATATTGGTAATATAAATCTGCTCTCTTCCAAGGCCAATAGAATCCAGCAGCTCATCCAGAATCACTCCTGAACGCCCCACAAAGGGAATTCCCTGTTCATCCTCCATACGCCCCGGAGCCTCCGCCACAAACATAATCCTGCTTTTTAAATCTCCTCTTCCCATTACCGGCATCTTTCTATGCCGGCACAAATCACAGCGGCTGCAGTGATTCACAAAATTTTTTAATTCTTCCCAGGTATACAACCCCATCTTATATCCCCCTATTTGCTTTTGACGCACAGATCATAACTCTCTGCAATCATTCTTTGCACTTCCTTTTCCGGAATTTTCCCATCCAAAATCAGGGAATTCCAGTGCTTTTTGTTCAGATGATAGGCAGGAATGACCGACTCATAAGTATTTCTCCAAAAATCCGCCCACTGGGGGTCACACTTGACATTTACCCAGATAGATCCTTGTCTTTCAAAAATCCAGGCAAAAACCTTATGATTTTTCTTAATTCTCATACAAGTCCAATTCGTATCTGAAAAGGGATAATCTTCATAGACATCCGGAAATGTTTTGCAAAAAAGCACAACCTCCTGCCTCGTAAACATGTCCGCACTCCTTCCGTTCATTCCTAGTTTTCAATCGCAGAATACATATTGTTTCAGCCGTCTCATGGCTTCCTCCACCCTTGAGAAAGGCAAAGCCAGATTCATCCGGATGTGGCAGGGCCCGTGGAACATCCGGCCATCCTGAAAAGCCACCCCGACGTCCCATCCTGCATTCTCTACATCTTCGATCGTTTTTCCATGAATTTCGCACCATTTTGTACAATCCAAAAACAACATATAGGTCCCCTGTGGTTTTGATACCTCTATCCCCTCAAAATTCTGCTGGATAAAATCACAGACGTAATTTACATTTTTCGTGATTACCTGCCGCAACTCATCCACCCATTCCTGTCCCTCCTGACAATAAGCTCCAATCAGCGCGTGCATGGACAGAACATTCATTGCATTGTAATGCGAGAGTGAAGATTCCTTCTCAATCCTCTCACGGATCCATGAATTATAAATAATATGGTAACTTCCCACCAGTCCTGCCAGGTTAAAGGTTTTCGAAGGCGCATACAAAGCAACCGTCCGATTTCTGGCATCCTCAGATACCGATTGTGTGGGAGTATGCCGATTTCCTTCCAGAATAATATCTGACCAGATCTCATCCGAGATCACAAACACATCCTGCTTCTGGTATATCTCCATCGCTTTCTCAATTTCCCATTTCTCCCATACACGGCCACATGGATTGTGAGGAGAGCAGAAAATCGCCGCATGAATTTTATATTTTCGGATCTTATCTTCCATATCCTGAAAATCCATACGCCAGATCCCCTCTTCGTCCTTTTTCAAGGGGCTGTGAATGATGCGGTATCCATTGTTTTCCACACAATTCGTAAAACCAATATAGGTGGGAGAATGCAAAAGTACATAATCTCCTTTGGAACAAAAGACATTCAGGGCGCTGACTACACCGCCCAGAACTCCATTTTCATATCCAATGTGTTCTCTTTTCAGGTCCGTAACTCCATTCCGGCTTTTCTGCCATTCGATTATACTGTCAAAATAGGCATCCGTAGGTGCAAAATAGCCAAATGCCGGATGTTCCAGTCTCTTCATCATTTCTTCCTGTATCGTGGGAACCGTGGGAAAGTTCATGTCCGCAACCCACATAGGAATCAGGTCAAAACCTTCTTTAGGTTTTAACGGAGCCATGCCGGCACCCGCCGTTTTTCCCCTCTCACGCAGCCCGTCTACCGCAATTGCGTCCTTACCATGACGGTCCATGATGGAAGTAAAATCATATTTCATCTATATATCCCTCTTTTTCTGAAACTTTTATTTTCATAATTATTTAAAAACTATTTTTTCATATTTTAGGGATATTGTCAATTTTACCCGGGAAATAGCCTCAAGTTTTCCAGACAAAAATATTGCAGTTCCTTAAAAATAATCCCAAATGTGAACATTTTGTGAAATTAGCACTCACCTCTTGACAGTGCTAATAATAGGTGTTATATTACACATAGAACAAAGGAAGGGAGTTAAAAAGAGAAGCTCTTAACCAGAGTTCAAAAACTACATATCGGTTTTCCGATATGTTCACATAGATGAAGAAAGATTTGAAAGGAGATATGACTTATGATGATGCCTAGTATTTTTGGAGAAAACTTATTTGATGATTGGATGGATTTCCCATTCCACTATAATTTCTGGAGAAACAATCTTCCGGATTACACAGCCCGGACTACCAGTTTGATGAAGACCGATGTCAAAGAAAAAGATGGAAATTACGAAGTTGATATTGATCTTCCTGGATTTAAAAAAGAAGATATTAAGGCAAAACTGGAAAACGGTTACCTGACAGTTTCTGCTACTCAGACAGTAAACAATGATGAAAAAGATGAGGACGGAAAATATATCCGTCAGGAACGTTACAATGGTTCTATGAGCCGAAGCTTCTATGTGGGTGAAAATGTCACTCAGGAAGAGATCAAGGCAAAATATGAAGACGGTATTTTGAAACTGACTGTTCCGAAAAAAGACAACAAAGCTGCTGTGGAAGACAAAAAGCACATTGCCATTGAAGGATAAGAATGTTCCTGGCTCACCGCCTGAGAAGGTGTGAACTTTCCCGAAGAAAAGGGCATGACAAGGATTGTTGACAGATAAAGGAGGAATGACCTATGTTATGGCCAAGCATTTTTGGAGAAAACTTATTTGATGACTTTTTTAACGACTTTCCATTTTATGATGATAAAGAGGAAAGAAAAGCAGAAAAGAAATTATATGGACACAGAGCAAAACATTTGATGAAGACCGATATTAAAGAGACGGCAGATAGCTACAAACTGATTATTGATCTTCCTGGATTTAAAAAAGAGGAAGTACAGGTATCTTTGGAAAACGGCTATCTGACAATCAGCGCAGAAAAAGGTCTGGATAAAGATGAAAAGGATACCGGACGTTATATCCGCCGGGAACGTTATGCAGGAGCCTGTGAGAGATCCTTCTTCGTAGGAGAACAGATCTCCAAGGATGATATCAAAGGTGAGTTTAAGCATGGTATTCTGAAACTTACTATTCCGAAGAAAAAAGCTGTACCGGCTGTAGAAAAGCAAAATTATATCTCCATTGAATAATAAATCAGAG
>ERZ1643246.427-NODE-427-length-55268-cov-7.575716_pt1 | contig 55268 bp, 54 predicted proteins | sample MGYA00579265_ERZ1643246 | MGnify/ENA primary metagenome ERZ1643246 (study PRJEB29033, sample SAMEA4952261) | chicken gut metagenome | biome: Broiler Chicken; feature: Gastrointestinal Tract; material: Caecum | place: Ireland | collected 2018 | study: Broiler... | reverse complement strand
CAATCGGGTCAGCTTCACCCTCGTCGATCTGCACGCCCGCATCCGGCAGCGGCGTGGTATCCTCGCCGTCATGCAGTACCGCCGTATTGACGATCAATTTGCCCTGCATGCCCTCGTCCACCGTCACGTCAAAGGTATACACTACCTGTGTGTCCGGTGCGATCGCGTAAGGTGTAAGCGTTAAGGTACGCAGCGCGGCATCATAGGAATATTCCGTGGTGGCCTGTCCGTCCTTTTGGACGTTGCCCGCAAAGGTTACACCCTCTGGAATCACATCCAGCACGGTTACATCCGTCCAGTCCGCCGTCGCCAGCGCGCCGTTTTGCAGCGTGATCGTGTAGGTGATCGTATCGCCCACGCGCGCTGTCGTCTTGTTGGCCGACTTCGCGCCAGCGCGACCATCGGCACGGCCTTGCTCGATGGTAACGCCATCGTCTGTATCCTCGGCATCGGGCGCGTTACTGCCGCTGGCAATCGCCGTGTTCTCGATTGTCATACCGTAGGCATTGCTGTTCACCAGCACATCAAAGCAGACGGTCTTGGTCTGGCCGGGCGCGATGTTGTCCAGAGGGACGGTCAGCGTGCCGCTGGCATTGTCGTACTGATAAGCGGCGGAGTAACCGTCCACCGTGACATTGCCGTAAAACGTCAGGTCGTCCGGAATAGCATCGGTCAGCTTAGGCGGCATCATTGACCGTCACAGAGAACGTGACCATCTTTTCCGTCGCTGGGGCGATACTGTCCAGCGGCACGGCCAGGGTACGGCTTGCAGTGTCGAAAGAATAGTTTGCGCTCATGCCGTCCACCTGCACGCTGCCGTCCTCGAAATCCAGCTCAGCAGGGATAACGTCGGTCATAGCTGCGTTTTCGATCTCATAGGCCGCGCCTTCCGCGTTGCCGAGCGTGACCGTGTAGGTCAGCTTATCCCCGACCTTGGCAGAAGACTTGTCCGCACGCTTTTCCACATAGGGTACTGTGTCGCCCTTGTTGATATACACGCCGTCGTCCGTGTACTCATACTTGCCGGTTTCCTTGCCGTCCTCGTCCTTTACGATGCCATTCTTGCCCTCGGCAACGGCGGTATTGTAGATCGTCTGGTTGTACATATCGTTGTTTACAGTCGCCTTGAACGTCACCGTGACCGTCTGACCGGCGGCAATATCGCCCACCGGCACGGACAGCACGCCATCCTTGAAGCTGTGCTCCGCGGACTTACCATCAACATACACGCTGCTGTCTACGAACGTCAGGCCGTCCGGGATTTCGTCGGTTAGATTGACTTCTTTCCACGCGGAAGATGCTGCTTTGGCATTGGTCAGCTTTACCTCATAGGTCAGGGTATCACCCACGTTCGCCGTTGTGACGTTCGCCGTCTTTTCGATGGACGGGATTGCATCGCCGTTCGTGTACTGATAGGTGACCGTGCGGATATAGCCGCGGTACTCGTAAGCGGGGATAGCCTTGGGTGCAGTCTCGGCCTTGCCCGCCGTCGTAACAGTCTCGGCCAGCTCCTTGCCGCTGGCATCCACAAACTTCTCGATGATGATATTGTACTTACTGTCGCGGTAGGACAGGCCGTGCCATTCCTCCGCGCTGTGCGATACGGTCGCTTCCATCAGGTCACAGTAGCCCCAATGGGTCTCGGGCAGATCGTTGTACGGGCATTTGACACCAAGCGCTTTCAGCTTGTCCAGCGTCACGCTGCGGTTAATCATGCCGTTGACCAAACGCACGACCTCCGCGCGGCTGATCGGCTCATCCGGCCGGAAACTACCATCCGGGTAACCCTGAACCCAGCCTGCGTTTGCGGCGGCGTTGATATAGCTGTACGCCCAGTGACCGACCGGAACATCATCAAAGACGTTGCCGCCCTCGTAGTCCAGACCGGCAAAGCGCGCGGCCATGACTGCAAACTCAGCGCGGGTCACCGGCTCGTCCGGCGAGAATTTGTGTTCGCCCGTGCCGTCCACGATGCCGCTGTTGTACAGCGTTTCCACTTCCTTGTAGAACCAATGACCGGTTTGCACGTCCTCGAACGTGCTGCCGGACATACGGCGCTGAAATGCCGGATAGTCACCGTCATACAAACGGTAGAACACAGTCGCGGCTTCCGCACGGGTCATGGGTGCGTCCGCTCGGACACTTTCGTCCGGGTAGCCGACGATATAGGTCAGGTCCTTGTGCGAGTAGACGTACTCGACGCTCTCGGTGTAATCGACGTAGGTGTAATTCTCGATCTCCTGCGGCGACTTTTCTTCATGCGTGACACGGTAGGTTTCCGGCGCGGTGATCTCCTTGCCGTTTTCCGCGTCAAGGAACTTGGCCGTGACCTCGGCCAGCGTGCTTTCCGACGCGGCGAAGGCCGCGGACGGGAACGCCGACACCGCCAGCAGCAGCGCAAGCCCCATAGAGGTCACCCGCTTGAAGCGTTTTTTCAGAAATGCCATTTTCTCATCCCTTTCTTTTTAATTTTGTTGTCCCATCGATTTGACCGCTACACCTTACTGCGCCGAAGCGCAGCGGTATCACCTCCCTTCCGGAAAATTTGTTATATAGAAAAAACCGCGTGATAATCCACGCGGTTTTCTGCACGGTGCTCCCCTGCCCGGAAGCCGTATTCTGTTTGATTGCCCGACACAATGCTGTGCGGTACAGGAAAAGCAGAAATCCCAAACCACCAACCACGGGTAGTCTGGGATTTCTGTTTTTCCAATTTATATTTTTCATCTGCATCCGATCATTCGATTTCATCCTCCGGCGGCTCCATGCCCAACCAGTCCTCGAAGGACTTCCGGGAGATGCGGATCATATTGCCGACGCGAACGGTCTTAAAGAGACCGGAGTTTGCCAGCTTATAGGCTGTCGTGCGGCCGACGCCGAGAATGGACGCAATGTCGTCCACAGTGTAAGTTCTGTTTTGGGGCGTCCGTTTTTCGTTCGATGTGTTCATAATAACCTCCTGTTTTTCATCGTCATTTTGACAAAGCCCGCGGGATTTTCCATCGGAAAATCGGCCTTATCCAACTCTTCCTGCTAATTTCTTGCTAATTTGACTTTTGAAAAGCCATGGTAAGCCGTTGTATTTCAAGGAAAATTGTGCAAGTTGACCAGCCGCCGGGCATCACAACTTGAAAAGATATGGTAAGGGAAGTTACTATATGAACAATTTACGAAATGGTACGCCGTACTCCTAAGCGGTAGGCCAACAGCCAGAGTCTGGTCAGGGGTGCCAAAAGCAGCCGCTACAAGCCGTTTTTCAATGGTTTCAGCGGCTGTTTTTTCACTTTTTGTTTCTTCTGGCGAAATATTTCTAGACCATTTGCTAAGAAAAGCTGTTCCCCCTGCATCTTAGGCGGTCACAAGTTCTCTTTGTGACTGAATTACAGAATCGCGCGCGCCGATTGCGTATACTATACTCATCAACAAGATGAATAAAGGAGCGTTTGAAAATGTCTGTTTTAAACATTACCGATACAAACTTTGAATCCGAGGTTCTCTCTTCCGAGCAGCCGATTCTCATTGATTTTTGGGCGAGCTGGTGCGGCCCCTGCAGAATGCTCTCTCCGGTCATCGACAAGATTGCGGATGAAGTTTCCGATATCAAGATTGGAAAAGTCAACGTAGATGAGCAGCCTGAGCTTGCCCGTCAGTTCGGAGTTATGAGCATCCCGACACTGGTGGTTATGAAAAACGGCCAGGTGACGCAGCAATCGGTCGGTGTGCAGCCTAAGGAAGCGATTCTGAGCATGATTCGATAAACTCCCATCGGGAGACAACGGAAAGCATTCCCTTCCGCTGATTTTGCAAACAGTCCAGCATAACGATCGAGAACAGGATAAGGAGAGCACCATATGAATAAAACTGTGATTATAGGCGGTGTAGCTGGTGGCGCCAGCTGTGTTGCTAGACTGAGAAGATTGGATGAAACCGCTCAGATCATCATCATGGAGCGAGGAGATTACATTTCCTATGCCAACTGTGGTTTGCCGTATCATGTGGGCGGCGTCATACCGTCGAGAGACGCTTTGCTGGTACAGACCCCGGAAGCGATGAAAAAGAAATTCAACATTGATGTCCGCATCCGAAACGAAGTCATGTCGATCGACCGCGAGAAAAAGGTCATTTCCGTCCGCAAGATGGAAACCGGCGAAATGTATGAAGAGTCTTATGACACATTGGTGATCGCAACCGGCTCTTCCCCGCTGCGTCCCCCGATTCCCGGGATTCAATCTGACCGCATCCAAACGCTGTGGACAGTAAATGACACCGATCGGATTCGTTTGGCCGTCCAGCAGCAACACGCGAAAACGGCAGCCGTCATCGGCGGCGGCTTCATCGGCCTGGAAATGGCTGAAAACCTTCGCCACGCGGGGCTTTCGGTCTCCCTGATCGAAGCGGCAGATCAGGTCATGGCGCCGCTCGACCCCGAAATGGCCGCCATGCTTCACGCAAACATCCGCGAAAATGGCGTTGATCTGTATCTGGGTGACGGCGTGGCCGCTTTTGAAGAAACCGCCGATTCCGTGACCATTGCATTGAGCAGCGGCAAAAACGTGGATGCCGATATCGTCATTCTGTCGATCGGTGTCCGCCCCAACAGCCAGTTGGCAAAGGACGCCGGACTCGCTCTCAACGAACGAGGCGGCATTTGTGTGGACGATTTTCTCCGCACCTCGGACGCTTCTATCTATGCGGTTGGCGACGTAATTGAGGTAGAGGACTTTATTTTCAAAAATCGCACGATGGTTCCCTTGGCGGGTCCCGCAAACAAACAGGGCCGTATTGCAGCGGACAACATTGCCGGAGGGCGCGAAAAATACGAAGGCACGCAGGGCACCAGTGTTGCGAAAGTATTCGATCTTGCTGCGGCTTCTACTGGTGCGAATGAAAAGACACTGCAAAAGCGCGGGCTTGTGAAAGGCAAAGATTACGAAAGCATTATCATAACGCAAAACTCCCATGCGGGCTATTATCCCGGCGCGGTTCCGCTGACGCTGAAACTGCTCTTCTCTCCGGACGGCTCCATGATATTCGGCGCACAGATTGTCGGCCGTGACGGCGTAGATAAGCGCATCGACACTTTGGCAGTGGCCATCCGCTTGGGCGCAGGTATCAAAGACCTGAAAAACCTGGAACTCGCCTATGCGCCACCGTTTTCCTCTGCAAAAGATCCGGTGAATATGGCAGGGTTTGTGGCCGAAAATGTATTGCGTCATCTGGTCACATTTGCAGACTGGGATCTCTCCAAGGAGAACAAGGACGCGGTTTTGCTCGATGTGCGTGAAAACGCTGAAGTTGCAGCATTTGCGCTCCCCCACGCTGTTCACATCCCGCTCGGCCAATTGCGCGATCGGTTGCAGGAACTCGACCCCAGCAAGGAAATCATCACGTTCTGTGCCATCGGCGTGCGGTCCTATAATGCCGCCCGAATTTTGATGCAGCATGGCTTTGAAAAGGTAAAGCTGTACCCCGGCGGAACACGGTTCTACCAGTCACTCTATCCGCAGTCCGACAGCTCACCACTCACCGCGGAAAGCGTTTCCGACACCGGCGACGTGAAAAAATAACTTCCCTTCCAAAATCGCATTTTCTCTTTGACAAACGAATACCCCCTGATCTCTCAGGGGGTATTGTGCTATTTTCATGTCTTATAAATCAGCTTATGCAGTTTTTCTTTGTCAACGATGCGGATTTCTCCTCTGGAAAGCGCAACAATTCCTTCCCCAGCAAAGTATTTGAGCATACGCGAAACCACTTCCCGCGCACTTCCCATATAGCGAGCGATCTGTTCATGGGTCATTTTGATGCGGTCGCTTCCCGTCTTGGCAATCTCATCCGACAGGAAGATCGCAAGACGCTTATCTGCACCCATAAAGAGAATCTGCTGCATGGCCCACATGACATCGGAAAAGCGGGTCGTTGCGAGCTCATAACCGAAGCATTTTACATAGATATTTTGTTCGGCGATTTGATGAAACACCGCGGAATTGATTAACAAAACATCCGTATCCTCTTCCGCATCTATAAATACATCAAAAGTAATGGCTTCCAACACACAGGAAGCAGACAAAATGCAGATATCACCCGGAAACAACCGGTACAGGGTCACATCTCTCCCCTCTTCCGACAGCATATAGGTTCGCAGCTGTCCCCGTTTGACAATCAAAACCCCGATGCAATCTGCATTACCGCCGTGAACCGTAGTGCCTTTGGGATAATGGGCGGAAAAAGTATTTTCGCATAGCTGCTGTTTTTCTTTATCGTCCAGATGTTCCCAGAATGTATATTGTTTAAGATATGTCTCGCAGGATTCATTTTGCAGCATCGCCCCATCTCCTTTATGCTGATGCAGACATTCCTGTTTTCCATAAGGATAAAGTACCACATTTCACTTCACAGGTCAATCCATGCGGCTGCCTGCTTTTGTGACCGACACACAGAAACCGCGGCGTTTTTCCGATATACTGTTTTTAACAGATCACGCGCAAGCAAAATGGTCAGAACTGATCCATTTCTGCATACGCTGCAACACAGCCCATTTTCTAACGCAAATGGGCACACCACATTCTTTCCCTTGGAGGTTCCATCATGGCAAATGAAAAAAGAGCAGCCCGCCGCGCAATCGTTGCGCAGGAGCAATGCGTGGCATGCGGTTGCTGCGCAAAAGTATGTCCGCTGCATGCCATCCGCATTGATCACGGCATCCATGCAGTGGTGGATTTTGCAAAATGTGTCGGCTGCGGCAAGTGCGCCAAAGAATGTCCGGCATCGGTCATTACCATTCAGGAGGTAACGGTATGAAAAAGAAATGGTATGATTACCTCTGGATTGCAACATTGCTGTATCTGGTGCTCGGCTTTTTTAACATTCTGTTTGCTTGGCTTGGGCTCCTTTGCTTTTTCATTCCGCTCATTATCTCGATCTCACAGGGCACCAAAGGCTATTGCAATCGCTACTGCGGCAGAGGACAGCTTTTCAGTCTGTTGGGCGGACGCTTTGGCCTGTCCCGCAAGCAAGAAATCCCCAAATGGATGAAAAGCAAGTGGTTCCGCTATGGTTTTCTCATTTTCTTTTTCGCAATGTTCTTCCAAATGCTATGGACTACTTATCTGGTGTTTGCAGGCGCATCCGATCTCAAGCAGGTCGTCACCCTGCTGTGGACGTTCAAGGTGCCGTGGCAGTGGGCGTACCACGGTACAGCGCTGCATCCCGGTGTTGCACAGTTTGCCTTCGGCTTTTACAGTGTGATGCTTACCTCTACCGTTCTGGGGTTGGTGACGATGGTTCTGTTTAAGCCCCGCAGCTGGTGTGTCTACTGTCCCATGGGCACCATGACACAACTCATTTGCAAGGCAAAGCAGGTCGGAAAAAGCCAGAAAGCCTGATATGGGACAAAGGCACAGTTATCGTCTTGTGCCAGCGCACAGAAAATTTTCCCCATCTTCTTTCCCTTTTCTATTCTGCGAAACGCGGACCGATTTTCTCCGGTCCGCGTTTTCACAAATGTGACAAATTTTTCTCACAAATCCTCTCCCCCCTTTTACCATCGTGTATAACACAGCCCGCATTTCTGCTGAATACATGTACATATATGGACTAAAACACTACATAATGTGCAATACGTGTCCGAAATGCACTTTTACTTTTGGTTACTTTCTGGTATAATAATTAAAATAACACAACGGTATCCAGTGTTTCGATTCCATGTGCAGCAAAAAAACTGCCATAAAAGGAACATATGGAAGCCTTATATAAATGGGGAAATACTATGGAAGAGAAAACACTGGTCATCACGGGCATGGGTGCGGTAACGCCCATCGGCATCGGGGTTTCCGCCTACTGGGAGGCGCTGGTTTCCGGCCATTGCGGCATCGGCCGGATCACGCGCTTTGACGCATCCGATCTCCCGGTACAGATCGCGGCCGAGCTAAAGGGCTTCGACCCCGCCGATCACATGCCCAAAACCCTGGCGCGCACAATGGACCCGTTCATGCAGTTCGCATTCGTGGCGGCGCAGCAAGCACTCGAGGACAGCGGCCTTGCCATCGAACCGGAAGCCGACCGCATCGGCATCGTGATGGGTACGGCCATGGACGGTGTAACCACGGTTGCGCAGACACAGGCCGCCTATGATGCAGGCCACCGCGTCGGCCCGCGTTTTGTGCCCATGACCATCGGCAACATCGCCGCCGCGCAGATTGCGATTGCGCGCGGCATTCGCGGACCGAGCCTGACGCTCAACACTGCCTGCTCCGCGGGCGGCGACGCGATCATGACCGCCGCCATGCTGCTGCGCGCTGGCGAGGCAGACGCTGTGCTCGCAGTCGGCGGCGAAAGCATTCTGTGTCCGATCGTCGTGTCCGGCCTGTCGCAGGCCAAAGCGCTCTCCCGCCGCAACGATGATCCCGAAACCGCCTGCCGTCCGTTCGACGCGGAGCGAGACGGCTTTGTCATTGGCGAGGGCGGCGGCGCGCTGCTGATCGAAACCGAAGAACACGCGCTCGCGCGCGGTGCCAAAATCCACGCTGTGCTGGCGGGCTACGCCAACACCTCGGATGCACACCATGTCACTGCTCCCTGCCCAGACGGCGCAGGCGCAGCCCGCTGCATGCAATTGGCGCTGAAAAAGGCCAGCATGCAGCCATCCGACATCGGTTATATCAATGCACACGGCACCTCGACCCCGCTGGGCGACAAGGCCGAAACACTTGCGGTCAAATCCGTGTTTGGTGGCCGCGAAAGCGCCCCCCCGATGTCCTCCACCAAGTCCGCGACCGGCCATCTGATGGGCGCGGGCGGCCTGACCGAAGCGATCGCCTGTATCAAGGCCATCCAGACCGGTATACTGCCGCCGACGCTGCACCTGAGCACGCCTGATCCCGACTGCGATCTGGATTATGTGCCGAATGCCGCGCGCCCGGCTAAAATTTCCGCTGCCATGTCCAATTCGCTGGGCTTCGGCGGACAAAACTCCAGCATTATCGTTAGCAACTACCAGAAATGAGGCGAATCCCACTTTGCAAAACCAATACACCTATGATGTCACTATGTTCCGTGAGACGTTTGAAACGCGCTTTACCTATCTGAACGGTTTTCTGCGCAATGTCACCCGCTTCGGCAGCCGCCCCGCGCTGCATGACCCGCTCTCCGGCCGCCGCTGGACTTACGCACAGCTCAACGCCGAGGCCAACCGTCTGGCTCACGCGCTGCGCGCAGACGGTGTGGGCAAAAACGATGTGGTCATGTTCACCCTGCTCAATTCTCCCGAATTTGTATTCTGCTATCTGGCCGCGCACAAGGTCGGCGCAATCGCCTGCCCGGTCAACTACCGGCAGGGTGCGGGCGAAATCGCGCTTGTGATCGACGACAGCCGTCCCAAGGCCTTTATCTATGATGCGGAATTCGGTGAACTTTCCGGCGGCGCACTTGAGATGTGTGAACACCAGCCCGCTCGCGTCGTGATGGTCAGCTACAAGGGCGATGCAGCCGCCCCCGCGGGCCATACCAGCTATGCGGATTATGTTGCCGGTCAGCCCGAAACCGATCCTCCGATCGACTTTGCACCGCACATCTATGATGAGACCACGCGACTTTATACTTCGGGTACGACCAACCGCCCCAAGGGTGTGCCGATCAACAATATCAACGAAGTACTGTCCGCACATGATGTCATGATGCACTTCCCGCTCGGCCCGACCGACCGCACGATGAATATGACCCCGTGGTTCCATCGCGGCGGCATCCACTCGGGCGGCCCGTGCCCGACCTTATACGCGGGCGGCGAAGTCGTGATCCTGCGCGACTTTGCGCCCAAGCGCTGCCTGGAATACGCGGAAAAGTACAAAATCTCGTTCCTGATCGGCGTGCCGACCATCATTGCGATGCTGGCCCGCACACAGGAGCGCACGCCCGCCGATCTGTCCGGGCTGCGCGGCATCGTCACAATGGGCGCGCCGTTTGAAAAGGCCGCCTGCGAAAAGTATATGCAGCTGCTGACCCCCAATATCTTCAACGGCTACGGCACGACCGAAACCTTCTGGAATACCTTCCTGCGCCCGTTTGATCTGCCGGATATGGCCGGCTCTGCCGGACGTTCTTGCACGGACGACGAGGTACGGCTGGTCGCCATCCATGAGGACGGCACGCACGCCGAGCCGGAAGAAACCGTACCGCACGACAGCAAAACGCCGGGCGAGATCATCATTTCCTCGCCTGCCAAAAGCGCGTTCTGTTACTTCAACAACCCGGAAATGACCGTTCAGAAGTTCTACAAGGGCTGGCTGTACACGGGCGATGTAGGCGTGTGGGACGAAAATGAGTTTGTCACCGTGTCCGGCCGCAAGGACGACATGATCGTTTCTGCGGGCGAAAACATCTACCCCACCCAGATCGAAGCAGTACTCAACGAACACCCCAAGGTCGCAGAAAGCGCGGTCATCGGTGTGCCGGACAAGCTGCGCGGTGAAGTGGTTGCGGCCTATGTCGTCCCGTCGGACGACAGCTTGACCGTAGAGGAACTCAAAGACTACTGCGTGCACAGCCCGATGCTGTCCTCCTACAAATGGCCCCGTATTTATAATATTGTCAAGGAACTGCCGCACACGGCAACCGGCAAGCTGATGCACTATAAACTGCGTCAACAACACGAAAGCAAGTAAAAAAAAGACGGCTTGAGAGCTTCTCAAGCCGTCTTTTTCTGCATTCAGGCCGCGGTTTCCTGCGGTGTCTCCGCCTGTCCCAGCAGGCGTCGGTAAGTCAAGTCGATGGAAAAGGCACCGAGCGGCGCGGTGATCAGAATCGCCAGCACCGCGACCGTCAACACGATCTGCCCGCATCCCAGCCCCATGCTCAGCGGTACCGAGCCGATTGCGGCCTGTACGGTCGCCTTGGGCGTATAGGCGATCATGCAGAATAGACGCTCCTTCGCAGAGAGTGGCGTGCGCAGCAGGCAAACAAACACGCCCGCCATGCGGAACACCAGCGCGCCGAGCACGACCAACACGGCTGCTGCGCCTGCCGCCGCGGCATATCCGATATCCACTGTCGCGCCGACCAATACGAACAGCAGCACCTCTGCCGCGACCCACAGACGGTTATACTTGCCCGACAGCCGTGCGGCCAGTTCCGGGCGCCGGCGGTTGATCGCAATACCGCAGCTCATTACCGCGAGCAGACCGGAAAACGGCACGATGCCCTTGACCGCATTCTCCAGCGCGACGAACAGAAACGACAGACTGAGCAGCACGACCACCTTGACGGAATCGCGTACATGAATGCGGCGGTACACTGCACCGAACGCCACACCGACTGCCAGCCCGACCGCGATGCCGGTCACGATCGACACCGGGATCTGCACAAAGGTTGCAGGTGAAAACGTGCCGCCCTGCGCAAGGCCGGTGAACGCCGTGAACATAACGATGACGAACACATCGTCCACCGATGCGCCCGCCAGAATCATCTGAGGGATGCTGCGGCGCGTACCGAATCCCATTTCCATCAAGCGCAGCATCTTGGGCACGATCACCGCGGGCGACACCGCCGCCACCACTGCGCCCATGATTGCGGCATCCAGCAGCGAAATACCGAGCAGCCGCGGCGCAAGTATCACCATCCCCACGATCTCAAAGCACGCGGGTACAAAACACAGCAGTACTGCCGGACGTCCCACCTTTTTCAGGTCCTCCAGATTGAGCGACAAACCCGCGCGCGTCAGAATGATGATCAGAGCGAGCTGCCGCAGGTCGGCTGAGATGCCCAGAATGGATGGGTCCAGCAGATCGAGCACATACGGCCCAAGCAGAATGCCGGTCAGCAGCATTCCCAACAGGCTAGGCAGCCGCAGCCGTGTCACGATCCACCCCAAACTCATCCCCACCAAAAAAATCAGGGCAAGACTTGTCAGCATAATATTTTTCCTCCTTGTTTTCCCGTTTGCAGGCACAAAAAAAGCTGATAACCCTGCAAACAATTTGCAGAAGTCATCAGCTAAGCAGCGGTTCTGGCTTTGATGCCACGGGAGAACTTCATTCCCTCGGACGGTATTATACCGCGCGCACCGGCTGCTGTCAAGCCGGATTGTGCGCCACCAATGCAATTTGTGAACAAACAAAAAATTTCCGTTTTATACTTGACTTTATCAAGTGGCAGGCTTATACTTGACAAAGTCAAGAAAGGAGCATTCCCTCTATGGTCAATACCTTAGCGTATTATTCCACCGTGTTGTCCCGCAGCTTCGCCGCCTATACTGCGCGCATCCTCGAACAACTCGGACTGAGCCAAGGACTGCTGTACCTAGTGCTTTATGTCGGACGGCATCCGGGCTGCACCCAGTCCGAACTGACGAGCGCACTCGGGCTGGACTGGGGCTACTGCCAACGCAGCACACTGCGGCTGGTGGAAGACGGTTTCTTCCTGCGAGAAAAGCGGGGCCGCGCCTATCGTCTGACCCTCAGCGAAAAAGGCATGCAAGCATTTGAGACCAGCCATCAAGTCTTTTTCGACTGGGATAACGAGATATTGCAGACGCTTAGTGAACAAGAACGCACGCAGCTGTTGACGCTGCTCGCCAAAGTCAAAGAAAAGGAAGCGAATACCAAGCTATGTACGAGACGATAAACAGCCCGATAAACTACGGCGGGCTGACGTTAAAAAACCGCATTATTTTCGCCCCCACCTCGATGGGCTTACCTGAGGACGAACTGATTGCCCGCTATCGTGCGATCGCGGCGGGCGGCTGCGCCATGATTATTCTCGGCGATGTGCCGGTGCTAAAGCACGGTTTTGGCCCGTCACTCTACACAAAAAAGGGCTTTGCCCTCTATCAGCGCATTGCCGAAACCGTCCATGCGGAGGGCTGCCTGCTATGCGCACAACTGCACCAGTCGGATTCCAACGTCAAGGCAATGCTCAAATACGTTCCGGGCGTACTGACCAAACGCATCAGCATGGCCGATCTGCGCCCGCTGCTGAATGAACAGGTCGGGCCGTATATCACCAATCTGCCGGTGCGAAAGATTCACGAAATCACGGAAGCCTTCGGGGAAGCCGCTGTGCTAGCGCGCAAAGCGGGCTTTGATATGGTGCAAATCCACGGTGACCGTATGTGCGGCAGCTTCAGCTCCACCGTATATAACCACCGCACAGACGAATACGGCGGCAGCCCGGAAAATCGTGCCCGGTTCGCCGTCGAGGCCGTACAGGCGGTGCGCCGCCGTCTGCCTGACTTGCCGATCGACTACAAGCTGGCCGTGCGGCAGGAAAACCCGCACTACGGCAACGCAGGCGTATTGCAGGAAGAGCTGCCGGTATTTATCCCACTGCTCGAGCAGGCGGGCGTGACCAGCTTCCATGTGACGCTGGCCAACCACGGTGAGCTAACCGATACCATTCCGCCCGCAAAGCACCCATATTTTCACGAGGAAGGATGCTTTCTGCCGTTCTGCGACGCGGTGCGCAAGTTGACAAAACTACCGATCTGCGGCGTCGGTGGACTGACCCAGCCCGATTTTGTCGAACAGCAGCTTGTCTCTGGCCGCATCGACTGCGCTGCAATGAGCCGCCAGTTAATCGCCGACCCGGACTGGCCGCGCAAGGTATGCTCGGACCATGCAAACGAAATCCGGCGCTGCGTGCGCTGCAACAAAAAATGCCTTGGCGGCATGATGGCGCACCAAGGCGTACACTGCATCTATGAAAGGAAGGACAACGCATGACTTACGCAATTATTTACAGCAGCAAGACCGGCAACACCCGCCTACTGGCCGAAACCCTCCGCGATACCCTGCCCACCGCCGACTGCCTGTATTTCGGTGAGCCGAGCGACGAGGCTCTGCGTGCCGAGCGCATCTATGTCGGCTTTTGGACGGACAAAGGCACCTGCGATGCAGACACTGCGGCATTTCTCGCGCGCGTAACCACACAGGAGGTTTTCCTGTTCGGCACGGCGGGCTTCGGCGGCGCGCCGGAATATTTCGACAAAATCCTGTCCGCCGCGCGCCAGAACCTGCCGGATGGCGTCACCGTATGCGGCAGCTACATGTGTCAGGGTAAAATGCCCATGGCTGTCCGCGCCCGTTATGAACAAATGGAGGACAGCCCGCGCCGTCAAATGATGATCGAAAACTTCGACGCCGCCCTGTCCCACCCGGATACGGCTGACTTGGCCCACCTGCGTGACGCGGTGCTTGACCGATAATCCCGACACCAAAAAAGCCGATGTGCAGTTTATCTGCGCATCGGCTTTTTACATGGCATCAGGCCAACCATTGCAAATTTTTGTCCTCTGCAAGACTGCTCAAACCATAGACGAGCAAAATATCGTCCACCGGATGTTCCTGCAGCCAATCAGAAATCGTCTGCCGCTTGAAATACCGCAGGTCGATCAGGTCGATCGTGCTGTATTCCTCCGCAAGGAATGGCGTGAGCGCATGCGCATAGGAGTCCTTAACGACCAGCAGCCGTTTGTTGCTCTCCGCGTTGGTCTCGATATGCACACGCGCATGGTTGCCGCTCAAAAACACCGGATATTTGTCCGCCTGATCAAGATATTCCCGAAACAGCATGCCCTTCTGCACAACCGGCTCTTGACTGTTGCCATCATACACTCTGGTCATCGCTTGCAAATCGGGATCGGTCCATAACTCTATCTCGTCTGGCGGAGTCAGCCAGAGACCACTTTTGGAATAGGAGGTGCCGTAAAAATCCGGTACTCGCTCCACCGAAAAATCGTCGCGCATCACGGCAGATTTTCTCATCTCCTGCATCAGCAGACGGTAAGCGCAATACGCACCCTCGGTCGTCCAGTGGTGGTCGGTGCGGTAATAAAGCGTTTCCGGGTCATCCATACTGCGGAACGCTCCCATCACATCCAGCCAGTGCAGGCTGTCGCCCGCAATCCGCCGCGCCTGCTCCAACATGTCCGCATCCGGGTACGCCAGATGTAATGCGGGCAGCTTATCCTCTACCACCGCCCCCGATGTCGGGACCGCCATCATGTAAACCGGCACAGACTGTGCCTGCGCAAACTCCGTGATCGCCTGCATATTATCCTGCAAGATCTGTCGGTCGTCGGACAGCGGCGCGGGAAACAGCCAACCATCCTCCCCGCGAACGATGCTGCTCACAGCGCCCCGCCCCTCCGCCTGCTCCAGATAAGCGTTCGCACCGACCCACCCATCCCGTCCCGGGAAATGATCGGACAGATATTTTTCCACGTTCTCAAACAGGCTGCCGTCTGCAATGCCCTCGACGCTGACCGTGGGTGCCTGCGCCAGCACGCGCTTCTCGTTTTCCGAAAAAAATCGGTGCGGCAGCAGCCAGAATGCTGCCTGCGCACCGATCAACCCCCCGACGAACAGCAGCGCTACTGCGCGGGGATGGCGAAATTGCATGCGTATTGTCTCCTTTTAAAACCGAAAATACAAAAACGGGTTATAGCTTTGCGCAACCAGTGCCGCGCAGCTTGCCGCCAGCAGCAGCAAGCACCAAACCGGTGCGCCGCACCGTACCAAGCGAGTTTCTTCCTTGCGCTGTACCAGCCGGGCGGCCAGCGGCAGCGCCGCCAACACCGCCACCGCGAACAGCGGCAGATAGGACAGCACCCAAACCGTCGCCTGTGCGCCGATCAAGCCGCCGGACAGCGAAAACATGGCGTGCAGATAGACCCTCAGCACCCCAAAATCCTCGATCGCAAACAGCACCCAGCCCAGCACGACCAGTATCATGGTCAGAACATGCCGCAGCGCACGCGGCACGCGCGCCAGCCGCACTTCCCCGATCAGGCGTTCCGCCGCCAGCAACACAAAATAATACAGTCCCCACAGCACATAGTTCCACGCCGCGCCGTGCCACAGGCCGGTCAGCGCCCAGACGATGAACAGGTTGACAAACGTCCGCACCTTCCCACATCGGCTGCCGCCCAGCGGGATATACACATAATCCCGAAACCATTGGCTGAGTGTGATATGCCAGCGCCGCCAGAACTCCTTGATGCTCTGGGCGGCATAGGGATAACGGAAGTTGACCGGGATCTCGAACCCGAACATGCTGCCCAGACCGCGTGCCATATCCGAATAGCCGGAAAAATCAAAGTAAATCTGCATGGTAAACGCAGCCGCGCCCATCCATGCGCCCAGTATACCGACGCCGTCCGGCAGCGCACGCAGCCCATCCCACAGCTGTCCCATGGGATTGGCAAGCAGCATCTTTTTGCCGAGACCGATCATGAACAGGCAAAAGCCGTTTGCGATCTTGTTCCAAGTCTCTTCCCGCCCATCAAGCTGACCGCGCAGCTCCTCATAGCGCACGATCGGCCCTGCAATCAGCTGCGGAAAAAACGTCATATATGTGGCAAACGACACTGCGCTTTTCTCCGCGGGCGTGGTTTTGCGGTAAACATCCAACACATAAGAAACCACCTGAAAGGTGTAAAACGAAATGCCCAGCGGCAGTGGAAGCGGCCCGGCGAGCACCTGCCCCAGCCCAATCGTATTCAGCACAAAGCCGGTGTATTTGAATACAACCAAAAGGCCCAGATCCAGTACCAGCGCTGTCACCAGCCACAATCGACGGGGACTGGTTTCAGCGCAGGCGGCAATTCGCCGTCCGATCAGCCAGTTGACGACCGCTGTCAACAGGATAACCGGCAAAAACCATGGTTCTCCCCAGCCATAGAACACCAGATTTGCCGCGAGCAAAAAATCATTGCGCCACCGGCGCGGCAAACAATAATATCCCACCAAAACAACCGGCAGGAAGAAAAACAAAAAGACCAACCCGGCGAAGCTCAATTTCGCACCGCCTTTACGGATTCAGCAAATCCTGCACCGCCGTTTTTGCAGCGGCGTTATCCGCCGTGACGCAGAAAACAACATAAACGCCATCCTGCTCGAGCACAGCGCTTTCCAGCTTGGGCACTTCCTCCGGCTTGTAGTCCGAATAGCCCTTAATCCAGCCATCCGTGAAGGTTTGCAGCGCGTCGGCAATGCTCTGTGCTGCATCCTTGTCGGTTGCTTCGAATACCGCTAAGCTCTCCGCCGTCGCGCCGCTGCCAACATAGGCCGCGCCGTCCTGCACCAGATCGGTGCTCACGTCGTAAAACCGGCAAGCGCCTGCGCTGTCCATCTCGGTCATCTGATCGGTGAAGCTGACGCTGTCCTTGAGCTGCTGCACGGCATCCGCTGGGTTGATCTCCGCCTGTTGCTTGCCGCAGCCTGCCGCCGCCATACAAAGGGCGGCAGCGAGCGCTGCCGCACACCGTTTCATCTGCTGTTTCATTCTTGTTCCGCCTCCGCAATGCTTTCTTTCAAAAGTTCCGCCCATATTTCCGTATATTCCTTGGCAGGATGAATGCCGTCTGCCGCCGCATCCGCAGGCAGACAACCGTCTGCATCCGCCAGCGCAGAAAATGCATCCACATATACCGCGCCATTTTCCTGCGCAATCTGCTCGATTTCCGCATTGCAGGCCTGAATGGAAGCGTTATTGGTGTTATTTTCATTTTGCTCCGACACTTCCGCCGATACAGGCGGAATCGCCGAAAGATAGATGACCGCGTCCGGACAGTACGAACGCGCGGTATCGATCACTTTGGCATATTCTTCGGTGAACGCCTCCCGATTGCTCCAGCCGAGCTCGTTCTCCCCAAAGAAAAAGATGATATGCGCAAAATCTTTATCCTTCAGCAGATCGATGATCGGTGTCTCTGTATCCTCTCCCTGCACCATCGGCTGCTCAAATACACTGTTCACATTCAGGCCCACACGATAGTAATACGACGCTTTGGGCATAGCGTCGTACACATAAAAACTATCAATATAAGAATTACCGACCAGCACGGTATCTTCATATGTCGTGTGCTGTGACTGCGACTGCTCCGCCGCTTCATTGGATAATTCTGTTTGTTTCTTGGCCTGCACCTGACCGGAACAACCGGTCAAACAGAGTGCCGCCAATATACCAGCCAACATGGACTGTGCCCTCATTTCCATCCGTTCCCTTCATTGCTCATTTCTTGTCGAATCATCTGGCAAAGGATTATATACCACAAACGTAGAACCAAAACAACAAAGGTAACAACATTGTTGTCATACTGATACCGGAATGAAACTTGCGCATTTCATTTCCCCACTTGACCTTCTGCGCGACCGTTTTACATGCACTTTTTCTCCATTCCAGCGCAGGCGGATTTTAAGCCTTCTCGCAGCGAGCGCACAGTGAAATGACACAAAAAGCGGCAGCCGGTTTCCCGGCTGCCGTCTCTCTGTTTGCTCGGTTTGCTCTGCGCCCTTGTGATTATTTCAAAATGCCCAACGCCATGTCGCGGAAAATACCCGGCCTGCTTTCGAGTTCACGGAACGTGCCTCTTTCCACGATCTCCCCTTTGTCCATCACAATGATTTCATCACAGTTTTGCAACGTGGACAGCCGGTGCGCGATCGACAAAATCGTTGTTCCGCATTCTTCTTTCAGCTTTTCAATCTCCTGCTGAATCCACTTTTCCGATGTGTTATCCAGCGCAGAAGTCGCCTCATCCAAAATCAGAATTTTCGGCTTGCGTAAAAAAATACGCGCCAAAGCAATTCTCTGCCGCTGCCCGCCCGACAGGTTGCGACCACCCTCGGAAAGCATGAACTGATACCCGTCCGGCATCTTCTCGATATCGGAAGCGATATTCGCCCTTCTGGCCGCTTCTTTCACCTCGGGCAAACTGACCTCGCGCTCCATGCCATAGCAGATATTGTGATATACCGTATCCGCAATCAGGAACGGGGTTTGCGGAACGATTGCAACATGTTCCGCAATGTTCCGACGGGAAAGCTGCGACAAGGCAACACCGCCCAGACAGACCTCTCCCTCTGCTTGTTCCAGCTTATCAATGATTTTGATGAGCGTCGATTTCCCGCACCCACTCGGCCCCGCGATGCCGATAAATTTCCCTGCCGGAATAGATAGACTGATATCGTGCAAAATAGGCTGATCGGTTTTCTCAGGATAGGCAAAGCGTACATGACGAATTTCAATTTCATTGGATGGCAAGGCGGCATCCTGCGTGTCCACCTGCTCTTGATACGAAAAATCCAGCGGAATATCGACCATCTGAAAATAATCTGCTGCCAACACGGTACACTCGGAGAACTCATCCAAAATGCGATGCAGTTCGCGCAGCGGCCCGGTCAGCTGCGTAAAGCACAGATAGGCCGTGAGCACGGTGCCAACGGTAATAATCTGCTGCGAAGCCAGAAAAACCGAAGTGCCGATCACGATCACGCTGAACACTGCTTCATTGATAAACTTCAGGCAGTCATAAAAAGCCATTGCCTTGTGATGCCGCATTTCCTTTTTGCGGAGTTGCTCCGAGCAGGTTTGAATGCGCGCACTCTCGGCCTGTGCGCTATCCAGTGCGCGGATGGTTTCAATGCCGCCCAAAAGTTCCACCATGGTGCCGTCCAAATCCGCTTTGGTTTCCATCAACTCAACACGGATGCCTTTTTGTGTGCTGATCTGCCGCAAAACGATGAAAGTGCCAATCGGAATAACCAGAATGACCAGACATGCAACCAGCACGGGAAGCTGCAAAAAAATGGTGACAACAGCAGCGACACCCGTCGTCACGGCGGGCGCAAAATCCATAAACAGCAGCTTAATCAGTTTGACCGTACCCTCCAGACTGCGGTTCAGCCTACCATGAATATTGCCCGTCATATGGCTGCGAAAATAAGAGAGCGGTGCCAGCAGCAGCGAGGTCGCGGCCTTTTGCCGCGCATTTTTTTCCGCCTGCGTTGCCGTATCTTCCACAATCAGACGACGCACCACTTTGATGATCTCATTTGACGACATTGACCAGCAAAATCGCAATCAAAATCGGGACGACCGACCAGAACGCGACCTGGTCACCAGCTAAAACGCTGTCGGTCAGATAGCCGATGGCGAGAGGCGTAAACTGGCTTAAAACCGCTGATACGCCCAATATAATCAAGATGCAGAAGAACCCCAATTTCTGCCGCGACGGGAGTAAATTAAAAATCTTCTTCCACATTTTTTCTGGTGTCCTGCTCATGACCGCGCGCTCCTCTTATGACATGGATGACTGTTATTTACATCATAGCGCAATTGCAGAAGATTGGAAATACATATTAACGAAAAATTTGACGCCATATTTCTTTCTGCCGCAAGTGTATAACGTCCGATCAGACAAAAAAGGGCAAAAAAATCCACCAGCCGATTGCTCGGCCAGTGGACTTTTTGTTGGATTACTTAGCGATGTTCTCGCAGAAACGCATCAGAATCGTAGCAACCTCTGCACGAGTTGCATTGCCCTTCGGGCTGAGCGTCGTGCTGGTCTTGCCAGTGATCAGGCCAGTGGAATTTGCCCACTGCATAGCTGTGGTCGCATAAGAGCTGATCTGAGATGCATCTGTGTAACCGCTCAGGCTGCCGGATGCAGAAACATTGTAGCCCTTGAGCTCAGCGTAACGATACAGGATCGCTGCCAGCTGCTCACGAGTGATCGCATCGTTCGGTGCAAACGAAGTTTCAGATACACCGGTCACTACGCCATTAGCTGCTGCCCATGCAACTGCGTTTGCATAGTACGTATTGGAAGCTACGTCCGTGAAGCCTGCAGCGGAAGCCGTCGGCTCATTCTCCAGACGATGCAGCATGGTTACGATCATCGCACGAGTGGTGGTTTCATTCGGGCTGAAGGTCGTGCTGCTTGTGCCGTTCATCATGCCCTTTTCAAAGACATAGCGAACTGCATCAGCATACCACGCATCGTCTGCCACATCGGCAAACAGAGTGGAGCTACCGTCGGTGATCTTCTCGAAGGTAACAACAACCTTGTCGTCCTTAGTCAGGCCAGTCAGCTTGCCGTCCGCCGGGATAGCAACTTCCTTGCCGTTAACCGTGATCTTAGCGATCTGATAGCCCTTATCCGGCGTAATGGTAACCGTACCATTGCTGGAAGCCGTTACCTTGCCGCCTGCACCGCTGACGGATACGCTCGGCTTGTTGGAAGAGCTGCTGCTGCCGCCACCGCTGCTGCCGGAACCGCCCTGATCAGTGCCATCCGAATCGTCCTTAGCAAAGGTTACGGCGATGGTCGCGTTCCCGGCAAGTGCTTTATTATACACAAAGCCCAGAACATTCGCATCATAAGTCAACGCTTCAGCTGCTGCCCCCGTCGTATCAGCGGTCAAAGTGACGTTTTCTACCTTGTAGAACGGCTCATTATGCACCGCAACAATGATCTTCGCATCATTGCTAATCAGATATACATTGGAATTCTCGCTCACAGCAGGAGCCAGAGTTTTTTCTGCATCTCCGATCTGCGAATAAAGCTCTGCACTACCGCCCTCCTTTACGTCCATTGTAACCTGATAGGTCGTCTTGGGAGCACCTTCTTCAGTTACGATTTCGTACTCCTTAACCGCGCCCTCAGCAGCATTGATAGTCGGCTGTGTGCCTTCTACAATCTGGATTTTTGCAACCGTACCGGTTACATCAATCGTAGCACCATCGTTAGCAACAATCGTGCCTGCCTCACCTGCAACAGTGAGCGAAGCACCCTTGTTAACGGTAATCGTGCCTTCAACCGTTTTACCCGCGGGAATGGTTGTCGGCTGGCTAACCGTCAAACCCTTCGTGAAGTTGCCGCCTTCAAGGGTAACGGTACCATTCTCATCCTCTTCGCCAGCAACAGCACGGCTGACAATCTGCGGAATTGCTGCCAAAGTTGCGGCAGTGTCATCCTGGATTACATAAACCGGATTATTAAAGGTAACGTTCTGCCCCAAGGTCAGCTTACCACCGACTTGGAACGTAATGTTATCCTTCAAAGCTGCAACCGCACGAGTACCTGTCGAGCCACTGGTCTTGATGGTCAAACCGCTGTCGTACTTTACCTGAATAGTATCTACGGTCAACGTGTGAGTATCCAGATCGATGGTATAAGTATCACCGCTGATGGTATACACACCCCTCAAAGTTGTGTCATCACCCAACTCGTACGTATTGTTTGCGCCCCAGTCGATGCTCTCCTGTTCGCCCTCTGCGGCATCTGCCGCAAAAGCTGCCGGAGCCATTGTCAGCACCATGGACGCAGCCAGCAATGCTGACAACATTCTCTGTTTCATACTAACTTTTCCTCCTTGATTTTTACAACAACATATCTATTTTTAAGCGTTTTCCTATCACCCCTTCTATTGATTTTATTAAGTATATTTTCAGGAAATGGCAGCAGCATGATTTCCGTGAAAATAATACTATCATGAATATATGCAGCCTTCCCCGCAGAGGATATCATTGAGAAGCTGCTTCATTTTCCCGCAGCATCCGCCGCAGACGACTGAGCGTCACCGGCGTCATACCGAGGAACGACGCAATGTACTTATTACTGACCTGCTCCACCAGACCCGGATATACCCGCAAAAACCATTGGTATCGCTCCATTGCCGTGTGCTGGCAGATCATGGTTTTGATCTCCCAATGGGTGCATAGCGCTTGCTGTAATAACGCATTATAGATCCAAACCAATTCAATGTTCTCATGCAGCAGCGGTTCCAACTCTGCCGCCTCTATTGACAGCAGCTCACAAGGCGTGGACGCTTCAATGCTGACAACCGAAGATTCCTGCATCATTACACAGGACATCGCAGGCGTTCCGCACTGAAATGCAAAACAGTCCGTGATCTCCCGCCCGTTGACATCCAGAAAAAAACCACGCAGAACGCCGTTTACCAAAAAGATAAATCGATCCTGTCGTTCTCCCTCTCGAATCAGCAGATCGCCCTTTTCCAAATGGATGTCTTGCGTTAGTTCCGCCAACTGTTGCACCAAAGCAGGATCAGAGATTTTCATCACTTCAGTGTAAAAAACTTCCGCTTTCAGGCAGTATCCCCCCAATCCCACTTATAGGAACATTATAAAACATCTTTCCATAGTCTGCATTATCATATGTTAATTTTCCAGAAGTTTTTTAAGGGAATGTCTGGCGTTTTTTCTCGAATTTTGTTAGCAGTTTTTCCTATATTGGCTCATATTGCCCGATTTCACTACTGCTTTGTAAAATATACAACCGATTTCCAAATACGCAAACCTACGTTTTGCTTGAAAAATCGCGGCGTTCGAATCGAAACACAAGCCGCTACCACACACAGCGAGCTGATATCCGCCTTTTTCTATAGTGTTCCTACAGAACCAATCAAAAGCTCCATCGGCCACAAAAACGCAGGAACCACCATAACGCGAATAACTGTTCTACACCTAAATCAGTCTTTTGAATGCCGCATTTTACTCAAATGAAGCTTTTTCTGGACAGTTCGCTGCGTTTCTGTTAAACTTGATACAATCAGCGGGATGCTTTATTCCGAGCATATAAAGAGGTATCACTATGCCAGGAGATATGAAATCTAAAATTGCAGATGTATTAAATGATATGCTCAAGCATAAAAATTTAGATAAAATTACAGTGAAAGAATTGGTAGACGCCTGTAATATCAGCCGCCAATCCTTCTACTATCACTTCCGGGATATTATGGATGTCGTGGAATGGTACCAGAACAAAGCATTAAAGCAATCCATTGAGAAAAATCTGGAAGCCCCTACTTATAAAGAAGCAATCAAGGGCATCATCTACGAGGCTTTTGAGCACAAGGAATTGATTCTGCAATTGCTGTCTTCTCAGCGGAGAAGTGAAATGGAACTTCTTTTTCTGAAAGCGGTTCGCACCTATCTTCAGGAGCTTCTTCGTGCAAAGGGCTCAAGTATCGTCTGTTCGCCCGAAGATGTGGAAACCGTACTCTCGTTTTGCTCCTGCGGTCTTGTCGGGATTATGCTAACAAATCTGAAGCAGAAGAATCTGGATATCGATGCATTAGCAGATCAAATATGCCGACTTCTAACAGGAGAAATCACGTTTCACTTTACCGACCGAAAATAATTTTCATTTGTTTTGTGCTTACCACTTTTTCCTTAACCATTCCAGCTTCTTTGCAATGCTTTTAACCTCCTATAAATATCCATACAACAAGCCCAAAGTGTCATAAATTTTGACACTTTGGGCTTTTTGTTTAAACAGAAAGGGCAGATTGACAGTGACACTCTGCTGTTTTCGCTGTTATAAAAAAGAGAGCAAAGTTTTCACAGAAAAAGGACGGTGACACCTATGGAACTTGGGCACGGCATTTTCGCAGTAAAACTTGTGGAATTGGAACAGGAATACGGGCATCTGCAAAGCCGCATTCGACTATTCCAACGGAAAGACTTGGAGCAACTCCATCGAGAACTGGAGCGGCTGCAAGACGAATATCAAGAGCAGAACCTTCTGCTGGAGGAAATGGTCCGTTCCTGCCGCTCCCCTGTCATGGCTCGTTTGGCAAAGCTGCAGCATGACTACGAACAGCAGGCAGAAGATTACCTAAAGACCAACCTGATTCCCGCGCAAGCCGATGACGCTAACGCCACCTGTCAGGATCGCGCGGACACCACAACACTCTATGCGGAGTTTGCGATTGATTTTGCCACGCAGGCGATGCGGTACGCACTCATCAGTGCATTCAGCGCCATGGAACTTCAAATGCAAGCCGATAGAGACGCAACGAAAGGAGCACATAACGCACATGAATGAAGTCAAACGCCCCCGAAAGCCGTTAATCTATTACTACGGCATTATTTTCCTGATTCTTTTACTGTTCAATCTTCTCGCACTGCCCAGAATCACCCAGCGGCAGATGAAGGAAGTGGATTATGGCACATTTATGTCCATGACAGAACAGGGCGAGATTGGTCGAGTTGAAATTCAGCAGCAGGAAAACCGCATACTCTTTACCAATAAAGATGAAACTATCGTTTACAGAACAGCAATGGTAAATGACCCAGATTTGACCGTTCGCCTTCATGATGCTGCCATTCCCTTTTATGGGCAGGAGATCGAACAGGAATCTCCTATTTTGTCTTTCCTGTTGACATGGATTCTACCGCTTGTGATTTTTATTGCATTCGGTCAGTTTATGTCCAAAAAATTCATGGATCGGGCCGGCGGCGCCAATGCAATGTCCTTTGGTCTTGGGAAATCCAACGCAAAGATCTATGTCAAATCTCCAGAAGGCATCAAATTCTCCGACGTTGCGGGCGAAGATGAGGCAAAAGAAAGCTTGGCAGAGATTGTGAACTATCTGCATGATCCCACCCAATACAAGGAAATCGGTGCGTCCATGCCGAAAGGCATTCTTCTGGTTGGCCCTCCGGGCACCGGCAAGACCATGCTGGCAAAAGCGGTGGCTGGCGAAGCAAATGTTCCCTTCTTCTCTATTTCCGGTTCGGAATTTGTCGAAATGTTTGTGGGCATGGGTGCCTCCAAGGTGCGGGATCTGTTTCAGCAAGCCAAGCAAAAAGCGCCATGCATTGTTTTCATTGACGAAATCGACGCCATCGGTAAAAAACGCGACGGACAGATCGGCGGCAACGACGAGCGAGAGCAGACCCTCAATCAGCTGCTGACCGAAATGGACGGTTTTGAAGGCAACAACGGCGTCATTATTTTGGCGGCTACCAACCGGCCTGAATCTTTGGACCCTGCACTGACCCGCCCCGGACGTTTCGATCGTCGGATTCCGGTGGAACTGCCCGACCTGCTGGGCCGGGAAGCCATCCTGAAAGTCCATGCAAAAAAGATCAAGGTAGCGGAAGACGTAGATTTCAACAAAATCGCCCGTATGGCCTCCGGTGCTTCCGGCGCGTAACTTGCCAACATCGTAAACGAAGCAGCGCTTCGCGCCGTCCGGGATGGGCGCCGCTTTGCGACACAGTCCGATCTGGAAGAAAGCATCGAGGTTGTCATCGCCGGTTATCAGAAGAAAAATGCCATCCTGACCGATCAGGAAAAGTGGACGGTTTCCTACCACGAGATCGGCCATGCTCTGGTAGCAGCCAAGCAAACCAATTCTGCACCCGTGCAGAAAATCACCATCATTCCCCGCACCTCGGGCGCGCTGGGCTATACGATGCAGGTTGAGGAAGGCAACCATTATCTTCTGACCAAGGAAGAAATGGAAAATAAGATTGCAACCTATACCGGTGGCCGTGCAGCGGAAGAAGTCGTGTTTGGCATCATCTCGACCGGCGCTTCCAATGACATCGAGCAGGCCACCAAAATGGCCCGGGCCATGATTACCCGCTATGGCATGAGCGAAGATTTCGATATGGTGGCGATGGAAACCGTAAACAACCAGTATCTGGGCGGTGACAGTTCACTCACATGTTCCATGGAGACACAGACCGAAATTGACCGGCAAGTGGTGGAGCTGGTGAAAAAGCAGCATGCGAAAGCCACAACTATTTTGCAGGAAAACCGAGAGAAGCTGGATGAGCTGGCGAAATACCTCTATGAAAAAGAGACCATCACCGGCGAAGAGTTCATGAATATCCTCAATCAATAACCCCTGTCCCTGGAAAGGAAGAATTTTTTGATGCGCAACAAGAAAATAATTACAACCGCCCGTTTTTCCAAACATCCGGAACGGGATGAGTGGGAAATCGTAGCGCTTCCTCATACCTGGAACGCATTGGACGGACAAGACGGCGGCGCGGATTATGACCGTGGAGCATACACCTACTATCTGACCTTACCGGAACCTACTCGTGGAAAGCATCAATATATTCAGTTTGACGGTGTCAATCATATTGCCTCTGTATATGCCCAAAACACTTTGCTTGGCGTTCATGAAGGCGGTTTTTCCACTTTTCGCTTTGACCTGACCGACGTGATGGCGGCAGGCTGCCGGGAATTGCGTGTAGTCGCAGATAATGGCCCCAGCCATGTCTATCCGCAGCAAGCAGATTTCACCTTCTTCGGAGGTATTTATCGCACCGTTTGCTTTCTCGAGGTAGAACCCGCCCACTTTGATCTGATGTACCACGGTACGGACGGCGTATTCCTAACCCCTCAAGCAGACGGCACGGTATGGATTCAGGCGCGCACAGTAAACGCGGATGACTGTGTTATTGTGTGCTCCATTGTCGATCCCGCCGGTCAGAAAGTCATGCGCAAAAGCACTCCCGCGCAGCCCGTCACCGAACTTGAGGGAATTGTTGCGGAGCCCAAGCTGTGGGACGGACTCGATGCCCCCAACTGCTATACGGTTCAGCTGACCCTAACTGATGCCGACGGGAAAGAATTGGACCAGATAGAAACGTCTTTCGGATTCCGCACTTTCTTTGCCGATCCGGATGAGGGATTTTTCCTGAATGGAAAACATTATCCGCTGCGAGGCGTATCCCGGCATCAGGACCGTCTGAATAAGGGTTGGGCAATTTCTCGGGCCGACCATGAAGAAGATCTGGCGCTTATCAAAGAGATCGGCGCCAACTATATCCGTCTGGCCCACTATCAGCACGATGCATATTTCTACGACCTGTGTGACCGCGCAGGTATGGTGCTGTGGGCAGAAATCCCCTTTATCACCGTTTTTATGAAGGACAAAGCAGCCAAAGAAAATACGCTTTCCCAGATGACCGAACTGATCCTGCAAAACTACAATCACCCATCCATCTGCTTCTGGGGAATTTCCAACGAAATCACAGTGGGTGGAGACAGTCAGGCACTACAGGAAAATCTTCTGGAGCTGAACAATCTGGTTCACCAACTCGATCCTTCCCGCCTGACTACTATGGCACAGGTAACCATGTTACCGATCGAGTCTCCTCACAACCAGATTACCGATGTGCTGGCTTACAACCACTATTTTGGCTGGTACATGGGAAACGCAGGGCAATATGGGCCATGGCTTAACGCTTTTCACGCCCAATACCCGGCCCGCTGCATTGGTCTGAGCGAATATGGTGCCGAAGCCGTCCTGAACTGGCACACCGCCACGCCGAAGGCCCGTGACTATTCCGAAGAATATCAGGCCGACTATCATCAGGCGCTGCTGGAAACTTTTGCATCCCGGCGGTATTTATGGTCTACCGCCGCGTGGAACATGTTTGACTTTGCCGCTGATGCCCGGGATGAGGGCGGCAGCCGTGGCCGAAATAATAAAGGTCTGGTGACCTATGACCGAAAGATCAAAAAGGATGCCTTCTACGTCTACAAGGCTTGGTGGAGCAAACAGCCTTTTGTCCATGTAGCAGGCCGCCGCTTTGCCGACCGAGCTGCCGGACAGAGAAATATCAAGGTATACTCCAACCAACCCGAGGTTACGCTTTTGCTCAACGGTGTCACCATCGGCACCCAAACCAGCTCTCATGTGTTTGTCTTTCCTGATGTACCTCTGCAAGACGGGCCCAATACCATCACCGCCCGCCACGGCACGTTGGAAGATACCATCACATTAAACGGAGTTGTCCAACCAAACCCTGATTATGTTCTGCCAGGTCAGTAGGATACCGAGCGAAATGTCGCCAACTGGTTTGCCGATATTCAGGCCGATGGCGAAATGGAGTATCCGGAAGGATTCTTTTCGCTGCGGGACACGATAGGGGATATCATGGCCAATCGGGATGCCGCTGCACTCATTCAAAAATATGCCGCCGCACTTTTCGGTTCTATGGCAAAAAGTTTGGAAAACATGTCAGGAAACACTGGAATGATAGACAATATGCCTCTTGAAGAAGCAATTCAATTCTCCGGCGCTCCTTTAGAAGAAAAACACCTGAAATATATCAATCAGCAACTCAATCAAATTCACAAATGAATTCCCCTTACGGGATTTTGCGGACAACGGCTGTCCGGGTGACTCGACTATCCGGTATTTCAGAGCCTGCTTTGGCAATCAATCCCGTGCATCTGTCTTTTAAAATAGGGAGCGGCTATTTTATCAGCCGCTCCCTATCTCTATTTTGTGCTTCTTCGATATTCATTTCTGCGAAATGCAACCGGATACTATTCGATGCACGCCGCACCAATCATGCCCGCATCGTTTTCCAGCTCGGCGCAGCGGATCTCAGGCAAATAAGAGTTCTCCCCGCCAATAACGCGGTGAGCAACTTGATCCCGCAGCCGGTCAGTCAAGTAAGCACCCTGACGGCTGATGCCGCCGCCCAGCAGCACAACCTCGGGCCGGAACAAGTTGACAACATCAGCAATACCATCAGAAAGGTTATTGATATAGCGCGAAACCACCTGTTCTGCGACCGGATCATTTTGCTTTGCCGCTTCAAACGGAATAACACCGCTCATATCATCCAGATTACCCCCACACAGAGCGTACAACTTGGATTCCGGATGCTCCTGCGCCGCGCGCTTCGCCTCGCGGATCAGTGCAGTAGCCGAAACATATGCCTCCAGGCAACCGCGGCGACCACAACCACAAAGCTCGCCATCCTGTCTGAGCATGGTGTGACCGAGCTCAGTAGCGCCGGGGCCACCGCCTTCGAAGATCTTTCCATTCAGGATGATACCGCTGCCCAAGCCTGTGCCAAGTGTCAGCATCACAGCGTTTTTGCAACCATGTGCCGCGCCGGCAACCACCTCTCCCAACGCCGCACAGTTCGCATCGTTGCTGATATGCACTGGCAAACCAAAGCGCTGCCGCAGGGTTTCTTCCAGTGGCACATCGTTCCACCTCAGATTGCTGGCATAGACCACCGTACCGCTTTCCGCATCAATGATGCCCGGGCAGCCGACACCGACCACTTCGCAGTCTTCCAGCGTTCGTGCAGCATCCGTCAGTGCTGCCTCGACTGCATGCACCATATTATCTACGACCTGCTCCCAAGTCTTTTCCGCCTCGGTCGGCCATTCACTCCGGCCGATGATGCGATTGTTCGGATCGATCACTCCGACCTTGATAAACGTCCCACCAAGGTCAATGCCAATGCGGCAAACCGGCTTGGGCGGAATGGAAGTTCGCAGCATGGTCAGGCTGCCGGTAACCGTATATGCTCCGCTTCCAGCGGACAAAAACAGGCAATCGCCCTTGCGAACCGGCTGTTTTTCCTCGCCGCAGACCACTTCGCCTTCTCCATCCACAACCAGCAGCGAATGAAAGCTATCTGTTCCCACAATGCCTTGGATCGTGCCCGACTGCATGTCAAAACGATCGACCGTGAAATACTCACACTGAGCCAGATGTCCGCCGAAGCGGGAATTGACACAGGGCGGCTCAAGACGCGCCACTTCCAGCGCCTTCTCTATATGCAGCTCACGCGGCTTACCGTCCGCGCCAACCCGTCCATAATCATAAACACGGTAAGTGACATTAGAGTTCTGCTGGATCTCCGCAATCACAATGCCCTTACCGATCGCATGGATTGTGCCCGCATCGATAAAAAACATATCGCCTTTGTGTACCGGCACAGGGTTGAGAATCTGATCGAGCGTATTTTCCTCGATATGACGGCGAAATTCTTCCTTGGATATGCGCTTCTTGAGTCCCATATACAGAAACGCTCCTGGCTCGCAGTCGATGACATACCGCATCTCTGTCTTGCCGTTCTGATTTTCATGGCTGCGCGCATACGCATCACTGGGATGCACCTGCACAGACAAATCCTGCCGCGCGTCAATCAACTTGATTAAAACCGGAAAATCGGCAAAACGCTCGCAGTTGGTACCGAGCGCCTGCGTCCCCTGCTCCGCCAGATAATCAGGCAGGCTGCGCCCTGTATACTCGCCTGAGGCAATCGTGCTTGGACCGTCCGGATGGCAAGAGAGCTCCCAGCTCTCTGCAAGAATCGGTCCGAAAAACGATTTGTGGAATTCCTTTTTCAGTCGGTCGCCGCCCCATATATAGCTTTTGAAAGCTGGCGAAAGTTTGAAGATCGGCATTTCAATCCCTCCATTTTCTAGTACCGTTCGAGGAAAATAGGTACTCTCCACTAAAAAATAAAAAATGGCTCCCCCTGATTGGGGCAGCTTATAACCGCAGCAAACGCGGAGAAGGCGCCCCCCTCTCCGCGTATTGCAGCGATATTCTGTTTTAAAATCAACTCAGGAAATGGGCATGCAGTTTTTCATACAATTCAATGAATTCCATTGCATAAATGCGAGCCGTTTCCGCACTCATGAGCTGATCTTCGGCGTGTATCAGCAGCAGCGACAGCGCGACCGAATTGCCGTCCGCCTCCTGCGCAATCAGATCCGCATGGGCGTGGTGGCCTTCGGTAAAGTAGCCATCGCCCTCTGTGATCTTCGCACGGGCTGCGGCGCAGTCCCCTTGCTTTGCCAGACCAATTGCCTCAACAAATGCGGACTTGGCGCTGCCGACACAGGTGATGATCTCAAAACAAACGGTTTCCATATCCATATTGCTCACGCCTTTTCCTCAATCAGGTCGAGCGCATACTGCAGCACCTTTTTACCGTTCATCGTGCCATAGTCGCGCATATCGATAACCGCAACCGGCGTACGGCCGGCAGCGATCTTTTCTACCGCAGCCTTCTGGAATTTGACCTGCGGCCCGAGCAGTACGACATCCACATCTGCGATGCGCTCATTTGCTTCGGTAACGGATACTGCGTTAATATCCGCCTCTACGCCAAGTTCTTCGGCAGCAGTGCGCATTTTGCGCACGAGCATGCTGGTTGACATTCCTGCATTGCAGGCAAGCAGAATTTTTTCATGATTGCACTTCTCCAATCCACATTTTAATCGTTGAGGAACGTTCGTTATGATATCACTTTTCGGCTTCCAGCATCTTGGCCTGAACCTTTTCGCTGATCTTCATAAACGGCAGATAGACCAGTACGCCAAGTACAATGATGATGGCCTGTACTACAACCGCGCGCCAATCGCCGCCAGTGGCCAGGAAGCCGCTTACGAGCGGGGGCGTAGTCCACGGGATCTGTACCACGCAGGGATTCATCAGGCCAAGTGCAGTTGCAACATAAGCGATCGTGATGCCCAGTGCCGGAACCGCGATGAACGGAATAACCAGCGCATAGTTAAAGACGATCGGATAACCAAAGATCATGGGCTCATTGATGTTGAACACACCGGGAATCGCCGCCATCTTAACAATATCACGGCTAGGCTTGTACTTGCTGAACAGCAGGGTTGCGATAACCAAGCAGATCGTGCTGCCCGAGCCACCCATCATACCAAAGCCGGGCACCATGGACACGTTGATGATGTTCGGGATCGGATCGCCGGCCATGTACGCTGCCATGTTTTCAGTCATGTTGACGATCAGCAGCGGCTCAAGGATGGACGAGTAAATAACCGACTGGTGAATGCCCTGTGTGAACAGCAGGTTACCAAGGCTGTAAAGAATCAGGCAGCCGGCAAGGCTGGTGCCCACATTCTTGAGCGGGGTCTGGATCAAAGTCGAAATCAACGCGATCAGATCAGTTCCAAAGCACTTTGTCAGCACGGTGGAAATAATTGCGAAAATGCTGAGCGACAGTACAACAGGGATCAGCACGTTGAAGGAATCGCCAACCGCCTGCGGAACGGAATCGCCGAGGTCAATGCGCAGACGCTTGATATTCGAGATACGAATAAACAGTTCCGTGGCCAGCAGACCAATGATGATACCGGCGAACATGCTGTTCGTACCGAGGTTGGCGAAGCTGAGCACGCCCTGCAGCGCAACCGCATCCTCTGCGCCGACCGGAACTGCCGTGATCGTACCGGGCATCATGATAATCAGGCTTGCAATCGCAATTATCGCAGCGGCCAGCGGATTGCCGAAGCCGCGGTTGCGGCTCAGGAAATAGCCGATCATAGGCGCAATCATCAGACCGGAAATATTCAGTGTACCGTTAACGATCAGATTGCCCCAATAGGTTGCAGACTCCAGCGCTGCACCGGAGAGCAGCTTGGTGAAAATGACATTGTTGACCAGAACCGCAAGACCGGCCAGTATGTACAGCGGCATGATTGTGGCAAAGGCATCACGCAAGGTTTTCAGATGGATCTGATTGCCTAGCTTCGCAGCCCCTTCCGCAAACCGATCAGCAAAGGAACGTTTTTCTTCCATTACTTGTAACTCTTTTCCCTTCCATTTCTATTTTACACAATTTCCTTAGATATTGCTACCTTTTTCAGCCATTCAGCCGATTTTTTGCACCGACGGTTATAGCCGTCCTGCAAACGGACCTCTACAAAGCCGTAGCGGTTCTTAAATGCGTTTGCCCACGACCAGTTGTCGATAACCGCCCAGTAATGATAACCTTGGCAGCGAGCGCCTTCTTCGATCGCCTGTGCGATCCACTCCAGATGCTCCCGCACGAAGTCAATGCGGTAATCATCCTGAATCACACCGTTCGCATCGCGGAACTGATCCTCATTTTCCACACCCATACCATTCTCCGAAATGAAGAACGTCAGGTTGGGATAATTCTCTTTCAGGACCATACCGAAATCGTAAATTCCCTTGGGATAGATCTCCCAGCCGCGAGACTTATTGATGCGGCGCTCCGGCCAGAGATAGGGTTCGCTGAATACCGGATTGCCGTTTGCATCGCAATCCTGCTTCGGCGCCTGTACACGCTTGGGCTGATAATAATTGAAGCCCAGCCAGTCTACGATGCCCTGCAGGAAAATTTCATTGTCTCCCGGACGGATTGGCGCGGGCGCACCCTTTTCAGCCAGCGTATCCAGCACATCCTGCGGCAGATGTCCTTCGGCCACCAGGTCCAGCCACCAGCGGTTGTGCAGTCCATCTTCCATGCGCACTGCCTCCAGATCGGCAGGGGAAGGATTCTCACGTGTATAGGGCGGCGCAAAGCAGTTGATCAAGCCGATCTTAACATCTGCCGGGATAACGCCGGATTTTTGCAGGCGACGGAATGCAGCGGTAGCAAGGCTGTGCGCCAGCGCAATGTGGTACTGCGTAGCAATCGAGCGCCCGATATCCTGAACGAAAGGATACCAAAAAAACCTTCACGGTATCGCTGTTCGGGATCGACGATCGGCTCGTTGAAGGTGAACCAGTACTTAACCTCACCCGCAAACTCGGTGAACGCCTGCTCAGCATAGTGGGCGTATGCTTCGACCACCTCGCGGCTCTCCCAGCCACCGCGCCGGAACAGATAGGTCGGCATATCGAAGTGATATAAGTTTATGAACACTTCCATGCCGTTTTCCTTGGCGCAAGCGAGCAGCTTGTGATAAAAGGCAGCACCTTCCGGGTTGATCTTACCATCCTGATCCAGCAGACGGCTCCACTGAATCGATGTGCGGAAACTCGTCAGGCCCAAGCTCTTGAGCAGCTGGATATCGGATTCATAACGATGGTAAAAATCGTTGCCTACATAAGAGCCAACCTGATTATAAAAATCTCCAATGCGCTCGTCCGACCAAGTATCCCAAATGTTTTCCAATTTGCCATCCAGTTTGTATGCGCCTTCCGTCTGCGGACCAGAGAACGCTGCACCGAAGAAGAAGTCCTTTGGCAAAGTGCGCATTTTTATCGCCCCTTTTGTTATTTGTTTTAATTTAAAAGATATATCTTTTTGTTTAATTGAATATATTATATGCGAGAATGCATTGCAACAAATTTCTACTTGATTTTTCCCCAAAATTCTTGATTTGGATTTGTTAATTATCAATAAATCGCATTTTTCTCTGTACAAAGTGCTACAAATATTGTATTCTATTTTATATATAAATCATATCTTTTGGAGGCGATCTGATGGAAAAGTACCGTCTCGTAGTCCAAGACCTCGCGCAGAAAATCGAAAGCGGCATTTACAAAGGTGGGGATCAGCTTCCTCTGGAAAGCCAGCTGTGCGAGACTTATCATGTCAGCCGCATTACAATTAAACGAGCAACCGACTTGCTGGTGCAATTAGGTCTGATCACCAAGCGGCGCGGCGCAGGAAGTTTTGTCAAGGATCGCCCGCATGCGCAGGGGCCGTTTTCCAATATTGGCGACAATGTGCCGTTCACCGGCTTTACCCGGCAATTTGCCGGACACAAGGTATCCACCGAGTTAAACAAATTCGTCGTGATTCCGGCAACCGGCGAGGTCGCAGAGCGGTTGAACCTTGCTGAAGATGATCTGGTATATTATATCTGCCGCACTCGCTATGTGAGCGACGTGCCGTATGTCGTGGAATATACCTACATGCCAGTGGATATTATTCCGGGCATCAATCGCCGCGTTCTGGTTGGCTCGATTTACTCATATATTTTGGAAACATTGCATCTCAAGCCGCAAAGCGCACATCGCACGCTGCGCGCCGTCCTGTCCACCAAGAAGGAGATGGAATTCTTCCATGTCAAGGAGCAGTTAGCCTTGCTCGAGATCGAACAAGTCGCTTACCTTGATGACGGACGCATCTTCGAGTTTTCCCGGTCACACTGTCGAGGGGACAAGTATAATTACAAGTGCGTTAGCATCTGGTAAAAACACAGCACCCATCTGAATCAAGCGCATTACTTTTCGCAGCTTGATTCAGATGGGTGCTATTTTTCTTTGGATATTCCTAAAAACGTATGTTCTTCTCTGTCAAAAGTTTTCCATAGTGCCGGAGACCGTATCTGATCGCGTTTTTTATCTGTTGTTTTCTCCCAGCGTCCAGCCGAAATCATTGTGATAAACCATCAGATGGGTCATTCCGCCGTCAATGCAAATATTCTCGCCAGTGATAAAACCCGCTTTGTCTGAGCATAGGTAAAGCACCATATTGGCGATATCCATCGGATTCCCCACACGACCCGCTGGATGCTGATCAGCGTCCGGGCCGTCATAAACGGTGTAATCCGTGTCGATCCATCCGGGAGAAATCGAATTCACCCGCACCTTGCCTGCCAGACTGACCGCCAAAGCATGAGTCAACGCCGAAATGCCGCCTTTTGCCGCCGTGTAGCTTTCCGTCTGGGGCTGGCTCATGCGATCCCGAGAAGATGAGATATTCACAATAGCCGCATTGGGCGCAAAATGGGGTGCAAACAGCTTCGTAAGATAAAAAGGTGCAGTAATCCCCACGCGCAGGGCATAGTTAAATTCCTCGTAGGTGCACTCGTCGATGCCCCGCATCAGTGGCAGGGCATTATTAACAAGGTAGTCCACATGACCGTAGTCCGCAATGACCTTGCGGGCAAAATCTTCCAAAGTCGTCTGGTCTGCCAGATCGCCTACATAATAGTCGTTGGGCAGAATATCAATGACGCACACTTTGGCGCCCGCTTTACCAAACTCCTCCGCAACGGCCTTACCAATCCCCTTAGCGCCTCCGGTAACGACCGCAACCTTATTTTTAAACATGGTTTTCCTCCTCAGATGATGATACCCTCACAGTGGTCGATCTCATGCTGGATAATCTGCGCCGTCCAACCGGTAAAGGTTTTCACACGCTCCTGGAACTTCTCGTTCTGCCAACGCACCTTGATCGACTTCCAGCGCTTGGCTGGGCGCGTGCCGGTAAGGGATAGACAGCCCTCTTCTGCGTCGTATGGCTCGGACTTTTTGATGATCTCCGGGTTGAACATGACCATGTAACTTCCCTCATTGTCAAAAGCAATGATGCGCTTATTGATGCCGATCATGTTAGCCGCCATGCCGACACACCCCGCCTTGTGATACTCCAACGTTTCCAGCAAGTCCGCCGCAATTTGCAGGTCGGCCGAAGTGGCAGGCTCCGCCCTCTGCGCCAAAAAGGTTTCATCCTTGCAGATTTCTCGAATCATAATTGTTTCTCCTTATATAGTTACATTTCCGACAAATATTTCTGGAAAATGTGACAATTCAACTTCCTAAACCTTTTTTAGTTCGCTTGGATAATGCCATAGCAATATGCTTGACGGACGATCCGCCCATCGTCTGTGCGGTAACCATGGGTGGAGCGCTGTTCCGAATCTGCGGATGCCTCGTACAATTCCAAAACAGCATTAAACGCTTCTTTTTTCAGCGGATAGGGCAGATCAAAACGCCTGGTTGGAATTTCTCCTGCCGCAACACCTCCACTCAGCACCTCAGAATACAGCAAATCGAACAATGCCTGCTGCTCTGCCGTGAGGTCAGCGTAGCCCTCCACCTCCGCACACACAGGCACCGCCAAATCGCCATACAGCCAGCATCCCTGTGGTGCGTGAAGCGCAACGTCTGCCCTCGCAGTACGCAGGTTTCCCGCGGCATCCGTGATGGTCAGGATGGTTCCGGTTTCCGGAAGATACGCCACCGTGTAGGATGGCTGCATCAAATTGGGCTCGGAAAGCAGGGATGCTGCACACCGAAACGAGCAATCCGATCCATCATAGTAGACAAACCGCTCATCAGGAAGCTGCCTGATACCGTCGCGGAGCTGGCGGTCGGTCAGCAGCAACGGCCCCTCATAAATCGTTGGCTGGCCATTCCGATATGCCTCCAGATCGCTCCCGGTTTCTGCAATCTGACTGAGCAATCCCGACCGAAGCACTGCACCTCCAAACACCAGAACAGCCACCGCGCACAAGGCTGCATAGATAATCCAAGGAGTGCTATTCCGTGTCTGCTGTTCTTTTTTCAGCGCATCTCGATAAAATTCCTTTCGCTTCTCCTGCGGTGCAAACTCCGGCGGCTGGTTGTGCTTCAGTTTCCATTTGGCACAGCGGACGCCAATCTGCTCCAGAATAAAGCATACCACCGGGATGAAAGGCGATGCGGTCAGCAATACCGCACAGATCATTCCGCCCAAATGCTCCCCTTGGAGAACAGCTACCGCTGGATCGTTCCCAATTTTCCAGAACAGCGCTTTCAGGACAGCGGACGCACTAAATGCGCAAGCGGGCAGCAAAACAGCCATGAGCAAAGCGAGGAGCAGCCATCTTCTTTTTCTCTTCATTTCAGTCAGCCCTCCCCGCAGGAAATCCACAGCACCAGCTTGCTATGGGGCAGATAGTCCACTCGAATTGGGTAAACATTTTCCTGATAGTCTGTCAGGTCAAACTGAAGCCGTCCCATGCGGCAGGTCACATCATCCACATGAATATCACAGACCCAGCGATTATAAAGTCCCGGCATGACCGGCATCAAAAAATCAGACCAGCGTGGATTGGAATACCACGGGATGGGATCGAACTCTTCCTCCGGTTCCCGACCCATTTCCACCAGCACATTATTTTTGGCCGTTGCCTCCTGCTGTTCCCTTGTCACGATTCCGGTTGACCAGTTCCCCTCTACAACCAAAGGCAAGTCCTGCGCATAAGGGACAAGTGAATAGATCGACCAGCCAGCCAGAATCAGGGCAATCGCCCAGACAGTTACAGCCCGCTTCCAAAGCGGGCGCACCCCAAACATCTGAAATGTGAATACCAGCCGCTCATAGCACTGGATAAACAGCAAAATCGCTAAAACAAGATTGACAAGGAGCGGAAGCACCGATGCAACATACATATAAGGCTGGAAAGTGCCGCCCAGAAAAGAAAACATATCCTGTAGCTGGTTTTCAAATATGCCGCCAGCAGTTACCTGCAACGCCAGTGTAATCACCGCCAGCAATGCCGGAGCACGCCATAGCCGCCCCGACAAAACAGCACGGATCAGCCGTCTTTCCCGGTGAGAAAACTTATCCTGATGTTCCCGAAACCAGGCATACGCATCTTCGCGCCGTCTCTGGCGCATGAAATCCAATAGCGGTCTTATAAATTCATTATGATTCATAGGGCATTACACTACGATTCGAGACATGGCATTTTGGAGAACGTCGGACTCATCAAAGGTAAAGGTATAGGACACCTTACCTTTGGTATACGATATGGCATTCACATCCTCATTCTCGCTATACTGATAACCTTTCAAAGCATCGCCCATATAGGTTTTAATTTCTTCTTTGGTCTGCGCATTCAATTCCAGCCCGGCAACCGACACCGGTACATTATACTCACGGAGCGCTGGAACTTCGCAGGAGATGGCACAGATCATCGCATCCCGTATCTCCACCGACTCCGCAGTCGGATTGTAGAGCCAGCAGGAAATCGGTGCACCATACCCGTCTTTCGGACGGAACGGAACAGCCATATTGTAGTACGTTTTAGCCTCCAGTTCCGAATTGGTATAATTGTACATATAAACAGAGTTCCCCTCGGTGGACATCACCGCAAAAATATAGTCCTCGCCCATAAACTCCCGCACGGAAACAGCGCACATTTCATAAGTAGTGCCATTGATCGTGATTTCTGCTTTTTCATTTCCTGTCAGGAGGAAATATCCTCCTGCACAAATCAAGACCACAAGGCAGATTACACCCAAAATAGGATTTCGTTTTTTCATATTTCCCCTCCGCTTTGATTCTTGCTGCACTCTGGTTTTCCGGTCAAAGGCAACGGCATATCAGTATCATTCTCCCTGCTGGTTATCTTCGTTCCAGACAAAGCTATCCACAATCGTTTGCGCCGCCTCGAATATGCCTGTATTTTCCGAACCGGTAAAGCTCGTTACCTGAACTAAGCAAAAGCCGTAATCTTTCAAAATATAATATTGATCTGTAATTGTGCCGTCTGTATCCTCAATTGTGAATTGATAAAGCACATAGTCCTGCGCCGTCTTGGAACCGCTCCCTGTCAGTTGAGCGTCGCTGCCGCCCATCTGCATAGACAGTTGGCGCATAATTGCATCCCGAAACGAGGCATGGTCCTCTAGACTGTATGGATAATCTCCCACACTGATGGAAATGTTGTCCGGCAGTTCATCATCCTCATGCCCCTTTTCCACATAGAACGTCATCCCATTGGTGGAATGATCCTCCGCCTTGACTCACCCGTCCGGAACTGTATAGGTCCCGGGAAAAGCATCTCCCTCTGCCTGATCGGTAACGGGGTTTTCCGACGCGGCGTTGTCCGGCTCTTTTAAATCGGTATTGCCGCTGTCTCCACACCCAGTTAAAAGCAACATGATCCCCAACGTGACAACCCATGTTTTCATTTTCTACTTTCCTCCCATTTTAATCCACTTCTCTGTTTTCCGCATTCCAAACGGAAAACCAAAAGGTGTCAATCCCATTCATCGGCCTACCGTGTCTGGAAATAATGCCCTTTATATAAAAGGAATAAAAATCCAATTCAAGTATAGCAAAATCTGTTATTAAAAACAAGAAAGCATTGCATCTGCCCATTGGAACCATCGAAACAAAAAGACAGCATGCCCCGCAAGAGCACTTAACCATGTACAACATAAAAATCAAAACCCGATCATATCATCCCGAAACAATTGGACTTTTTTATCAAAGCAACAAAAAGTGTCGGATACATTATGACAATTTTCGCACTGGCTGTCAGACGGGGGCCGCCAATCATAGCATTACTTCTGGAAAGACAAAACAAACAGCGGCCTTGAAATGGTACTTTCAAAACCGCCGTTCATTTTGTAATGATCTAATGAAAGCGCAACAGATTTTGACTGCCGAACCAACGTTTTTTTATTTACCGTCTCGTTGGCAGCTTGGCACCCTCTATGCATAGGCATCTATGTATTTTCCGGCATCTATTGCCTTGGAAGAAGATTCCTGCGCTTTTTGTATATCATTGGACTCTGTTTTTTGTGTTTTTTCATTTTCTTGTTTTCTGAGCTCTTGAATTTGCTTTTCAATTTCTTTAATAAAAATCTCCCTGCTGTTTCCCAGTAATGCTGATGGATCTTGTTCCGGTAATGGACTGGCAGGCTTTCAACGCATTATCCAAAGCGTTCGCAAATATGATACACAAATCCAAGTCATCAATGCTACATGTTTTAGGAAGAAGCAGGGACACGTCTGTTTTGATTCCGTTCGCTTTGGCCAGCTCCAGTTTTTCGCTCAACAAAATATCCACTACAGGGTTCCCTGTCTGATAAGGGAACGATAGAGAGGTTGAAATGCTTTCGAGCCTTTTTAAATAGTCCCGTCTTTCCGCAATCTGCCCGTTGCTCAACAGCCCGTCGAGCAGCAACAAATGATTTTTAATATCATGGCGAAATGCTTTCGTCTGCTCATAACGTATCTGAGCTTCCGAAATGTATATCTTTTGCGCCTGGGCTGCTTGTGCCAGGGAAGACAACACAGACTGCGCTTGAAATCCAGAACAGATCCGCCGGTATGCATACAAAGTACAAAGCAGGGCTGCCAGCCCCAGTCCTTGTATAAATAATAGCCCCATATGTTTTCCCATTTCCGTCAGAGAAAGTGTAGAAGATACCTGGCTGTATGACATGTGAAGAATGTATAATTCTGCGAGAAAGAAAAACAGCCCTGGAAGCAGTAAGAGACCAATATATGGTGTTTGGTCGTTTTCTTTCAACGACAGTAAACTTAGCACGGCAGCATAAAAACAAATACAGATCGCAAAAGCAGCTACCGTTGCAAAAGCGAGAAGCAGATACAACAGAGGCATCCCAACAAAATGCGGAAATATGATCGGTTTGACCAGATAATCGTATGCTTGCACTTCAAAAGCATCAAATACATATTCTTTTAGAACCGTTATAAAAACCACAAGACAGTGTATGTTTCGTTGTCTCAACATTTTAGCCGTTTCCATCCCATCGGGCTGTTCCATCTGAATATCAAGAAATATCACATCAAAGTCACATGAACTTTCCAGCAAGGAACGGCCATTTGAAAAACTGCTGATATGGTAAGCTGCATCCTGGTTCTCTTTCATATATGTTGAAATAAATTCGCATATTTTTTGGGCCATGGGCAGCTCATCATCACAAACTGCAAATTTTATCATTTATTATCACCGCACTTATCTTATTAAGCATATCAAATGTAAAGCAAAACAACAATGCTGCGGTCATTGAATGCTATAAATTCGTAATGAAATGTTTTCTAAGCAGGATTATCGTTTGGGTTCAGTTATAAAACAATCCTGTGCGGCTCCTGCTTTGGCAACTGGCTCACGGTAGTAAATATACCTTTTCCCATGTCCTCAGCCTTGATAGCGGCTTTTGCCGCCTCCATTTTTGCCTTGCGCTTGGCGTTGTAGCGTTCTTTCCATTCCTCCAACCGGCTGCAAAGCAGGCGGGATGTAGCGGATGAGGACAAATACACTCTTAATATTGTTTCTTCAGGAGAGTGTGGATTTACGTCACATTCTCCCTTTTTCCATTTCAGAAATGCTGAAGGGATAATATCTCCACATCCTGATTGACTGCTAGCCCTCTGAGGGGAAGCTCATGGCCAATGCACTGGTAGCAGGCTGTCGCCCGGCCTGCGGGCGTTTGCACTGTATGTGCAGGCACACTATCTCTATCTGAAAGGGGAATACGGCCGGAGCACGCGCAGGCCTATCTTCTGGCGACGTGGGAGATCGCCCGCCCGCACGAACTTATTGAGGGCTTCGACGAGCACCACGGCCTGTTGGAGGATGCTGGAGTCAACGATCAAGCCGAACTGGCCAGAAGATTATAAGAGAATTATTGACATCACCTATCGTTTCTCTTCCAGCTGACGTAGAGTTCATGATCCCATGATAGGGCATGACGTAGCGGACGATCTGACGACGACAGCGTTCGCCATCGCCATGCTTGCAGCTATGGGCTGGACAAGCCAAGAAATTGCAGAACACCTGAATATCTCTGTAAATACGACAAAAAACCACATTTCTGAGGCTATGTAAAACCTGAACGTGAAAAACCGGAAAGATCTCAGGCAATATATGCTGCGATAGGCATATGCCCGCGGGATAGCCCGCGGGCATTACCTGTTTTGGGAGGCAAAACGGGTAATAGAACTTCTTCTTTTTATTAGGTATAATAGGATACAGCAGTACGCTGCTCCTGCTATCCGACCTGATTCTGGATTCACAGTCATATCACCATTACGCGGAGCTGACGGAACGGCATGATAAACGAGAGCTTTCTTGCCGAAGCTTTTTCTGGTGGCGAGCTAGGAGCGATTGCAACTACAGCAGCATGGATGGATTGGGTGCAGATAGATTACTACCGAGACGACCAATTCGTCGATACCCGTTATTTTGTAACCACCGAACAAGAGGCCGCGACCATGCTGATGCGGTTCGTGGATCATCTATGATTGGATAAAACCGGCACCATTCATCCTGATTGGAGGTATAGACAGCCCTTATTCTGTCTGCGCCTCTATCTGTGAAGGAGTGGTAGTATTCCATCACAGCTCGCATCGGAGATGAATAGCAAACGCCACTATCCGGTCTCCACACAGGGAATCGGATAGCGGCATTGATGTTTACGCTCGGAAATTTGGCGGTTACGTTTAGCAACTTGCAATTAAACCATATATTTGCTATGAAAGAGGTCTTGTGTTATAGATAAAAGTGTTTTTTGAATATATCGCAGTAACAAGCAATCACTATTTGGACAATAGTTCTAATCTGGGGACAACTACTTGTTCGAATTGCCAAAATTGAAAAAAGCCATGAGGTTTTCTGAATCTGTGTCGAGTTAATAAAACATACTTATTTGTTAGGGTTTTATTTTACAGTGTGTCGCTGCTTGCCGGCGATCAGGAGTTCTCTCGTTGCTTGACACACCCCTGCTTCAATAAGACCCCGGATGACACATCCTTCTACATGATGCCTTGATGAGAGAAAGGAGCTTTTATGTCCCACATCTTCTATTTGAAACGCTGTCTTAGTCTGCTGCTGGCCTGCAGTCTGCTGTGTGGCCTAATGGCCTTCCCGCCTGCACAGGCAGCAGGCCGTCAGCCAGAAAGCGGCGAATGGTTTTACAGCCAGCTATCCGCCGCCAATCAGGAGGCCTATGACGCTATCCAAGCTCAGGTGGAAGAGCTGACCCAAAACAGCACTGACCCCTCCTCTGTCTCCTTCATCCCCACCGCGGGGGATCCAACAGGGGCTGCCATCTTCGCTTTTTTCCGGGATCACCCGGAATATTTCTGGATTGATTCCTCCAAGCTGGTGTGGGATGTGACCGGCGACGGCCAGTGGAGACTTGGCTCTAAGGTCAGCGGAGAGTCTTTCTTCTGTGAGGGCTTTGATGCAGGCACACTGCCTGCTATACGAACCCAATTCGACAAACAAGTAAAGACTATTATTGACGAAATGCCCAGTGGGGATCGGGTGACCCAACTGCGGTATCTGAACAACTGGATGGCCCAGCACAATGTGTATAACCCTTTGGGTGTGGGTGCTTCCAACTACTCCCGGTGCGCCGCCAGCGGTATTTTGAGCAATAACAGCGAAGATACCGCCCCGGTGTGTTACGGCTATGCTACTGCCTTTAAGGTACTGCTGGATGCGGCAGACATTCCGAACGCATACATTGAGGGCTGGGCCTATAACCAGAACAACTGGCCAAACGGCGAACAGCACGCATGGAACTACGTCCAAGTGGATGGGGTCTGGTACGCCATTGACCCCACTTGGGACGATCCCAAGCTGACTACCGGCCAAGCGCGTTTCCACTATTTTTTGGTGGGCAGTGAAACTGTGACGGAAACCTCCCTGAGCGGAAGGGAACAGTTTGGGCAAAACCATGAGGTTGAAAAATCCCCGGCAAAGGACTATTCGCTCTCCTATCCCGGCCTGTCCCAAACGGCCTCCGATCAGGTGGTCACCACTGGATTTGAACTGATCCAAGGAGGAACTTCCCAGAAATACAGCACGCTGGAAGCTGCTCTGAGCGCCGCCCAGACTGGCGGCGGTACCGTCAAGATGTGGGAACAGGCAACGATCACCCAGACGCTCACCATCCCGGACGGGGTCACTTTGGATTTGAATGGGCAAATGGCATCGGGAGGTTCCTCTCTCAATGCGGTGGCCATTTCCGGTGATATCTCACCCCTGCTCTCCGTTGCGGCTGGATCTCAGGCCTCTATCGTCAACTCATCTTCTTTTACCTCCATTAATACCACAAGCACTGGCGTGTGCATCCAAAATGACGGTACTTTGGAACTGGGAACCAATATAAAAATCGCTAGAGAAAAGTATAAGATGGGATCTGATCCGCTTCCCAGCTCCATCGGTGGGAACGAACCTCAGTATGCGTCGAACAGCTACGCCGCTTTGAACTCGAGTTCACCGCATTTATTGTTTGTCTATCTGGTGATCCAGCCCACCTTTACCTCTGTGGATACCTATCAGGCAAGTGGAAAGGAGACCGTACAGGATCTGATAGATGGGACAAGTGGTAATTTGCCATCCCTGAAACCACGATACCATGGTATCACTGGACTTCCCGCGGATGTGCCATCTGGGTTCATCCCTTCTTACACATGGAGTGTGGGCCGCTCCCCCAATGACGGCAACCATGTCTTGCCGGATGACCCGTTGGAAAACGGGGACTATGTCTTTGTCACCACGATCTTTGGCTATCCGGTGACCTATACCGTCACGGTCTCCGGTGTTCCCGATGCGCCCAAACAGTACACCGTCACCGTTAACGGTGGCGACAGTGCCACCGGCAGCGGTACATACGAGGAAGGTGCGCAGGTCACCGTGTCCGCCGGAACCAAAGAGGGCTACACCTTCCAAAGTTGGACGGCGGAAGGAATCTCCCTCATTGATGTCACCCAGCCTTCTGTCAGCTTTACTATGCCGGCGAACGATGTTACCCTCACTGCCAACTTTAAGCAGGACAATACCATCAGCATTGCCGCTCCACGCTCGCGCCCAAGACCTACGACGGCACCACTGCCGCCACAGTGGAGAACGTGACCTTTAGCGGGGGTACTCCAATCAAGGACACTGACTACACCGTTACGGCAGTCTTTGATGATGCTGACGCAGGCGCAGGTAAGACCGCTATTGTAACCGTAACCCTGTTAAATGACAACTACACCTTTGCCGACGGAAAAACGACGGCCAGCTATACGCTGAACAATCAGACCATCGACAAGGCGACATATTCCGGTGAAACCACCGTCTCCGGTTTCATCCGGGCCAACACTTCCGCCGAAGTAAACCTGCCCGAGCCGCCGGACGGGGCGACATTCGGTAATCCGGTTTACTCTGTCGCCAGCGACACCATTGTGCGGGCGGAGGTTACCGGCAACATGCTCTCCTACGAGGGCGGCAGCAGCATTGTGAAAGATACGGAATACACCGTTACCGTTCCGGTGAATGGAGGTCGCAACTACAACGACTACGACCTTACCGTTACCCTCACCGGCACGGATAAGGAACTTGTGGAGATCACCGGCGTGACGGCAGCCACCGGCCTGGTCTATAACGGCATGGCGCAGATGGGTTACACCGGTACCCCCAGCACCGGAAACTACACCGGCGATGTTGAAATAACTTATAGCTCCTGCTCTGTCCCTGTCGATGCAGGGAACTACACGATCACCATCGCTATCCCCGAAGATAACACTGACTATGCAGGTTCCCTCACCATAAGCTTCACCATTGAAAAGGCCGCTGTCACCGTCACCGCCCCCAGCAAGAGCATCCATGTGGGGGAGGCGATCCCCGACCTGTCCGGCCTGAGCTGCGATATCAAGGGTCTGGTGGGGCAGGATGCCTTTGAGGACGTGAATCTGGTATATGATGGCACGCCCGACAGTAGCCAGCCGGGCAGTTACGCAATCATCCCCAGTGGCGGCTCTTTTGCCGTCGGAAATGCGGACAATTACAGCGTTCAGTATGAAAATGGTGCGCTCACCGTACAAAGCGACGCCGTTCCCGATTATTTGGTGACGGTAAACGGTGGCATCGACGGCGGCTTCTATCAAGCGGGGGACACCGTTACCGTCACTGCCGAAACCCGGGAAGGATATACTTTTAAAAACTGGGCTGCCAGCGGCGTGACCCTGAGCAGTCCCGCCAGCGCCACCGTCACCTTTACCATGCCCGCCAATGCGGTCACCCTCACCGCCAGTTGGATCTCCAACAGCACCGGCGGCGGTTCCTCCTCCGGCGGTTCCTCCAGCTCCGACAACAAGACCGAGACTACCAAGAACCCGGACGGCTCCACTACCACCACCGTTACCAAGCCCGATGGCTCCACCACTGAGACCACCAAGTGGCCGGATGGCTCTAAGGAGGTCATTGAGACCAAGAAAGACGGTACTGTGACCACCACTACCACCGATGCGGCGGGTAACAAGACCGAAATAGTACAGAACACTGACGGCACTATCAAGACCACCGTGGATAACAAAGATGGCTCCGACTCTGTCACTGTGGTGGACAAGAACGGTAAGGTGGTCAGCGAGGCCACGCTGTCCCAGTCCGCTGTGGAAGCCGCCCAAGGGAAAGGCGAAACCGTAGCTTTGCCTATGCCGGAATTGTCCGTCACTACCGACCGTAAGACTGCCCCCACCGTCACAGTGGGGCTGCCCACAAACAGTTCCATCAAGGTAGAAATCCCGGTAAAGAACGTAACCCCTGGCACTGTGGCCGTCATTGTCAAGGCCGACGGTACCGAAGAGGTGGTCAAAACCAGCCTCACTACCGAAAACGGCGTGGCTGTCACCCTTTCTGATGCTGATACCGTGAAGATCGTGGACAACAGTAAGGCCTTTGCAGATGTGCCTAACGTTTACTGGGGTGCAGATGGGATCGCCTTCGCTTCCAGCCGGGAGCTGATGAGCGGTACCGGCGATAACACCTTTGCGCCGGAGGCCACCATGACCCGAGGGATGATGGTCACACTTCTGGCCCGGCTCGATGGGGTGGATACCTCCAAGGGCGGCATCTGGTACGAAGCTGGGCGGCAGTGGGCTATGGAGAAGGGCATCTCCGACGGCACCGATCTGGATCAGAGCCTAACCCGGGAGCAGCTGGCCGCTATGCTGTACCGCTACGCAGGTCAACCTGTTGCACGCGGAGATCTGGGAGGCTTTACCGATGGGGATAGCGTCAGCGACTGGGCTGCCTACGCTATGACTTGGGCAGTAGAGAACGGCATTCTCACCGGCACCAGCACATCCACTCTCAGCCCTCAGGATTCGGCAACAAGAGCCCAAGTAGCCACCATCCTCATGAGATTTTGTGAGAATATGTGATTTGGTGTGAGATACCTTTTTTGATCGTTTCCCCAACCGGAGATATCGAAGCAAATATGTTTCGCCGCTTATTTTTGAGACGCAGACAGTCAATATACTGTCTGCGCCTTACCTTATCTTGGAGAACACAGCAACAACGAGAACGTAAATAATGACAACGCGATGCGAGATTGATATGTTCCCTCTGTGAGTATGTCATCAAATTTGCCTTTGAAACGCTTAATCACTTTTAAGAGTGGTTGAGCGTTTTATTTGTTTAATTTGATTTTGCAATTTGCCACTTCAAAATTCAAAAGCAAGTAGCACTTTACGCAGCAAAGCGCCGGGGCGGAAATCCTATGATGATCCGACAGCCTCGCTGTCCATTTTTCTGACACGGGGGCAGCCACAAAAAAAGAGGTGCAGACAGCATACAGGCTATCTACACCTACCAAGCAGTCGGTGGCATAACTATTTTTTCTTTTGACCAATGATCTCTAAAAGATGTCATTCAATTTGCATAGTTTCCATTTGTTCCTTCGAAATGCCATTCTTTTTCCCATAATTCTCCCAATATATAGTTGAGGCTTTGATAAACATTTTTTTAGAAATCGGCATCGTTACTTGGAAATTATTATATCTTTGTTTTTCTATGGAAACGGCAAACTTATTCATTTTCGCTTTCAAAAATATCCGAAAAGGTGTCGTCAAAATTGCCTCACCGCTCCCGATTTTGAATACTGAACCAAATGGATAACCATTTTTTCTTGCAAACAGCTGTAACATCTTAACCGCAATGTCATTTTGGTATGGCTCAATAAAGCCACAATTAATAACAACAGAGATAGTGGGCTTTTGAAGAGGAGCATTTTCTTCCAAAGTTTTCAAGAAGTTGAGTAGTGTTACAGGAATGCTATCTGCATAAAGCGGAAAAACAAATACAATGTCTGAGTAATTTTGAATCATCTGGCAAAGCGTCAAATGATCGGACTTCTTAACTTCACAATATTCCGTATCCAAACGGCAATACTCCGAAAATAATTGAGCATACTGCTTTGAATTTGACTTAGGCGCCCGTGGACTCGCGTTTATAATCATCACTTTTCCCATGCTGCCACCTCATTTCTTACTGCTGCCTCAACTTCATTTTCATCAGCAAATATAATGCGATAACTTTCAAAATTCATATTTTTTGCATTTCGTTCTACAAGCGAGCGAAAAATTTTTTGCTCTTCGGCAGAGATATCTCCATAGCCGATTATGACCGCCTTTTTCGGGACAACATCGCGTTGAACATGGTGTGTTTCTCCATGTAATAAACGAATAAACGCCTGCTGCACAGGAATACTTCGTTCAAGCATGGTTTTCATCACCGTATCATAACCACCATATTTAATTTTGCTTACATACAGGATTCGATCACTGGCCGCAATTTGAGGATAAACCTTGACTGCATCATCTCGTATTACGCATTTTCCGGGAGTTTTTGTCCAACACCCAAAACATCCAACACAGTTTGCAATATTTAATCTCGATACATCAATAAACTGTATGGTCGGGTACTGCTGGTTCAAAAAATTAAATTTTCTATCACTGAGCACTAAATTCATATCATTCTCCTAGGGGATTTTTTGCTATTATACTACAATTATTATACTGGCACAATAAGGATTTATTTATAACACAAGACCTCTTTCATAGCAAATATATGGTTCAATTGTAAGTTACTAAACGTAACCGTCAAATTTCCAGGCATAAACATCAACGCCGCTATCCGATCCCCTGTGGGAGACCGGATAGCGGCGTTTGTTATTCATCTCCGATAAAGAGCGCCGATTTCACCCAATCATAAATTCTTCACAATACCGCATCAGCATGGTCGCGGCCTCGGCGCGGGTGGCACTGTCCTGCGGATTGAGCTTGTCGCCGTCGCCCTCGATCACGCCGTGCATGGTCATCCAGCACAGCGCCTCGTAAGCGTATTCGGAGACTTCATCTGCGTCATCGTAGTCTAGCGGGAGCGCCCATGCGCCGGTGAAGCCCTGTCCCTCGGACTGCGCATAGCGGTACAGGATGGTCGCAAACTGCTCGCGGGTGATGGGCGCGTCCGGCGCAAACGCCGTTTCGGTCATGCCGGTGACGAGGCCCTCGGCTGCCGCCCAGCGGACAGCCTCGGTGTACCAAGTGCCGCTTGCCACATCGTCAAACGACGCGGCGGCGGCAGACTGCGGTTCGCCCGCTTGCCGGTGCAAAATCGTCACCAGCATCGCGCGGTTCATCGTGCCATTCGGATCAAAGTGGGATGCCGATGTGCCGTTCATCAGCTCGTTCTGATAAACGAAGTCCACCGCGTCGTAGTACCAGTCGCTTTCCTTGATGTCCGCGAACGGGAACGCCTTGGGTGTGTGGTCGCGGTCGTCAAAGACGATGGCATACTGACCGCCATGGGTAAGCGGCAGGCCCACCGTACCATTCGCACCGATTTTATGGGCAGACTGGAATTCCAGCTCCCCGGTGCGTGCGTTATAATAGTACAAATTCGCCCACAGGTCGGCATATTGCTTGTCCAGCGACGCGGTCAGCGTCATGGTAAAGCCGAACTCGCTGTTGTGCTTGAGGGTGAACTGGATGGTCTCTACCTCACCGGTGATGGTGTTGAACGCAGCGTCCGGGATGCTGCTGGTACCCATGTCCACGCCCAGATCCAGGTCGGAAAGGTCAGCGTTTTCGGGGATATCCAGCCCGTTCACCGTCCACAAAGCGCCATCCGGCAAGCTGATCTCTAGCGTCACGTCACGACCTGCGAGTTTCTCGAAAACCTCCTGGTCCAGCTTGGTGTTGCCGCTGCTGAGGGTAATCTCTACCACTTCGCCGCTCTTAGCATTCTCAATCTTATCTATAGCCTGCTGGCTGGTAGAGGTCGTGGACGTACTGCTGCCACCCGACGAGCCACCCGACGAGCCGCCGGAGGAGCCACCACCGTCGGTCTGCTTCGTTACCTCAAAACGAAGATCCACCTCGGCGCTTGCGCCGTTACTGCCGTTACTGCCGAAAATGTTGAGAGATTCACGATAACTTCCCACGTCAAGCCCGGTAATAGGCTGGACCGTAAACGTCGCTGTACCGTTCGGGGTAAGGTTGGCGGCGCCATTGGCAAAGCCCATTCCCTCTATAACAGTATAGTTCGTGCTGCTGGGCAGATTAACCGTTAATGTTTGGTTGCCTGTATTGGTGATGGTTACCGTCTGGGCGGTGGGGGCTTCTGAATATCCACATTGCGGACATTCGCGAAAGCGACGGCAAGCGCCGCATCCAGCTATACACGGTTCCCGCCACCGACGAGCTGCCCAAGCTGCTGCCGTGGAAAGACGCCTATCTGCAAGATGCGTTTCCCGCCTGTAAGCTGGTGCTTGGCGAAGGCCTGCTCGGGCCGGTAACGCTCGACCTTAACCTCATTCCTCATGTGCTGCTGGGCGGCGGCACGGGTTCAGGCAAATCTGTGCTGCTCAAGCTAATGCTGATGCAGTGTCTCAAGCAGCCCAATGTGCAGGTCACGATCGCGGACTTCAAGGGCGGTGTGGACTTCGGCAGCCCATGGCGCAAGCATCCAAACTGCAAAATGATTCTCGACCGCGAGACGCTGCTGCGCTATCTGGATGACGTGACCGAAAAGCTGGAACAGCGCAAGGATGTACTTGGCAAAGTCGAGCGCCGGGACATCTACGACTACAACCGGCATGAGCCGATTCCCATGGATCGGATCGTATTCGCAGTAGACGAGGTCGCTGAAATTCTGGACAAGACCGGCCTGACCAAAGAGGAAAAGGAACAGGTTGCCCGTATTGAAAACCGGCTGTCTACCATCGCACGACAAGGGCGTGCGTTCGGCATACACCTGTTTCTCTCCACCCAGCGGCCGGATGCGAACATCCTGTCCGGACAGATCAAGAACAACATCGGCTACCGCATTTGCGGCCGCGCAGACAACGTATTGTCCATGATCATTCTGGACAACACGGATGCCAGCGACAAGATTCCGCACGACGCCCAAGGCCGTTTCCTCACAGGTGACGGCACAGTATTTCAAGCCTACTGGTTCGACGACACAAAGGAGATGTTTTGAATGGATAAACTGACCTATAACGCGCCGGAGCTGGCGCTGCTGCTCGGCATTAGCCGCAGCGCGGCCTATAACCTGATGCACCGCGCAGATTTCCCGTCCTTCCGCATCGGCAAACGGTTGCTCGTCAAACAGGACAAACTCACCGAATGGCTGGACGCGCAGGGCAAAACCACCCACGGCTATCAGCCGCCGTACCTGTTCCCAGACAGCGGCTGTTAAGCTGTCACGCTGACAAACATTGGCACACTTCAAGGCGGGGCTGCTCTACAATGGGCAGCCCCATTTTTATACCACAATAGCATCTTCCGTGGTATAATGGAGGCACCTAAATTGTATGTGCCGGAAAGGAGCATGAAGCAACTATGGCACGCAAAAGTAAAAAACGCGAAGCCGGCAGCGGCACGATATACAAGCGCAAAGACGGCCGCTGGCAGGGGCAATATGTGTCCGGCCGCGACCCTATAACGGGCAAGCTGCTCCGTCATTCCGTCTATGGCAAAACGCAGAAAGAGGTTGCCACCAAACTGCGCGAGGCAACCGCAAACATTGACCGCGGCACCTATCAGGAACCGAGCCAGATCACCATTGCGGCCTACGCGCAGGAATACTTCTCGATCTGCGCAGTCAATCTGGCGCACAGCACGCAGGTGACCTATCAGAAGATTCTGGAAAACCATATTCTTCCCGCGCTCGGCAAGGTCAAGCTGACCGACCTGACCCATTGTCAGGTGCAGCAGTTCGTCACTTCATTGTCGGTCAAAAAGAAGTTGTCCGCCAAAACCGTCCGCAACATCCACGGCATCCTACACAACATGCTGGAGTCCGCCATCCGCGACGAGCTGCTGCTGCGCAATGTATCCGAGCGCTGCTCGCTGCCGCGTGTGACGCAGCATCAGGTACGCGCGATCACGACCGCCGAGCTCAGCCAGTTCCTGCGGGCAATTGACGGCAAGCAGTTCCGCAACATTTTCTTTATCGACATTTTCTCCGGCCTGCGCCTGTCCGAGATCCTCGGCCTGCGTTGGGAGGATGTTGATTTCGATCACGACTGCATTTATGTCCGTCAGCAGTTACAGCAGAAACAGGTCAAGGGCGATTTCGGCTACTTTCTTGCGCCGCCCAAAGAGGGCAAGCAGCGCAAGGTGATCCTCGCGCAGAACGCCATGCGGGTCTTGCGGCATCAGCGGGCAAAGCAGAACGAGCAGCAGCTGGCAGCAGGCGCACTTTGGGACAACAGCTTCCATCTGGTGTTCACGAATGATTTTGGGCAGCCGCTTAATCGGCGCACCGTGTACAAGCACCTTAAGCGCATTCTGCTGGACTGCGGCATGGGCAATTATACCTTCCATTCCCTGCGCCACTCATTCGCAACGATCTCGCTGGAGAACGGCGACGACATCAAGACGGTGCAAACTAATCTCGGCCACTATGCCGCCTCGTTCACGCTGAAAACCTATGCCCACGTCAGCGACCAGATGCAGCGAAACAGCGCAGCGCGGATGGACGCGCTGATCGCATCCCTGCCGGAAGCGCAATAAATTCTGATTGCACTCAGGATTGCACTCAAAAATTTCTTACTCGCGAAAAAGTTATGATTTTTCACCCAAAACGGCAAAAACCGCACTTTATCTTTCGATAAAGCGCGGCAATCTGGCGGAGAGTCAGGGATTTGAATTGCCAAAATCCCGTTTTTTATGATAGTTTTTATCCATATAAACGCATTCAATCCGTATTCATTAAATATTTGTGACAATATGGCCAATTGGATTCCGCTGATTATTTCCTGTTTGTCGTCACAGTTGTCGTCAAATCGTTCTGTACAATCCTACATATCACATCTATTATTCTAATATTTCCAATTGGATTGTATTCTCTGCTTCTTTAATATTATAATTCTATTGACCTATCAGAACCTCCATTAACCTGCGGTTTATTGAGGTAAGACATACTGAATTTTTTCTTCCATGTCATGCTAGAGATGCGTTCTGTATAGAATTTACCAGCACGCATATCATCCCAGCAAGTAAGTCATCTACAAGAAATATAGCAAACAAAAAGAGCGGATTTACCGCTCTTTTTGTTTTTCGGGTTATACCCGATCGGAAATAGAAAAGAAAAAGGTGAGTGAGGTAGATTAGAGAAGTTCGCGTTTGATGCGTTCAAGAGCTTCAGGAGCCTGCTTGTCCATCTTCTCCGGGAAGCCGAAGTAGGACACGCAGATGATGTTGTCGCCACCGACCTTAGGTGCATCGGCCTTCAGCTGCTTATTTGCAAAATCCATGTCGCGCAGGGTCTCAAAGATACCGTCAAAATCGACCTCCCCCTCGCCCATAGCGGTGTGCTGGTGGATGGTGACGTCCGCGCGACCGCGGCTGTTGAGCCAAGGCGGATTGAGGATGTAGCGGCAGTCCTTGGTCTGGTTCCAAGTGTCCGCGAGCAGTACATGGGTCAACTCGTCGCCCGCATACTTGAGCATGTGACGTACGTCACCCTTGCCCTGATCGTAGAAGAAGCCGTGAGAAGCCGAGTAAACATAGCCGAGATTCTTCGAGCGGAAGGACTTGACGATATCACAGGTCTCGTCGTTCAGTTCGCAGAAGTCATACGGATGGGACTGAATCTCAACGCGCAGGCCTTCGCGCTCGATGATGGGCAGCAGCTCCTCCATCGACTTGTAAAACATGCCGTTGCAAATTTCCTGCTGATTGGGGTCGCCCGAGAACTCGGTATTGATGACCGGCACGCCCATGTTGACTGCAATCTCGATCATGCGTTTCCAGTTGGCAACCGCATGCTGACGCTGCTCCTCGGTCGGACCGGACCAACGATAGACCACGATAAAGGACGAGATTTCGACACCGGTCTCGCGCAATGCTCGACGGTACTCCTCCTCACACTCTTTGGAGAACAGCGGATGCTTGTAGAACGGATTAATCCGAGGGTGTGGGGACTGCTCGATATATTTGTAGCCCCAGTCGGCTACCTTGTGTACATAGTCGTTGATGGACATCTGCTTGGCCAGCACGTCCACGTCAAATGCAATTTTCATATGGGATACCCTCCTTGCCGGATGTGGCTAATCTTTTATTCGGGCCCTTTTGATGGTCTTATTATACGGCATGAGCAACGGTTTTCCAATGATACAATCCGCCATAAACTTGCGAAATCCTGCTATTTATTCTTGCGCATCATATCCATGTCTGCTACGATGGAGAAAAGGAGTGTGCGTATTATGCTGATTTCGGAAGCCGGTGTTCATCAGACATCTGAACGGTATTTTTTCACCCCATCTTCCCTTGCACGCGAGCTTTTTTATTATCCAACGCGCTGTGGACATTACTTTTGTGACAGCCGATATTCGTTCAGCCATCGCTCGGAGCTC
>ERZ1643246.423-NODE-423-length-55692-cov-76.766343_pt1 | contig 55692 bp, 53 predicted proteins | sample MGYA00579265_ERZ1643246 | MGnify/ENA primary metagenome ERZ1643246 (study PRJEB29033, sample SAMEA4952261) | chicken gut metagenome | biome: Broiler Chicken; feature: Gastrointestinal Tract; material: Caecum | place: Ireland | collected 2018 | study: Broiler... | reverse complement strand
AGGACTTATGCGGCCTGCAAGCACTTTTTTAATTATGCAACTGTCAAACTCCCGAGTAACTGCATATAATATTAGTGGAAAGCTCTATTAGTGGAAAGCTCTATTGACTTTCCTTTTTGCGCTTGCTAAAATATAGGTACCAAGAAAGTTTACCACTGACCGATATGTGGTATATAAATGGTCGGGTTGAAAGTTTACCGCTGACCAATATGCGGTATATAAATGGTTGGGTCGAAAGTATAGTCCTTCGCCGAAAGGCGAGGGACTTTTTCCATAATGAGGACAAGTAAATGAAGAAAACAGGATTTTATATTATCAAAGATAAATTTTTTGAAGATATGCCAGATCCGTATCTTAAAGGAAATAAGGCGGGAAACAGACCGCATTATTACTGCTTTGAGGATACAAGTATAGGAATATACTGGATGATACCATTGTCTAGTCGTATTGACAAATACAGACGAATTATGGAGAAGAAGGAAAAAGCAGGGAAACCTTGCGACATTATCCATATTGTCAAACTAGATGACAGCTGGGAAAGCGCATTTCTGATACAGGATATGTTTCCGATAACAAAAGAATACATAGAACGGGAATATACGATTGTCGGAAATCATTTGATGTTGACCAGTGAGCATACCGCCAGAGAGATTGAGCGAAAAGCGAGAAAAGTTATGGGGATGTTGAAACATGGCATTAAATTTACTCCAACGCAACCAGATGCTATGGCGATATTGAAGAAGCTGAAGGAACGTAGATAGTGATTCCAACTGTCTCTATTTTGGCTCTAAAAACTAGGGTTGGAACAAATACAAGAAGAAATTTTGAAAAATGAGAATAATCATAGAAAATAATAGAAGAAAAATGTGCTCTTACATAGGGCGAATTATTAGTATAATTTTGTAGCAGTGATATGGCAGAGCAGAAAATCAGCATGGATAAATTATTGTACACATTATTGACACCAAATATGACACCGCATATAATATAAACAGGAGGTATTCAAATGTCAAAATGGGATAAACTATTGATGCGTATCTGCTCTTTATCAAGAGACCTCCGGTTTGATGAGCTGCGGAAAGTATTGGAGAGTTACGGTTACAAGATGAATGCTCCGAGAAGTGGAAGCAGTCATTATACATTCCGAAAATCTGGATGCCAACCGATTACGATACCAAAGCATGAACCAATTAAGAAAGTTTATGTTGAACTTGTGAGACAGGTTGTAGAAAGTGAGGCGAGAAATGATGAAGACGCTGAATGATTATTTGAGGATGTCTTATCGAATGGAAATCGTAGAAGATAAAGAGGAAGGAGGATATGTGGTTTCTTATCCTGATCTGCCGGGCTGTATTACCTGTGGAGAAACGATTGAAGCTGCGGTTGCGAATGCAGTAGACGCAAAGAAGGCATGGATTGAAGCTGCACTGGAAGAAGGAATTGAGATTCATGAGCCGGATAAATTAGAAGACTATTCCGGACAATTTAAACTAAGAATTCCCCGGAGTCTGCACCGCTCTCTGGCAGAGCATTCTAAAAGAGAGGGGATCAGTATGAATCAGTACTGTGTTTACCTCCTTTCTAAGAATGACGCAGTTTATTCAAAATAGGGAAGGCTGCTGTATTGGAACATGTAAGATGAAGTGGCAACATTTGACAACAGAAAATCAGTTAACCAAAATAATTAATGTAATTGAAATAAATACCGGCATGAATCCGTATAAAACTTAAATAAATATAGTTAATATCGACAAAGGATACGCCGAGTTCGAGTAACAGACAGAACCCCGGAAATGCTGATAAAATGGGCATTTCCGGGGTCGATTTGTGTTACAGTAAAAATAAAGGGCCTGTCGGGAAATAGATAGTCCGAAACAGGGAACTGCCGCATCTATGATTTTCTAAGTATTGATGCGACAGCTCCGCTTTCTGTTCTTAGCCCCTCCCGTCCTGCTGCTGCGCCAGCAGGATTCCTCTCTTTAGGCGGAAGACCACATCTGCCTGGGCGGCCAGTTCTCCGGAATGAGTGACCACAGCCACGCATTTTCCTGTCTGGTGCGCAGCCTCTTTTAAAATAGCTGTGATGTCCCGGGCGGTGTCCTCGTCCAGGCTGCCGGTGGGCTCATCGGCCAGGATCACAGGAGCTTCGCTGGCTAGCGCGCGGGCAATGGCCACCCGCTGCTGCTGGCCCCCGGAAAGTTTCAGAACGCTGCGGCGGGATTCTTCTTTTGTCAGGCCCAGGCGTTCCAGGATGGGAAGCGGCGGCAGTTTAGAAGTCAAGGCTACATTTTCCGCCGGGGTCAGATAGTCGATGAGATTATAAGACTGAAAAATAAAGGATACATGGCTGCGCCGGTGGGCGGCCAGTCGGCCAGCAATATCTTCTCCCTCAAATAGGACGCGGCCGCTTTTTGGGCTGTCCAGGCCGCCCAAAAGAGACAGCAGAGTGGTTTTGCCGCATCCGGACGGGCCCAGGATGGCGTAGAGTTTTCCGGGCTCCAGTTTTCCGCTGACGCCCCGCAGGACATGCTGTGTTCCGCCGTAGGTGTATTTTAAATTGACAAATTCTAAAAGACTCATGAGTTGAGTTCCTCCTTATCTTTGATGGTGAAAAGCCGGTCAGCCCTTTTGGAAGGGCAGCCGGTTATTCCATTTTGGAAAGAATTCTTCCGGGCTTCATGCGGAGGACCGTGACCGAGGCCAGCAGCACCGCCAGGACCAGGATCAGCGCGCCAAAGCCGTAAACGGCCGCCAGATCCGCGGGGCGTATCGCGGTATGCAGCCGGGAGGCTTCGATGGAGGACTGACCGGCCAGAAAATCCCGTATCCTTTCGGAAAGCAGGGCGCTGAATCCCCAGGAGGCCCAAGCCGCGGGAACCGCAGTCAGGATGGTTTCCGTCAGAAACTGCAGCACAATATTTCCCTTGCTCCGGCCCAGAGCCATTAAAATGCCGGCCTCTCTCTTTCGGCCCCGGGTCCGCAGAAACAGCAGAAAGGTGACCAGAGCCGCGCCGGCGGCGGTGACTGCCAGGACCGCCGTATTTCCCATGGCCCGGAGGGAAGACAGGGGATCGGAGATCAGGTCGAAGTTTTCTGTATTGACAGAGTAGGTGAAGGTTTTGCCTTTGAGTTCTGGCAGGTTTTGAAGGATGGAAAGAAGATTGTCCGCGTTCTCGGCGGAATCGATGTAGACATCCAGCGAGCCCAATTCCAGAGTGGTCTCCTTCCACATTTTCTGATAGCTGTTTCCATCGATATAGCCCTGGTTGGCGGCAATCCCGTCCGCCATCATGGCATTTTTTGACATGCCTTCCGTGCCGCTGAAAATCCCCACGATTTCAAACGTGTTTTCAGAGTCTGTATCCAGATCGTACATGGTAATGCGGTCGCCGACGGAAAGCTGGTTTTTGTCCGCCAGTTCTTTGGAGATCAGGGCGGCAAAGGAATCTTTTGGCCCGATGTGGCGGCCGGCTGTCAGGGTATAGGTGCCGTTCAGGAATTTTCTGCTCAGCTGGGAATTAAAGGTTACGGTATAGGGAACGGGCTGGCCACGGCCCCCGGAATAATCGATCTGAAACGCCCCGGGGAAATAGTCAAAGTTTACGGCGGCGCCCCAGTATCCGCTTTCTGTCTCGGCACTGTATCCTGTTACGCCCGCTACTTTGGAAATCGCGTCGATGATCTCCTGAGTGATGTAGTCCCCGTTGTACTGATAAGCGACTCCGCCTTCCGTCTGCTGGCCGGGGCCGAAATTTTCCCGGCTTTCGTCCAGAGCGATGCGGATGGATGCGCCGATGGTTTTTTTCATATCCGCGCTGCTTTCTGCTGAGGCATGGCTCACGGATAAAGCAATGAGGGCCATGGTGGCCAGCGCAGTAAAGAGCAGCAGCAGGATGACGCCGCGTATTTTCTGCCGTCCGCAGCAGAGGACGGCCCGTTTAAAGAAGTTCATTTTATATGCCTCCTAATTGATTCGTGTTAAAATTTCTCTGGGCTTTAGCCGGAGGATCCCTGCGCCGGCAGTCAGAACTGCCAGCAGCACTGCGCCCGCCTCCCCGGCGAACAGCAGGACAGAGGAGAGCAGATCCGGCTGCAGATAATTCGTTCCGCCGCCCGGCGGCACAGTCCGGGCCAGGCTGCCGAACAGAAGTCCGTTCAGCGTTCCGGAACCGGACAGCCACAGCAGAAGAGCCGGCAGAAACCCGGCCAGTAAAAGGGTTCCTGCCTCCAGAGAAAACTGGCCCAGGATTCCGGCCCGGGATATGCCCGCCGACAGATAAATTCCCGCTTCCCGGACACGTCCCCGGATCCGCAGCTGCAGAATCAGCAGAAGGACGAAAAGGCCCGCGGCGGAAGAAAAGGCGATCAGAGCCAGAGCCAGGTCTTGAAGATTTTGAAGCTGGCCGGCGATCTGCCGGTACTGAAAATCATTTTCCCGCAGAATATGATGCTCCCAGTCAATAGAGTCAAGAGCCCTGACGCCTTCCAGGACAGCGTCCAGTTTCAGCGGATCTGTGATATAAAAGGCGGCCTCCCCCTCAAAGCTTCCTTCCTGCTGTTCCCCCAGGTTTACCAGAAGGTGGCTGTCTGAAAAAATATGGTTGGCCGCTTTTGCGGCGGTGGGAGCATCCGCGCTGTCTGAGTCTTCGCCGCACTGAAAAATTCCGACGATCTCCGCATTGACAAAGCGTGTCTTCTGGGGAATCGTGTCGATATACCGTCCGTCCTGAAGGCCGAAACCGGCGTGGGTAAGAGTGACTGTATCGCCGGTTTCCAAACCGCTTTCCGCCGCCAGCTCCGCGCTGATAAGGATTTTGTTTTCATCCTCCGGCCGGATAGGCCGGCCTGCCAGCAGAGTATATTCCCCATCAAAAAATACGCCGGTCAGGGCAGAATCCCGCACAGCGGTCACCTGTCCCATGCTGCTGTCCTCGCTGCCGCCGGCTCCCGGAAGAAAATGAAGCTGCCTGCTTTTGGCATAACCGTACTGCTCTGTGTTATAAGCCTTTATCTGTCCGGCGGCGGCATCGAGGATTTCCTGAATATTCTGCCGGGAAAGAGCCGGGGCGGCTTCCTGGCGGATTTCTCCATTCTCCAGGGACATCTGCGTGAAGGGGCGGATATAAAACGCGGCCCCGATCTTAGAACGCAGATCTTTGGCTGCCTCCCCGGTACCTTCCAGGATGGAAAAGCAGACCAGCAGAAGCAGCGACACCAGAAAGAAAATCAGAAAGAGAAGAACAGCCTTCCCCTTTTTGCGGGCCAGATAGAGGGCGGCCCGCCTGCAAACGCTCATAAAAAACACCGTCCTTTCGTTTGAATAGGAACCTATCATACAAAAGGACGGTTTTGTTTTCGTTTCGTTTTGATTTAATTTTGATTTGGTTTTTCTGCCGCAAAGACCGGCGCAGCTGTCAGGGAATCTTGAAAGGATACTGTAAACGTGACTCCGGCCTCTGTATTTTCCAGACGGCAGGAAAACCCGTGAAGATCCAGGATCGTTTTGACCAGGCAGAGCCCCAGGCCGCTGCCGCCGGTGGCCTTGTTCCGGGATTTTTCCACCCGGTAAAACGGGGTAAACAGCAGCGGCAGATCTTCCGCGGGTACAGAGGCTTTGGTGTTGGTGACGGTCAAAGTGCCGGAGGTAAGGCAGATAAAAACTTCCGCTCCTTCCGGTGAATGGCGGACTGCGTTGCTGAGGATATTGTGGATGGCCTTTTCCAGCAAAGAGGCGCTGCCGGTGACGGAGACATCCCGGTCCAGATCAGAATGGACTGTGATCTGCCGTTCTTTCGCCAGCGGAAGCAGGGCTTTTGCGGCGCGGTCAACGGTTTTTGCCAGCGGCACCGGCTCGAAGCCTCCGGAGAGCCCGTCCATCTCGATTTTGGAGATGGTAAGGAGTTCTCTGACCAGCCGCTCCATATTTTCCACTTCCCGGAGGGTTTCCGGAAGCGTCTTGTCTGCGTCTTTGTATCTGCCGATTCCCAGGATCATGCTCTCGATCTGGCCTTTTAGGATGGTGATGGGAGTTTTCAGCTCATGGGAGGCGGCGGCAAAAAAATCCCGGCGCTGGCGGGAAAACTCGGTGATGCGCTCCATATCTTCCCGCAGTTTTTCGTTGGCGCTTTTTAGCTGTCCCATGGCGGCGTTCAGCCGCCTGGCCATTGTATTCAGGCTGCCGGCCAGCACCCCCAGTTCATCCGTGCGGTCTACTCTGCACTCCCAGGTCATGTCAAGCCCGGCCATCCGCCTGGAAACCCGGCTGATTTCCAGCACGGGCCCCACCAGCACCCGGCTGCAGAAAAATGCCCCCAGAGCGGAGATCAGCAGGATCAGCACCAGAAGAAGGGGCAGAAGCTTCAGAAAAGCCAGGGTCAGTTCGCGGCCGGCCGATACCGGCGCGGTAATACTGAGATAATAGACACCATCTTTTTCCGCGAACTGGATCTCGCCGGTAGAAGTGAAGGCCTTTCCATCCCGGACGCTCTGCTCATCGATGGAGCCGAAGCTGAGATTTGCGTCCGGGCCGCTTAAGACGGCCAGAGCCTGATTTTTCCTGCAAAAGTTCTCCAGTATTTCTCCGGCGTCTTCAAAGGAGGTCCGCGAAAGGGTCTCCGTAAGCTGCCGGATTTCTGTCTCCACCCGGCTGCTGGCCACCAGCGTATAGCTTCGGGGCAGAAAAACCATTACGATGCCGTAGATCAGCAGGCTGCACAGGATCAGCAGTCCGGCGATCCACAAAAAAGCCTTTGCGCTTAAACTGTTTTTAATTTTCGCTGCCAAGTCTGTACCCCACCCCCCTGATCGTTTCAATGAGATCTGTGGCCAGCTTTTTCCGCAGATTCATAATGTGGATGTTGACGGTCTTTTCCTCAACGGCAAAATCGTAGCCCCACACCTGGTTGAGCAGCTGGTCCCGGGTATATACCCGGCCCGGATGGAGCATAAACAGTTCCAGCAGCCCGTATTCCGTATAAGTAAGGGACACAGGCCTGCCGCTGACAAAGACAGAGCGGCTTTCCCGTTCCAGGCGGATATTTTCAAAAGAAAGCGTGCCGGTCATTTCCGGCGCTTTCCGTCCTCCGCTTCGGCGCAGTACAGCTTCCAGCCGCATCAGCACCAGTTTCAGGGAGAAAGGTTTTGTGATGTAATCGTCCGCCTTCAGTTCAAAAGCCCGGACCTGGGCCTCCTCCTCATCCAGGGCAGTCAGGATAATCACCGGCACATCGGATTCCTGACGGATCATCTCACAGACCGTATATCCGTCGATCTTCGGCATCAGAATATCCAGCAGCACCAGAGAAAAAGCCTGCCGCCGGAATTTGGTGATGCCTTCCAGGCCGTCTTTGGCCGCTTCTATTGTATATCCGGCATCCGTCAGCAGTTCAGAGAGAATGGAGCGGATGGCGGGTTCGTCTTCAATGATTAAAATCCGTTCTTTCAAAGTATCACCTCCCGGGCATTATACCATGTCTTGGTTTAGATTTGGTTTAGAAACCGGGAAAACAGAAAAAAATCCGGGAGAGCCGGGAACGTAAGCTGTTTCTCGTTCGGGATGAAATTCTTTACAAAGAGGTACGGCCATGCGACAATAGGAACAGAAAAACTGCGGCAGGCGCTTCTGGCGCCGGGGCATGGATAAAACAGGGAGGAAAAGTCGATGATCGAGGTGGAAATAAAGCTTCCGGCGGCTGATCTGAAATGGTTGGAGCAGCAGCTTTTGGCAGCCGGTTTTCAGAACAGCGGATCTGAGCAGGAGTGTGATGTTTATTTTGACAATGCCCGGGGAGAAATCCGCGGGAGCGGCGGAGCCCTCCGGGTCCGGGAGACAGCAGAAGGTTCCGGCGGAAGAATCCGGGCTCAGATCAATTGGAAAGGAAAGAAGCTGGATGCGCGGACCATGACCCGGGAGGAACTGGAAACCGGCGTGGAGGATGAAGCTGTCTGCAGAAAGATCCTGCAGGCTCTGGGCTATTTCCCGGTGGAGCCGGAGGTGAGAAAGAACAGAACGATGCTGAGGAAAGGTCCGGTGACGGCCTGCCTGGATCAGGTCCAGGGACTGGGGGGATTTCTGGAACTGGAGATCCTGGCTGAAGGGGACCGGGAGAGAGAGGCGGCTCTGGAGCGGCTTTGGCAGATCCTTGAGGCACTGGGATATCAGGAGACAGATACGGTAAATTCCTCCTATCTCTCTATGCTGCAGAGAAAAATATACGGAAAGCAGGATGAAAAATAACGGAATTTACAAAATAAAAGAAAAAACAGAGAAAATTTTATGAGATATGTGCTTGAAAATTTTACCTGACAGGTGTATGATAACTCCATCAACAGAAAAAAAGAATTGCAAAGACGCAGAGTGAACAGCCCTGCGTCTTTTTATTTGCTGAGGCGGCAGGCCCTGGGCCCTGGGCGGCTGCGCGGGAGCCGGGTAGACGGCTTTGGATCATCCGGCGCTTTTGCTTCTGTTGAGAAGGCAATTGCTGAGCAGCTGAAAACCATGATTGAAAAGAAAAGGAGCAGATACGTATGACACACGGAGATATTTCATCCAGCGCGGATTGTGTAGGGGTTGCAGTTGTCAATTATAAAATGCCGAGACTGCACACAAAAGAAGAAATCATGAAAAACTGCCGCAGCATCAGCGATTACATCAAGGGGCTGAAAACGGGTCTTCCGGGACTGGATCTGGTGGTCTTCCCCGAATACAGCACGCAGGGGATCCTGTACGATTTCCAGGAAATGATGGAACTGTCCTGTACCACGGACGGCGAGGAAGTAGCTGTTTTTAAACAGGCCTGCAGGGATAATAAAGTATGGGGCGTGTTTTCTCTGACGGGTGAACGCCACGAGGAACATCCCAGGAAGGTTCCCTATAATACTCTGATCCTCATCAACGATCAGGGAGAGATTGTTCAGAAATACAGAAAGATGATTCCCTGGACTCCCATCGAAGGCTGGTATCCGGGAGACCGCACCTATGTTACGGAAGGACCGAAGGGGCTGAAGATCAGCATGATCATCTGCGATGACGGCAATTATCCGGAAATCTGGAGAGACTGCGCCATGAGAGGGGCGGAACTGGTGATCCGCTGCCAGGGCTACATGTATCCGGCCAATCAGCAGCAAATCAATGTGGTGCCGGTTATGGCCTGGTGCAACAATGTGTACGCGGCAGTGGCCAACGCCGCGGGGTACGACGGAGTGTACTCCTATTTCGGACATTCTTCCATCTGCGGATTTGACGGCCGGGTGCTGGGAATGACCGGTACGGAGGAGAACAGCTATCAGTACGCGCAGCTGTCGGTGAGCGCCATCCGTGACGCGAGAGCCAACTGGCAGTCCCAGAACCATCTTTATAAGCTGCTGCACAGAGGCTATACGGGAACGATCAATTCCAAGGAAGACCGTTTTGGAACACCCGAGTGCCAGTTTGAATTTTACAGAAACTGGGTGAATGATCCGGAAGGAACGCAGAAAAAAGTGGAAGAGCTGACCCGGAAAATGCCGGGAGTCAAATATGCGCCCATTGAGGGAATCCCGTACGAAGAGTAAACGGAATTTAGGAAGATGAAAAGAGCAGGCGTCTTTGGAGAAAAGCCAAAGATGCCTGCTTTTGCGTTCGGGTGGCGCGGCGGCAAAGAATGTGGTAAAATCAGCAGGCAAGTATCCCGGCTTCAGACAGAGACGGGAAATCATGAGAAAACGAGGACAGAAAATGAACAGCAGGATAGAAGAACGATTTGTATTCCGCAGCATCCTCCCGGAGGAGGCAGAGGAGGCCGCGAAGATCGAGGAAATCTGTTTTCCGCCCAATGAGGCGTGCACAGAGGCGATCATGAAGGAGCGGGCAGAGACGGCGCCGGAACTATTTCTGGTGGCGGAGGACCGGAAGACGGGAGAACTGGCAGGTTTTATCAACGGCCTGGGCACCCGGGAAGAAAGCCTCCGGGACGCCTTTTTTAAAGAAACAGAACTTCACGATCCGGCAGGAGAAACGGTCATGATTCTGGGCGTGGATGTACTGCCGGCTTACCGGAGGCAGGGGCTGGCCCGTGAGATGATGCGGCAGTACGCGGAACGCCTGAAACAGCAGGGACACAGGCGCCTGGTTCTGACCTGCCTGGAGGGGAAAGTCCGCATGTATGAAACTATGGGATTTCGGGATCACGGCCTGTCCCAGTCCTGCTGGGGCGGCGAACAGTGGCATGAAATGAGCAGGGAAGTTTAAAAAGAGCCGGAAATATGAGCGGCAGTTAATTATTTTTACGGACGTTAAAAAACGGCTCAATAGAAAAAATGCAGCCTGTCTGCTATGATAGAGACAGCATAGGCCGATGCTGAATCAGGAAGCAGAAGGGAGATACATTTATGCAGATAGGAAAAACCATACGCAGATACCGGAAAGCGCAGAATCTTACTCAGGAGGAGATGGCCAGACGTTTGGGAGTGACACCTCCTGCGGTAAATAAGTGGGAGAATGGAAGTACCTGCCCTGATATCGCGCTTTTGCCGCCGCTGGCCAGGCTCCTGGGAATTTCTCTGGATACTCTGCTGTCTTTTCAGGAGGAACTGACCGAGACGGAGGTAAGACGGATGATCGAAGCGGTTAACACCAGACTGAACGAGGGAGCCTATGAGGAAGCATTTTGCCTGGGACGGAAGCAAGTGGAGCAGTTTCCGAATTCAGAAGAGCTGGCCTGGCAGACAGCGGTTGTCCTGGATGCTGGGCGGCTTCAGCAGCAGGTGCCGGATACCGAGCAGTATGATGAATTTATCCGAGGCTGTTATGAAAGAGCGCTGGAAAGCAGCCGGGAGGAACTGCGGCTTCAGGCTGCTGATTCTCTCTACTATTATTATCTGAGAAAAGAACAATATCAAGAAGCGGAAAAGTATTTAATGTATTTCTCTAAGCGAGATCCGCAGAGAAAACAAAAACAGGCTGTGATCTACGAAAAGACAGGCCGTGAGAGGGATGCCTGCAAAACCTATGAAGAACTGCTGTTTTCCTATTTTCAGCTGGTCAGCGCTGCACTGCATGGCCTCTATCTGGCAGCTGTCCGGGGAAAAGATATGGACATGGCTAAAGCAATGGTGGAAAAACAGAAAATGGCGGCCCGTCTGTTTGAGATGGGAGAATATTATGAGATATTCTGCAGTTTTGAACTGGCAGTGCAGGAAAAGGATCAGGTATTGACGGCGGAACTGGCAGAACAGATGCTCTCCGGCATGGAAAAAATCCGCAGCTTTGCAGGATCTCCTCTTTATGCCCATATGGAATTTAAGAAAGCCGATGACGGTTTTGAGAAGAAATGGAAACAGAATTTGCGGAAAAGTTTCCGGGATACAGAAACCTACGGCTACATGAAGGACAATGAAAAGTGGAGACGGCTGACGGCTGAGTAAGTTTTTTAGTAGCGCCGGCAAGCTAAAGCCCGGGACAGCCCGAGAGCCAGGCTCATCGCTTATAATTCCGGAAAGCGCTTGAGAGAAGAGTATACGCCGCGTAAAAGCCGGCAGAATTTGTACAGCAAAAGGAGGGGCAATTGTATGGATAAACAGGAGATCTTCATGATCCAGGGAAAGGATTATTTTCAGATGACACTGGAACTGCTGGCGGCCTGCAATCTGGCGGAAGATATCGGGGACAGGAAAAAGAAGATCGGTATTAAGCCCAATCTGGTGCTGGGAGCGCCGGCTTCCGGCGGAGCTACCACGCATCCTGAACTGGCGGAGGCACTGATTACTTATTTAAAAGCAAACGGATTTCAGGATATTACGGTGCTGGAGAGCGCCTGGGTGGGGGCCTCCACCATGGAAGCGGCGCAGAAAAACGGTATCCTGGAGGTGTGCCGCAGACAGAGAGTGCCTTTTGCGGATATGAAAAAGGAGCCGGGTGTTTCCTGCCGGGCGGGAGAACTGGAACTGCATGTGTGCAGGAAGGCGCTGGAGATGGATTATCTGATCAATGTTCCGGTGGTCAAAGGTCATGGCCAGACCAAAGTAACCTGCGCGCTGAAAAATTACAAGGGACTGATCCCGGACGCTGAAAAACGGCGGTTTCACTCCCTGGGACTTCATAAGCCGATTGCCCGCCTGAATACGGTACTCCGCCAGGACTTTATTTTGGCGGACAATATCTGCGGAGATCTGGACTTTGAGGAAGGAGGCAATCCGGTGTCCATGGACCGGATCCTGGCCTTTAAAGATCCGGTGCTCTGCGACAGCTTTGCCGCGGAAACCTTAGGCTACCGGCCGGAGGAGATAGAATACATCCGCCTGGCAGCGGAGCTGGGCGCCGGGTCTATGGACACAGCATCTGCCAGGATTACTCCGCTGCGGCCGGAGGGAGAAAAAGAAAAAAAGCCATTGCCCCGGGGCAGAGTAGGGAAGCTGGCAAAATACGCGGATCAAAGAGAGGCGTGTTCGGCCTGCTACGGTTCCCTGATCTATGCCCTGGACCGTTTGGACCGGAGAGGTCTGCTGCGGGACAAAACAGAAAACAGCATTGCGGTGGGCCAGGGTTTTCAGGGAAAGACCGGGAAACTCGGCATCGGAAACTGCACCCGCTGCTTTGAAAAGAATCTGCGGGGCTGTCCGCCGAAAGCAGTGGATGTGGTGAAATTCCTGGAAGAAAACTGGACAGATATCCGTTAAACGACGGCGCGCTCTACCATTGGTAGGGTGCGTTTTTTTCTGCGCCATGGTAGAATCTATGGAAAGAGGAGGTGGCGGGATGATAGATCTAAAACAGACAGGAGCATTTATTGCCGCTGTCAGAAAAGAAAAAAAGCTGACCCAGAAACAGCTGGGGGAAAAACTGGGCGTCACAGACCGGGCTGTCTCTAAATGGGAAACAGGAAGATCATTTCCGGATGTGCAGATTTTGCAGGAGTTATGCAGGATTCTGGATATCCATATCAGTGAACTCCTGGCAGGCAGAAGGCTTGCGGAGAATCAGTATCCGAAGGAGACGGAAAAGATGCTGAAGGCCGCCATCAGCCGGGGCCAGCTGTACGGCTTTCAGATAGTTATCTACATCCTGCAGCTTTTGGCTGTTATTTTCTTTGACATGCCATTGCTGACAGCTAAAAGGTTTCTGCCGGAACTTTCACCGGTCAATCTGTGGTACTGGACGGTTTGTGTCCTCCTTTTGTGCTGCTCTGTTTATCTGGATAAAAAACTTCCCGGACGCTGTTTCCGGGTCAGCAGCGTATTTCTGGAAGGCGCTGCGGGAGGAATGTTTTTTGCAAGCGTGATAATAATCTGTCTTTTAAAGAATGGAGGTTCGGAAGAAATTTCCGCGCCGGACAAAGTGATGGCAGTGGTGATTGCGGCGATTGCTCTGGCTGTTGTCATCGGACTGAGAGCAGGAATCGCAAAAAGACAGCGGCGGGCACGATAAAGCCTTCCGGATTTATGTATTTATGGCAGCTATAGCGGGGCAGCCGGCTCTTGACAAGCCGGAAAGGGTTCTTTATAATAATTTTTGACCAAAAAGTTATAATTCAAACTATTATAATTATAATAATTCGGGAGGGATAAACATTGGGACTCACCTATCATTACATGCTGATGACCAATCATATGCTGCTGCAGAAACAGCTTTTAGCGGCTCTGAGAGAGACGGGTCTGACCGCCGGACAGCCGAAGGTGCTGGATTATCTTCGGGATCACAACGGGGCCAGTCAGAAAGAGATTGCCCGGGGATGCCGGATTGAACCGGGATCCCTGACTTCTGTGCTGAACCGTATGGAAGAAAAAGGAATGATAGAGAGGAGAATGCTTCGAGGAAACCGCAGGACCTTTTACATTTATCTGACAGATAAGGGAGAGGAACTGCTGAAAGTGGTGGAGAAAGAATTTGAGAAACTGGAAAAAAAGGTTTTTAAGGGGCTTTCTTTGGAAGAACAGAAAAGTTTTATGGATTTATTCTTTCATATATATAAAAATATGACAGCAGAGGAGGAGTAAGTATATGGAAAAAGCAAAACGCTACATCATCTTTTTGATCGGACTGTTTATTAACTCGCTGGGCGTCAGTCTGATTACTCTGGCAGATCTGGGAACTTCCCCGATTTCATCGGTTCCCTACGTGCTCAGCCTGAATTTCCCGCTGACCCTGGGTGTCTTTACGATACTCTTTAATGTTTTTCTGATCGCTCTGCAGCTGATCATTCTGCGGAAAAATTTTAAACCGGAATATTTTCTGCAGATCCCGGCGACGATTCTGTTCGGATATTTTATTGATCTGACTATGTCCCTGTTCAGCTTCATCCATCCGGAGATGTATCTTTTAAAAATTGTGTATCTGCTGATCGGATGCGTGGTCCTGGGATTCGGCGTGTATCTGGAAGTCCTGGCAAATGTTGTCATGCTGCCCGGAGAGTCTTTTGTCCGGGCGGTTTCTTCAGCCTGGGATAAAGAATTCGGCATTACAAAAGTGGGTTTTGACGTAACTTTGGCGGTAAGCGCGGCGGTTCTGTCCCTGATCCTGGCACGGCGTCTGGACGGAGTCCGGGAGGGGACGATCATTGCCGCTTTGCTGGTGGGATTTATTGCCCGGCTGTTCGGGCGGATGCTGAAATTTCTGGATCCCCTGCTGTTTCCCCGGAAAGAAAAGACATTTCCGGACAGCGGAACCCCTTCTGGGAACACCGGCGGTCCTGTGGTCGTGATCGACCGCCAGTACGGAAGCGGCGGCCATGACATTGGCAGGCAGCTGGCGCAGAAAATGGGGTTTGCGTTTTATGACAATGAGATCATCCATCTGACAGTAGGTGATACAGGTTACAGCCACCAGTATATACGGGAGCGGGAGGAAAAAATGACCAACAGCCTGCTCTACGATCTGGTCAGCCAGGTATATATCTATTCCTCGGAATATCAGGCGCCGAAGGACGCGATTTATGAGTCGGAGGCAAATCTGATCCGCAGGCTGGCGGATAAAGGAAACTGTGTGATCGTAGGGCGCTGCGCGGATTATATTTTGAAGGATCATCCCAATTGCCTGAGCGTATTTCTGCACGCGTCATCGTCTTTCCGGGCAAAGCGCATTATGGAAAAAGAGCAGCTGTCCCGGCCGGAGGCGGAACAGAAAATTCAGAAAACAGACCGCTTCCGCGCGGATCATTACCATTATTATACAGGACGTATGTGGGGGCATTCCAGGAACTATGACCTGTCCCTGGACACTGAACTGGGAGAGGAAGCGGTGGAGGAGATCATTTCACAGGTCCTTCAGGGTAAGCTGAAGGCTGAAAAAAACATAAGATGCACTGCCTGAAAAATCAGGTACTTTACGGCTGGCCTATTTGCGGATATACTGGTGTCAGAGAAAGAGGGAACCTGTTTCGTGGTGAAAGGGGAAACCATGGATAATTATGAAATCGCAAAAGAAAGAATCCGCCCGGAATTTTTGAAATACAGTCAGGATGAGATGATCCGCCGGTTTGGCCTGGATCACAGCGATCAATACCTGTATGTGGAATTCTGCGGAGAAACTTTCCGGATTGAGAGAAGCACCGGCATTGTGGAAAAAGATCCGGAGGGGAACGGCTTTTTATCCGGGATCCAGCCCGGCAGTTACGAGGAAGTGCTGTCGATCTACGATATGCTCTGCTATTCCCGTCCGGACGCGGCTCTGAGCGGGCAGTGGAGCCTGGTCAACAGTCTTCCGGGAGTGGGGCAGAACAACGGTCTGGGTGACAACGCGGTGATGACTTATGAAAAGGAAATCGATAGGGATCAGGAGGCGTTCCGGAGGGCCTGCAGAGAACTGAAAGGCACGGAGGTGCCGATGGGAGATATCGGTTTTGAGATTCCGGTGTTCCCCTTCTTTCCTGTGCGTCTGCGTTTTTACGGCTCTGACGAGGAGTTTCCCGCCAAGCTTTCCGTTCTGTTCGACAGGAATACCCTGCAGTATCTGCACTATGAAACGACATATTATGTGGTCAATTGTCTTATGCGGGCAGTCAGGAGCAGGATGGCCGGGAAAAAATAAAATTTTTTCAAGGGCGGAAAAATTCAGTTTTATTGGCTTGCATTTGAGAAAAAGGTATGCTATAATCTATTAGCTGTCGGATTGCAGACAGGCAGATCCGGCAATCAGAGACGACAGATATTCCTACAGGATATAATAAAGAATTATGGAAGAGGTGAAAACAGTGAAACAGGGAATCCATCCGGAATATTATGAGGCAACCGTTACATGCAACTGCGGCAATACGTTTAAGACCGGTTCCACCAAGCAGGACATCCACGTAGAGATCTGCTCCAAATGCCATCCGTTCTATACCGGACAGCAGAAGGCAGCTGCGGCCAGAGGACGTATTGAAAAATTCAACAAGAAATATGGCATGTAAAAAGCTGTGTGCCGAAACGGCGCAAAGTAAATGCAGTAAAGACAGGGTTGAGGTTGCAAAATCTCAACCCATTTTACTATCAGGCACTGCGCGCAAAGCCTCATGATCCGGCGGTCCGGGCATGAGCAGAATACACAGGGAGAGTGAAGATGAAGTCATCCAATATCGGCGGCCAGGCAGTGATGGAAGGGATCATGATGCGCCATGAGGAAGAATATTCCATCGCGGTCCGCACGCCCGACAATGAAATAAAGGTAAAAGTGGAGCCGTACAAGAGCTTCATTGAGTGTAAGTCTTTAAGAAAGATCCCGATCATCCGGGGAGTCATCAGTTTTGTGGATTCCCTGGTGGTGGGAATGAAATGCCTGATGTACTCGGCTTCCTTTATTGAGGAGGACGAGGAAGAAAAGGAAGAGAGGCGGAAGCGGGAAGAAAAGATGTCCGCCGAGGAACTGGAAAAACACAGAGAAAAGGAAAAAAAGCAGGAGTCTGCTCTGATGTACGGGGTAGTGGCGGTATCCATCGTTATCGCGGTGGCTGTATTTATGATGCTGCCCTATTTTTTGACAAATCTTCTGCGGAATGTTACGGACACGACCTGGATTCTTTCCGTGACGGAAGCTCTGGTGCGGGTGGCGATATTCCTGGGATATCTGATCCTGATTTCACGGATGAAGGATATCCAGCGGACCTTTATGTATCACGGGGCAGAGCACAAATGCATCAACTGTATTGAGCACGGTATGGAGCTGAACGTGGAAAATGTTTTGAAAAGTTCCAGGCTTCATAAGCGCTGCGGCACCAGCTTTCTGTTTTTCGTGATCATTGTCAGCGCCATCCTGCTGATGTTTGTGCAGATGGAATCTCCGGTGCTCAGAATCGTTGTGCGGCTTTTGCTGGTCCCGGTTATCGCGGGAGTTTCCTTTGAAATTATCCGTCTGGCAGGACGCTCCGAGAATCCTCTGGTGAATGCCCTGAGCAAACCGGGAATGGCCCTTCAAAAGCTGACTACCCGGGAGCCGGACGCTTCCCAGGCGGAAGTGGCTATCGCCGCGGTGGAGGCGGTTTTTGACTGGAGGACATATCTGAAAGAAAATTTCGGGTATGACTGCGGAGAATCGGCGGTGGAGGCGGAGAGAGAACCGCTCTCCGGACAGGTTGGATAGGCCCGGGGGCAGCGGCCAAAGTTTTAAGGAGCGTCTGGATTCCGGCACGCGCTATCTGGCAGAGCGGCGGATCAGTGACGCAAAGACGGACGCCTGGATTTTAATGGAATACGCTGCCAATATCGACCGTAGTTTTTATTATATGCATATGTATGAAGATATGCCGGAAGAGGACGCGGCAGATTACCGGAACCTGATCCGCCGGCGGGGAGAGCATGTGCCTGTCCAGTACATTACCGGAGAGGCATGGTTTTACGGCCGCTCCTTCCGGGTGAATCCGGATGTTCTGATCCCGCGGCAGGATACGGAAGTCCTGGTGGAGGAGGTCCTGAAGCGGATCATGCCGGGAATGCGGGTGCTGGATCTGTGCACCGGAAGCGGCTGCATTCTGCTGACGATTTTGAAAGAGGCTTCTGTCAGCGGCGTGGGAGCGGATATTTCCGCGGCGGCCCTGCGGATGGCTGAACTGAACCGGAAGCGGCTGAAGGTCAGCGCCGGCTGGATCGAGAGTGATCTATTTGAAAAAATCGGCGGCGTCTTTGACCTGATCGTGTCGAATCCGCCTTATATCGATCCGGAGGTGATCCGGGGGCTGGAACCGGAGGTGAAAGATCATGAGCCTCTGCTGGCTCTGGACGGCGGGTCAGGCGGACTGGATTTTTACCGGAGGATTGTCACAGAGGCGCCGGATTATCTGAAGCCAGGAGGCTGGCTCTGTCTGGAAATCGGATATGATCAGGGAGAAAGCCTGAAGACTTTTCTGGAAGAGGCCGGCTTTTCCTCAGTAAAGATCATAAAGGATCTGGCCGGTCTGGACCGGGTAGCCGTAGGCTGCCTGGGCGGGGACACATGTCAGGAGGAGTGATTAGAGAAATGTTTGATAAGCTGGAAGATATTTTGATTCGGCTGGAGGAGATCCTGCGGCAGCTCAATGAGCCGGGAGTGGCAGAGGACGCAGGGAGATTTCAGCGGCTTATGAAAGAGCAGGCGGAACTGCAGCCTGTTGCCGATACCTATCTGGCCTATAAAAAGAATAAAGAAACGATCGCCGACAGCCTGGAGCTGCTGGACGGGGAAAACGATGAAGAAATGCGGGAAATGCTGAAGGAGGAACTCTCCGAGGCGAGAAAGAAGGAGGAAGAGCTGGAACATGAACTGAAGATCCTTCTCCTTCCCAAAGACCCCAATGACAGCAAAAACGTAATTGTGGAGATCCGGGCCGGAGCCGGCGGCGATGAGGCGGCTCTGTTCGCGGCGGAGATTTACCGGATGTATGTAAAATACGCGGAATCCCGCCATTGGAGAACAGAGATGCTCAGCCTGAATGAGAACGGCATCGGAGGCTTTAAGGAAGTGACTTTTTTGCTCAGCGGAAACGGCGCTTATTCCAGGCTGAAATACGAAAGCGGCGTCCACCGGGTTCAAAGAGTTCCGGAGACAGAGAGCGGAGGCAGGATCCATACCTCCACCATCACTGTGGCGATCATGCCGGAGGCAGAGGAGATTGATTTTCATCTGGATCTCAACGACTGCAGATTCGATGTGTTCCGGGCTTCCGGAAACGGCGGCCAGTGCGTGAATACCACAGATTCCGCGGTGCGCCTGACCCATATTCCCACAGGAATCGTGATTTCCTGCCAGGACGAAAAATCCCAGCTGAAAAATAAGGAGAAAGCTCTGAAGGTCCTGCGCTCCCGGCTTTATGAGATGGAACTGGAAAAGCAGCATGACGAAGAAGCGCAGCTCAGGAAAAGCCAGGTGGGAACAGGGGACCGGTCGGAGAAAATCCGTACCTACAATTTTCCTCAGGGCCGGGTGACAGACCACCGGATCAAGCTGACCCTTCACAAAATAGACAGTATTATGAACGGAGACCTGGATGAACTTATTGACAGCCTGACAGCGGCAGATCAGGCCGCGAAACTGGCAAATCTGAAAGAAAGCGCCTAAGAGCAGAGGGAGGCAGAGCATGGGTAAATATTTCGGAACAGACGGCTTCCGGGGGGAGGCCAATGTAAATCTTACAGTGGAACACGCGTACCAGGTGGGACGTTATCTGGGATGGTATTTCGGCAGAGAACATAAAGCCAGGATCGTGATCGGAAAAGACACCAGGCGTTCCAGCTATATGTTTGAATACGCGCTGGCTGCCGGGCTGACGGCTTCCGGGGCGGACGCCTGTCTCCTTCATGTGACTACAACGCCCAGTGTTTCCTATGTGGTGCGCACAGAAGGGTTTGACTGCGGGATCATGATCTCCGCCAGCCACAATCCTTACTATGACAACGGGATCAAAGTCATTAACCGTCTGGGCCAGAAGCTGGAGGCTTCTGTGGAGCAGGAGATTGAAGAATATATTGACGGCGCCCGCCCGGAGCCGCCTCTGGCGAAGAGGGAAAAGATCGGGCGCACCGTGGACTATGCCGCTGGGCGCAACCGCTATATCGGGCATCTGCTGTCAATCCCCAGCCGGTCTTACAGCAATATGAAGGTGGGGCTGGACTGCTCCAACGGAAGCGCCTCGTCAATTGCCAAGGGAGTGTTCGATGCTCTGGGAGCCAGGACATCGGTGATCCACAATGAGCCCAACGGTCTGAATATCAATGAAAACTGCGGTTCCACCCATATTGAGACGCTTCAGCGCTATGTCGTGGAACACGGACTGGATGTGGGATTTGCCTACGATGGCGACGCGGACCGGTGCCTGGCGGTGGACGAAAAAGGAAATGTTGTGGACGGCGACAGGATTATGTACGTCTGCGGCAAATATCTGAAGGAGCAGGGCAAACTCAATAAAGATACGATCGTGACCACAGTTATGTCTAATCTGGGGCTTTACAAGGCCTGCGACCGGGAAGGCATCCGCTATGAACAGACAGCGGTGGGAGATAAATATGTCAGCGAGAACATGACGGCCAACGGATATTCTCTGGGAGGAGAGCAGTCCGGCCATATTATATTCGGCAAGCACTCTATGACAGGAGACGGCATTCTTACTTCTCTGATGGTAATGGAAGTGCTGCTGGAGAAGAAGCGTCCCTTAAGCGCTCTGGCCGGGGAAGTTACGATCTACCCGCAGCTTTTGAAAAATGTCCGGGTGGCGGATAAGAAGGCGGCACAGGAAAATCCCCGGGTGCAGGCGGCTGTACAGGCGGCGGCGGAAGCCCTGGGCGAAAACGGGCGCATTCTGGTCAGAGAAAGCGGCACGGAGCCGGTGATCCGCATTATGGTAGAGGCGGAATCTGACGAAATCTGCGAAAAGTATGTGAACCAGGTGGCGGCAGTTATGGAGGAAGAGGATTTAATACAGTGAGAAAAATTGCCGGGATACTCGGGCTGGTATTGTGCCTCGGGCTGGGAGGCTGCGGGACCCAGGACTCCGGAGCCTACGGCCGGGGGATGGAAGCTCTGCAGCAGGGGGATTACAATACAGCCATAGAAGAATTTCAGAAAGCGGCGGATCAGGATGGAAGAAAGGCGGAGGCATACCGGGGGCAGGGAATCGCCTGTCTGAGGGAACAGGATTATGCCCGGGCCCTTACGCTTTTTTCACTGAGTCTGGATGAAATGAAGCACAGCAACAAAGCTTTCCGCCAGGATGTCCTTTTTTACCAGGCGGAGGCTTATGAAGAAAACGGCCAGGACAGTGAGGCGGAGGCTGTCTGGGAACAAATTATCCAGGAGAGCAAAGACCCCAGAGCCTATGTGCTCCGGGGCGGCAGAAAACTCCGGGAAGGAGACGCTGCCGGAGCCGGGGAGGATTTTGAAAGCGCTCTGGAGCAGGAAAACAGCTATCAGATCTATCTGCAGATCTACCATGCCTGCGCGGCGGCAAACCGGGAAGCGGACGGCGCCGGGTATCTGGAGAGAGCACTGGAAATCGAACCGGAAGGGGAGGAGGATTCCCGGCTGCTGGCTCAGATCTGCTATTATCTGGGAGACGACCAGAAGGCCAGAGAGGATCTGAGCAAAGCGGCGGAGCAGGGGGATGAGGCCTCTGTGATGATGCTGGGCCGGCTGTATCTGGAAACAGGGGAGACTGCCGCGGCCAGGACCCTGTATCAGAATTATCTGGAAGAGGGGGAACAGCCTGCGGCGGCTTATAACGGCCTGGCGCTCTGCGATATCCAGGAAAAGGAGTATGACAGCGCTCTGGAAAATATCCGCCGGGGAATCGAGTGCGGGGATCAGGAAGTTATGAGAGATCTTTTATACAATGAGATCGTTGTCTTTGAGAACCAGCTTGATTTTGAAACGGCAAAGTCAAAAATGCAGGAATTTCTTGAGAAATATCCGGGGGATCAGGAGGCTGTCAGGGAAAATACGTTTTTGCAGAGCCGGTAATTTTGAGGGATAAAAAGGAGTGGGCGGATGATTTACAGCATGGAGAAGGAAAAGGAAAGAATGATCCTGGTAGGTGTATCCGGCGGCAGCCAGCAGGAGGCGGCAGCTTCCCTGAAAGAACTGGAGGAACTGGCGGAGACTGCCGGAGCGGAGGTGGCTTCAAAAATTCTTCAGAACCGGGAGGGGATCCATCCCGCCACCTACGTGGGCAGGGGGAAACTGGAGGAGATCCGTCAGCTGCTCTATCATCTGGAAGCAGACGGAATCATCTGTGATGATGAGCTCACCCCTGCCCAGATGAAGAATCTGGAGCAGGAACTTTCCTGCAAGATCGTGGACCGGACGCTGCTGATCCTGGATATTTTTGCCGCCCGGGCCAGAACCAGCGAGGGAAAGCTTCAGGTGGAGATGGCGCAGCTCAAATACCGCCAGGCCCGTCTGGTGGGGCTTCGCAGTTCCCTTTCCAGGCTGGGCGGCGGAATCGGAACCCGGGGTCCCGGAGAAAAGAAACTGGAGATGGACCGGCGGCTGATCTCCAGCCGGATCGCTGCGCTGCGAAGAGAACTGGAGGAGGTGCAGCAGCACCGGGATGTGCTCCGGGAGGGCCGGGAGAAGGGAAATTTCCGCACGGCTGCCATTGTAGGGTATACCAATGCGGGAAAGTCTACGCTTCTGAATGTATTGACCGGGGCAGGGGTTCTGGAAGAGGATGCGCTGTTCGCCACACTGGATCCTACCACCCGCCTGCTGGATCTTCCCGGGGGAGGAGAAATCCTTTTGACAGATACGGTGGGATTTATACGTAAGCTTCCCCATCATCTCATTGATGCATTCAAGAGCACACTGGAGGAAGCGGTGCTGGCCGATATCATCGTCCATGTCGTAGATGCTTCCAGTCCCCAGATGGACGAGCAGATGCATGTGGTCTATGAAACCCTGAGGGAACTGGGAGCCGAGGGCAAACCGATCGTAACGCTGTTCAACAAACAGGACAAGCTGCAGGAAGAGCGTGTCTGCCGGGATCTTCAGGCTGATTACAGCCTGAGGGTTTCCGCAAAAACAGGCATGGGACTGGAAGAGTTCCGAGAAACTCTGGAGAAGATCCTGCTGGAACAGCAGATCTATGTGGAACGGCTGTATTCCTATAACGAAGCGGGAAAGATCGCCCTGATCCGCCGGCGGGGACAGCTGATGTCGGAGGAGTATCTGCCGGAGGGCATACAGATTAAAGCCTATGTGCCCAGAGATATTTACGGAAAGATCTGAGTAACCGGATATGGAAAAATAAAACACAATATATTGATTTTGAAAAAACACCGCATACAATATGTGGTGTTTTTTATTGACGCGCCGGGGCATCTCTGCTATGATGGTAGCGTACCGCCCGGGAAGCAGAAGCGGAACCGCCTCTCGGGCTGCTTTGCGGAAATCTAAATACAGAGGAGATAGATTATGTTTCAGGTGGAAAAAAGGGACGGAGCGGTGACGAAGTTTCAGCTGCCAAAAATCGCGGATGCCATCGGCAAGGCGTTTGAGGCCACAGAAATGCATTACAGCCGGGATATGCTGGAGATGCTGGCCCTGCGGGTGACGGCAGATTTTCAGGAAAAGATCGAGGAGGACAAAATCCAGGTGGAAAAGATCCAGGATTCGGTGGAGAACGTGCTGATCCAGTGCGGATACGGGGAGGTGGCCAAGGCCTACATCCTGTACCGGAAACAGAGGGAAAAGATGCGCAGCATGAAGTCCACCATTCTGGACTACAAAGAGGTGGTCAACAGCTACGTGAAGGTGGAGGACTGGCGGGTGAAGGAAAATTCCACTGTCACCTACTCGGTGGGCGGACTGATCCTCAGCAATTCCGGGGCGGTGACGGCCAACTACTGGCTGTCGGAAATCTATGATGATGAGATCGCGAACGCCCACCGGAACGCGGATATCCATATCCACGATCTTTCCATGCTGACGGGCTACTGCGCAGGCTGGTCCTTAAAGCAGCTGATCCAGGAGGGGCTGGGAGGCATCGAGGGAAAGATCACCTCATCTCCGGCCAGACACTTAAGCGTGCTCTGCAATCAGATGGTGAATTTCCTGGGGACCATGCAGAACGAGTGGGCAGGAGCCCAGGCTTTTTCTTCCTTTGATACCTACCTGGCGCCTTTTGTGAAGGCAGACCATCTGACCTATCCGGAGGTGAAAAAGTGCATTGAATCCTTTATCTATGGAGTCAACACGCCCAGCCGCTGGGGAACCCAGGCCCCCTTCTCCAACATTACTCTGGATTGGACGGTGCCCGGGGATCTGGCGGAGCTTCCTGCCATTGTAGGCGGAAAGGAGATGGATTTCCGCTACAAAGACTGCAAAAAAGAGATGGATATGATCAATAAGGCTTTTATCGAGACCATGATCGAGGGGGATGCCAACGGCCGGGGCTTCCAGTACCCCATCCCCACCTATTCCATTACTTCTGACTTTGACTGGTCCGAAACGGAAAACAACCGGCTGCTTTTTGAGATGACCAGCAAGTACGGGACGCCGTATTTTTCCAACTATATCAACAGCGACATGGAGCCCAGCGATGTGCGCTCCATGTGCTGCCGCCTGCGCCTGGATCTCCGGGAGCTGCGGAAAAAGACGGGAGGCTTCTTCGGGTCGGGAGAGAGCACCGGCTCCGTGGGAGTGGTCACCATCAATATGCCGAGGATTGCTTACCTGTCCAGGAATGAGACGGAATTTTACCGGAGGCTGGACCATATGATGGATCTGGCGGCCCGTTCCCTGAAGGTCAAGAGGGAGGTGATCACCCGGCTGCTGGACGAGGGACTCTACCCCTACACCAAACGGTATCTGGGAACCTTTGCCAACCATTTCTCTACCATCGGCCTGGTGGGGATGAACGAGGCGGGACTGAACGCCTGCTGGATCGGGAAGGATATGACGGATCCGGCCACCCAGAAGTTTACGAAGGACGTGCTGAACCACATGCGGGAGCGCCTGGTCAAATACCAGGAGGAATACGGGGATCTCTATAATCTGGAGGCCACCCCGGCGGAATCCACCAGCTACCGGCTGGCCAGACACGACAGAAAAAGATGGCCGGATATCCGGACGGCGGGAGCGGAAGGAGAGACGCCCTATTATACCAACAGTTCTCACCTGCCGGTGGATTTTACGGAGGATATTTTTGCTGCCCTGGATATCCAGGATGAGTTGCAGACGCTTTATACCTCCGGCACAGTCTTCCACGCTTTTCTGGGCGAAAAGCTGCCGGACTGGAAGGCGGCCGCGGCTCTGGTGCGGACCATTGCCGAAAATTACAGGCTGCCTTACTATACTCTGTCTCCCACCTACTCGGTGTGCCGGGAGCACGGCTACATTGTCGGGGAGCATTTTACCTGCCCTGACTGCGGAAAACCTGCCGAGGTCTACAGCAGGATCACCGGATATTACCGCCCTGTCCAGAACTGGAATGACGGAAAAGCACAGGAATATAAGGACAGAAGGGTTTACCGCATGGACATTTCCGGGTATAATGGGAACAGAACTGCCGCGGAAGCGCCCGCAGCCGTAAAGGAGAAGGCGGCGGATGCCGGATCGGAGGGCGCGGTGAGGTATCTTTTTACCACCAGCGCCTGCCCTAACTGCCGGATCGCCAAAGAGATGCTGGCGGACGAGCCGTACCAGGTCATTGACGCGGAGCAGAACCCGGAGCTGGTACGGCGGTACGGGATCCTGCAGGCTCCTACCCTGGTAGTGCTGGATCACGGGGAGACCTATAAGTATGTCAACGCTTCCAACATCCAGAGATATGTGGACAGCCTGCAGGGCTGAGAAACAGGGGAGTCCGGCGGCGGCGTTTTTACATCATAAAGAAAAGAGGAAAAAAGTATGGGACTGAAAGTGGATTCAATCTGTGTACAGGGCGGCTGGCAGCCGAAAAACGGCGAGCCCAGAATGCTGCCGATCTATCAGAGTACAACCTATAAGTATGACACCAGCGAGGAGATGGGTGCCCTGTTCGATCTGGAAAAAGAAGGTTATTTTTATTCCAGACTGCAGAATCCCACCTGCGACGTGGTGGCTTCCAAGATCTGCGCCCTGGAGGGCGGCGCGGCGGCTATGCTGACCTCCTCCGGACAGGCGGCTACACTGCTGGCCATCACCAATATCTGCGAGGCGGGAGACCACGTAGTCTGCGGAGCCAAGTGCTACGGCGGCACCTCCAACCTGCTGACGGTGACGCTGAAGCGTTTTGGACTGGAAGTAACCCTGGTGGATCAGGACGCTCCGGCGGAGGAACTGGAAAAAGCCTTTCGGCCCAATACCAAGGCGGTGTTCGCGGAGACCATCTCCAACCCGGCAGGGGTGATCCTGGATATTGAAAAATTTGTGAAACTGGCCCACGATCACGGAGTCCCCATGATCTGCGACAATACCTTTGCCACTCCCATTAACTGCCGGCCCTTTGAGTGGGGCGTGGATATCGTGACCCACTCCACTACCAAGTATATGGACGGACACGCCATGGCGGTAGGGGGAGCCATTGTGGATTCCGGCAATTTTGACTGGATGGCCCACGCCGACAAATTCCCGGGCCTGACTACTCCGGACGAATCCTATCACGGAATTGTCTACGCGGAAAAATTCGGCAAGGCGGCCTACATTACCAAGGCTACCGCCCAGCTGATGCGGGATCTCGGCGCCTGCCAGTCACCCCAGAACGCGTTTCTGACCAATATCGGCCTGGAGACCCTGCATCTGCGGATGCCGAAGCACTGCGAAAATGCTGCAAAAGTGGCTGCTTTCCTGAAGAATCATCCGAAGGTGGCCTGGGTGGAATACGCGGGGCTTCCCGGGGATAAATATTATGATCTGGCTCAGAAGTACATGCCGAAGGGCACCTGCGGCGTGCTCTGCTTCGGGCCCAAGGGCGGACGGGACGGCGCTCTGCGCTTCACAAATGCCCTGAAGATGGTGGCCATCGAGACCCATGTGGCGGACGCGAAATCCTGCGTTCTGCATCCGGCCAGCCATACCCACCGCCAGCTCAACGATGAGCAGCTCATCGAGGCAGGCGTTCTGCCGGATCTGATCCGGCTGTCCGTGGGCATTGAGGATGCGGAGGATATCATCGCGGATCTGGACCAGGCCCTGAAGGCTGTATAAATCCTGATCAGAAGAAAATGCGCCGGCGGACAGTAAAACACAGCTGTCCGCCGGCGCTTGACTTTTATAAAAAGGAGTGAAGAGGCAATGAAATATCAGAGTATTTTGCGGGAGACGAAAGCGGAGGCGCTGTTCATCACGGATCCTTTCAATATGCGCTATCTTTCCGGATTCCGGGGCGGCGAGGGAATGTTATTTCTGACGGAGGACCGTCAGGTGCTCATCACGGATTCCAGATATACGGAAGCGGCGGGGAAAGAGACGGACTTTCAGGTGATAGAGGAGAACCGGGCTCACCGGCGGACGGAAATTCTCCGGGAACTGCTGGGAGAGACGAAGGCGGAGGCGGCAGGCTATGAAGACCAGTCCATGCGCTGCTCGGAATTCGCGGCCCTGCAGAGCGCGCTCCCGGAAGTGAAGCAGTGGATCCCTCTGGCCGGACGGGTGGACCGGCTGCGCCGGATCAAGACTCCGGAGGAAATCAGCTTTCTGAGAAAGGCGGAATCCATCGGAGACGAAGCTTTTGAGGCTCTGCTGCCTCTTCTGAAGCCGGGGATGACGGAACTGGAGGCCGCGGCGGAGCTGGAGTATCAGATGAAAAAGCGGGGGGCGGAGGGCTTTTCCTTTGACACCATTATGGCCTCCGGCATCCATTCTTCCATGCCCCACGCCATCCCCTCAGGGAAAAAGCTGGAGCCGGGGGATTTCATCACCATGGATTTCGGCTGCGTATATCAGGGGTACTGCTCCGATATGACCCGGACAGTCGTGCTGGGGAAAGCCGATGAAAAGCAAAAGGAGATCTACCGCGTTGTACTGCAGGCCCAGAAGGCGGCCCTGGCTCTGATCCGGGCGGGGCTGCCGGGAAGCCGGGTGGACCGGGAAGCCCGGGAGATCATTGAAAAATCCGGCTACGGGGACTGCTTCGGCCATGGCCTGGGCCACAGTGTGGGCCTTTACATCCATGAAGAACCCAGGCTTTCCCCGGGAGATGATACTGTCCTGGAGCCGGGGATGATCGAGACTGTGGAGCCGGGAATCTATGTGCCGGGATTCGGCGGCGTGCGCATCGAGGACATGGTGGCGGTGACAGAAGAGGGCTGTGAGAATCTGACCCGGTCTCCCAAGGAGCTGATGGAACTGTAATCTGGCAGGATGGTAATTTTGACCGTTAAAAGGAGCTGGGGCTTGACTTTTCAGGAGAATGTACGTATTATGGTTCCATACCGTGTTTGTGCGGAGACTACAAAAGTTTGCCTAGGAGGAACAGCATACATGTATTCATTAGAGGAAGTAAGGGCGGTGGATCCTGAAATCGCGGATCTGATCATGGCGGAGCTGAAGCGCCAGAACAGCCATATTGAATTGATCGCGTCTGAAAACTGGGTGTCTAAAGCGGTGATGGCCGCCATGGGAAGCCCTCTTACCAATAAATATGCGGAAGGCTATCCGGGAAAGCGTTTCTACGGCGGATGCCAGTGCGTGGACGAGGTGGAGACCCTGGCCATTGAGCGGGCCAAGAAACTGTTTGGCTGCACCTACGCCAATGTTCAGCCCCATTCCGGCGCCCAGGCCAACATGGCCGTGTTCTTTGCCCTTCTGAAGCCCGGCGATACGGTGATGGGCATGAACCTCTCCGAGGGAGGACATCTGTCCCACGGAAGCCCGGCGAATTTTTCCGGCGCTTACTTCCACATTGTTCCCTACGGAGTCAATGCGGAGGGCTTCATCGACTACGATGAGGTGGAGCGGATCGCCAAAGAGTGCCGTCCGAAACTGATCGTAGCCGGAGCCAGCGCTTACGGAAGAACTCTGGATTTCAAGAGATTCCGGGAGATCGCCGATATGGTAGGCGCTTATCTGATGGTGGATATCGCCCACATCGCGGGCCTGGTAGCCACGGGACAGCATCCCAGCCCCATCCCCTACGCGGATGTGACCACCACTACTACCCACAAGACTTTAAGAGGCCCCAGAGGCGGCCTGATCCTTTCAAGCGCGGAATTTGCGGCGGAGCATAAGCTGAACAAAGCAGTATTCCCGGGCATCCAGGGCGGCCCCCTGATGCATGTCATCGCTTCCAAGGCAGTGTGCCTGAAGGAGGCTTTAAGTCCTGAATTCCAGGAATACGGAAAACAGGTGGTGAAAAACGCGAAAACGCTGTGCCAGGGCCTTATGGACAGGGGAATCCCCATTGTGTCCGGCGGCACGGACAATCACCTGATGCTGGTCAATCTGGCAGCCATCGGACGGACCGGAAAAGAAGTGGAGAATCTGCTGGACAGCGTGAATATCACAGCCAACAAGAACACCATTCCCAACGATCCCCAGTCAGCCTTTGTGACCAGCGGCCTGCGTCTCGGCACGCCGGCAGTTACCTCCAGAGGCATGAAAGAGGAGGACATGGAAGTCATTGCCGAAACCATCGCCAGGATGCTGAAGGATCCGGAAGGCTTTGCGGACCAGGCAAGAGCAAACGTAAAAGCCCTGACGGAAAAATATCCGCTGATGTAAGGAAAAAAGATCCGAAAAACGCGAAAACGTTTTTCGGATCTTTTTCAGATACAGTATTTTGTTTGTCGTTTATTCCTGCAGAAGCATAAAGGAAATCAGAAGGCGGCTCCTGACCTGCGCGCAATCCAGATTCAGGCCGGTCAGCTCCGTAATTTTACGTATGCGGTATTTTAGGGTATTGACGTGGATCTGCAGTTTGGCAGCCGCCTTTTCAAGCCGCCGTTCCTGTTCCAGATATATTTTCAGTGTCCTGCAGTATTCACTGCTGTGGGTGCTGTCCCAGGATTTCAGCTTTTTTAATTCTGGAATAGCCATGGAACGATCCAGATATTTGCTCAGAATTTCCGAAGCGTACACCTCAAGATAGTCACCGCAGAAATTTATGTTCTGCCCCGAACGGGCACCGCAGCGCTGGGCAATGTCTGTCTGCCGGTAAGCCTGCAAAAGCTGGTCCAGATGCCGGAAGCTGTAGCTGACGCCGATATGAAGTTCAGCATAATGACTGACGGACTGAATTTTTTGCAGCAGGGCTTTAAATTTTAAAAGCCTGGCGTTGATGAGCAGAAGCAATTCTTTTTCACGCTGCAGAAACAGGCAGGCAGGATAAAAGCCGGTTACAGCGCGCATCAGACTGTAGTAGACAAAATCAGAGGGAAAAATCTCACGGATAGTCAGCAAATATTTTTCATCGTCATTGCTCCAGCCCAGGCGGGCAAAGAGGAGTTCTGTGCGCTCTTGAGAATATTCTCCGCGGCCGTCCAAAAGGTCCAGAAGGATTTTTTCGTGCAGAGGAACAGGAACCTGTGTTTCATAAAACTGTTTCCATGAAGACACCTGCGAGCAGTAGGTATGAAATAACTGCACATCGGCAGGAGAGGGGGTCTGATTTTTGCCCAGAAACATCAGGACGCAGCCGGTATATTTATTTTGATAGATCAGACTCAGGATCAGGCAGACTTCGTGCCGGCTGCTGTCCTCATACACAAAAATATTTTTATAGTTATAGTATTTGGACAAGTCATGGACATACATGACGGCAAGATCTTCGGGCATCCCGTTGCCGGGACGCATATGCCGGCGGATCTCCTCAGGCAAAGGCGTATATTCCGAACCGGCATTCGCTTCATAGATGCAGGTGCTGTCTTCAACCGCGAGCATCCGGTGCAGCACTTTGGAAGAAAATTCTGTGATTTCCTGCAGACTGCAGCGAGATTTAATCATATCCTGGACATTCATATCCCATTCCATATAAAGGTCGATCAGCCGGCAGATCTCAAAATACGCGTCTTCCATGGAGACAGAACGGAGGATCAGATAGTCGTTGCCGTTTACACAGATGATACAGTCCGCCATACTGGAGAATACATCCTCAGACGGGCAGATATATACGGTATGAGGATTCATCTGGTCTGCCTGATAAAGAGGCGAAGCGTTTCGGATGCACATGTCTCCGGACATGATGTGAGCCTCTGAATGGAAATGCTTTAAATTTTCATGCAAAATCCACATGCTTAAATACATAATTCCCTCCTGTTTGTCGGATACAGACAAAATACTTCTATAAATATAACATAAAATCATCTGAAAGATACATGTTCCTTGAAAAAATCAGGGACTATACTCTTTTTATAAGCTTTCTCATGAGAAGCGGCTGAATTCGACAGCAGGGAGGTTTTAAAATGACAAATCAGGAAAAATACAACCAGAAATTGAAGCGTTTTCAGGATGCGATTGCGATGAAAGAGCCGGACTGTGTTCCGATGATCCCTTTTGTGCAGACCTATAACATTACCCGCTACGGACATACTATGGCAGAGATTATGTATGATGTTTCCGGGGCGAAGGATGCGGTAAAAAAATACCTGGACGAATATGATCCGGATGTGAATTACGGATATGGCAGCCTTTTTGCGGGAATGGGCCCGATCTGGGAGAAAGCCGGCCTGAAATTTCTGCAGTGGGCCGGGGAGAAGGGAAGCGTATGTACGGAGAATTCCATCCATCAGTTTGTGGAGAAACCTTATCTGAAGCAGGAAGAGTATTCGGATATTTTAACAGATTTTACTGGCTGGGTTATGAAAAAATATCTGCCCAGAAATTATACCAGCATGGAAGCACTGCAGGATATGGATTTTGCAAATATGCTGGGATACAGTTCTTTTCCGGGACTGATCCAGTTCGGAAATCCGGAAATTGTAAAAATGTTTGAAACTTTGGCGGAAATCGCCGGAGGTGTCAGCGAAAATTTCCGGGAAAGCAGCGAATTTGACGCGGAAATGAGAAGATACGGGTATCCCACCCTTTTCAGCGGATCTGCTACTGTTTCATTTGATATACTCAGCGACTGTCTCCGGGGAACGCTGGGGACCATGGAGGATCTGTATGAGGTGCCGGAGGAAGTGGAAGAGATGCTGAGACGGTTTTATCCCGCATCGCTGAAGAATTGCCTGAGTCAGGCTGCGGCGGGAGAAAATCTGGTAGTCTTTATTCCTCTGCATAAAGGCTTGGACGGCTTTATGGGGACGGAGCAGTATCGAAGGTTTTACTGGCCGACGCTGAAGCTTTTAGTGGAAGATCTGACTGCCCATAATCTGATCCCGTATATCTACACAGAAGGCAAATATGATTCCAGGCTGGACTTTTTGCGGGAACTGCCTGCGGGAAAGGTGCTGGTGCACTTTGAAAATTGTGATATGAAGAAGGCGAAAAAAATTGTAGGAGACCACTGCTGTATCACCGGAGGGTTCAGCAGCCGCCTGCTGGCGGCAGGGTCCCCGGAAACGGTGGAGGAAGAAGTGAAAAAGCTTCTCGATCTGTGCGCGCCGGGCGGAGGATATATGTTCGATCTGGATATGACGATTGATGACGGAGCCAAACCGGAAAATGTAGAAGCTATGTTCCGGGCGGTCCGTAAATATGGTGTATATTAAGGGGAGAAGGTTATGCAGAAAAATTATCAGCCCACAGCGGCCTGCCAGTTTTTGATCGCGTCGAATTGTCTGATGTTTGCCTTCAGACTTATGGGCTTTTTTCCGGAGGCCACGCTGGCATACGGGATTTTTCAGACGATCGGCCTTCCGCTGTATATTTTGTTTTCGGTTGTATTTGGAAAACAGGGAAATAATTTCAGCGGAAATCTTATGATTATCTTCGGCATTATGTTTTATGGAGAATTGGGGATTGTAAATATCATCAGTTCTGCCGGGATTTCGACAGATACCTGTATTTTGGGGATCCCGTTTATTGTATGCGGAATTGCCGCTACCCTGGCGATGATTCCGCTGCGCTACGATGCCGCGGTATCCTTTATTTCATGGTTTACACTGCACATATGGATGCTGTTTACCGGAATATGGTTTTTACTCCCCGACAGTTATATCCTGTATCTTGTGAATGTGATTTTCGGATTGCTGGACGGAGTGCTGTTTACATATATGTGCGCGGCAGAACTTACAAAAACTGTGGGATGGAATCTTCCTATGGGAAGACCTATGTTTGGAAGAAAGTATGCGTCAGATGAAAACTGACCTCCTGCGCAGAGTAATTCTTTAATCCTTTATCCCCCGGAAAAAACGGTTGACATTTCCGGGGGATAATGCTATGTTAAGAATGGTCATGTGACTGACGGAAGTGGAAAAAACCACAGGGAACATGACTCGTTGAGAAGGCCGACCGTCTGGGCAGAATGCTTGGATGTGTATGGTCTTTTTTTAATAAAAACCGGACAGTGCTGCCGGGCAAAATGAGAAAAGGAGAAAAGCTATGGAAATGTTATCTCTGGAGCAGGATCTGAAGAATAACGCCTATCCCGGAAGAGGGATCGTCATCGGGCGTTCCGCCGACGGAAAATCCGCCGTGGCTGCCTATTTTATCATGGGAAGAAGTGAGAACAGCCGGAACCGGGTGTTTGTGGAGGACGGAGACGGAATCCGCACCCAGGCCTTCGATCCTTCCAAAATGCAGGATCCCAGCCTGATCATCTACGCCCCGGTGCGTGTTTTGGGAAACAAGACCATCGTTACAAACGGGGATCAGACGGATACCATCTATGAGGGAATGGACAAGCAGCTGACTTTCGAGCAGTGCCTGCGCTCCCGGGAATTTGAGCCGGATGCCCCCAACTACACGCCCCGGATTTCCGGTATCATGCATGTTGAGAGCGGCACCTACAGCTACGCCCTGTCGATCCTCAAGAGCAACAACGGCGATCCCGCCCAGTGCAACCGCTTTACCTTCGCGTACAGCAACTGCGTTCCAGGAGAAGGACATTTCATTCACACGTATATGCACGATGGAAATCCGCTGCCCAGTTTTGAAGGCGAGCCCAAACTGGTGGCTATTCCGGACGACATGGACGCTTTCACAGAGATGCTGTGGAACAGTCTCAACCAGGATAATAAAGTTTCGCTCTTTGTGAGATATATCAATATTGAAGACGGAACATTCAGAACCAGGATTGTCAACAAAAACAAATAAGGAGGATTTGTCAAATGAAAGAACTGCAGTTAAAATACGGATGCAACCCCAACCAGAAGCCGTCCCGGATCTACATGGCCGACGGCAGAGAACTGCCCATCACCGTGCTTTCCGGCCGCCCCGGATATATTAATTTCCTGGATGCTTTCAACGGCTGGCAGCTGGTGAGAGAACTGAAGAAGGCCACCGGTCTTCCGGCTGCCACCTCCTTTAAGCATGTGTCTCCCGCCGGAGCCGCGGTGGGACTTCCCATGGACGACACGCTGAAAAAGATTTACTGGGTAGATGATATGGGCGAGCTTTCTCCGCTGGCCTGCGCGTATGCCAGAGCCAGAGGCGCGGACAGAATGTCCTCCTTCGGCGATTTCATCACCCTTTCCGATGTCTGCGATAAAGATACGGCGTCCCTTATCAAGAGAGAGGTTTCCGACGGCGTCATCGCCCCCGGATATACACAGGAGGCTCTGGAAATTTTGAAATCCAAAAAGAACGGCAATTACTGTGTGATCCAGATCGATGAAGACTATGTGCCTGCCCCCCTGGAGCACAAAGAAGTGTTCGGAGTCTGCTTCGAGCAGGGCAGACAGGAACTGCCCATCGATGACGCTCTGCTGTCCAATATTGTGACCGAGAACAAGGATCTGCCGGAGAATGCTGCCAGAGATCTGAAAATTTCTCTGATCACGCTGAAATACACCCAGTCCAATTCTGTATGCTTTGTAAAAGACGGACAGGCCATCGGCATCGGAGCCGGACAGCAGTCCCGGGTACACTGCACCAGACTGGCGGGCCAGAAGGCAGATAACTGGTGGCTGCGCCAGAGCCCCCAGGTCCTGGGCCTGCAGTTTGTGGACGGCATCCGCCGGGCGGACCGGGACAACGCCATCGATGTCTACATCGGCGAGGAGTATATGGATGTGCTGGCAGAGGGCGCATGGCAGAAGATCTTCAAGGTAAAACCGGCTGTCTTTACCAGAGAGGAAAAGAGAGCCTGGCTGGACAAAATGGAGGGAGTGACTCTGGGCTCCGACGCCTTCTTCCCCTTCTCTGACAACATTGAGAGAGCGCACAAGAGCGGAGTAAAATATGTGGCGGAGCCCGGCGGATCTGTCCGGGACGACGCGGTGATCGAGTGCTGCAATAAGTATGGAATGGTGATGGCTTTCACCGGCATCCGTCTGTTCCACCACTGATCAAGGGATAAGCTGATATAGGAAAAGAAACGGCAGGGCGGCCTGGAGACCAGGCTGCCCTTTCCCTGTGGCGGGGATCAAGAAAAGAGAGGCGGTAAAACGATGCGTCAGATGGAATTTAAAATGGAACGGCACGGACTTCTGGAGGTGGGACAGGAAGTGCAGGTTACAGAGAGCGCCCTTCCCACTTCCTATTATTATACGATTGTTCCGGCTGTGGCTATGAGTAAAAATTATCAGGCCTATGAGCGGCTGAAATCCACAAAGGGAATTGTAAAAGAGATCAACCAGACCAGCAGAGGATATTATACCATTGTTGAATTTGATGAAGAAGAGCCGGCCTGACAACGCCCTTGCCAAGAGCCGGGAAACTCTGTATAATCAGAAGACAGAGCAGGAGGAAATAAAATGAAAAGTTACGAAGCAGTCTGGGAAATCTTTAACCAGTGTCCCAACAATCAGATGCGGGACGTATTTTTTGAGGAACTGGAAATAGAAGATCCGGAAAAATATATTCAGGAAAAATTTAAGGACAAAGATTTTTCCTACGAAAAAACAGTCAGGGAAGACGGCACAATCATATTTGATATTGTCACATCCGGCATCAAACAGCGGTACAGCTTTACGGAATGTTAGAGGAGGAATGCATGCATACAGAGCATACATCGGAGGGAATGCACCGGCATGTGCTGGAGGACGGCACCGTCATCGAGCACACCCATGAGCATACCCATGCCCACACGCATCAGAATACAAAGTCAGTTCTGAACCGTCTGTCCCGGGCCATCGGTCATCTGGAGTCTATCAAGCGCATGGTGGAGGACGGCAGGGACTGCAGCGAAGTGCTGGTCCAGCTCTCAGCAGTGAAGGCGGCCATCAATAATACGGGTAAAGTCATTCTGCATGACCATATTGAACACTGCATTGTAGACGCGGTGGAAAGCGGGGACATGAAAGCGCTGGAAGAGTTGAACGCGGCAATCGATCAGTTCATTAAATAAGATATCTTCTCCCCTGAAGGGCGGCGGATCCGGCGCCTGGACCTTGACAGCCGGGAGGAGGATGACTACAATAAAGTTTATCTGTATCAGGTTTTCGTAGAGGAAAACCTTATAAAAAGGAGAGAAGAAAATGGCTAAGGAATGTAGCAACGAGAGCTGCTCCAAAGAGAGCTGCGAGGGCTGTCCCAGCAGGGAAAAGCCCGATTTTCATGTGGATCTGAACAAATATTCCAGTGTGGCCCATGTAATCGGTGTGGTCAGCGGCAAAGGCGGCGTGGGGAAATCCTTTGTGACTGCCTCCATGGCCAACGCCATGGCAGCTATGGGCTATCGGGTGGGAATTCTGGACGCTGATATTACAGGACCTTCCATTCCGCGGATGTACGGTCTGCACGGGCCTGCAGGAGCCAACGATGAGGGGATCCAGCCGCCGGAGACAGCCAACGGCATTAAAGTGATGTCCGTGAATCTGCTGCTTCCCGGGGAGGACGAGCCGGTGATCTGGAGGGGGCCGGTGATCGCCAATATGGTGAAGCAGTTCTGGACCGATGTGGTCTGGGGAGAATTGGATTATCTCTTTGTGGACATGCCTCCGGGAACCGGCGATGTGCCGCTGACAGTCTTCCAGTCTCTGCCGGTAGAAGGGATTCTGGTGGTGACTTCCCCCCAGGAATTAGTGGAGATGATCGTCACCAAGGCTTATAAGATGGCTCTGATGATGAAGATCCCGGTGCTGGGGCTGATCGAAAACTACAGTTACATCGTTTGTCCGGACTGCGGAAAGAAGATTTCTATTTTTGGAGAGAGCAGCGTAGAGCATGTGGCCGGACAGATGGGAATTCCTGTCCTGGGCAGGCTTCCTATTGAAAGCAGTCTGGCATCGCTGGCGGACCAGGGCAGGTTTGCGGAGGTGCTGAACGAGCATCTGGATGACGCGGCGGTAGCGATGAGAAAACTGAGCGTCAAAGAATAAATACTTCGGCAGAATGTCTGCCGCTTCCCCGGAAGGTTTGAGTAATTTGCACAATCCGAGGCTGGAAGATTGAGGAAATTCGTCAAATTCCGCATTGACATTTTGAACCAAAAAGTGAGATACTACATGGCAAGAAAAGATCCGGTAAAGAAACAGTAAATTTTGCGGCAGCGAAGGCTTTCACGGATGCTTTTCTAAAACCAGAGGCCTCATATAAGAAAGGATGATCAAAATGCCTGAAACAAAAGTTATGTTTCATGATGCAGAAGAAGTTGAAGAATTTGTAAATGCCGCTTCCCGATGCGATTTTGACATTGATATTTTTTATAACCGCATCGTGATCGATGCGAAGTCTATCCTGGGTATCCTGAGCATGGGACTTTCCAGAGCTCTGACCGTTCAGTGCTATGGCGAGAACCCGGAGTTCAACAAGACACTGAAGAAATTCGCAGTGGCCTGAGATGGATTGAGTCCGCGGGAAAAAGAAGCAGGCAGGTGAAAGCGCAGAAGAGAAAAGCCGCCCGAGAGCAGGATTGCTTAGGGGCGGCTTTTTTTGGTGCGCCTCCGGCTGAGACAGCGGAGAAAGAGAAATTTTACGGATCGATCATGAAGGAGGAGAGAGCTGCTTTGGAAGAAAAAAAGAAAATAAGGATTTCTGTCCGCGCCCTGGTGGAATTTCTGCTCCGGAGCGGCGATCTGGATAGCCGGCGGGGCGGTTTTGCCGACCGGGAGGCTATGCAGATGGGCAGCCGCCTTCACCGGAAGATCCAGAAAAGTATGAAGGGCGCCTACCAGGCGGAAGTGCCCCTGAGATTCGAGAAAGAATATGAGCATTTTATCCTGGCGGTGGAAGGCCGGGCGGATGGGATTTTTACGGACAAGGAGGGTACGGCAGTAGATGAGATCAAGGGCATTTTCCGGAGTCTGGAACAGCTGGAGGAACCGGTTCCCCTGCATTTGGCTCAGGCAAAATGCTACGCGTACATTTACGGCCTGGAGCGGAAGCTGGAAAAAATCGGGGTCCAGATGACCTACTGCCAGCTGGAAACAGAGGAGATCAAAAGATTCCGGCGGGTGTATGCTATGGATGAACTGGATCTTTGGTTCGCCGGCCTTTTAGACAGTTATCGGAAATGGGCGGAGCAGCAGCGTCAGTGGGAGCAGAAACGGGACGCTTCCATGCAGGGACTGGAGTTCCCCTATCCTTACCGTCCGGGCCAGAGAGAGATGGTATCGGCTGTCTACCGGAGTATCCTCCGCAGAAAGCAGCTTTTTGTCCAGGCGCCTACGGGAGTGGGAAAGACAATGTCCACGGTCTTTCCGGCTGTCCGGGCCTGCGGGGAGGGGCTGGGATCTAAGATTTTTTATCTTACAGCCAAAACCATTGCCCGGACGGTGGCGGAGGAGGCGTTTTCTGTTCTGAAAAGCCGCGGTCTGGCTTTCCGTTCTTTGACAGTTACGGCCCGGGAGAAAATGTGCCTGCTGGAGGAGCCGGACTGTAGTCCGGCAGCCTGCCCCAGAGCCAGAGGCCACTATGACCGGATCAACGATGCGGTCTATGAAATGCTGACAGAGCAGAAAGATTTCCGCAGAGAGGAGATTTTAGAACAGAGCGGAAAATGGCAGGTATGTCCCTATGAATTGGAACTGGAACTTGCTGCCTGGATGGACGCTGTGATCTGTGATTACAACTATGTCTTTGATCCGGATGTGAAGCTGCGGAGGTTTTTCGGGGAGGGAAGCCCCAGGGAGGATTATATCTTTCTCATCGACGAGGCCCATAATCTGGCGGAGAGAGGGAGGGAGATGTACAGCGCGGAAGTCTGCAAAGAGGACTTTCTGGAGATGAAAAAGAAGGTAAGAGCCTGCAGCAAAAAGCTGGAGAGGGCTCTGGAGCGCTGCAATCATCAGATGCTTCTCTACAAGAGAGAATGCGGGACCATCAAACGTCTGGAATCCGCGGGGGCGTTTGCCCTGCAGGCGGCGGGGCTGCTGGGAGAACTGGAAGAGTTCCTCCAGGAACAGGAGGACGGCCCCTTAAGGAAAGATCTGCTGGAATTTTATTTTCGGGTCCGGGCTTTTGCGGCAGTTTATGAACTGGCGGATGACAGCTATATCATTTACGGCCGCCACACGGAGGACGGCAGGTTCCTGCTGAAACTCTGCTGTGTCAATCCGGCTGCCAATCTTCAGTCCTGCCTGGACCGGGGGAGGAGCGCCGTGTTCTTTTCGGGCACCCTGCTGCCGGTAAATTACTATAAAAAGCTTCTGAGCGGACGGGGAGAGGAAGATTACGCTGTCTATATCCCCTCCCCTTTTCCGGCGGAAAACAGAAGACTGTTCATCGGCCGGGATGTCAGCAGCAGGTATAAGCGCCGGGGACCGGAGGAATACCGGAAAATTGCCGCCTATATCCGGACTTTCACAGAGGCCAGACAGGGAAATTATATGGTGTTTTTTCCTTCCTATCAGATGATGGAGCGTGTGGAAGAAATCTATCGGGCAGAATACGCAGGCCGGGAGACAGAGTGCCTCTGCCAGAGCCCTTCCATGAGAGAAGACGAAAGAGAACAGTTTTTAGAAGCCTTCCGGGAAGGAAGGGAGAAGACACTGGTAGGCTTCTGTGTGATGGGCGGGATTTTCGCGGAAGGCATCGATCTTACCGGAGAAAAATTGATCGGCGCCGCAGTGGTGGGCACAGGCCTGCCGATGGTCAGCGGGGAGAGGGAACTTCTGCGCGGCTTTTATGATGAAAAAGGAGAAAACGGATTTGATTATGCCTACCGTTTTCCCGGCATGAATAAAGTGCTTCAGTCCGCGGGACGGGTTATCCGGACGACCCGGGACCGGGGCGTCATTCTTCTGCTGGATGACCGTTTCTGCAGCCGGGAATACCGGGGACTCTTCCCGCGGGAGTGGGCGGACGCGGAGGTCTGTACTCTGGAAAGCCTTGCGCCTCGTCTGGAGGAATTCTGGAAAGAAGGTCACTGAGACTCCTTTGGGGCGCCGGTGAAAAAGCGGATAAAGGCTTTGGCGGCCTGAGGCACAGGAAGCTGGGAATTGTGAGCGATAACCAGCTTCCGGGTAGGCAGATCGTCGGCAATTTGGACCTTAAAAAGATTGGAAGCCCGGGTCAGACAGTAGTCGGGTACAAAAGCGATGCCCAGTCCGATGCTGGCCAGATCCACCAGAAGATCGTTGCTTCCCAGTTCAATCTCAGGAACCAGATCCAGCTGATGCTGCTGAAAGAGCTGGTGAAGGAATTCGCTGGTGGTGCTTTTGCGGTCCAGCATAAGGATGGGGTGCCGCAGAAGTTCTTTTAAGGTGATGGTCTTATCCATAAGTTCCGGATAATGTTCCCGGCTGGCGATAAATACATCCTGGAAGGTGTGGATGGGGATCGTTGCCATCCGGTCTGTAAGCCGGGAATTGGGATAATTGGTGACGATGAGATCCACCTGCCCGGATTCCAGCAGATCCACGCAGCGGGTGGAGGTCTGGTTTGTGACTTTTATGTGGACACCGGCGTGTTCCCGGTGAAAGCGGTTGAGATAGGGGACCAGAAAATAGCGGCAGATGGTATCGCTGGCCCCGATGCGGATCTGGCCTCCGCCCAGCGTACTGGATTCCATTACCTGGGCCTCTCCCCGCTGGATCAGGTTCACCGCCGGCTCCACGTAGCGCAGCAGGATCTCTCCTTCGGGAGTCAGCTGTACCTTTTTGGTGCTGCGGATAAATAGAGTGATCCCCAGCTTTTTTTCCAGAACCTTAATGGACTGGCTTACCGCGGACTGAGAGATAAAGAGTTGTTTGGAAGCCTCCGAAAAACTCAGAGAGGCGGCTACATGATAAAAAACCTTGTATAATTCATAATTAATGTCCATGATCTGTACTCCTTGCGTTGTTAAGAAAAATTGTATCATACCCTCTTTTGCAGGGGAAGGCCAACTTTCTGATATTGGCCGGATTCCGCCGTTGACAAGCCGGGGAATCGTGATATAATGAACCACATAAGACAAAGCAAAGACGAGAAGAGTACGCTGCGGGAAGTCTGAAGAGAGGGATGGAAAGGTGAGAGCATCCCGGCGGAAGGCAGCCGAAGACCACCTCGGAGCGGCCCTAATCCGGCCCGGCGACACCGTTACCGTCATAAAAGAAGAGGTTCTGTGAAGCGCACAGGACAAGCAGGGTGGAACCGCGGACTCTCAGGAGGATCGTCCCTTATGGCAGAAATGTCATAGGGGACTTTTTTTGCTGCTGCGGCGGGCAGGACCCGGACAGCGCATAGAAAAAAGAAAAAGCGGTTTTCCCGCTTTGTGAAATCCGCAATTTAAGAAAGAAAAGGAGAAAGACTATGATCATCACACTGAAAGACGGCAGTACAAAAGAGTACAGCGCTCCTATGTCGGTGCTGGAAATCGCGAAAGATATCAGCGAAGGGCTGGCCAGAGCGGCCACCGCGGGAGAGATGGACGGAGAGGTAGTGGATCTCCGCCATCTGGTGGACCGGGACTGCGCGTTGAGCATTCTCACTGCTTCGGATCCGGAGGGACTGGCAGCTTACCGCCACACCACCTCCCACATCCTGGCCCAGGCTGTGAAGCGTCTGTATCCCCAGGCAAAGCTGGCGATCGGGCCTTCCATCGCCGACGGATTTTACTACGATATTGATATAGAAGGCGGATTTACCCCGGAAGACCTGGAGAAGCTGGAAGCCGAGATGAAGAAGATCGTCAAGGAGAACCTGGAGATCACCCGCTTTACCAAGCCCAGGGAGGAGGCTATCGCTCTGATGAAGGAGCGCCAGGAGCCCTACAAGGTGGAACTGATCGAGGATCTGCCGGAGGGAGCGGAGATCAGCTTTTACCAGCAGGGAGAATTCATCGACCTCTGCGCAGGTCCCCATCTGATGAGCACTAAACCGGTAAAGGCCTTCAAACTCACCAGCCTGGCCGGCGCCTACTGGAGAGGGGATGAGCACAATAAGATGCTGACCCGTATCTACGGCACCGCTTTCGCGAAAAAAGCAGAACTGGACGAGTATCTGACCATGATGGAGGAGGCCAAGAAGAGAGACCACCGGAAGCTGGGCAAAGAGCTGGGACTGTTCATGATGCACGAGGCGGGACCGGGCTTCCCCTTCTTCCTGCCGAAGGGAATGGTTTTAAAGAATACGCTGCTGGATTACTGGCATGAACTCCATGAGAGAAACGGCTACCAGGAGATTTCCACACCCATCATTCTGAACCGGAGCCTCTGGGAGACCTCCGGCCACTGGGACCACTACAAGAACAACATGTACACAACAGTCATTGACGACCAGGATTATGCTATCAAACCTATGAACTGCCCCGGCGGCGTGCTGGTCTACCAGTCTGAGCCCCGCTCCTACAGGGATCTGCCCCTGCGTCTGGGCGAGCTGGGGATCGTGCACCGCCATGAGAAATCCGGCCAGCTTCACGGCCTGATGAGAGTCCGCTGCTTTACCCAGGACGATGCGCATATCTTTATGACCCCGGATCAGATCCGGGATGAGATCAAGGGCGTAGCCCGGCTCATCGATGAGGTGTACAGCCTCTTTGGATTTAAGTATCATGTGGAACTCTCCACCCGCCCGGAAGATTCTATGGGAAGCGATGAGGACTGGGAGCTGGCCACGGACGCTCTTCGGGGAGCTCTGGACGATCTGGGCCTGCCCTACGCGGTCAATGAGGGAGACGGAGCTTTCTACGGACCCAAGATCGACTTCCACCTGCAGGATTCCATCGGACGGACCTGGCAGTGCGGAACGATCCAGCTTGACTTCCAGCTGCCTCTGCGGTTCGGCCTGGAGTATACCGGCGCCGACGGAGAGAAACACAGACCGATCATGATCCACCGGGTGGCCTTCGGTTCCATCGAGCGGTTCATCGGAATCCTCATCGAGCATTTCGCGGGAGCCTTCCCCACCTGGCTGGCTCCTGTGCAGGTCAAGGTGCTGCCGATTTCCGAAAAGTTCCTGGATTATGGACAGAAGGTGCTGGAGGAACTGAAAAAAGCCGGCATCCGGGCAGAACTGGACGTGCGCTCCGAGAAGATCGGCTATAAGATCCGGGAGGCCCAGAGCCTGAAGATCCCCTACATGCTGGTGGTGGGAGCTAAAGAGGAAGAGCAGGGGCTGGTAGCCGTCAGAAGCCGTTTCCAGGGCGATGAAGGCCAGAGAAGCCTAGAAGATTTTATTCAGGCTCTGAAAGAGGAGATTGCTTCCAAAGAAATAAAAAAAGCAGAAACCGAAGAAAAATAAAAATTGCGGCACATGATTTCGGGCCATCCGGACATACTATCTCCGTAAACTTGAAAGGAGGCAGTATGTATGCCAGCATTAAAATGTTCAGCGATGACCTGTGTGTATAACAAAGGAGAATTGTGCTCCAAGGGCGATATCAAGGTGGGCGGTTCCGGCGCTACCCGGGCCGATGAGACCTGCTGCGAGAGTTTTATGGAGCGGAAAGATACCATGTCCAACAGCATGACGATGGCGGATACAGGCTGCGGCTGCACTAACGTGGGCGTAAACTGTGAAGCCATGGACTGCAGATCCAACGACCACTGCAAATGCGTGGCGGGTGCCATCAACATCGAGGGCCATGACGCCTGCTGCATGAGCGAGACCTGCTGCGGCAGCTTTATGCCCAGATAGCGGAAAAGCAGTTTTTTAAAAAGAAATTGTATGGCCGGGGCTTCGCGGGGATCGGAAAGGGTCCTCGAAAGCCCCGGTTTTACTTTTTCGGCTTTACTTTTTTGAAAAACAGATTGACAGCAGGAAGGTATCGTGATAAGATAAGCAAGTATGAAAAGAAAGAAGAGTATCCGCTCTCACCTTAGCGCGAACAGGCGACTAATGGTTTATATGATAATTGGAAGACCTTAGCAAAAGGTCCTTTTGGTTATGAGATTCAGGCGGATAGTCAGCTATCCGCCTTTTCGTATGATTCACAGTGAGGATAGCAGCAGTCAACAGTGAATTTGGATGGAGGTATACTACAATTAGCGATTTAATGATTAATGAGCAGATTCGTGACAGGGAAGTCCGTCTGGTCAGTGAGAGTGGGGAACAGTTAGGTATTATGTCTGCCAGAGATGCATATCTGAAGGCCCAGGAAGCAGGTCTGGATCTGGTGAAGATCGCGCCTATGGCGAAACCGCCGGTCTGCAAGATCATTGATTACGGGAAATACAGATATGAGATGGCACGCAAGGAGAAAGAAGCGCGCAAAAAGCAGAAGACCATTGAGATCAAGGAAGTGCGTCTTTCCCCCAATATCGATACCAATGATTTAAACACTAAAGTAGGTGCTGCCAGAAAGTTTATATCCAAGGGGGATAAGGTCAAAGTTACTCTGCGGTTCCGCGGGAGAGAGATGGCCCACATGAACAGCAGCAAACATATTCTGGATGAATTCGCTGAGAGCCTGTCCGACATTGCGGTGATTGAAAAAGCGCCCAAGGTGGAGGGCAGGACCATGACGATTGTGTTAGCAGCCAAAAAGTAAATTGGATTATAAGGAGGAAACAGACAATGCCGAAAATGAAAACAAGCAGAGCCGCAGCAAAACGCTTTAAAGTGACAGGCAGCGGTAAATTAGTGAGAAACAAAGCTTATAAGAGCCATATCTTAACCAAAAAATCTCAGAAGAGAAAAAGAAATCTGCGGAAGCAGACCGTTGTGGATGCTACCAACGTAAAGAGCATGAAGAAGATTTTACCGTATTTATAAGAGATAAGGAGGAATTTAAGAGATGGCAAGAATCAAAGGCGGATTAAACGCTAAGAAGAAACATAACCGTGTATTAAAACTGGCAAAAGGATACAGAGGCGCCAGAAGCAAACAGTACAGAGTTGCGAAGCAGTCCGTTATGAGAGCTCTGGCTACTGCTTACGCAGGCAGAAAGCAGAGAAAACGTCAGTTCCGTCAGCTGTGGATCGCCCGGATCAACGCGGCAGCAAGACTGAACGGCCTGTCCTACAGCAAGTTTATGTACGGCCTGAAGATGGCCGGCGTAGAGCTGAACCGCAAGGTTCTGGCTGACATGGCTGTAAACGACAAAGAGGGATTTGCTTCCCTGGCTGAGCTTGCAAAGACCAAAGTTGCCTGAATAAAATAAAAAGACCGGCACTGCCGGTTCCGATATAAAAAAGCCCGCTGCGGGATTCCAGGACAGATTGTCCGGATCCGCGGCGGGCTTTTGGCGTCCCTGCTCAGGGGCGCCAGATTTTTTTCAGATTGTCCAGCCGGCTGCCCATTCCCAGCAGGAGGGCGTCGATAAGGGTCAGAGCTGTCATAGCTTCTACCACCACCACTGCTCTCGGCACGATCACCGGATCGTGGCGTCCGTGGATTTCAATCTCGATAGGTTCGCCTTCCCGGCTGACTGTCTGCTGGCGGGAAGCGATGGAAGCGGTAGGTTTGACGGCTGCCCGCAGGATAATGTCGCTGCCGCTGCTGATGCCGCCTAAGATTCCTCCTGCGTGATTGGTTCTGGTGGTGATCTGCCCGTCCTGGTCTATCACGAAAGAATCGTTATTTTCCAGGCCTGTGGCTGCCGCTGCCTGAAAACCATCGCCGATCTCCACGCCCTTTACCGCGCCGATGGACATAATTGCTTTTGCCAGATTCGCGTCCAGCTTTTCAAAAACCGGATCGCCGGCGCCGGCGGGCATGCCGTGCACCACGCACTCAATAATGCCCCCGGAGGAATTCTTTTCGGACATGCATTTCTCCAGCCAGGCGGCGGCTTTTTTTGCGGCTTCTGCATCGGGCATTTTCAGGTGGTTGTTTTCAATCTCTTCCATATCAAAACGCTGAATAGATACCGGACCGATGGAGCGGGTGTAGGTGCAGAGTGTGATCCCCAATTCCTTTAAAAGCAAAGAGGCAATGGCCCCTGCCGCCACCCGGCCGATGGTTTCGCGGCCGGAAGAACGCCCGCCGCCCCGGTAGTCCCGGAAGCCGTACTTTGCGTCAAAACCGAAATCCGCGTGGCCTGGCCGGTAATATTTTGCGATCTCGCTGTAGTCTTTGGAACGCTGATCAGTATTGCGCACCATCAGAGAGATGGGAGTGCCGGTGGTCTTTCCCTCAAAAACACCGGAGAGGATCTCTACCAGATCGTTTTCCGTGCGCTGCGTGCTGTAGCGGCTCCGGCCGGGCCGGCGCCGGTTCAGATATTCCTGGATATCAGAGGTCTTTAAAGAAAGTCCGGCAGGACAGCCGTCCACGACCACTCCCAGGCCTTTGCCGTGGGATTCTCCCCAAGTGGAAATTCTGAAAATTGTTCCGTATGATGAACCTGCCATAGGTGTGTTCTCCTTTGCCTTAAGAATAGCCGGGAATCTTTTGCCCCGGTATTTTTCAGTTTATCACAAAACAAAAAGAAAGGCTACTTAAAATCCGCCGGGGAAGCTTCCGGGCGGCGGTTAATTTTTTGTAAAGCGTTTGACAAACAAATTTCCGCCGCTTATAATTAATGAGTGTAAATTGGGACGATTTGTCAAGAATGAAAAGAAAGGATGTGTTGTTATGGAAAGCGTGCCTGGTCCTGGCTGCGCGCGGAAGCTTTTTGACAGAAAAAGAAAATAAGCGGAAAGGATTTCAGGAATACGCTTCTGTCTGTCCTTTTCGCGGACAGAGGAGGAGTCTGGCAACATGATGAGAATATTCAAGACGGTGGAAAAAAGGCTTCAGCAGATTGAAGAGCCGGAGGACGGCTGCTGGATCGCGCTGACGGACCCTACCGCGACAGAACTTTTTGAAGTCGCTCAGAGATATGACATTGAAGTGGACGATCTGCGGGCGCCGCTGGATGAAGAGGAGCGTTCGCGTATCGAGGCGGAAGACAACTACACACTGGTCCTGGTCAACATCCCTACCATTGAAGAGAGAAACAACAAAGACTGGTATGAGACGATCCCCATGGGCATCGTAGTGACGGACAAGGCGATCATCACCGTATGTCTGGACGATACGCCGGTGCTGGGAAGTTTTATAGACGGCCGGGTCAGGAACTTCTATACTTACATGAAAACCCGTTTTATTCTGCAGATTCTGTATCGGAATGCCAACATGTATCTGCACTACCTGCGTATTATAGACAAAAAAAGTGAGCAGATTGAGAGCCAGCTCCACAAATCCCAGAGAAACAAGGAATTGATCGAGCTTCTGGAACTGGAAAAATGTCTGGTTTACTTCACTACTTCACTGCGTTCCAATGAACTGGTTCTGGAAAAACTGATGAAAATAGACTCTATTAAGCATTATCCGGAGGATGAGGATCTCCTGGAGGATGTCATCATAGAGAACAAACAGGCCATTGAAATGGCAGACATTTACAGCAATATCCTGCGGGATATGACAGAGGCCTTCGCGTCTGTCATCAACAATAATTTGAACATCGTAATGAAATTTCTCGCTACGGTCACTCTGGTGATTTCCGTGCCGAATATCATATTTTCAGCCTACGGGATGAATGTCCGCAGTGAGAGCATGCCCTTTGCCAGCAGTCCATACGGGTTTCCGATCCTCTGCTGCATTGCCCTGGGAGTCTGTCTGATCCTGGTACTGATCATGGCAAAAAAGAAATTTTTCTGAGAGAGCAGCGGAACTGCTTTGAGAAAGGAAGACAATGAAATTTTTTAATAAGCTGGAACGTAAATTTGGAAAATACGCAATTCCAAATCTGACCATGTATATTATCATTACGTATGGGATCGGCTACCTGCTTTGGTTCATACAGCAGGCCACTTCCGTAAATATCCTGGGCTGGCTGACACTGGATCCCGGCCTGATCCTGGAGGGCCAGGTGTGGAGGATTGTCAGCTGGGTGCTGATGCCTCCGGGATCCCCGGATATCTTCACCTTTATCATGCTGCTGTTCTACTACAATATCGGAACCGCCCTGGAACGGGTGTGGGGAGATTTCAGGTACAACGCCTATATTTTCTTCGGGCTGTTTATGACAGTTGTGGGATCAGTCATCCTGTATGCCGCAGCGGGAGTCGTGTATACCCTCCTGGGCTGGGGATGGATGTTCTCCACCTACTATATAAGCCTTTCCATCTTCCTGGGCTTTGCTATGACGTTCCCGGATCAGCAGGTGCTGCTGATGTTCATTATACCTATTAAAATGAAATGGCTGGCGCTGGTGGATGTGGCGTATCTGCTTTATCAGATGATCGAGGGAAACTGGGCTTCCAGAGTGGTGATCATCTGCTCTCTGGCAAGCACGATCCTGTTTTTCCTGGCGACACGGAACTATTCCCGGTTCAATTACCGGCAGCAAAAGCGGAAAAAAGAGTTTTACAGAGCGTCAGGCTATACCCGGGCCGGGAGCAGCAGACCCGGCGGCGGCCAGCAGCCGATCCATAAATGCGCGGTATGCGGCCGCACGGAACTGGATGACCCGAATCTGGAATTCCGGTTCTGTTCCCGCTGCAATGGTAACTATGAATACTGTCAGGATCACTTATTTAATCATGTACATGTGAAGTGAATCTGTTCAGATAATAGAAGGAAGGGGATTTGGTATGAAGAGAACGAAAATTATCTGTACAATGGGACCAAACGCGGATAAGCCGGGCATGATGAAAAGCTGGATTGAGGCCGGAATGGATGTGGCAAGGCTCAATTTTTCTCACGGGAGCCATGAGGAGCACAAGGGAAGAATGGATGCTCTGAAAAAACTCCGGAAGGAAATGAAGATCCCTGTTGCGATCCTGCTGGACACAAAAGGGCCGGAGATCCGGACGGGCGTGCTGGAAAACGGCCGGAGGATTACCCTGAAAGAAGGACAGAAATTCGTTCTCACTACCCAGGAGATTATCGGAAACAGCAGCCGGGTATCTGTTACGTATGACAAGCTGCCGGGAGATTTAAAAGAAGGAGACCGGATCCTGGTGGACGACGGTCTGATCGAGCTGAAGGTTATGGGCCTCAGAGAGACAGAGATCGAATGCGAAGTGGTCAACGGCGGCGAGCTGGGGGAGAGAAAAGGCATCAACGTCCCCAATGTTTCCGTGAATCTGCCGGCGATCACAGACAAGGATAAAGACGATCTTTTGTTCGGCATCCAGGAGGGGGTGGACTATGTAGCGGCCTCCTTTATCCGCAAGGCGGAGGATGTCAGAGAGATAAAAGCGTTTCTGAAGGCCCACGGAGGAGAACATATTGATGTGATCTCCAAGATTGAAAATGCGGAGGGCGTGGAAAATATCGATGAGATCATAGAGGCCAGCGACGGCATTATGGTGGCCAGAGGTGATCTGGGCGTGGAAATTCCCGCTTACAAGGTGCCGCATATTCAGAAAACAATCATTGAAAAATGCAACCGCTGCTATCTGCCGGTGATCACAGCCACCCAGATGCTGGATTCTATGATCCGGAATCCCCGTCCTACCAGGGCGGAAGTGACAGACGTTGCCAATGCGATCTATGACGGAACGGACGCGGTCATGCTTTCCGGGGAGACTGCCATGGGCAAATATCCGGTGGAGGCAGTCCGCATGATGGCGGAAATCGCGGTGGAGACAGAAAAATATTTGAAATTTGAGAAATACCGTGATGTGGAATTTGCCAGAGGAAGAGCCAGCGTGTCCAGCGCCGTGGGATTCGCGGCAGTGGATATGGTGGAACACATCGGCGCTTCATGCATCGTGACGCCTACGGTTTCCGGAAAGACAGCCCGGCTGATCTCAAATCTGCGGCCCAGTGTGCCGATTTACGCTGTGACTCCCTATGAATGGGTCAAGAGAAAAATGCAGCTGTACTGGGGCGTGATTTCCGTGACCGGATACGAGGAGGATACTACGGAGAATATTATTTCTCATGCTCTGTATATGGTTACAAGGGAAAATCTCGTCCGCAAAGGGGAGATGGTAATCTTTACCGCCGGAGATCCCGCCACGAATGAAGTCAGCAGCGATGGAAATACTACCAATATCACAAACATGCTTCACATTATACAGGTAAAATGAGACTGAGGAGATACGCATGAAAAAACCATTTGTAACAAAAAGTAAACTGGAGGAGATTATCCGGGAAATTCCCACGCCGTTTCACCTTTACGATGAAAAAGGGATCCGTGAAAACGCGGAACGGGTCATGAAGGCCTTTTCGTGGAATCCCGGTTTTAAAGAGTACTTTGCCGTGAAGGCAAATCCCAATCCTTATCTGATCAAAATACTGAAAGAGTATGGCTGCGGCTGCGATTGTTCTTCCATGACAGAACTGATGCTGTCGGACGCCATGGGATTTAGCGGCAGCGATATTATGTTTTCTTCAAACGTTACCCCGGCGGAGGAATATAAAAAGGCCGCCGAACTGGGAGCGGTGATTAATCTGGATGACATTACCCATGTGGATTTTCTGGAAAAGACGCTGGGATATATTCCCAAAAAGATAAGCTGCCGCTACAATCCCGGCGGGCTGTTTAAGATCACGACAGATATCATGGATAATCCCGGAGACGCGAAATACGGCATGACAACGGAGCAGCTGTTTGAAGCGTTCCGGATGCTGAAAGCAAAGGGCGCTGAGGAGTTCGGGATTCATGCGTTTCTGGCCAGCAACACAGTGACGAATGAATATTATCCGGCGCTGGCCCGGGTTTTATTTGAAGTGGCAGTAAAGCTGCAGAAAGAAACCGGATGTCATATTACCTTCATTAATCTGTCCGGAGGAGTGGGAATTCCCTACAGACCGGATCAGGAACCCAACGATATCCTGGCTATCGGCGAGGGTGTGCGCAAAGTATATGAGGAAGTGCTGGTTCCCGCGGGTATGGGAGATGTCAGCCTCTGCACGGAGATGGGCCGCTTTATGATGGGCCCCTACGGCTGTCTGGTGGCAACGGCGATCCATGAGAAACACATTTACAAAGAATATATCGGTCTGGATGCCTGCGCCGCGAACCTTATGCGTCCGGCTATGTACGGCGCTTATCACCATATTACGGTGATGGGCAAGGAGGATGCCTGCTGTGATCACAAATATGACGTGACAGGCTCCCTCTGCGAGAATAATGATAAATTTGCTGTGGACCGCATGCTCCCCAAAATTGATATGGGGGATATTCTGGTAATCCACGACACCGGCGCCCACGGCTTTTCCATGGGATATAACTATAATGGAAGACTGTGGTCCGCGGAAGTCCTCCTGAAGGAAGATGGAAGTTTTCAGAAAATCCGCCGGGCGGAAGAGCCGAAAGACTATTTTGCCACCCTGGATTTCACTCCGGAATATAAAAAGATGTTCGGCTGATAGAAGGAAAACCTTGCCTAACAGACAGAGATATGATAAAATATAGGCTGTCTGTTGGGCGGGACATATAAAACCTGTCTGTACAGGCCGGTGTGGCGGAATTGGCAGACGCACATGACTCAAAATCATGCGGAGCGATCCGTGCCGGTTCGAGTCCGGCCACCGGCAGTCTAAAACCTCGCTAGTTTGCGGGGTTTTATTTTTTTTTGCGGCGGAATGCTTTGTGAATTTCAGAGGCTTTCTTAAAGTTTTCGGGGGAACCTTGCCAGATTATTCCGGCCATGGTATTCTATCAGCAGCGGCCGCTGGCTCCGGAAGCGAACGGCGCAAATTAACTAAAATAGGAGAAACGCATATGAGATCAAAGAGCTGGCTGAAAAAAGTCATATTGATCGCGGTGGTGGCAGCCATCGCCTTTCTGTATTATTACATTAAACTGCCTGCCATTAATATTCATTCCAGAGGATTCTGGGGATTTTTGATCCTTCTGGCGATTCTGCTGGTGGCTGTACTGCGGGTGCTTCCGCTGGCTAAAAGAGCCAGAGAGTACGGGGAAACGCCGGATCTGAGAAATGATAAGCCTTTTCGGATCGGCCTGCTGGCAGTAGGCGGCCTGATCGTGATTTTTATTGTGGGTTCGGTTCTGTCCTCCAGCATCGTCAATGCCAAGAAATATCAAAAGCTTTTAACTGTCCAGGAAGGAAATTTTACAGATGAGATTCAGGAAGTGGCCATCGATACCGTGCCCCTTCTGGATAAGGACAGCGCCACGATCTTAGGCAATCGGAAAATGGGAAGTATGGCGGATATGGTTTCACAGTTTGAAGTGGCGGACGATTACACCCAGATCAATCTGAATGATGTGCCGGTGAGAGTGTCGCCGCTGAAGTACGCGGGATTTATTAAATGGTTTACAAATCAAAGTGACGGGATTCCCGGATATATGCGTATTGATATGACAACGCAGAACACAGAATTGGTGCGCCTGGATCAGCCGATCAAGTATTCAAAGGGAGAGTATTTTAACAGGAATATTTACCGCCATCTGCGGTTTAAATATCCGACCTATATTTTTGATGAGATTAATTTTGAAATTGATGATGAGGGGACGCCCTGGTGGATCTGCCCGGTGAAAGAATACACCATCGGTCTGTTCGGCGGACAGACCATCGGGCGGGTGGTATTGTGCAATGCCCAGACCGGAGAGTGTATGGATATGGCAGTGGAGGATGTGCCCCAATGGGTGGACAAGGTATATTCGGCTGAAATGCTGACACAGTTTTATGATTACTACGGCACTCTGAAACACGGCTGGCTGAACTCTGTGCTGGGGCAGAAAGACTGCCTGAGGACAACGGACGGCTATAATTATCTGGCTATAGACGATGATATCTGGGTATACACCGGCGTCACGTCAGTCACCAGCGACCAGAGTATTGTGGGATTCGTGCTGATGAATCAGAGGACCAAGGAGACAAAGTTTTTCTCTGTCACCGGCGCGGTGGAGGCCAGCGCAATGGGAAGCGCGGAAGGACAGGTCCAGGATTTGGGCTATGTAGCCACTTTCCCCCTGCTGCTCAATATTGATAATCAGCCTACGTATTTCCTTACGCTGAAAGACGGAAGCGGGCTGGTGAAAAAATACGCCCTTGTAAATGTTCAGAAATATCAGATAGTGGCCATTGGCGATACCCTGGATCAGTGTCAGGAAAATTACCGGGATCTGATGGATTCCAACCACATTGACTCTGGTACAGAAGAGACCCAGGAGATCAGCGGAGTGATCGAAAAGATTACGCCCATTGTCCAGGAGGGAAATACCCACTATTATGTGATGCTGGAGGGAGACAGCCGGCTGTTTGACATAAATGTAGCAGAACATTTGAGTATACTTCAGAAAGATGTGGGAGACCGGGTTAAGTTTGAGTTTACAGAAGGCAGCAGCGCCTGTACAGTTACAGAGATAGAGTGAGCGCGGAAGGAGGAAGCGGCATGAAGGAACAGCTGGTAAAAGAACAGATCTGTGAAATAGGACGGCGCATGTACAGCCGGAATATGGTGGCGGCCAATGACGGAAATATTTCCGTAAAGCTGAATGAGCATGAATTTTTATGCACGCCTACAGGGGTATCAAAGGGCTATATGACGCCGGAGTCTATCTGCAGAATCGATGAAAAAGGAAATCTGCTGCAGGCAAATCCGGGATTTCGCCCTTCTTCGGAAATAAAAATGCACATGCGGGTATATGAAAAACGTCCGGATGTAGGAGCGGTTGTACACGCTCATCCGCCCTATGCCACCAGCTTTGCGGTGATGGGAATTCCTCTGGATCAGCCGATCATTTCGGAGGCGGTTGTATCTCTGGGAGCTGTTCCGGTAGCGGAGTATGGAACTCCTTCCACGGAAGAACTGCCGGACGCTCTGGAAAAGTATCTTTTTGAGTATGACGCGGTGCTTCTGGAACACCACGGCGCTCTTGCCTATGCCCCGGATCTTACGGCGGCTTATATGAAAATGGAATCTGTGGAATTTTATGCGCAGCTTCTGTATCAGACCAAAATGATGGGAGGTCCCAGGGTCCTGAGTGAAGACAGAGTGCAGAAACTCATAGAAGTGAGAAAGAAAATGGGAATCGTATTTGGCAAGCGGTAAGCTTTCGGGCAGTCTGCGGGATCTAGGATCCGGTACGCAGGCTGCCCGGTTTTTTTAGAAAACGAAAATAGACGATGAGAAATATCAGAGTGGATGCCGCGGCGCCGCAGCCGTCTGCCAGGGGCTCGCCGTAAAAGGAACTGGACGGCGGGAAGAAAAATGGAAGACAGCATACAGACAGCAGGTACACAGCTTTTCTGAAGAGAGAAAGGCTGAGCGAAAGCCGGGTCATTCCCAGAGCGGTCAGAGAATCTACAAAAGTATACTGAAACGCCAGAGGAATTACCATGAGTGTAAATACCCGGATCCCCCAAGCGGACAATTCGATGTGGGCCGGGCTGGACGTGAAAATTCCTGCGAAAAAATGAGAAAACAGGCGGGAAAAAATAAACATCACTCCAGTGAAGCCAATGCACAGAAACAGAACACACTGGATAATTCTGCAGATGCGCTTTTTGTTTCCGGCCCCCAGATTATAAGCGATCAGGGGCTGGCTGCCGCCGGTAATGCCGAGCATGGGTGAGGTGATCAGGAGCATATAACTCTGTACAATCGTGGCGCAGGTGATCAGCGTGTCACCGTATCCCGGGCCGCCGTGATGCTGCAGAGCGGCATTCATGGCGAGGATAATAACGCTGTCTGTAGCCAGAATTAAAAAAGGAGAAAAACCCAGGCACAGAATTCTGGCAGTCAGATGTCCGCTTGGCCGGACCGGCCGGAGCCGCAGGGGAAGTTCTCTTTTGCGGGTGAGAACACACAGTACAAAAATGCAGGACGCCAGCTGAGAAAGTACAGTTGCAGCCGCGGCGCCGGCAATGTTCATATGGAATACAAACATAAATAAGGGATCCAGAAAAATGTTCAGCACAGCCCCGATTAAAGTTGTGGACATGCCCAGGAGGGGAAAACCCTGGGCTGTAATGAAATAGTTCATACCGGAAGAGAGAAGGGCGAAAAAAGTGCCGCAGGTATAAATCGTAAGATAAGTATCCGCGTAGGGAAAGGCGGCCTGGCTTGCTCCGAACCAGATCAGCAGCTGTTCTTTGCACAGGAGGAACAGCAGCGTGAGAGCGGCTGAAAAAATCAGAAGAATACTGAAACTATTTCCCAGGATCAGGCCCGCCTGCTTTTTGTTACCCTGTCCCATCCGCATGGAAAACAAAATAGAGCCTCCGATTCCGATCAGAGTACCAAAAGAGGACAGCAGGGTGATAATCGGAGCGCAGACGCCGGCTCCTGCCAGGGAAATTTCCCCGATTTCCGGAATGTTTCCTATATAGATCCGGTCAATGATGCTGTAAAGCACATTGACAAATTGAGCAAACATAAAAGGAAGGGAAATCCGGAGAACCAGAGAAGGAACCGGATCTCTTCCGAAATCATTTACGTGTTTTGTGCGTTTTGTCATGGCGTTTCTCCTGGTGGATTGATTCATAAGCAAAACCTATTATAGGCAGGCAGTAAAATGAAATCAAGAAAATCGAAAAAAAGAAAATCAAAAAAAGGTTAGTTTTTAGAGTAAGTTCTAGTTTTTTAAAGTAACTTCTATATAG
>ERZ1643246.422-NODE-422-length-55768-cov-25.970653_pt1 | contig 55768 bp, 89 predicted proteins | sample MGYA00579265_ERZ1643246 | MGnify/ENA primary metagenome ERZ1643246 (study PRJEB29033, sample SAMEA4952261) | chicken gut metagenome | biome: Broiler Chicken; feature: Gastrointestinal Tract; material: Caecum | place: Ireland | collected 2018 | study: Broiler... | reverse complement strand
TATAATAATAAATAAAAATATTAAAAATAGGAATGTTGTCAAAAACACCAAACTAAGTAATATTAAAAGTTTTTAAATATGTTTACATTTTTTTTTGCTTTTTAACCAAAGGTTGACAATGAACCGGAACAAATAAGTCACCACGAGCAGCCACAAAATCGGCCAAATAAGTAAAACGATGAAGAATGTGCGTTTTCGTTCTATCGTGTTACTTGGGGGTACCACAGATCCAAGTGTTAAAAGCCCCACGCCAAAATATAAAAGAACACCTAAACAAAACGCCATTCATCTCACCTCCACCAAGACACGATCCGTTCGGCAAGCAAATATCCAACTGCAGCTACCATTACTAAAGCCATACATAAAAGCACGATAGGCCAAGCAAATAGGATGCAAAAGAAAAAGATTTTCTTGTCTACGGAACTCGCATCTTTAGGAGGTGGCACAACGACCACCCCAAGTACCCCAATTGCAAAATATAAAAAGGCTATCAATCCTATCATTCTACTGCCTCCCAGTGATTGAATGTTGATGACGAACAGGTATTACAAGGTTCGTTGCAAAATGGAACAGACTCATACTTACAATTGGTGCAATTATGGTCAATTGGCACTTTTTGGCGGTCATTGTACATCACAAACACCCGGTCAATCACATATCCATTATTTACAACAAGAGCCGTGTGCCGCATATCAACGACATCATGCTCCTCGCAAAATTCATTCACCATCCTCTCTAGTTCGTTTACATTCTTACTTCCGAATATCTTAATCTTCATCAACATCGCTTACCTCCTTTGTGTCTGCATATATCCAGAAATATCCTTTATATTTATATTTTCCACCGCATTTGCATCGAATCGAGTTTGGTTTTCCGCCAACAAATTCAGCTGCGTCTATTGCATTTGTAAACTGCATAACTGGCTTTCGTTTTCCATCCAACATAAGAATGGCTCGTCCACGAACACAATTACCACGTTCTTTTCGTTCTTGCGCTTTTTGATACGGACTTTGTACTGGTACGATTCGGATACGATCTAGTCCATGAAATGTTTTCAAAAAGCAGCAAATATCCGTCCACTCTTTGGAAAACCTTGCAAAATAGCTTTCCACTTCATCATAGTCCATTTATTCCACCTCCTCGAACAAAAGCTTCTCCTATTTTTCCGTAAGGTTTTCGATAGAACCGCTCTTTGACCTTGGCTGATTTTCGATCGGTTTCCAAATGGTGATAAAGACGGCGATCATGCTCTATCGCGGAAGCCTTTTGTTCCTTAATTGTTTTAGCATCTTTACAATGAATCATTCCCGGCATAATTATTTTCCTCCTTGTTCCATCGTTCAATGGTATTTTTTCCGACTACTTTTATGGTATAAGACATATTCGGTATTTGTTCTACTCCTTGCGGAAAGCTAAAGCAAATATCCAAACTAATAATCGCTTCCGTGTTTAGAGAGACAATTTCTTCTGCTCGATCAATTAGTTCCCTTCCGGCATCTTTGATCTGTTCTCGAAGTTCTTTGTTATACTCGAGGCCTCTGGCGTTTTTTGGCATATTTCATGCACCCCCTTTTTCTATTCCGAAGCGCTTTGATATAAGCGCGTGACCGATAAGTAGGTTTTCCTTCTCGTCGGTCTTTGTTGTTCTTTCCATAATGCAACACCTTCCGCCATTTAATAGTGGCTAACTTTGCATCGTATCTGATTTTTGAGAAGGCGCGGTTCAGTTGTTGAAAATTTATTATCAAGCCTTCGGCAAACGCATTGGTATCAAACTTATTCACTATCAAGCCTTCGGCAAACGCATTGGTATCAAACTTATTCACTAGCGAGCACCTCCTCCTGAGTGATCAATTCCGAATAAGGCAGTGTCTTAATCCAGTCGCAGAAACCGAAATATTCTTTATATGGCTTTGCGTACTTTGCTTGAGACGTACTGTCGATGTCAGACATAACCTCTTTATGCTCCGCCCACTCATCCAGCTTATGGCTTCTCCGGTCATTCCAAATATGCGCTAACACCTCGTAGTTCATCATCACTGTCCGTTTCTGGTTGTAAGAGCTCGGAAGTAGCTGGATCATCTGCCACCAGTATTTCTTGTCTTTGGTTTCTAGGTACCAGTGTCTGAAATGATTTAGAGTTCGAATGAGATCATACATCATATCGATAGGATGTTTCCCGCCGTAATTCAGATTCATAGACGGATCTCCATAACGATCGAAAAGATGCTCAGTTGAGAAATCCTCCAGCGTAAACTTCCTCGTATGGATCTTATGCATCGTGCTGCAAGAGTTCTTTTCTACGCCAACACGATAAGTATCAAACTCCTTCCACCAATATAACGGAGCCGTTATCGTTACTATAACTGTAATCATCCGTCTGTATTTCGCATGAACTGGCCCACCAGCAGCCAGTCTTCTCATCAGATCGAGATCGTTTGGACCGATTTCATAACAATTAGGTAAACTGTCACATTCTCGTGTTTTTTCACATCCGTAATATTCGTTGCAATAGTGACTATCACTCTTCTCCCATGAATTCATAGGGTTTCTGGCCCCCATAATAGCCGCTTTCCACTGTTCTGCGGAAGGCAATACTACGTTTTCGAATTTAATCATATTATTCACTCCTTTCGCTTTTCCAATTCATATGATTCATAGACTGTCCGCAGCTAAGACATGGCTCTGATGTTATCGGCAGATATTGATAGACACAATTAGTACAGTCCCTATAAAAAATGCCCTCTTTAGTCGACTCTTTAAATATAATTTTGGCGGGGTCCACCCGTTTTACTGACCCATCTTCAAATTCTACGATGCCATATACCCGACTGAATTGTCCTGCCGGCGCGCCCCCTACTAAAGGACTGGCTTCAATGGTATCTGCGAAATGCTCCCAGGTATGAAAATATCCAACTTCACCTTCCACTTCACAGTTTCGTCTCTCCATACTACGATTCCTCCTTGTCATATTTACCAATTTTTATGATCATCCAAGATACGAATAACCGCATAATCGGTATTATCGATGTGAAAAATATAATAAAACAGATAGGTTTAATCATGCTCATCCTCTTTTTTAATCATAAGATCCTGTAAACGATCTTATTTATCACTCATGTACCCTTGCAAATAAGTTAGCAGACGTTCACACAGATATGCGTTCTCACAAGCGATATATTTCTTTCCCTTTTGATAAAGTTTTCTTCCAGCATATATATCAGCTTCTTGCCTTACTTCTGGTTCCAGATAAGGGCACGACTCACAATAATATCCAGGAAGATCAACATCAAGAATCTGTTTCATTGGTTGTCACCTCGCTTCTAACATCACCTTTTAAAGCTAACGCTGCTACATAAATCGGACGAACTCGTTCCATCATGCGAAACAATTCTGAACCGTAGGCCAATTGGACGGTAATCGGAAGACGATCAAAATTTGTTGAAAAATATTCGATCATTTTGGCTCCCTCGTTCAAATCTTTTTCCATCTCCGATAAGCTCATTTTAACTGTTCCTCCTTAAATACCGAATGAACAAAAATAACAGCCAAAGGCCTCCCGTGATGCAAGTTAAAAATACATCCAAAAGCAATCCTAAACATCCTCTTTCTTTTCGTTTCATAGTATAACCTCCTTATTTTTAAAATATCAGTCTTTTTTGCTCCAGTTTACTGGTTTATGAGATGCATAATTGTACGGATGATTTAAGCATTCATGACATGGATCATCCTCTTCCATTGTCAACTCGTTCTTACAAGTCTGACAATACTGATCAAAATATACTTCTTTAGTTAATTCTTCCATAAAGATCCTCCTTACTTCGTCACTTGATTGTTCTGTATGACAGTGATATATGCTTTTCCTTCAGCCGCTCTACGAATATCCATAGATCCCTCATACTGATACAGACAAACGCCATTCTGGTCTGTAACCGTAATAATAGCCGTATCGACCTCTTCTGGTGTATAGATTGTTAAAGGCTCAGGTTCAAAATCTGTTACCTCTGTCGATTTTGAGCAAGATGTTAAACTTAAAACTACCAAAAATAGCAATGCCCATTTTTTTAAATTCATATACTTAAACCTCCATACTCCCTGGATTTGGACCTTCGCATCCGCTTTTTGCCCATTCAAGCACTTTAATAAGCCGATCTATGTCGTTCTCATCAAATATCAAGAATAATTCGTGCTTCATATAATCGGCATTGCTTCCGTCGTAAATTTCAAAAGATGCCGGCACTTCGTCTCCTGGTTCGCAAAGAAATGTGGGGTCACCAAGCCACGGTGATAATGCCATGGTGCCATTAAAGAAGTACCCTTCCGACATATAAAACGAATGGAAAGGTTTTCCTTCGTCTACCTTAATCTCCAGTTCCCCGTCTAAACAACAAGGTGTATAAGGGGCAAAAATAGTGCCCGCTGGCAACCGAACAAATGTATTGAAATCTACAAGTTTCATATACTTAAACCTCCCTTGATCAGATTTGTAATAGTAGGAAGCTTCACAATTTCGGTCATTCCCCTATTTATTAAATATTTCCTTATCCTGTAACTATCTGTTACAAAGTACTTTACTTGTAACCCTCGAACGGAGTCAATCTCATGTCTGTATGTTGTTTTGTAATAGATCCGAAACCGTTTTATATAATGCCGCTCCTCTCTTTCGAATACGCTTTTGTAAGGTGTCCAACACATTTGCAAATTTTTTATAGGATTTTCGATTTCCTGTCTGTACACTTCCATTAAACATCGACTAGACGTTGATGTTACCAAAATATCAACGGTATCAACTGGTTTAATCATGGCGTTAATGTCATGTCATCTCCTTTTGCAATATCAAAGCCCGTTATGAAACCGGTTTCATTTCCTGTGTTCTGATATATTCCATGTGTGCAGTTTCTACAAAACTCATGCTCTCCGCATTCGTGTAAACAACAAAAATCGTGAGGCATACGGTATTTTTCTTTACAAATATCACAATCATTTAATAAAGTGGGTTGGAGACCGGTGCGTCTGTTAAATTCGCACATTATTCCCATTTCACAACACCCCTTTCATATAGCTAATGTAGGTCAAACAAATTCCAAACCCGACGCAGGAAAACATCATCATCAACGCATACCCGACTCCTTCGCTATCGTCAGATATCCAGTTTATACATATAGCTATTATCCAGAAAATAACATTTAAAACTAGACAGATAAGAAAACCAACCGCAAATTGTTCTATTCCCATTTTGTAAACTTCCTTTCATTAAATTTCTTCTTCTGAGACAAAGCTCTGCTAATCGCCAGATCGATTCCACTATGGCTTTTCAAGTGGTAGTAATATAAATCGGTGTATGGAGTATTCAGTCGATCGATCCGTCCTTTTGCTTGTTCCATTACTTTGTATGAGTAATTTTGTGAAAAGAATACGATGGTATCCGTCGTAATACAGTTCCACCCCTCACATCCAGCCGTGTACTGTACGAGATAGACCCATTTGTCGTTTGTAGGAACAGGTTGATGGGCATGGCCGTTCCACTCTGCGATTTCAACGTTCTTTCCATAGTTTATTCCTTTCAAAAGCCCCAACTCGTAATCGAAATTGTAAAATACGATGATACGTGGATGCACTTTGAAAATATCCAGCAATGCATTTAGCCTACTTGGATCCTCGTTCACGATCCGTCGTAGTATGTAGCATAATCCAGATGCTTGTTTGATTGGTTCATTCTTATAAGGATCCCATCTGGTTTTGTAAGCCTCTTTATACTTTGTGCGATCATACATACACCAAATATCATCGTGATGGGATACCGTTTTTCGGTCAAAATCCATATCGACCAAGATCTTATCTCGCAAACGCTCCAGCCGTTGCAAGCCCAAATATCGATTTACTTTTGGAAACTTTACGTATTGGTCATAAACGGCATGTTCTTTTAAAAATTCTGTTCGATTTTTGTAAAAGCCATTTGCAACAAATACTGGAATATAGTCCATCCACGTATCACCTGGAGAAGCGCTTAAAATGATCCAATCGTTGCTTTTTGAAATTTTTAAAAATGTTTTGACCCAAACACCATTACCGGTCACTTTATCCTCATCAAATATAAAGAATGAACTGGTTACATCTTTGTATTTTTTGATATTATTCCAACTGTCGACAACTATTTTATTATTGTACAAATAGTTTTTTGCTGGATCTGTGCTCATCAAAAATAATGATAATTCCCCTTCCCATTCTAAAGAATCCCTTTTTTTGGCGGTCGTTATAATATACAAATCCTGCGGATTCGATTTCATAGGATTATAATATTGTTCAAAACTTCCACCATTATGAGAAAAATAATAATACAAGCCAGTTCTACTTTTTCCGCTACCGACTCCACCATTTAGTATGCAACCATTGAACATTTTTGAAACAGCTTTTCGTTGATAATCCCTTAAAAAATCATGGCCATCGTTATTAATTTTCGCATAACTGAATGTATGTCCTTTTACATTATTTTGCCTCCCTTCAAAATATTGACTGATGCAACTTGGGTCAACCCCTATACTATTTGCGCACTCTCGTATACTTCGAAAGGTTTCACCAGTTTCATTTATGGTAATTGGCTTCGTTCTGTATAAACCAGAATCCTTAGCGTGCGAACTATTGTCCTTTGGTGACACAATTTCCAAATTCGACAATCTATTATCTGTTTTTATTCCATTTATATGATTCACCACACCGTCTTTCGCATCAGGCAGAAACGCTTTTGCAACCAATCGATGCACTCTTTCTGTTTTCTTTTTATGGTCAGCTGAATATAGAGAAAGTTCATAATATCCATCTTTATTCACTCTTGGATGAATAATAGACGACTTTTTGGTAATATTACCATGAGAATCTTTAAAACTTCGAATGTTTCCGAAAGTACTTACTTGATATCCGGGATAACCGTCAATATCCTTCCATCTTTCCGTTTTTAATCACCCCTCCCAAGGTATAATAAGCAAGGGCGGTCCTGGACTTTCCAGAACCAACCCCTCCACACAGGATGCAACCATTGTGCATCTTTTCTACTGCATCTTTTTGAGACTCGTAGAGACTAATCATCACTCGTCATCCTTTATAAGTTCATCTTTTTCTCTCTGCAGCTCCAGCAATTTGGCATGAATCTCATCCAAAATATACTCCACGATTCCACGGACTCCGTCGGTCATGATCATGTATAATTTATGCTCGTCGTACCAGTCGAAAATAATATACGGATTTCCAGTCTTCCAACTGAAGCTCCACCAATCGCAAATCATCTCAATGATGTATGGATACGGAATATCCAGCGGTTTGATGCCCTCTCCTGGCTCATCGTTAATCAGCACCCAGTGTTGCCAATGATGAGGATTGTGATGAATGTGATGAAGCCAAGCGTTGTTGAAATCTTGTACAACCTGATAGGATCGGCTTCTTCCATAAAAATATCGATCGTATGCTTCGTACTCTTCCGGATCGAACTTGGAGGTGTCGTGGTTTAGAATGTTATCGTATCGGTATTCATCCGTCATCAGGAGCTCCGGCAAATATGTCGCAAGCCATTCAAAACCCTTCTGAACATTTTTCCTATGTTCCTCAAGATATATGTCGTATTCGGTACTCATAGTTTACTCCTTTCCTTCGTTATAATAAAAGTTTTCCGGACAATATTCCATAACACAATATGGATAATAGTCGTCCGTGTTTCCTGTTCCGACTGCCAACACTTGCTTATGTGTCCTGACGTCTTCAAAAACTAGTACAGAGCATTCTCCCCAATATTTATCGTATTCAACCATCCTGCAGACAACATCCACTGGCGGGAACGTGTTGACACATTCTTTTTTTGAGATGGCCAAATCATCCATCAAATAGCTCCGATAACCATCGTCCGGGTCTTCAGTGGCTGTATAGGTTACGCCGTCTAATGTAAATGAAATACCGTCACCCTCTTCACCGTTCATCTCAATAAATCCGTGATCAACACCGGTTAATGTATGTGGACCGACCAAATTAGAAAAATGTATGGTTCCAGATCCATTTGCTATGCTCTTTCGATAGAGGTATTCAAGCTTATCGATCTCATTCATACCATAAGGTCCGTCACCGTCTTTGAAATATCGATTGATTTCTCGTGTCTTTCCTTCTGGGGTGATACAGTAAAGGATGCCTGTAGTGTCATAATCCCCAGCTTTTGGATCTACCAGGAAATCTTCTGTAAATACTGTGATGCTTTTGTCAAGCGGCATATATGGCATTGTGATAGGATATAGCTCACTCATGATGTGAACGATAAAACTGCTCGTATAGGACGCACATGGATCGTTAACGTTTATACAACAAAATTGATCCAGATCCCGATACTTTACGGTTCCATCCGGATGAACATCTTTAAAAAACGAAGCCATCCGTCTGCACTGATACGTCTTGGTTCCATCTTTTCGGTCAGCAATAAGTTCCCACATATCATCAATATCTTCAATCGGCGTGAGAGGCTTCCCACACACTAACCGATCCAGAATATGTCTGGTGATCCGGATGCTGAATCCACTATGCCCATCCTCTAGTAGCGAGCTGAAAGCTTTTAAGGCGCTTTCTGCACACATTCTGTTGTAGTAAGTGTCCTCGTTCTCGTCACTTTTTGGAAAGGCTAAATCCACTTCTCGCTCAGCCCAGGTTTTTGTTTCACTCATTCTCTACATCCTCCTCCATATCCTCTTCAGTTTCATTGTTTTCAGATCCCATAAAATCGAAACGGAAATGCTCTACGCAATCCGGACAAAGATCATAATCACACACAAGAGAACCAGTAGCATGTCGTACTTCGATCCTTATATTACAATTTTTTCTTTCATAAATTTTTCCGCACCTATCGCATCTCTTAACGTTTGCCATATTTCATACACCTCTTTCTTTTGATTAATACCATTTACGAATCATTCCAAATGTTGTGACAATATCACATTGATCGCTTAACAAAAAGTTCAAGCTGACACTGGATACGCATCGATCGTTGGTCTCTGTCACTTTCATTAATGCAGTTTCCGTGAAGTAGTAAATATCATAGGATTTCTGATTCGAGAAACGGAACTTTTGATATGGATTTAAACCGAGTCGTTTCCTAATCAAAAATATAATTAGTCGTTTCGTCATTATGAAGACCTCCTACTTATACTCTTCCGAATTATATAAAAGTGGTTGTCCGGTTTCGTCCACCAATACAGTCATATCTCCGCTTCCACTTCCATAAACGGCTACTCCGTACATCACTTTTGTATATCGATCATAAACCACATCAAATACGTCACCATCCTCTATAGTAATAAATCGGCTTTTAGCCCCTTCTTGTACATCGTATGTCGACTCGGTTTGTCCACATGCTGTCAAAAATATAGAGGCAGATAACAAAAGCAAAATACAAAACTTTTTATTCATAATATTTTACATTCCTTTCTTTTTTATTGGGGAGCCTCATCCCTTATGCAACTACTATTGCTTCCCATGTCCGGCGCCCTCATTTATTACTCGACGGATTTCCCAAGATTTAAATACCCTCTTTATGAGGGTCTAGTCACTGATAAGCATGCGGCGAATTGCATAATGAATAAGTTTTATCCGGTCCGATCATCTGGCATCACCTACCTTTCAGAAATATGGTTAGTCTCTTCATATCTTACTCCTCCGGACACTCTTCTTCTGCGTATCGCTCCTCAAACCGATCTATAATCTGGAACACTTCCATGGCGGAGAGATAAGCAGAACGGAAGGGGCCTGAAAGTCCGGCTCCATCTCCATCGTATGGTCGAATATCCAGATCCACATGATCGATGTCTACGTTATCCAGAATATCCACCGTCTCCTCGGTTAAAAGCCGCCTAGCTCTACCTGAACGCAGATAAATCTTAGGCCCACGGCCATTGAAGTTCACTTTTACAGGCAGATACATAAAGGGAGGTTCGCCCTCTTCTCTGGCCGGTTTAATGTGTACGTTCCAACCCTTCCCCCAGTCGTTTTTGTCGTTGACCAGAATATCAGCAATCTCTTCGTTTGGTATAACCACTGCAAAGTTCCGATCGCCTTTACGATTGCATTTGTCTCCTCTTCCTTCAAAGTTTTTGTAAATGATCCTAGCCTCATCAATCTGCAAATTTCCGTTTGGTGCAATAACAAGCTTCATATTATTTTTCTCCTTTTTTATAAAATTTATTAATTTATAGAGTTTGGTGTATATGCCAACATTCATAAAAATAAAAAGTTTTAGACTATTCTGTTTTTTCTGTCGGTTCAGAGCAATTTTCGTCAGTTGCCTCATCAGCGTCATCTTTTTTTGTCCAGTCTTGAAGTGTATGGCTTATAAAAGATACCGTAAGAAGTCCGCCCATCACTCCGATAGACAAACCATATCCCGCCTTTGCACATGTCCATACAATATTTCTTCTCATACTTTTTACCTCCTTAATAAAAAATAAAGGACTCTGATCAAAATTGACCAAAGTCCTACATGAACAAAGTTACTTCCGTTTGATGAAGTTTAAAATTTTGCACACTCCTGCTGCGGCAAGTAACGACACTCCTGCTACAACGACCCCTGCGATAGTTCCATCACTTGACCCTGCAATATAGCTGGATTTTAATACCTGACTCATTGCTTCCGGATTTTGTGAACTCCATCTTTCCAGAATTTGCCGTTCCTCGTCGTTTCTTGCTCTCACATTGATAGTTTTGATTTTCTCCATTTTTCAAACCTCCTTAAAATCGTTTTTCTTTGTTCTCATAAAACCCTTTGTAATTTACGCGACGTCTTCGTCGAACGGAACTTCTTCGTCGGCATCAACTGGAATATTCATAAAGTCTTCTCGTACCGGAGAAATATAAGGATCGTCAGATACGAACCATTCAAAGTCTCCATACTTTGAAATGGCGTCCACCGCTTCGTCAACAAGAGTTTCATAATACGTTTTGTCGATAACAGAGTTATAATCTGTATTTCGTATCATTTCGGATTCCAGCCAACGATATCCAGTAGTACCCGTAGCTGCATAATATTTTCCATTTTGCTCTCGTCTTAATAATCCGCCGCCTTTTCCAGGAAGAACCGGACAAAATTGCCCCACTCGCCCGACGAAATGATAGTCATGGCCTTCTGCAATCTGCTCTACTAACCCTTTTGCTTCGGGCTCAAAGGTAGTATCGGAGATTTTTCCTTTCTTGTAATCTGTCTCCAGTTTATCCAATTTTTTCTCCAGCATGGATACGTCAGGAAGTGTTTCATTTGTATCCAAATATAAAGCAGATTTTACAGAGAATGTCTCGCACATATCATCGAACGTTATCGGCTCTTTGGTAAACAACGTCTTCAGTACATACGGGATCTGGAACTGCTTACCAGTAGCATCCCATTTTCCGCTTTTCTTCGCGTTCTTCTTCGGAACATACCCATACATCTGCTGGCAGCTATCTGCATCTTTATACTTAGCAATATAAACAGCATCGTTTACAAGGCACATACGATCGTATGTAGCCTCGTGCTCGAAAGTATAACCATATCGCTCACCAAAGTCCATAACAAACTGAATAATATCCGGTGTGGCATCTGGAATTTTAATGGAGTCGGTTTTGATGTGGGCCACGGTGTAACCTTTCTTTTGCACTGCTTCGCAAAGGTCTACCATAAAGAGAGCCCCTCGTTTCGCAACGATGTTATCTTTGTTTCGAAGATCTCGGAACGGATTTTCAAAGCCTGCTTTGGTAAGACCGTAAACCGAGTTGATAGCTGTTTTTAGTGCATTGGCCAAATCATCAGCTGTAAATTCTCCTGCTTTGACCCTTTCAATATAGGGTTTTAACTTTCCACCAAGAATATGATCCACAATATCCCAAGCTTCGTGCTTGATGTCCACACGTCCTTCCACAATATCACGGAACGCTTTTGTATAGCGTACACCAAACAATGCTTCAGCGATAAGACTATGTGGATGCATACTGACAATATCCAGAAGCGCTACGTTTCCGTACATACCAGGTGCAGCAATGACAAGTCCTCCTTCTCCCACTTCAATGCCTTTGTAAGTGGATTTTCCGTTCTTATACTCGTATCCTGGAAAATAGGGAAGAATACTGTGTGCATCGCCGTGAGTATGCTCCATCATCTTTGGACATGCTTCTTTCAAGAAAGCTTCCGTCTCTTTGTCCAGTTCTAACACTGGATCCGCTAAATTTCTGTAATTGAATTCGGACTGAGGCTTCTTGTTGTCACCAAATATAATTTTGGTAGTCAGCGTATTTGTGGTATCGTTGACAGACATACCTGCCAAATCAGCTAGAATCTGTCTCGCTATCCAATCTGCTTTCAGATAATCAAAAGCGGCTTCCGTGGCAATCACGTCATTCTCACAGTAATCACCCACCAGCTCCCATTTGTCTTCTGGAACTGGCTGATCCCATGGCATACCAAGCTCCTGATGATGAATCCCCATCTCGATCTCTAGCTTTTTAAGAGATTTTTTATTTCCAGCAGATGCAAAATCGTAGATATCTGTATAGGAAATGTTGTAGGCTGCACCGAAGAAGTGTTCCCTATTTTCTCCTTTTCCAGAATTCACAATCTTTTGTGATAACTTATACAACTGCTCATTGGAATATCCAAGAAGTCTTGCGTAAAGCATATGATTGTCATATCGCCGGCAGTTGAACCCAACTAAATTGAATTTTAAAAGAGATTCAATTTCTTCTGGCTTTGGATTATAGAGTCGTACCACCGGTTTTCCTGCACCTCGAAACTTGTAACACACTAAGAACAAATTCGGAAAGATTTCTACATCGTAGAATACTAGCTCTTCCTGGCTAACTTCTTCTGTCTGCTTTGCTCCTTTCACCTGATCCTCTGAACAGAAATGCATTTTCTTCACTTGTTTCAAACAATAATCTGCATTATGCGTACTTTGTGCCGCAAACGCAATCACTGCATTTTCAAAGTCGGATACATCATAGGATACACTAGTTTCGTAAGCTTTGTCCAGTGTATCTTTTATGAAGTCAATACTGCACTTTGTGCTATGAGGCGGATATTCTTTGTTTAAACTTTTCTTGATGATCGTACGAATGGCTTGCTCACTCTTATAAATATCCATATCGATCATTTTTTTCTTCACCTCTCTTATTGGTAATCCAGAACTAATAGTTGCAATTGGCTTATCGTTACATTTTGTCAGTTTCCGTCGAAGGGACATGTTTCCAGTAAATACCTTAATCTCGATGCTATCCGAAAATATCCGGCTTAACTCTTCCGGATCTCCTGTGTAAATATAATGTAGGTGGATCCCTTGGCCACCTTTGGACACCTCTGCGTATGTTTCTGGCCATTCACTGGCGGCCGCTAAGTTTTTCTCTAGACTTTTATTCCCCTCATCGTCTTTTAAATCGAAGTCAATGACGATATGATTCAAAGGAACCTTCACATAATGAAGTTTATGAGTGTCAATATCCTTTAACCTTAGGACGACTTTGTCCCAGGTTTGTTTTGGGGTTTCGTTTTTGGTGGCGTACTGGGCTGGGGAACCGGCGTATTGCTTGTCAAAGATAGAAGATTGACCATCCTCCAAGACAATCCAAGTATTTCTGGTTTTTTGTTTCAGTCGATCATCTTCATTCTCCTCTTTCTTCTCAAAAATATCTGTCTTAAATCCTGTATATCGGCATTTTCTGGCTGGACCGTCCTCAAAATCTTTAAAGTAAGTTCGAAGCTCCTCCTTAAACACGCGTTTCGTATATGGATATGGAACTTTGGCGTCCTCGCAATATTGATTGTACATCTTCCACGCAATTTCTAGTGTGGTTCCATTGTTTTCTACAAACACATGATAAGAATCAATGATAAAATTGTAAAAATCATTGGACGCTACCATCATATGGGTCGGAACATAATCGTCATAGTAATTCGGATTTTCCAAATACACATCTCGGCAATGGCATGCAATGCCACCGAGTTCAAATTTGATATGTCGCATAGCCTTGTCGTATTCTTTTCTTGGAACTCGATTTCCGGTCGGCGTTACGTCAATCAATCTTCGCAAAAGACCTGATTTGGAATCAGTAATCTTAACTGGTTTGTTGGTTCCTAGAAATAGAAATGCCTTAAACCGATGCGGATAGGAAGATTTATACTTTTCGTTCACTTCCATCCATTCATGCGAAACAAGACTATTAAGCCTCGTGTTATCCTCAATGCGAGATAAGTCGCCATCGTGCTGAATTCCAACCAATGGATTCGAACGAAACGCTTCCAATGCAAACTGGTGGCCGGAAGAACCTAACGCTTTTGCGTCAAATACGGAATAATATCCATCGAACAGCATCTGAATAATGTTCAAGATGGTGGATTTACCTGTTTTTGGAGCTCCATAAAGAACTAGGAATTTTTGTATCTCTTTGGAGTCTCCAGTCACAATTGCACCAATGGCCCATTCTAGTTTATGGCGCTCTTCTGGAGAATATAAAGTCGACATGAGAATTTCATAGGATGAAATATCACACGGCTCCAGCGCATACGGCAACCTTTTACTAGCATAGTCTTCTTTGTTCACAGGAGAATTAGAAAACACCAAAGTTTCGTCTAACATATGAAACGAGTCCCTAGACTGCTTCTGACAAAATTTGTGCCATTTATCGATCATTCCCGAATCCGAATCCCACATGTGTAAAACTCGAATCGCTGCGCCGTCAAACTGTGCTTTGTTGTCTGCTACGAATTTATCTAGTTCCCGATCGATCGCATTTAAGGCGTCGCCTTCCTCCGTCGACCAAAGACCTTTCTCTTCTAGCCAAATCGCGTAGAAATCACCACCTCGGATCATCAAATCCTTGCTTTTTGGATACAGCTTAAACTTTGGAAAAATATCAAACCCACTTTTTGTTGGTTTTGACGAAATTACCAAGAAGTCAAACACATTCCTCAAGCCTCCTTTATTACGTAATTGTGTCGAGATACATCAGGAGCTGTATCCAGATTTCTACATCTCGCATATTCTTTTTTGAGTTTGGAACTGTGAACAATCCACCATCGCCATCGTATCCGTATGTTCGATCTAGTAAAATATTTATCCGATCGTTCACATACTTACGGTCAAATCGATCGTCTGTCATATCGGAAAGATGCAAATTGGAAATCATTCTCCAAAACCAAAAGGTGCTTCTATCTCCAATCTGCGGGTCATCCATGATCGTTTCTTCGCACCGAAGCGCTAATCCGACCATCATTTCCAACACGGTGCATTTATCTATATCATCCGTAATCTTTCCGGCGATTATATCAGCTTGATTAAAATCCTGCCGTTCTTCTAGACCAAACCGAAAACGGAGGGAAATGCCATCCTCCGCTCGGTTTTTGTCGTTTGGGATACGAATGTCAAATGGAATACTGTGCAGCTCCATCAGCAATCTTCGATAAGAAATATCCGCAGAAAACATACCATGTGTCATCATAGCATATAACCAATCGAAGTATTTATTTGTAATACTGTTCAACTGTATTCCTCCTAACAATAAATATCACTGTACTTTTGCGTGTCCGCTAAGATTTCGTAATCGATCCGCTGCTTGTCATTTCGCACATATACGGTATCATCCTCGTACTCGCCAAAGTGCGATAAAGAATCTTTCCCTACGAGTTCGTCAACGTTTTCGATTACGTCGTCATTTTCATAAGTCAGAACGCCATCATCATAGTAATTCAAACTTACTGTACGATAGCCGGTTTCTCCGACTTCGTCCGGCGCAATTACATAAGGTCTTTCATCGCTCACGACATCTTCTCCTTTCTTCTTTTTTTCTGAAATTTCTTTGTCTTCTGACGTCTTGTATTTTTCTACCATCAGCTCATACGCGCGCTTTTCGATTCGCTCGTTTGTCACATTCTCGATCTCTTTTTCTCGTTCATGAAACCGTTCGATTACGGATTCAGTATCTTCTTTTACTTTCTCCTCATACTGTTTTCGGTATGATTCTTTGGTTAAAAGAACGCCTGCCAAGGAACCAACTAGGGCTCCTGCGGCAAACGATACAAATATCACTGCTTTACTCATACTCTATAAACCTCCATGGATAGTCAAAAATATCTTGCGGACTTATTCACATCATATCGTAAATGTTGCCGTCCACATTGAAGTCGAGGATGATGTTCTTTTCCAGTCCGTTGATGAATCGCCTGGCTGCCGGATCATCTGTATTGAAGAGACCGAAATCTACATAATTATCTCCTACTGGATGCTTCTCGTCATAAATCCATCCAACTACATGACCGGCTTTAGTGGGAGCAAAACCAAGCATCTTGTACACATCATTCAGGAATAAATATCCCTGCGCTTTCAGTTTCTGGTTTGCATATGCCTGCTGCCTTAACAGAAACTGCTTGTTGTACTCTGGATCTTTTGTGTAGCCAATGCAACCATCATCGTAGATGACTGAAAACGGGCTGCGCTTATTGGGGTCATAAGACTCTACTTCTTTGACAACGGTCTTCTCTTTTCCGCTTTTAGTGGTTACTGTCTCTTCTACGGACTCTTTGGTAATACCGTAATATAAATCGCGCTCAGCATCTTCCCCAATCTGCGCAGCAACACGTTTCCGATACTCTTTCAGACCCTGGTCAATAGCAGCATAAGCGGCAGCAAGGGCAGCATTTCGTTTCCGCATAATATAATGAGAACCTACAATTCCGGAAATAGACAGAATACCAAGTGCCACAGCCGGAGCATACAGTTTTGCTACTTCCAAACCAGCCTTCACATAGGTAACTGTCAGCTCTTTCTGCATATCCTTTTCGGTATACTCTTCCGAATATCCATGCTTGCCAACAAAGTCATGGATTTCCTGGATCCGTTCCCGCTTTTCCTTTAATGTATCATCGAGATGCATGGTTGCTCTGCAAGCCATCACGGTACTACCGATCACACCGCCAATGCCGAATACCAGCATAATTTCTGGACTGTGTTTTTTCGCTTTGAATTTTGTTTTTGACATAACGCCTTTTACAGTTGATAACATATTATTTTTCATCTTCTTTATTCTCCTTTTCGTTCAAAATTGTTTTTCTGATCAAACTGTTATTTTGATCTGCCTGAGACTGATATAATTTATCCATGACGTTTTTATTTTCTTTTTCTTCTTCGGAAATTTCCTTTAAGCCTTTACAGAATGCTTCGCAAAACCCATTCCAAATGATCTCCACAATATCTTTCGGTCGATTAAGCTCAACTTCATCTTTCGATGCTTCTTCCAATCCGCAACAACAGCATGGCTCAGTTTTCGGATAATCTGAATTGGAATAAAACACTGGCGCAGGCTGAACATCTTTCCATGGAACCGTGCCACAACGTTTCGGATGCTTTTTCTCAGCAATATCGTTCTTCTTTTCTTCATAATCAATCAGCCAATTCAAATACACCCGTGCTTTCTTTAAGTCTTCCAGGCCGTTTTTCTTTTTCCATCGGCAAATGTACTTGATAGCATTTCCGGTATAATATCCTTCGATCCCCTGGCAATCTTCTGTAAATGCCCGAATGGCTTCAATAACTTCCAATCCAGACTCACTCTGGTAATGATTCGGGTGATTTACAGGATCATTTTTTGTTTCTGCTTTCGGTGTATAAGCTATCGGAAGTCCGGATTCTCTCAACGGCGCATCAACGCACGCTCGGCACATCTCGTCTTCACGATTTGGCTTATTTTCTACAGCACGAGTGCAGCCTTCACAAGTTGTAAATACTTCCATAGTTAACCTCCTTAATCTATCGGTATAGCTTTTGGCAATTTTAAAGTATAGCCGTCTCGAATACGGACAATATCAGCGGTTCGAAGAGACGTCCATCCATACTTATTATCCGTGTAGTTACAAGTAAGCCCGACTAAATCGTATAAGTCAGCTACTTTCACAAGACCGTATGTTTCTACTATTTCATTCATACGATCTAGCACATCAGCAGCGTCTCCTCTAGTATCTAGAATTACGTCATCAAAGTCATACCCATCCCTTCTATAATTGGACGAGCGACTGGATGAGTATTCGCTGCCTCCTCGATATCTAGTATCGTAAGACACATAATTAGATCTGGAACGGCTTCTATCGCCTCTTCTGCTATCACCAAATAGCATCATATTTATCGCGTCAGTTACTACATCGGACAACGCGTTTTTTAATGCCGGAACTAAGACATCCATAATTACATGGTTTTTTACATTTCCGGCATCTTCAGATATAAGCGCGCTTCCGATACGACTCAACTCACTCTTCTTTTTTCTCTTTGCCGTACCAGACACAATTTTTTCCTGCTTCTCTCGCTCTTCTTTAGCTGCTTGTTCTGCTTTGTATTTATGCGAATTTGGTGTGTATTCTGCCATCAGTCTACCTCCTCTATTTTTCCTGGCAAAGTAATGCTTGCTGAGGGAATAAAATTGTTCTGTTTTTTGAACTGATAGGTCAGATTGCTCCTTGCTTTTTCCGGAGATGCTGCCATAGTTTCTCCTGTCCATTTATCCATGATGCATTTATTGAACCACATAGCCGGCCCCGAATATCTATATTTTTTCATTCATTTATCTCCTTTGCTGTCGTTTCCGTTATTCCTAAAGTTGTTAATATCTCTTCCATTAACGAAGCACGCATCCGATCATGCGTTAACAAGTATTTCGATACTCTATAACTTACCACTCCAACACCGCCTATGAAACCAACCGTGCATAAACCAAAACCCTTTGCAATCTGTTTCATCTTCATATGAACTCTCCTTTCAAAAAATAAGAGAGGCACCTGTTTTAGATACCTCTCATCAAACATGACTTACTTTTTTGTTTTGGAATCTTCTTCCACAACGTCATTCTCGAGATCTTCTTCCTCATACTCTTCTTCCGGCATACTTACAATGTAGCCTTCTTTTTCAAGTTTTCGGATTGCTCGCTCCTCTCTTTTTCCTTTAAGTTTCTTCCATCCCAGACTGACGCCTGCCGCCACTCCGGACACAAGAAGCCCTCCGATAATGATCGGAACAATACTTCCGTTTCCTTCTTCTACCCGCTCATTGTTTTCCGGTACAAGATCATAAGATTCCTCGTTCATTACTTCGTTTGTGTTATTCATTTCTTCCATGATAATACCTCCTTTTGGTAAGTTTATGTTCTCATAATATGATGTGTTTTTTTCGCGAATCAATATTCGTGATAGTTAAGTCTTGGCTCAATATTGTAACTGATCACCATGCATGGCGTGCCGTCCTCTGTGATTTTGGAGTCAAACAGCACTTCGAATGGATACTGGTCAATGTTCCATCCGGCTCGTGCTCCAAACGACGTATAAGGAAGCCCGACCTTCTCATAGAAATCGTTCAATGAGATAAACATCTCATTTTGCAGCTGGTAATTACAATCGTTGACCGCCGCTCGGATAGTTTCCCGATCAGACTTAAAATATCTACCGGATAAATCGTCATAACAAAGCACGGTGCCCGTTCCGATCATGACCACTTCTGTTGATTTGTACGGAACGTCCTCTCTTCGTTTATCAGCGGCTTTCTTTTGAATTTCTTTGACTTTCTTTTCGCCAAGTTCCTCGGTAGCTGCTTCTCGAAATGTTGTAAGGGCTGTTTCAGAGACTTTGTACGCAGACGCCAAGACGGCGTTTCTCCTCGCATGTACAGAACAAGAACCGATCAGGCAGGCCGTCGAAAATATCCAAGTTGCCGCCACTGGTGCATATGGTTTCCATACCGCTTTAACAACTTCCATTTTTGTCATTTCTTCTGGCTCGTCTCGCTCAATTCGAAGGCATTTTTCTTCCTCCAGAATATCTATAGCCTGCTTTGTTGCTCGAATGGTCAGCGCTATCGCGGCAAACCCACTTCCGATCCCCATGGCTGTTAGAATGACGGGGCTCTTTTTACCGATCGCTTTTACGACACTTTTTCCAAAATTTTGCAGTTTTTTTGTGTCCATAATTAAACCTCCTAAAAAAAAAATAAAGGAGACTCTGTTTAAGAATCTCCCTCGCTTAATTCATTCAGTAGCTCTTCCTTGAGCTCCGCTTTCATTTCGTCACGTGCCAGATCGTCTGCTTTATTAGATATCAATGTTCCAATACCGCCAATAATCATAGCAATCGCCGCTACAAGTTTTGCTTTGCTCATACTTCGCACCTCCTTCATAATAGTCGCTGTCGTTTTCGCGAATTACGGCATTTCATCCAAATGATACGGCTCGGTGATAATCTCGATCTCGTAATACTCTCGCCCGTCGTCTCGTATTTTTTTCTTATGATTGAAATCAATCCAATAATCCACCTCATCCATTGGTGTCCATACTAGATTATCATAGATTTCATCCATATGATCATCCAGACCAAGATTGTGATACCAGTCGTTCAATGTAGCCTCACCATTTAAAATATAATTTCTATTTAAATGGTATTCAGCCAATAGTACCTGCTCGAGTGTTTTTTCAAAATACGTACCAGAAGATAAATCATAAAACAACATAGGTGTTCCAGGATTGTCTTCTGACTGGTTTGAACATTCTTGTAACCAAGATTCGCTAAAGAATAATTTATCAGATGGCTCTTCAATTTCTTCCTCAATTTGTTTGACGGTTTCTTCGCCAAATAGCTCGCTCACTTTTCCTTTGTACTTCTGTACGTAATTGGAGCCAACCGCAATTGCGCTAGATAGAGACGCCTGTTCTTTTTTGTCCAAAATCGTGGACCCAGCCATGCAGGCTAACGAACTTACCCCCATAATCGCAGAAGGAATATAAGCCGGGGCTGCAGCTTTAATTGTTTCTGCTTTGGTGAGATCTTCACCCTTCTTCTTTTCGGCGTTTCTTACATTCTCCATCGCTTTCGGTGTGGCTTTGGCTACAGCTACGCAAGTAGTTATAAATCCGACACCACTAAGAACTGTTAGAATGACTGACGCGTTTTTGTTTCTCATATTTCATACCTCCTTAAAAAATAAAGAGAGTTGGTCAGGAATCGAACCTGTTCCTCTAGAAAGTTATTTCTAGCGCTCTACCATTAAGCTATCCTTCTCTCTCATAATACACCATGTTTATCTCGCGAAAAATAAAAGAGCCCTATAACAGGACTCCTCTATTCATTGCTTGTCGTTCCATTTTCTGAAGTTCCAAACGTCTTTCTCTCAAGATACTCTGTAATTTCTCGATACGGAATGGATCCTCGCACATAAGTAGTTCGTCCTCCGTTCTCCTAATAATAGTTCTTTGGTGAGATAATGTAACGTTAAACATACTTCATACCTCCTTTTCATATAAGGGTATGTTTATGGCACGAAAAAAGGAACAGGGCGTGTCGCCCCACTCCTTAATACAAAACCTTTAATTCTGCCAAGATATCAGATAATCTCTCACCATCTCGTTTTCTTTGATCGATTTCGAGCCATTCATCGTTTGTAAGCGGGCGTCGAAGCTTCCAATAATGTCCCAAAGACCGATCATAACAATATTCCTCTTTCAACTGTTCTTCCTTCTTCAAATTCTTCGATTTCACGGCCATCTTGCTTATTTTAACAAGTCCCGTACTCAAAGTAATTGCAACCGGAATAACAATTTCTCGGTTATTGATACAAAACGCCTTTGTTTTCTGGTAAGCGTTTGACGCTTTTTCTTTTACTTTTTCTTTAAACTCTCTTTTCTTCGATTCTTTCCGAAAATCGTCAATGTTTATTGTTTCTTTCATCTTTTATTCCTCCTTTTGAAATATAAAGTTTTGTTCTCATATAAGGGGTTGTTTTTAATGCGAAAAAAGAAGAGCCTTTGCAGGCTCCCCTATTACTCTTCGCTAACACCATTCTCAAGCGCATCTTGAAGTTTCTTAAAAGCTCGTCTTCAGTCCTTCGAATAATCGTTTCCAAATGTACACTCCTACTTATCATAACATCCTCTCCTTTCATAAAAGGAGCGTGTATTTAGCGCGAAAAGAAAAAGAAGACCCAGTGTTTTCACCGAGTCTTCCTCTGTTAGATAACAAATATTCCGTAATTTTTAAGTAATTCGTTTCTCATTTTAATCCGTTCTTCGAGTAACAGTCTTGTAACTTCAACTAACCGATGTATACTAGAGCCTACTTCAACTTCTTTTCCAAAGTACGGTTCCAAAGTAGATCGATTTTTTTCTAACTGTTCGTCGATTTCATGGATTCTTTTTAGTAATTCTTCTTTACTACGCATAATTATTCACTCCTTTCATATAAGGATATGTTTATGTCGCTATAATAAATTTTTTATTTTATATAGTTTAGATTATATGCCAAACTCTATATATTAATAAATTTATTATAAAAAAAGAAGAGGCCATGTTTCCACAGCCTCCACCTTTTCGATTATTTGTTTCTAAACGACAAAATATCTCTGAATGCGGCTTTTCCCGAAGTTAAAGTCATTGTATCAAATTTCTCCCAGATCATGGTCACAACTCCCATCGTTGCCGCCCCAACGGTCGGCACAATTACCTTCGCCCACTCGATTCGATTTCGTTTTTTGTTCTGCAACGCTTCCTCTTCTCGTTTCAGCTTCTCTTCTTCCATTTGCCGAAGCTTTAGATCGTATTCGTCGTTGTTCTTCTGAATCGCAATCAATCGATCGGCTAACTTACACGTGCCGTCCACTGTTTTGACATACGGATCGGTGCCGAGTTCCATTTTACCCAGTTCCTCAATCTGACTGTCAAACTCTGCTTCAAGTTTTGATACTACACCCATAGTATTTCCTCCTTTATTAAAATATAATCTCATATAAGGCCATGTTATTTCTGCGAATCGCCTCGCTCTAGAATAATGCGTTTCTTATCCAAATAATATTGATTTGAGGGGAGAGACACGCGTATCGTCACGTCCTCTGGATCTTCCGGGTTGTCCGTCTGCATATAAAAATATCCATGAACGGCCTTTCTAGTTAACAGCCATCTTGTAGTAAAAGAGCTACCCAAAGCTACTATAATAATACTTATAATTTCAAATATCATACTTTTCTCCTTTCTAAAACAAAAAGAAAGAGCCTTAGTTAGACTCCTTCCGTTTGATCTTTACGATGATCTCGTCGTTTTCGATAAATGCTTCAAGTTTAAATTCCTCTGGTTTATCCATTACATCTTTAATCAATGATGGCTTCTTGGTCATTCTCTTAATGGTCATCTTTGATAAAATTGTTTTTAAAATATCCATAATAAATTCCTCCTATTTTCTTTATCTCTCATATAAGGATGTGTAAATGCCACAAAAGAGAGAAGAGCGTTTGTTAACGCCCTCTCCTTTCAACCGTATAATAAGTTTTACCTCCGCGTTTCACCCGCTTTTTGTAAGAAGAATCCATTTCAAGATCGTTCATGATTTTCGTAATTCGTGACCGAAGCCACTCGTATACGAGTCCTCCAATTCTCCAACCAATTGAAATCAAGATTCCCGTTCCTAAACATGTGCATACCCAATACATAGTAATACCTCCTTATTTTTATTTGGTTCTCATAATACACCATGTATATATCGCGAATGAAAATCTTTTTCTAAAAACTTTTTATTTTATATAGTTTAGATTATTTAACAACATTTATTAATATAATATTATTATATAGAAAAAGTTGGTATATATGCCAAACTCTATATATTAATAAATTTATTATAAAAAAAAAGAAAAATAAAAGGGTATGTATAGAAAATGAAGGAACAAATCATGCAATTTGCCCCTCCACCTTCTGTTTTATAATATCTGCATGTTGTTTTTTAACATTGTTTCATAAATGGACATCTCTGATGCTGACTCGCATTTTTCCATACGGTCTATATCTTCGTCCCATTCCACAGCAACGGAGTTACCGCCAAGCTCTGTATAAATATTGAAAATATCCTTCCAATTCTGATATTGATTGTATGTGATCTTTCCTTGTAATTTATACTCGCCATGGTATCGCTGTAGCATGTAACGAAGGATCATCATGATGCCAGCTGACTGTGCAGCTTGTTTTTTCTCTAGCTCTGTGTTTTTTGTTTTTTGCCCTTTTAGAAGAACGCCTACCCATCCGATCAGTGCGGTAGCGACAATTGGTAACAAAATATAATACGTTTCCAATAGAACCTTCATACTCGATCACCTACTCACTATCCGCAGGAGTAGACGTTTTTCCTGTTTCGACAAAAGTTTTAAATATCTGATGTAATCCAGTGGACGATAGACCCATAAAAGCACCGTATACAACCGACTCGATCGATACACCGGTTACGAAGAGGTTTAATACCCCGCCAACAATCGCTAAAATCCATGGGATATCGTCGTTCGGAACCCACTTTAAGAAAGTCGCATGTTTAATAATATAGCCAACTATTAAACATGCCAATACCACTACAAGCACAAAGTGCTCAGTGAAAATTGATGTAAAATCCATGTTTATCCTCCTATGCTACTAAACGTTCTAGTTCTTTTGGTACATAAATCCAAGCTCGGTCTCCTAAAATATCATATGCAGTTGCAAAGATGCGAAGACCATAATCGGCTAGAAAATTACACACCCACTCTTCTGCTTCGATCCAATATTTTCGTTTCACCATTCGATGAATATCGTCAAGAAGATGAAAGCTAATCATAGTACAGTGACCCAACTCGTGGATCAACACCTTATTGAGAAGATCGCCTTCTAGTGCGTTCGACAAATAGATACAGTAAGTTACTGGATCGGTAGTCGCAATTCGATACGTGTTGGTGCGATCCACAAGAAGTTCACTGTTTGGGTCGACAAAGAATACTCTCCATAAATATCCATTCATGTAGAAGTGTTCCATATCGTGTGCCTTTTATTTATACAGGCATTTCCCCAATGAGATTGGTCAGATCGGCTTTGATACGTTTACGCATATTCGGATCAGCGTCCTTCCACATCTCTCGGAAACTGTCAATTGACTGATTTAAATGTTTCATAGCGTGTTCATCCATCTGCTGCTTATCAGCAGGGGATTTGGTTTCCGTATAATGACGTTTCGCGCGTTTATATTCATTATACTCTCTGGTCTGTTTCGGATCGTCGTCCATGCCCCACGCTTCGTCCTCATAACCCATTCGAGAACCAGACTGTGAACGATTTCCGGCTCCGATGGGCTGATAGCCCATTTTTCTATGACGCATTTCATCCTCAAAATCCGGATCATTTACATACCCGTAAATATAAGGATACTGCATCATCATATCAGGCATATAACCCATTCGAGAGCCACGGCCTTTCGGGGCAAAGCGCCCATTTGCATAATGGCGGGAATTGTAGCCCATCCGTCCATCTTCATCGTCTTCTCCCGCTTCATGCATCGCTTTTACAATTGATTCATAATAGCAAGCCTCCATGCAGTATTTCTCCGCTTCGGCCAGATCCTTGATCATGTCAACTACTTCGCCGGCTTCTTTGGTATCCATATTGGCAGCACCTTTGGAATGAATTTCTCCTAAAAATACATCCAGGAGATCTTTCTTTGCTGCACAAATATCATCATAAGAAGTGTCTTTTTTCATCCGTTCCATCTTTTCATGCATATCCGACAACCTCCTTATGATCTTCTACCAACAACAAGTGCAACATTTGCTCCGACAATCACATCACTGGTTCCTGTATTTACTACCGTCACCCGATCGTAATCTCCACAGCAATTCCGTACTCTTGTCTCCGCGCCAACATTGTTTAGATCGCCTACCGCTGCAGCTGTGGAGATCATAGTGGTTTCTAAAAGGGTTTCTCCTCCTACCTGAAGCGCCAGCTGCACTGGGCCGGCTACTGTACCACCGATATTGGCATGAAACGCCAGTTCATAGATACCAGAGCATTTCATTTTGACTGCGCTAGACCCTTCTCTATGGCATTCGCCGCAACCGGAGTGTAATTTTACCAAGTCAAAGGTAAGAGCCTGACCTGGGAGCAGTGTCTGCTGCTGTGAATTTGATAAAACAATCATATTTTTATCCTCCTAAATATGATAGAGGGGAGCGGACACGCCTGACCTCCCCATAAATATACAAAGTCGATAGGTTACAAACTAGCAGCATCCGTTGTTGCATCCGCAGCCATTGTTAAAGCCGAAGTTTCCATAATTGTAGCAGCAATTCGGATTCGGAACAACATAAGCGGGTTTCGGGCAGGGCTGCAGCTTATCGATCAGGTAATCGTTCTGGTTTCTCTGAGATACGGCAAGGTTGAACGCCTGCACCTGGCTTCTCAGATCAGCAATTGTCTCGTCCTTCTGGCTCATCTGATATGCTACCAGCTCGTCATGGAGTGCGCGGTAGTTGGCATTGTCGTTCTGGATGATCTGCTGTGCCTGGTTCTGGATTGTGTTTGTGATTGCACAGGTATCCTGGGCGTTCTGGAACCGTACGTTCATGATCGCTTCTCTGCTCTCACAGCAGCAATCGGCAAGCTGACGAGATACAGCATTGGTATCCTGCATCTGGGCGATTGCGTTGTTGTTCAGAGCCTGCTGAAGAGCAAAGTTCCCCTGCTGAATCTGGGTGCCGATATTATTCATCTGAGCAAGCTGGTCATAACCAAGAGAGCAAAGACCGTTTTCCAGTCCGTTGAGCTTTGTGATAACAGCCTGGTTGTTAAATCCAGCCTGAAGATCGGCACAAGTCGCCGGAGCACCGCATCCGCAACTTGATCCACCATAACCACCACCGAAAAGTCCTCCTCTGTTTCCGAATCCTCCGAAAAGAGCAAGGATAATAATAACTGCCCACCAGTCATTTCCCCAAGCGCCTCCATTATTGTACCCGTTAGCGCCAGTTACTGCTGCTACATCTGCTGCGCTAAGTCCGTTTGAGTTAAACATAAAGTTTCCTCCTTTAAAATATAATTTTTATTTACAACGAAATGCTACAAGACCGCGCGTATTCTTATAACATTCCAATTGTATCTTTTTAAAACAAATGCTGCTTTCTCGCCAAATCCAAAGCCTGTTCCTTCGTCATACCAACCGTCTGTAAAATGTTATTAGCTAACTGTTCACCAGTTTTTGCATCATGGTTTAAAATAGCATTAATACCAGCCTGCGCAAAAGGAGACTGCTGGATGTTCGGATTGTTTCGAATCATTTGTGTTGCCATATCTGTAATTCTACTCATATGAATTCCTCCTTATTCCTCTCCTTCTTTTTTCTTCGGATAAGGATTGTTCCGTTTCTGAAAGTTTCTAGGCTTATTCAGCTTTTTATTCAATGACTCCAGCTGCTGATCAATACGGTCTAGTCTCTCTTCTAGAGGACTCTTCTTTGGTTCTCCATTTTGAGGCTGTTCAGGAACAAATTTCATGGTAGCAATGGTTCCTTCTTTTGTCCAAGTTTTTGCATAGATGCAAGAATAGTCATTTTGAGGAAAGAGGGAAACAGAACCATCCATGGGAACTTCCTGCGGCACAATTTCATCGGCGTTTGTCACCATTCTTCCTGGAATCGATGCTGGCATTGCGGGGCGCTGAAAATTATTAAATCCAGCATATCCAGGTGTCTGCGCCTGCAAATTATTTTGATTCATCTGTCCAGACATATTATTCATAGCCCCCGTCGAAGAACCATTGTACGACCAAGGATTTGACGGGTTGTAAAAATTGTTTGACATTGTATAACCTCCTTAACATGTAAAACCAAAACTTTTAATTTTATGTAGTTTAGATTATTTACCAAACTTTATTATATTAATATTATTATATAAAAAAGTTGGCATATATACCAACATCAATAAAATTAAAAGTTTTAGAAACGTCCTGCGTTTAATGCGCTCTGCAAAGCTCGTACTGTAGCCGGTCCGAAGGAAGCATCCTGTGCCAGCCCATAATGCTTCTGGATTGCCCTAATAGTGGCAGGTCCAAGTAAGCCGTCAACGGTAAGTCCTCCTAAGTTTCTCTGGACTGCTCGAATCAGCTGAGAACCATATCCGCCATATGTTACGCAACCATCATACAAGTTTGGTCTCCAGTATGTCTTGCAATCAGGAACAAGCTGACCAGATACGATACCATCGATTGTAGTTCCCATAACAGACTGCCATTTCTTAACTGTAGCCGGTCCGCAGGAGCCATCCACGGCCAGGGCGCCTGATACCGCACCGGATGGGATCGTGATTGTTCCAGACGGCGCAGGAACTGTATAGTTTGGATCATCCAGCAGCTTATTGACCTCCTGGGCAATCCACGGGAACTGAGACTCCAGGTATGCTCCTGGACAATCTGTAGCCTGATACCATTTATGCATCAACAGGGTGCCACTCCCGTTGCCTGTGAAATTGGCCCGGAAACCGTATCTCTTACAGATATCCGCACACAGCTTGACAAGGGACTGCATGGCCGCCGCAGAACTGTGCCAGGAACCGCCGATCACATCATCCGCCACCTCGATGGTGATACTGTCATGGTCGATCTGGTTGCCTGTAGTCCATGCCCGGTTCTCCTCATGTACGTAGCAGGCAATCCGGCCATCCGACCCGATACCATAGTTACTGGATGCCTGCCGGGACACGGGGGCAAATACATTTCCACATGTCTCTACGGACAGGTTCCCTGCCATGTGGTGGATCACAATCTTTTTGATGCTCCTATACCTCGGGTTTGTACTGTTCGGACTGATCCGGACATAACTTACTAATCCGCTGTAACTCATTACTCTTCATCTCCTTTTCCCATAGTATCAAGATGCGCTAACGCTTCCTCATTGATGTCGTCGATGTTTTCTACAACCGACGCAATCTGTACGCCTTCCTCAAAAACTTCTTTTTTCTCTTCCATACTAAATTCTCCTTTCTTAAAATAAAGTATAGGTTTGCTTTGGTTCTTTAAATACTTTATGCCGAATGAAATCGTCCAACAAAATAGCTACAAAGGACAATAAAAACCAATAAAGAGAATGCTTCGGACAGATTTGCCCTAGTACGTTTCCTATTTCATCGGTGTAGTCCCAAATGTCCATTTGTAGCCATATGTTTAAGATATAACCGGACATAAATTCTATTACAGTGACCATAACACAACTAATAAGCATTTGATTTAAAAGTGGCATCGTCGGAGTTATCTCATTTAATAATCCAATGAGCAGGAAACAAATCCCACCCACAAGAAACATAGACCAATGTGAATATCTTCTTGCTAGTATTTCGATTCCAACATAGGTAAACCCACCAATGCAAAATAAGATAAGTCCTTTTACAATATGCTTCATCTTATACTCCTTGTTTTGACTTCTGCGACATCATAGCGATCAACACTTCAGACTGATACTCGGTCGGGATATAAGAGTTGTAAGTAATCGCTTCTACTTCCTCTTTTGTTGTTAAGGACCTGATATACCTTCGAAGATCCCGGAACCAAGTGACATGCCAGGATACAAAATTAAGACAAGTATCCGTAATGGTTTTCATGTCCGCTTCTGTATAAAACCGACATGGCACATCCTCGTTCGCCGGATGCCAAGGAACAAAAGTCATTCCCTCCAGCACTTTTACGCTCAAGGAGTTGAGACTGAGCTGATCGTTCTGTGTAAGAGTAAACCTCTCTGAGGTTCCGTCAGACAGCTGAACTTCGCATCCGTTAGCGATGGTATTTTGCTGAATTGTGTTCATTTCGAAAACTTTTGCTGCTTTAATTTCGTCTAACGTTGGCTCAGGAATAGGTTCAGGAATAGGTTCTTTATACACCGATCCATCGTTTGAATACTGGAAACCCCCGTCGACGGTTCGATAGAGAGTTGTATATGAAGAATAATTGCCCATCAAAGCATCGTTTTCTGTAAGGATTTTAAAACCCGATAAATTTTGTTCGAGACCTTTTACTTCGACAACGTGTTCAGAAATTTTTTTACATGTTGCGTTCTCTTTTATCATTTTGTTTATAAATTGTATGATCAATCATATCACCTTCTTTCTTTTAATAGGAGCTCTGGCCCTCAAGGAACTAAGCGGGCAGTTTACTCCTGAGTCTGAAGTCCATACCTATGAAGACAATGGATGGCAGCTAGAATATTGTAAAATTGGCCCCAATCGTTTATGGTTTGGTATTACTAAAACGTTTGGAATATTATCGAGTCCGTTACAAAATGCACTGGTTATGGCAGGTCTTCCGTTTACACCAGCATATACAACTACGTTTACAATATATATGATGGTAGCATATTCGTACGTTGGAACGGGAAGGGGTCGTTTAAATACAAATCATGGGGTTTATATGGACGTTCCGTCATATGCATCCGCAGTCACGTTACAAGGATATGGGGAAGTAATTATTAAAGAATAAATGGCGCAGGCTCAAGGAACTAAATGGCAAAATGGAACTTTCCGAGTATAACGTGGACAACCTGAACATATGCGAAGAAAATGGCATCGTACATGTCAATGGTATGGTAGCAATTAACGCTGCCACTGGGAATATACAGCTCCCTTATGCCAATGCGGGGATTAAAGATGTACACGCACCTGTAGTAGGCGTATTCCAAAATATGTCCATAGCTGGGTACGGATATCTGAACCTGGGGAGGAATACTAACGCTGCATACATCGGGATGAACACTGCAGTAACTTATGCAATCATGTCTTTTTCGTACAAAGGACAGTAACCTATGGATTATTCTGGATGTGGATTATTCTGGATGACAAATAACTGTCCATCTTCGATTGTTATTTGCACCACTCGTCCCAAAAATATCTTGGCGACTGAAGGTATATTTTTCCCCCTTCTTTAGTCCGGAGAAGATTGCGTCTGCACGAAGATACTTATTTATGATGTCTCCACCCTCGCATCCACCTACATTATCTGCTTTTTTAGTAATCCCAGATGATGTGGACGAGATAGAAAACACGTACAGATTTCCTGCATACCCCCACCCTAAAAACGTGTGCGTTACTTCAACCGCGCAATCGTATGGGGCAGTGATCTCTATCGAATTTGCCTCGGATGCGGAAAAAAATTGTGATGTTTTGCCATTTAGTTCCTTGAGGGCCAGAGCTCCTGCGACAAACCCCTTTTGTGTTGTAAGGTCTACTTCGTTTAGTGTATCTAATACTGATGTCTTATCCACTTTCTGCTGAATCAGATTGTATAAATTTCCCGCCGTATCGGAACCCAAAGTCCCTTTTACTCCATCAAACCAGGTATCAAATTCCTCCTGCCAAGCTTCCAAAATATCATCATTTTTGATGATAGAAAGAGGCCCGGTTACATAAGGACATTCAGAAGTACCAACAATATTTGTAATATTGGTAGCTGTCAAGGCCGTCGAACCGGCCGGAACTAAAATATCAGCAAGCGGAATCTGTTTGTGATCATCCGTATCAACCAAGCTTGGCCGCTGTGGATTGGACGACGGAGTACCTTTCACAAGAAAAATATCATTTGTCCTCTTAGCTTCTGTATTATCTACATCCAGTACAATGGTGTCGATTCGGTTTAACACTGATTCGGCTTCCGACACAGTAATCAAAAGATCTGAGTCGTTCTTAGTCCAAGTATGTAAAAACCATGCCCGGCCTGTTCCGACTGTGACAGTCATGCCAGAAGACGGAACTGTTTTTAAAGCATCGCCGATACTCATAAACACACCATCTTCAATTAGGCCGTCAAACATCTCACCCATCTGCCTAGCGTCATACTTTCGATCGCCGCTCAATGAGTTAAAAAAACCTGATGTAATAGCCATTAACTTTATTCCTCCTCTTGTGGCAAAGTCTCAAAGGTCGGGTAGGATAGAAACCCTTCTTCGTCTTGTGAAAAGATCATTTCACTAACAATTGACCGGCCTTCCTGCCCATATTCATTTTTGTTTTGCACGATATCTCCAATATCAAAATCTTTTTTAAAGACAAACATACGAGTTGTATCAGACTCGCCTTCAAAAGACTCTGATATAGGACAATCTGCTAATTTTTCGTTTCCTCGTTGTGTTAGCTGGTTGTTGTATTCCGAAAGCGGGATCGTCCCTCCACCGGAAGTTGCTGTAGACAAATCTCTGGCATCCGTGTACAGCTCTCGACGATCCAAGCCTGAGCCGGATCCGACAGTTACCGTTTTTCGATCTGTTCCTTCTCCTTCACCAGCTACTAATGTGACATTCTTATAGGTTTTCTTGCTTCGAATATAATTCGAATTAATCATGTTATCAAAGTCAGGAGAGAATACCACGTAAGGATTTGTCTCTTGTTTGTAACTTCGATCTTTCCCAGCATACAAGGAAAACTCAAATTGATTTTGCGCATTTAGAAGCACTTTAAAACCGATTTTTTTATCGTTGCAAACAGAACTAACAACGTCGTACAGATTATCACCTGTATATTGCGCCTCTAAAGTAAGTCCGGTGATCGCAGGATCGGTCGATTCCTTGAAAACGAAGTTTGAAATCTTTCGATCTGCGTTACTTGGACTAATAATGTTCTCATTTAGGAGCTTTTTAATTCCATTTTGAAGATTTCCAGTTAAAGTTGTTTGCGTCCAAATAATCCGTCGATCCAAAATGGACTCCAAAGAACGGCCTTTATAAATAAATTTCGTTCCTTCTTCTGTATCAGAGGAAACTTCGAAATCTTCGATAATCATAACGTGCTCACTGTTAGAATACCAAAGATAATAGTCTTCTTTTAAAAGTTCCAGTATTTCGGCGTTTGCTTCCGTATAGATTTCGAAATCCCCATACTTATAGTATCGGTCAGTCCATAGAAAAGAATTAAATACATCGATAACTCCGACCGATCGGAACTCTCGATCCATTACAAAAACATTCATGTTTATACACCTTCATACAATATGTCGTTTTCAATCCGGAACTGTAAATTACTGATCCCTGAATCGGCAGTATAAGCAAACACATTGTCACCTTTTGTGATCTGGAACCAATCCGATTCTTTATCGATGCAGTTCAATACATTGGTATAGACTCCATCACGAAGTAAGGTCACTGACTTATCTCCGGCAACAGTGCTGATCGTAATAGTGTCTCCGGATTGAATCCCGTGGCCTGTTAGCGTCTCAATTTTAGCAGTATCCAAATGCATTTCTTCTCTTGTTAGTGTATTATAGATACTGATATTGGAAACCTCACCAATCGCGTACATGGTAATTACAACGCCTGTGTCCGCATCCCCTTCATAGTAAACTGTTTGCTCCGTATAGTTCTGAATTTTACCAAATTCCAATAACGGTTCACTAGTCGACTCATTGGAAAACGGAAATTCGAATAATGGATCCAAACCATAGAATACTGTTACTTGTTTTCCAGAGTTATCATCATCGTAAAAGTACGGGTTTGGACAAATAATCGAAATATCAATGGACTCATTCTCTGAAAAAATGTCTGGTTCATTGGATTCCACGTATCCGTCGATCCGTACTTTCCTGGTATCAGTTTCTATCTTTAAAGTAATCTTTTTCTTAATCGGAAAAAACTTATAACTTTTAAGACGAACCGCTTCGATTGTTGGCTCCATTAAAAGTGCCGCTGAAATGACAATGTTTCGTTCGTCCAGACGGGCCGAGTTAAACGTCGACCCATCCGAACCGGTAAGTTCCGTTAAGTTAATATTTGCTTTAGCCGGGCCAAGACCTTCGATCTTTGTTATAAGAAACCCGGATAACTGTGGTTTCAATAGTTCTATGAGTAAGGACTCGCCCGAACTATTTATAACTTCGATTGATTTTATCATCCTTCGACCCTCTTTTTAATTGTGCTAAATTGGTTTCTGGTCTGTCTATAAATTTCTTTTCTAGACAGCGCTTTTGGAGAGTAATTGTTCTGTACATAGGAGAAGGTTGTGTTTCCAGTATTTCCCGGAATCCCATCCCCTGCGACAGTTAAATTACTGATGCGACCATTCGGTCGAAGTAGGATACCTCGATTCATCATACGATCCATGGTATCCATTCCTGTTTTTATAGAATCTAAATCTAAAACAGGTGTGATAGTTGGAGTTATGTCCATATCGTCTGACAAAAGAGACGGAATTTGCTGCATCATAATTCCTACGCTAGATAACGCAGACTTGCCCACCGTTTTTCCAGCATTTCCCACACGACTAGTCATAGCTAACAAGCCGTTAATAAGGCCTTGGTCAGAATCTCGGCCCAACTTTTCAAATTTCTTAGATGGAGAATGACTATCCAGTTCTCTTTTTGCAGCGGCTAATGCATCTGATGCCACTTTAATGGCTGCGTTAATAACATTAGACCGACCTGCTAAAATTCCATTGGCGAGTCCGGCTGACATACCACTTCCAGCAGCTCGGAAACTTCCTTGATACTGATTTAACCGACTTACAACAGACGATATTGTCGTATCAAGAGAGGACGCGATCTGTGCTTTCTGCGAAGTAAGCCCCTTTAAAAGAGCGTCCCCTAACAGTTTTCCTTCATTTTGAATTTTTGAACGGCTATTTTGAATTGCTCGCTGGATTTCTGTCAGAACTGTCTGAAATAAAACATTAGCGCTAGCTACCACAGTTGGAACTCCAGTTATTAAACTAACTGACAATGCTGCCACAATAGATAACCCAAGTGTGCGTCCGGACGAAACACATACTGACGAGCCGCTAATCAATGAAGACGCTAACGCGGTTACTAACGACATGCCTAACGAACGTCCAGATGATGCATATAGCGGCCCCATAGACGACAATGAGGAAAGTCCCGACATAACCAAAGTCGAAAACGCAGCAGACACATTTCCTGCCTGGGATGAGATTGCAACGGCGATCTGTGATACGGACGACTGAATCGAAGTAGAAACACCCGATATTTCCGAAGGAATATTTTTTATTGCAGTTGCAAAATTTGTCAAATTTGTCCCTATTAACGCGAAATTAATTCCGGATAAGGACATAGCCGATGATCCGAGAGATCGAAGTCCAGATGATACGCTTGATAATACTTCTGTATTATAATTTTCTCCACCAAAAGATTTCACACCTTTTGCTAATCGAGATAAGCTATCGCCAATACCTTCTGGTATTTCTATTCCGTTCCATCGTTTAACAGCCGTAGCTAAATTCTTCAAAGGTTCTACTATTTCTCCTATGGACCAACCTCCGATAAAAGCCCAAGTGAAAGACTTCACTCCATCTGCTAAACCAGATAAACCTTCTTTTAAATTCGTCGGGATTTCGATTCCACTCCATCGACGGACCGCAGTGGCCAGGTTCTTTAATGGTTCTACGACTTCTCCTATAGAAAAACCTCCTATAAATGCCCAAGTAAACGCTTTTACCCCATCGGCAATATTTGTCAACCCTTCTTTAATCCCTTCTGGGATTTCAACACCCTGCCATTTTTTGACAGCAGTTGCCATATCACCCAACGCAGGGGCGGCTGTTGATAATGCTCCTGCTCCAAAACCGCCAAACGTAAACTTCATTACACCGCTGGCCAAAGTTCCTAATTGTTCTCCAAGACCTTCTGGAACAGACACATTTTTCCATTTTGAAAGAGAATCGGCCAATGTTCCAAGAGCTGGAGCAACCTCTGCAATTGCACCGGCGCCGAAGCCTGATAAGGTATTTAATAAGCCACCCAAAGCGACTTCGCCAAGAGCAGCTCCCATCGCGGCCAGTCCTTTACCAATCTCATCCCAGGACATGGAACCAAATTTAGCTAATGCGTCAGCCAAATCGCCTAAACCTTGTACGGCGATAAGAATAGAACCACTTCCGATAATGCCCCCTAACGGTGCTAATGTTCCAAGTAAACCAGTAATAATAGCAAGTTCGCCTAAAGCAGCGCCCATTCCAACAAGACCTTTTGCAATCTCTTCCCATGTCATGGAACCAAACTGCTGTAATGCAGATGCTAAATCACCAAGGCTTTGCACGGCAATAAGAATAGCTCCTCCAGCTAGTATTCCGCCTAATGGAGAAACAGTTCCCAAAATACCAACAATAACAGCTACCTCTCCAAGAGCCAGCCCCATTCCAACTAATCCTTTAGCGATTTCTTCCCAAGATAAAGTAGAAATAGATTGTAGCGCATTTGAAATCGGTTCTAACGATTGAACAGCTATTAAAATTGCACCGCTAGCAAGAACAGATGAAATACCAGATAAGCTCCCTAATGTACCGACGATTAACGCAACTTCGCCTAATGCTACCCCCATTCCAACTAATCCTTTAGCAATTTCTTCCCATGAAAGTGCGCCGATTCTTTGCAATGTATTCGCGATCGGTTCTAAAGCTTGTACAGCGATTACAATTGCAGTACTTCCTAAAATACCAGAAAAGCCCGTCAATTTTCCTAAAACTCCACTAACCACTCCCAACTCAGTCAGTGCTGCCCCCATAGCAGTTAAGCCCTTCCCGATCTCTTCCCATGACATAGAGCCAAAATCAGAAAGACTTTCATAAATATCATGCAATGCTTGTGTTATGATAAGTATGGACGTTCCGCCAAGCAACGATTTAAAGCCTCCAAATTTACCAAGTATGGAAACTGATGCTACTAATTCGCCTAGAGCAACACCCATTGATGTCAGTCCTCGTCCAATCTCTTCCCATGACATAGATGAAAACGATTTAACTGCATCTGACAAAATCACACAAGCTTCTGCTAAAGCAATAATAGCAATGCTGGTTGAAATAGAAACTTTGCTACCATTTAAAATCTTTATTCCGGCCACCAATTCAGCTAGTCCTATTCCCATAGCGGTTAATCCGCGAGCAACTTCGCTCCACGACAAAGAGGCGAGTTCGCCAATAGCATCTGCCATAATACTAATAGCACCAGCGATAGCAATTAAGCCGACTGACCCCTTCAAAGATATACTCTTTAAATCGGTCGCTTTAAAGAATAATGATAGCTCGGTAAGCATACCGCCTATACCCAGTAATCCTTTTCCAATCCCGCCCAAATCCAATTTAGCTAAATCAGTCATGGCTGATGTTAATATAGCGATTGCTCCAGCTATAGCTATTGTGGTCAATCCAGCTCTTAATATTCCTTTGGAATCGAATTTGCTAAGGGATTTGGTCAAGGATCGAAAACTTAGATTTAATTCTGTCATAAGAATTCCAACCGCAGTCACTGATTTTGCTATATCGGTTACTTTTAATTTGGAAAGACTATTCAAAGAAGCCGATAATATCCCCACAGCTACAGAGATTGTTAAAAGCGATGATACTTTTATCCCAGTGGAAAAAGATGCAATTGAATCATGTACGGAGGATAAAATATCTGAGAAATTCTCTTTAAATTTCTTAACATCTTCACCTCCTCCAAAAAGATTATCCAAAGCGTCCTTAATAGTATCAAATACACCTGACAGTTTTTTAGCAGCAACAAAAATCCCGCCACCAGCTAGACCGGCAAACACATCACCTAAGCTAACATGTTCGCTAACCCATTTGATAGCATCTGCTAATGCACCTGCGCCTTTTTCTATAATAGTAACCGCACCGTTTATAAAATCGCCTAATACGCCATCAATATTGCCTGTGTTTTTAAAAATAGATGAAATAAAATCGTTAATAGCATCAACTGCTTTACCGAGTCCATCTGAAATGGTGTTCAGTGCTTGCTTAATGCTATCACTCTGATTTAATTTTGTAACAAAGTCGCCGATTCCTCCGGTCACAGATAAAAGTCCAGACACTAATGTTCCTAAACTGTCTGTGAAACCAAATACTGGTTTTACAACTGCACCGATAACCTTTCCAAATAATTGAACAACTGAAAACAGTCCGCTAAAAGTGTTTTTAATATTTTTAGCAGTGCCTTCACCTATTTTGAATTTTTCAGTCAGATCTCGGAACTTTTCTGAAATATCGACTAACCGCTCGCCAGTAATAGCTGGAAATGCATCTTTAAACGCATCTCCGATTGGTTTTAAAATATTACCAAGTGTTTTTAATACATTGGTAATCCCCTCAATTACGGCAGCTCGTCCACCGTTTGCGTTCCAAAACTTAAGCGCCGCATTTCTTGCATCAGTGGAAGGACCAATGATAGAGTTGAATCCTTCGCTAATAGATGTGAATAGCTCGGCTGCCTGCTCACGGTCACCAATGATGTATTCCCAAGACTGCGCCCATCCTGACTGAACGGATTCCTTCATGGTATCGATAAGCTGTGTAAATGTTTTTACCTGTGTTGCGGCTTTCAGAAGAGTTTCATCATCCGCGAACTTTTCCAACGTCTTTACAAGAACATCTGACGTCAACCAACTTTGTTTTCCGCCAGTGGCGCTAATCGACTCTCGGAAACTAACAGACTCATCTACTACGATGCCCATCTGTTTTGCAGTTTCTTTTAGTGCATTCTGGAACAGTTCGCCGCCCATACCGGCATTAACAACCGAGTTCCAATCCTGTAAGCTTACACGCCCGGCAGCAATTGCCTGTGACAACTGATACATAGCAGCAGAAGCTTGTGCGGAACTAGAGCCAGAACCTGCCGCCAAGTTTGCAATACCCTGAATGGCTTTCGTAGCCGTTTCTAGATCTACACCGGCCGCTGTAAAGGTACCAATGTTTCGAGTCATTTCCGCAAAATTATAAATGGTTTTGTCGGCGTATGTGTTAAGCTCGTTTAAAGCGTTATTTACATCTTCAAGGGTTGTTCCTTTACTTGCCGTGTTTGTAAGAATCGTTGTGATGGCATTCATCTTGGTTTCGTATTCATTGAAACCCGTAAGAACCGGATCGATTGTCAACGATTTTACTAAATTAGATCCTGCCGTAATCGCCGCATTGGTGATGCGCTGAAGAGCAGTCACACCAATAATACCCAGGGTAGTAAATTTGGAAGAAATCGTATCGACGCCTTTTTCAATTCCCGCTACGGAAAAATTTTTTGTTGCTTTTTCAATGTTCGCCAAGCTTTTTGTTGCAGCATCGAAATTTAATCCCTTCTTTAATTTATCCAAAGAGTTTAAACTAGTTTTGACGCCGGACTCGAACTGCTTGTTGTCAAACTCCATTTGAACAACACGTTCGTCAATTGACCTAGCCATTTATGATGTCACTTCCTTCCATGCGGCATTTGCGATCTGATCAAAGATTGGACGAATAGCCGGATTAATATAGTCTCGCCCTTGTACATACCCACCGCCATTTGTTCCATGGCCGTACTGTAAAATAACAGCAATTGGAACTCCTTTGTTGATGTTCGAATTTGTCCAGTAAATCGACACTCGTCCTTTCTCTTTGACGATTTCGTAGTCCCAAGAACTTGCTGTTCGACCGGAGTCTATAGGAGTTGCAGAAGCAAGGGCAGCAACTCCAGCTCTGGCATACTTGTCAAGACTTTTATAAAAATCCATTTTTTGAGCTTTTTTTAAAAACCGCTCTGTTTTACTAAAGTCGCCACTTTGCTTAATGCGTATCATTTTTTCTCCTCAAAACTTTTTATTTTATTGTATGTTGGTGTTTTCACCAAACTCTATATATTAATAAATTTATTATAATATTATTATTTTAGAAAAGTTGGCATATATACCAACATCAATAAAAATAAAAGTTTTTATCCTTTTGTGTGCATTTTTTTCTTTCTTGCTTCATTCAACTCTCGATTTCGTTTATAAACATCCTTTTTGCTCATCTTTTTTGGTGGACTATTTTTAATACTGCACACCTTAATAAGCGTCAGGAGATGATTTAGGTGGCGTTTCTCAAATTCCAAAGGGATGTTTAGAACGGTCATTTGCCAGTAAATGATCTCTGCAGTAATAATATCCCTTGAAGGAGGTTCGTTAGAATCGCCAAATGTAGTAGCAGTCATTGGAGCATTAATATATGCGTTTATTTTATCCCACTCACGTTCAGGAATAAAATAATAAGCAAGATCATCAACTTGCCCGTCTACAACCATGCATTTTACATAGTCCCTAGACTGCTCAAGAGTCAATGGAGTTCCTCGTTTTTCCATCTTAGCCAAGAACGATTCATTCCATTTTGACTCCCATTTGTATAGTGATAAAAGGGAGTGCTCCAATGAAAGAGCGCCGCCTTTTACATTGAAGAACTCATCTTTTTTATTGTCGTATATTTCCTGATCTGGTATGAAAATTTTAAGCATTTTCGTCTACAGATCCTTCAATCTGCTTCCGTACCTCTTTCTCAAGATCCAAACCGTCCGGATTTGGAATGATGCCATTCACAAACTTGATAGCCGCTTCGGTGTTTGTAGAAAGCAGCATGAACAGCTTGTTGTAGGCTGCGGTCTGTTCAAATTCTTCTGACAGCCGTTTTCCATCCCGTACTTTGATAAACTTACGTCCGTCATCGGACTTTTCACCGTAAGAGTCAAGGATCAAACTCTTGAAGTATTCCACAATCTGAGCCTGGTCCTTACTCTGAATAATCTTCTGAAGCCGTGCTTCAATTCCTCCAGGGGTCTTTAAGTTCAGCTCCTGGATCTCTGCTTCTGTAAAGTTGAAATAGAAGTCCTCGCTTCTTTTCTCCCCATCAAAATCTGTGTATTCAATTCTCTGCTTTAACATGATATAACCTCCTTGTATTTAATGCAAATTTCTTACTCTTCGGATAACAGAGTGATCACTTCATCCGGAAGCGGAAGTCTCGGTGGATCCCCGGCACTGTAGTATTTGCTGGCAGACCAGGTTGGAGCACTTACACCGGTCACCGGCACATACTCGTTTCCAACTTTCTCGTAGTAATTCTTGTAATTTGTCGCCCAATCTCCCGGCTCAGTAGCAGTAACTTCCGGCTCACCACCATACAGGATTGCTTCCAGAGCCTGCAGCTTTTCAGCAGTTGTCTTGGTGGAATCAATCTCCATTTTGGCAGTTGCTTTCTGTCCTGTTACGTTTACCGGTGTGGTATCAAACTCCCAAGAAAGAGTTGCCGCCTCAGGAGAGTCATTGATGGTGTCTCTGGATTTCTCAGACGGAGAAGCCGTCGCGCCATACACCAGATGCAGCTTGTAGGAATCGTCGGAATCGCTTCCAGCGTCACTTCCGATCATCGTACGATAGCTGAATCCAAACGGCACGCGGGACTGCTGTCCAATGTACACGCCAGGTGCCACTTCTACGTTACCGTCACACTGGTTGAACTCTTCCGGATACGTATAAGCCTCGATAGTTCCACCAAATGTCTCAGCAGAACGAAGAGAACCATATTTAATGTTGTCTGCCCACAGATCGGTGGCCTCTGCACCCTCCGGAGACTCTGTCACGTTTGTCAGACCATTCCAAGCTACGCCGGACTGGTACGCTCCTGTATTGTTCTGGGGATACAGTACGCCATGGTCTACACCCATTTCGTACTTACGCTCACCTGTTGCGTCCCATACAAGTTTCATAAGTTTTCCTCCTTACCAATAAATGTTGTAAATGTAATGGTTTAAGTTATCGCTTTTATATGAACGGTCAAAAGAACAGTATGGAAGCCGCAACAGCTTTTTCATTACTTCTTCATCCGGAATAACTCCGATCCAAGTAATCTGATACTCGTTCTTTAAAGCATATCCAATATTATCCGCAGCTTTCCGATCGACATCGGTTAACGAATAAATAAAACATGGATAACTTATTCGATAGTTTTCGGGAGGTTCATAGTAGACATTTTTACTGCCCAGAATCTCCTTCAGTTTGGTTTCCAGCGTCAGCCGTGATGCCACTATATACACCTCCCAGTGTCAGGATAATTCTAGGTTCAAGCACTTCGACACTTTCAATCTTCCAGATACCTCCAATTTTCGGCATTTGAAACTTCACATAGGTCATTTCGAATATATGCTCTTTTGCATACGGATTTGCTACAATGCTAATCCGATTGGACAAGCTGAGGTCATCGTTAATGCTCTCAGTCGAATCGTTCCTTTGAATATTGTTCTGCAGAAGGTCCCCGCAGTAGGAGAACTCTCTTGGAGTTGGAATATGCATTCCATCGCCTCGATCTTCACTTAGCATAAACCCGATTTTCCCAACAAATTTAGCCATTTTGAATTTTTCTCCTTGTTACCCAGCTGCGTATTCCTTGGAATTCAGAACCACGGCTGTAGACCCGCTGGCTGAAATGGCCGTCGCGATCGTCAGTGCTGCGTGTGTCGTCTCGTCAGAGAAGAAAAGCGGTGTGTAGAAATCGTCGCCGTATTTTACAACTACACCCTTCTTGAGAAGCTCCAGCAGTGTATCTTTGTCAACTTTGTCGTTTTCTGTCATAGCGCTTGTCGCATGTACGTAATTGTCAGAAGTTTTTCCGTACAGCATAATGCCTTTTACGTACTTCTCCTCGGCGTCCGCATAAATGACGTCAAATCCTCTATAGTCCATCATATGGCATTACTCCTTTCTTAGCCCTGTGTTTTCATCTCGAAAGCCATTGCAGAGTAGGGCACAGTAAGTGCACCAGAGCAACGAGTCTCGATCAGGTATTTCTGCTGGTTATAGTCAATGTCAAAGTCGTCGAACATGTTGATGGCTCCGCCTTTGTCTGCACCAACGTTGTAGTCGGTCATGTTGACGACAATACCAACAAGCGGATTTCCGCCTTTACCATTTGTGCTCTCCATCGGAGGAACCGTTACGATCTTCCTTACACGAAGTTTCCGTGCAAGAGCCGCCTCATCAGCATATAGATCTCTACCCATCTCATCGGTCAGAAGAAGCATGTCGGTCAGCATATCTTCTGTCGTAAACAGAACCGGATTGCCAGATCCTTTGTACTGCTTTCTGTTCTTGATTACGGAACGAATGAATGCCGATGCTTTGTCATCATCTGTCGCGGAGTTGGTTACCGTCACATCCACATGTACGGTGTACAGATCATCATCTTTTGCAATCGGACGAATGTTGTCCTCGCTGATCTTGTCATCGCTGGAAGCCAGACGTCCGTCGCCCATCAGGATGGCTCTTGCCAGCTCCTCGTCGAGCATCATACGCATCTCAGACTTCAGCCAAGCTACGACATCGAAATCTGTAATATCAATGACATCGTCTCGATCCATTTTCTGTTTCTTGTATACCGTAGTCGGTCCTGTGGTACGTTTCAGAAGGCTGAAGAACTCCTCCTTCTTAATCTTTCCTTTGATGTAACCTTTGGCCCTGGCATCATCCTCTGTAATATCAGCAAACATGGACTTGATACGAGAGAACGGAGTATGATGCACACTGTTCATAACCTCGCTTACCCATCCCATGTCTCTGGAGATGAACGTCGGAGTTGTTGTAATGTTCCGATCATCCGGGAACAAATACTCGACATCGTCGATGCCGTGCTGCAGACAGGAGTCTTTCAGACTTCCGTACCGCTTTGCGTCTTTAAAAATTTCAGTTACTTCGTCAATTGTGACGAGAGTACCGTCGGAATGCATCAGGACGCCTTCCATCTGATCTTTGTCCTGCGTGTCAAACACATTCTGTTTCATTGAATTACTACCTCCTGTTGAGTTGTCATCTTCTTCGTCGTCTTCTGATGTGTCAGAAGCATCTGCTACTGCCTGCCCGACAATGGCGTAAACGACTTTCTGCTGTTCTTCTGTCATTTCGTCAAACACGTCTTTGATTGTTTTATTATTGTTTTCTGTAGAAGAATCCATTTCTTCGTTTTCCCCCTCTGCATGACATAAAGAGATCTCCTCTCCAGTCCAAATGATCGCTTTGTCTTCACTCTCTTCTCCGTGCTCCATTACGTTTTCAATAAACGCTCCCGGATTCGCACCAGCTAAAACAAGGCTTACTTCTCGAATAACACCATGCATAACCTGAGATCCAACCTGTTTCAGTTTGTTTGCACAAATAGAAAGTGCATTTACATCACCATGCTCGACCAAGATTTTTCCGAGCTTTCCGTTCTCAGAATCGTTAAAGGTACAGTATGCATATACACCGTCTCCGCGATTCTCAAGAAGGGCATGACCAATAACATCGGAAGGATCGTTGTGGTTGTGGTTCCAAACTAACGGAACCGTTCGACCGTCGTCTTCCTTGAATGCATTGGGCATGATGATACGACCATCAGAACATTTTAAGTTTGCTCTGGTGGCCCAACCACTAAAGTCGTATTTACCCATTTTGAATTGTTTCCTCCTTTTCAATAGTTTCTGTCACCTGTTCTTTTTCAGGTGTACCCAAATCTTTCGACCTGCTAATGTTACTGTTTCGAAGTTCATCCGCTTTCGGATCACTGGATGGTTTTAAACCAACTCTCTGACGAATTTCATTCGACGTCATAATTTCGTTTCTTGTAAACTTATCAGCAATCTCTGCCATATCGTTTACCGGAACCATCTTAAACGGATCTCTAAAGAACATAATGGAATGATTCTGCGACAACGCCGTTTCACTAATGAACTTACGTTTCATCTCGTCGATGACGGCCGACACAATTGGTTCGACGGTTCTTGTATAGTAATTCTGCATCGTCTTTTCGTCAGCGGTTCCATCCAAAATACCCTGCGTAATATTCAGCTGTGAAAACAGAAAATTTGTAAAGTATTCAATCTGTCCCATCAGATGGTTTTCCAATGAACGATTCAGTTGTGTAATATGCTCCGTCGAATCGATGTATGCAACACCGTATACTGAATCGTTAAGCTGAGCTTCCAGTTCTTTTCGTCTGGACTCTGCTAGCTTTCTCCTGTTTGCAGATTTCACCGAATACGGAAGCTGAATGATCAGATCAATGTTTCCAGAGGCATTGTGATCGTCTGTAGCATCCAACAAGGATAACTTGTGCATCAGACGCTGAGCAGTTGAGTTTGGTTCATTCATGATTGCGTAGAACGGGTTCTCAACAAGCGCCACTGACCTTTTTGATAACACAATTTCTTCCTTTATTCCTTTTCGCTCGTTATACACACGAACTCGTACGGAATCTGGGAACCACGTAATCACTTTCCCGGTCCGCATCGTAAGGATGTCGTAGGAACCGGTCTGTTTAGTTGTTTCTGGATTGAGATCCGTGTCAACTGGCACAATAGCCACGCATCCTTCATCTAACATAGACATAATGATGTCTTGCACGAAAGCTCTACCAGTTTGATCTAAGTTTGCTTCTAAATTTAGGCAACGGTCTAAACCATCATGCACAGTTTCAACAAACCTTCCGGTGTCGTCTGTTTTGCATCGATTAATCGTAAGTGACGCTACATCTAGCGCGATACGATTATAGACAGACGTAATAATACTTCGTTCATTTCCTCTGGTAAGTCGTGGTCGATCGGGTCGATATGAGTATCCAGGACCTCTTCCATAACTGTATGTAGGAGCCCGGTTCATGAACGCATTATAGGCATGTTTCAGCCTAGAACCTATCGATAAATCCATTTTGAAGTTTTCTCCTTACAATACTAATGTGCGTAGTATGCTCTTAAACGTTTGTTCTGATATGCAGATTTTCCTGCTACTATAGCATTTACGACTGTGCCACCAAGAGCTAATGTTCCAGAGGCCATATTGGCCAATTTACGATCTCCAACTTTTTCATAAATTACTTGTCTAGCTGCTGCACTACCTAGAACAATAAAACCCTGAACTCTGGAAGATCGTAAAGAATTTTCAGTTATGGTCTTTCCTTTTCCATACAATTTCTTTCCCTGATCAGCAAGCTTGTCTTGTTTCAATCGATCGTATGCCTTGTTTGCCTCTTTTTGCTTCTTTTTGGCCAATTCTTTTGTTTTTTGATACTCTCTCTTAGCACTTTCATTTTTGTTTATTTTCAAGTTCTTTTTAGCGGCTCTTCTTTTACTCTCAGCGGTATTGAATTCTTCGGCTTTGTTTTTATATCTGGCTAATCCTCTTTGTGTATAGGTTCCATCGTAATTCTGATAGCGTCGAATACCCCATTTTTGTCCCTTTATTCCATAATGATAAAGATTGTTTTCCATAGCACACCTACTTTCTGTTCTCCTGATACCACTCATTGTATTTAGAAACGTTCATAGCCCCGTTTTTATCTAAAAATTCAGCCGTATAAGATTCGCCGTCTTTCATTTTTACGCGAATAGTAGGAGTCTTTTCCTTTCCTATATACAGATCGACAGATTCATTTTTAAAATTCTTTTTAAATGTTGCTTTTGTAATCAACCGCCCCTGTTCAGATAACTTAGTGAAAGTCTCGTAATCTTTCGGATTTATTTTAGAAATAGTAGCAACAGATACTAAGTTACTACCTTGAGTTGTTCTGGTCAGACCTTTATATAAAGCTTTTACGTTCTTTTTGCTTCTAGCTTTTCCAGCTGATGTTAAAGTCCCATCGTAATTCTGATAGCGCCTAACACCCCATTTCTGACCTTTTATGCCATGATGATAAATGTAAAGCTCATTTTCCAATTACTTCACCTCCTACTCAAATGCGTCTTTATTATTTTTGTATGCAACAAACGCGTCCATTGTGGCCGCGACCGCATCAATTTTTGCGTCTCGTCTTTGCTTTAATAACTTTCGATTTCCGTTGGTATCTTCCATGACAATACAATTTCCCATAGCAAAGCTCATCAGCTCCTCATCGAACAATAGACGATTGGTAGAAGCCAATGTTTTTATTTCTCCAAGCGGCACAGACTCTGTTCTAGAACCCTGCGGCACTTTTTCTACACCGAATTGTCCATTTTCCATTTCCCATCTGGCTACAAATGCTTTTGCATTGTACGGGTCGTAGCCAAACGAGCGGACATCGTATTCTTTTTCTTGGATGTGTCTGTCCAGATCATCATATACTTCCATCATGTCGAGGACCGCGCCTTCCAGCACAAATAAACTTCCTTCTTTCATGAAATCATTGTATTTCTCTCGCATAGCAAGAGGAAGTTTGTCCAAAGTCACAGAGGAAATATAATTCCTTGTCTTTACACCGAAACAATCCTTCGATAAAGGGAACAAAAAGGAAAATGAACAGAAGTCATCTCCTAAAGACAAGTCCGCTCCAAGAGAGCAAGGCATTCCCCAATAATCTCGGTGCCTGTGCACCTTCGTTTCTTCATAGGTAAAGAAATACGTGTAGCCTTCCATGGGAATACCAAATCGTTTCGCCAAAATATCATTCCGAACGGCGGGTGCGTTTTCCATACGCTCCACATCCAGGTGATACGTTTCGAACGTAACTGTCTTATCCAGATTTGGATTGGCTTTTAGCCATACCGCCGGATCGCTAACTTCTTTAATATCGTCCAGTTTGTAATACCAAATCGATACATGGGGATTGTAGTATTCACCTTTTAGAATCTTCATCAATTCCATTTTGATTGTATCGCCGCATCCATTTCGAACAGTTCCTTCAGAGCTGGCAGCTATAATCAGATAGTCGTCATTCTTAGACGCCCCCTGTTCAATAGCAGCGATCGGGTCTTCCCGAACGTCTCCGGATAGCCATTCATCAACTGTGGCAATCTTACAGCGAAGACCCTGCAACTTGTCAATGCTCATGGGTCGAATCTCTAATAAAGATCCTGTCAAGAAGTTCTCAATTCCCTTCTTTGTACTAGCTAGTTTGGTTCGATTCGCTTTGGATCCAGTGGTATTTTGCAAAGACCCCTCCGTTAAAAATTGGAAAAGGGGGCCCCTAGCCCTCGTAATAGAAGTACGAATCGGTGATAAGACTTCTTCTGCTTGTTTCATAGTTGGCGCGGTTGTGATCTGATGGGTGGTTGATACATCCACGTTTAAAAAGTAACTTTGAATACAAGATAGAAACATCGATTTGGCAGCTCCTCTGGCGATGATCAAATACATCTTATTGACCAGTCGTTTCTTGATTACTTTTCGAACGTAATGACCGCCTCGCCCATCTTCATAGGGTTCAAATACACTTCGTTCTTCGAAATACCACCAACCAAAGATTTGCTCAGCCCACAGTTTAAAGGTGAATAATAAGTGTAGGTCTTCTCCATCCGTCAGTGTCAGCTCATCCTCGCAATAAGCGATAAATCCGTCGATTGCTCGGTCGTCATAGTAATACATAGGATTTGCAATCAAGTCGTCAATCCGGTTCATCTCCATAGAGATCTCTTTATTGACGGGGACCCTTCCTTGCAATACAGCTTCTCGGAATTGGCCATAATAGACAGGTGTAGCAGTATTTGACAATGACATACTTACCACCCGCTTTTTCGTAATTCACTTAATACTAAATTTCCTATATTGTTAATGGCTTGATCGCCAAAACGCTTGTACGTCTTATATGCTCCTTCAGCGGCGGCCAATGTTCCTGCGGCCGATATAATCTTTTGCACATATTTTTTTCCATTACTGGTTTTCTGTGTCATCCGTTTGTATTGCTGTTCCATCTGTAAACGATTGTTAACTGCTCTAAGTTCAGCATCAGACATAGACTTGATGCTTTTTCCAGAATGGGCTTTTTTATAATCATCGCTAACTGGTTCGCTATATCGCTTCTTTCCAGCTGGGGTAAGAGAACCATCCTTATTTTGGAATCTTCGGATGCCCCATTTCATACCTTTAATACCATGATGGTATATGTAATTTGAAACCATTTTGAATTTTTCACCTCCCATACCTACTATAATTCTCTAACTCGACCCATGTCGATGAGCTTTTGTGTCAGGGACTCATTGGAAAATGGGAATTCAAAATTCGGTTCAATGGCATAGGTGTAGGTGGTGTCAATCAACACACCACTTGGGTATACACCAGGAGGGACGATAATATAACCAGGAGAAATCTGCAAATCGTCAATTGATCGAACAGAAAGCGTTCCTAAAATAACAGCGCCGCTATTATCATGTGCTGTCACACCTTCAATCAAGCTGTCTGGGTCAACGGTATCGCCAGTTAGATCAAGTTTTACAACGCCATTCACTACGACTTTGTTTACTTGTTTAGGCATGTTGAGTTCCTCCCATCCTTATCCAACAGTTAGTGTCAGACCGCCATTTTCTCCTTCTGTTTCCTTAACAGGAATTGCCTTTACAGTAACCTGTGCTAAATAGTTATACCCAGAACCTGTATCCGGACTAATTACCTGTTCGGAAAAAGTCGGCGTCACTGTTTTGCTCTGTGCCTTAGCACCTTCTGTTCCGGACATCTCTCCTTCTACACCAAGAATTGTAATGCCTTCTCGAATGTTTGCCGGAATAAGTTTAGCGGCCTCAGTTGAGTCGATGTCAACTGTTCCAGCTCCGTCATGGTATCCCATTGGAATCGTGTACGGAGTATCAGCCCTTGTAATATGACCAGTAACTGACCCTTTATTTGGCATACTTCCAGTTAACTTATTTCCTTTTACGTAAGCCGTTTTCCCTGATAAAATTTCCGGAGCGGTTGCGTTAGCATCCGTTGTATTTGCATCAAATGCACAAGTACCTTCAATAGGCGCTCCTGATTTATCGTGAGCTGTATAACCGCTAAGAAGATGAGCGGCGTCAACAGTATCGCTTGTCAGATCCATTTTTGTCTGTCCGTTCACGATAACTTTGTTAATATACTGCTGTGCCATTATAAAACATCCTTTCTATTAAATGATTAATGTCTTTCCGTTGCTTGGATTTGAAACCTCATTCACTTGAATTGGTTGAATCAAAACATCTTCTCTCATGCTTTTTTCGTCAGTATCCAAAGTAATAGGCTCAAATCCAGGAGATACAATATACTCTCCTTGGTAATCGGGAAGTTCACTACCCGAAATTCCTTCGATTAATTCGTCCATTTGATCTATACGCATTAGATCATGTGTTCCCGTCTTTTCACGGATTGCGTCGGCGACTTCTTTCAGTTTATCAGTAATAGCCATCTTCTATCTCACCGACCTTTTCATCAACATACTTTTTCCCAGCAATATCCATTTGGACATCGCCTTTAAGCTCCGTACCATTTAAAGACGGTTTATTCTTAAGATCGTTGTAGTCCAGCTTGGTTGTGTCATCTTCGCTAATTGGGAGACTTGCCATATCCACCTGAGCGGCAATTCGCCACTGGTTTTCTTTACGAATCTCTTTCATAGTTTCCATAACAATAGAACTTGACGGGGGGTCAAATACGATTCGAACATCTAAATAAATGGTTTCTTTTACCAATTCGAGATATTCCTCTTTATCTAGTAATTGCTCCCACCTCTCTGATGAACTAGAGATTCGAAATGGCTTTCCTTCTCCTATTCCAAGCTGGAATAAAGTTGAAAGGGACGAATTTATCAACACTATCAAATCACTATCAAAGTCGGTGATGTTTGAATCAATGTTCAACATACTCTTTATAGTTGTTAAAATACTTTCGTCCATGCCAATACCTCTTTTTGTTTTTATAGCCTCCAAGGGCATGTGTCAAATGGTTTTCTTTCCTTATGATCAGTTTGAAGTAAGCTTGCATCTCCGTAATGAATAGCTTCGTGTGTTCTCTTCGATGTACATATTAAAAATTCTGGCCTTAATAGTATACTAGAGTGTCTTAAAATGTCTTCCACTCGAATTGGGTTCATATGATGAACATAAATAGGGCCTTTAATCTCCCTTCCTGGGATTCCTAAATCACATCCATTATCTCGCAAAATAACAATGCGTCTTACTTCTTTCCACTCGTCTGACGTGTAAAATACTTGATTTAAATATCGATCTGAACCAAAGGTCTCTTCTCCGATCCTACTGCTTACTTTTAAATATTCGTATCGCTCCTCAAATGTTGGTAGCTGGCATAACTCGTCATAGGATCTAATATTCTTCTTCATCTTGGTACCCCTGGTACTTCATCATGGCAGCTATTACTTTCTTATACTGCTCTTCGGCTCTTCCTTCGGCTTCGATCGCTTGCGTCTGGGCTCTTAATTTCTTATTTTCTTCTTCCAGTCGCTCTCGTTCGAGCTTTTCTCTCTCTGAGCCCATCTTTAAGAAATGAGTAATTACCTGCGATGAGGCTGTACCGTCCTTTAACTGCTGTTCGGCCAAATCTATGGCTAAACTGATCAACTGTTTTTCCCTTGCATCGGGAGATATGGCCGGACGCATGGACTTGGACGGTTCTTTAGCCGTTCTTTTAGTCACTTTGTTACCTCCTAACGCTTCAATAGCGATAGTTTTGATAGTGTTTATATGGACTTAGAAGGACGGAACAATTGTTTATTTTTACAGCTAAGGAGGCTATACCAGTGTATTGTATAGATGAGAACATTTCAACGGGTTAAATGTCTTTCTAAGTCCATATAAACACTATCAAAACTTAAAAATGTTTCTCAGAAATCAACCCCCAGAGAAAATATCAAGGCCGGCGCGATTCTAGGAGGGGGTGCATTTTCGCAGACCCCCCCATGTTCATACTCTCCTATTATTTTGTAGATTCATCAGTTTTCATGTATATTTTTTTATAAATATACATGAAATCATGTAAAATAATGCTATCAATCGCCTGCTCGGTCGCGGCTTTTTCTTCTTCATCAGACAAATCATTTGGAAGATCAGCAACTCGATCCAAGTAACCACAAGTATTGTAACCTTGTTGCATGTCAAATAGAAACCATTCTTCAAATTGATCGAAAGGATTGTAAGGATTGTCAAATGTTGTAAGCATACATTGAGCTGCCATAATTACATTTCTCCTTTCAATACTTTAGAAACTGTAGATGGTGAGACACCAAGTTTTTCAGCTATCTCAGCATTTGTGTAAGACGCACTCATAGCAATAATCTGATTCATCTTAGCCGTGGAGATAGTCTTTGTTGCACGTGGGGTAGCTCGCTCTCTAAGCTTGTCGATGTCTGTATTGTCTAGGATACGCTTTAAATAGTTCTCACTGATGGCTCCTGATTGAATAGCTTCCCATTCCTTATCGGTTATATTAATGTTTCTCTCGGATCTTTTTACGGATCCCACGTCTTGTCTTCGACGGGTAATTGCTTGCTGATTGGCTTTACGAATGTCTTCTGCTTTCCAGTCTGGGTTTGCCGCTTTTTTAGCAGCTACGTCTACATTAGCAAGTCTCTGAGCTGCCCTTTCTCGAACCCGATTCTTTTCAGCATTATTAAGCTTTGTCATGAGACTGGATACTTCGGTACGATAGGTCTCCTTAGCCTTCTTGTCATACTCTATCTTACCAGTTGTCATCATGGTTTTTCTTGCTTTGTTCGCAAGGGATTTCATCGAATTCGCATAATCGGCATAAACTAACTCCATGGGGTGTGCTTCACGGGTACGGGGTACTAATTCCAAAGCATCGTCCACCTCTAGCATCTTTGTACTCCGCTGAGTACGGGGCTCTACTTTGTAGTCTATCTTCCCGTCTTTGCTTCGCCAACCAATTGTCCTACCAGCACTGTCCTTTACTTTAACTGGAGTGTATCTTTCTACAGCATCCAGATCATCTGCACTATATCGGATCTTCTTCCCGTCTTTTGTTGTCCTTGTAAACATACGGGTATCCTTATCAAACTTAGATCCGGATAGTTTGTATAGATCATCGGTTACTTTATAGATCAGTGCTCCTTCTGGCCTAGACGGATCATACCAACTCTTCCCCTTTAAATTGACCTTAGCTTCTCCCTGCCTTTTTAAGACAGTCTCTTGGCCGCCCGCTTTTGAGATCAAAGTAGACGCTCCGCCTGACCGAAGCCTTCCATTCTTATCATACTTAAGCTGATAAGTATTGCGAAGCTCAGCAATGTTATTGTCTACTTCGCTCTTTTTATAGTCCAACTTATGCTTGGCAGCATCGATAACAACCATGCTATGCTTTACAGCACGAGCAAGTTCTGATGGAGATGCGCCTAAAAGGGTCATATCTGTGATTAAGTTAGAGATCTTTCCCATTTCAGTCTGAGTTGCGTCTTTTCCGGTCTTTGGATCCTTCATATACTTAATGGTTCGACCTTTATAGGTCTCTGGTCCATAAGATACTTTAGGATCAAAGTCTTCCAACTCTTTCAAATAAGGAGTAGAAGTCACCTTCACGCGACCTTTTCGATCATGCGTTGGTATACACATGACTGTATCACCATCGAAATCTGCTCCAGAAAGGCGATCAGCAACTTTCTTGTTAATTGCGACAGCATCTGTGATGTCTTTTCCAAGAAGTTTTTTAGCTTCTGCCTGCTTATTGTTTACTGTTAGAATCGGAATCTCGAATGGCCCAGCGTGAGGATACCGAATTAACGCCAATTTTGTTCCATCTTTATAGTTCGGTGCATAAATCTCTGTACTTTTCAAAGAGTTGACAGGAATAATGACATTATACTTCTGTCCAGGAAGAGCAGCTGCCTGTAAATCAACCGCAGCCGCATCGCAAGAGTCCGCAAATTTTTGAAGCAAATGCTTCTTGATTGTTGGATTGGTTAGAGAATTAATCTCTTCGAACTCTGCCTGCTTGTCTGCTTTTGCAATATTGAGCTGCTTCTTAGCCATGCTAACCGACTGCTTGGATAGAAACTGTGACGGGAGTTTATCTTTCCAGTCACTCCAGTCTCCTTCATCGGCTCGCTTATTAATAAGACCTAGCTTCCGCTTTCCTTTAGAGTCAGTATACCAATATTGGCCACCTTGATCTACATCTTTAATTGCAGAGCCAAATGGATTGTCAGGATCGTTCTTGATTGGTTTCAATACATCGCGCATGGGTGTTTTCTTCGATTTATTAGTATTAAACCGAACATCCACGCCATCCGGAAGGTCATCTGAATAAATAGCCATTCCTTTAATATAACGATCCCCATCAACTAAGATCCGGACCTGTGCATAGTGAGATGTTCCAAGAGACAAGTCTGGAACACCACGACGAATTTCTACCAATCCATCCTTTAGTTCGCCGCCGTCTTCTTTATAGTTGATTTGAAGACGCTTAGACGACATACTTTCTGGATAGTGAAACTTCTTTTCATAAGTGTCTCCCTGATCTCTGGTAATATAATCCTTAATGGTCTTAACCTGATCATAATTATAAATCTCTTTATGTTGTACATCTGGTTTCGCCAATACTTTCTGGTTTGTCTGCTGACCAGGATTGGTAACCTGTGGAATACCGCCTTTATAGATATGGTATCCTTCTCTCTCCAACATATACAAAGCAGTATTAAGCTGCTCCTTGGAGATATTTAGTTCCTGATTGACACTAGTTCCAACATCAATCATCCGCTTTTCGTCAACTTCTTTTTTCAGAAGTTCATATGTTGCTTTTGAAGCGTTCATTCTTGCTTCTGAATCGACATTTAAAAGTGACCGAACCGTAGATTCTTCCAAACCCATTCGCCTGCCAATCTCAGAATATCCAAGTCCATCTTCCGCCAATGACTTTGCCTGATTGACCTGTTGTGCTCTTCTGGATTCCCTAGCAATTTTCTTCTCAATTCGATACTGAGTGGTATTAAGCCCGAACTCATTCTTAATATTTTCAGGAGTTTCGGTCCAACCTTGTCTTTTCAACTCTTCTACACGACTTAAGAAGTCTCTACTTCCATGTTGATATGGATCTTCGCCTGATCCCCAAGGATATCTTCCGGAATGTCTGGGAGTGCCATAATGCATGAGAATATCATTGCTGCCTCCTGTAAGAATAGCAAGCATCTCTTTTTTTGCTTGATTCATGATGTGGCTCCCCCTTCAAATTGCTGTAACATAGAATAATGGTGTCTTGTTTTGTCCATGATATCCATAATTTCTTCTGCTTCCGGATGATAGACGGCTACTTCACCATTTTGGTAAATTCGAAGCTCAATCGTTTTGAGTTTTTTAGGATCCACCTTATATTCTAGGCAAAAGAATGCAGCGTAAATCACTAATTGATCCATATGAGCTTGAATGCGGCCGGTTTTTAAATCGTGGATACGAAGACAGTCATCTCGAAAACTAATAGCATCTGCTGTTCCAAAGAAATATACAGGATCATAAGACAATTTTTGTTCTGGTGTCATACAAAAACCGACGCAATCATTAATATACTGCTGTACGGTTCCGAACACTTGTTTTGGCATATGAGAAATACCGTTTAAGAGTTTCTCACCATACAATGATAAAGAATCTTTTTCTTCATCAAAGTATTTTCTGTAAATATAAGTCATCAAAGAGTCTAGAAGACCCTTCACACTTCTGGATCGAATTCGCATATCGATCTGTGATCTGGCAAATTCATGAATTTCTGACCCTAAACTTTTTGCCATTAAACTATTGACGCGATCGATGATTTTATCATCGTCATACCGAAGCCACGCATTCTGAGATGCACCGAACACCGCGTGGCCTCCATTAAGTTCTAAATGCTTGTTGAAGTTCATCTAAAACTTCCTCCTTATTTTCAGGATATACAAATCTGGAAAATGACATATCGTTCATTTTTCCAACATAATAATCCTGGTTTGGTCTGTGCTTGGCGTGGCTATCTTTTTTAATTTCCAAAGTAGCCCATTTATCGCCATGAAGCACCAGCAGGTCTGGGATCCCTTGAATATGATTGGGATCAAGTTTGGTCACAATGCAACCTGGAAAGCGTTCTTTCAACTCTCGAATCAATTGTGACTGGAACCGATTTTCTCTCATATCAAAGGACCTCCTGCTGTTGAGTCTAAAAAAAAAGAAAGGGGTGTATAAAATATGCCAAAACGAGAAGAAAAGGTAGAAACCATCTTTTCTAACCCTTTCCTCTCATAAAAGGCCATGTTTTTTTCGCGAACTGGTTTTTCACATTTTTTCAAAAGCGCCAGTTTTCATAATTTCACTCTCCCTTGTCTCTTCCTCCTAAAGTTGCAATTGCATCTGCTAAAACAATTATACTTGCTAGCACGAGCATAGGAATTGGTAAAACGTCAGGGTATTGCCACCGAATAATTACAAGTACCATGTAAAATATAAAATACATTTTTTGCATCCTTTCTAAAACTTTTTTATTTTATTGATGTTGGTGTTTTCACCA
>ERZ1643246.421-NODE-421-length-55774-cov-8.411314_pt1 | contig 55774 bp, 49 predicted proteins | sample MGYA00579265_ERZ1643246 | MGnify/ENA primary metagenome ERZ1643246 (study PRJEB29033, sample SAMEA4952261) | chicken gut metagenome | biome: Broiler Chicken; feature: Gastrointestinal Tract; material: Caecum | place: Ireland | collected 2018 | study: Broiler... | reverse complement strand
CTTTTTTCCCTGCTTTCGTGTATAATGGCTTCTGTTATGGAGAGGAGCGTGACATGAAGATGAGCAAGAACATTGATACCGTGCTCTTTGATCTGGACGGCACGCTGCTGCCGATGGACAATGACGCATTTACCAAAGGATATTTCAAACTGCTGGCCGCGGCCATGATGCCGTATGGCTATGAGCCCAAGAAACTGGTCGATGCCATCTGGGCAGGAACGGCCGCAATGGTGAAGAACGATGGCACTCAGAGCAATGAAGAAGCATTTTGGGCACGTGTTTATGCCATTTATGGAGATAAGATCATCCAGGACAAAGCGCTGTTTGAACGATTCTACGCTGAGGATTTCCAGCAGGCAAGAGCGCTTTGCGGCTATACGCCCGCAGCAGCGCAATGTGTCCATGCGGCAAAGGAGCTTGGCATGCAGGTCGTGCTGGCCACCAATCCGATCTTTCCAGCCATTGCCACAGAGAGCCGCATTCGCTGGGCCGGCTTGTCACCAGACGATTTCTGTTTATATACGACCTATGAGAACACTGGCTATTGCAAGCCAAACCCGGAATACTATCTGGATCTGATCCGGCGGCTGGATCTTGAGCCGCAGCGCTGTCTCATGGTCGGCAATGATGTCAGCGAAGACATGGAAGCGGCAGCGCAGGCGGGCATGCAAGTGTACCTGTTGACAGACTGCCTGATCAATCGGCATGACCGCGATATTTCCGCTTGTCCGCAAGGCGGATTCGATGAGCTGAGGGAGCTGCTTCAGGCTTGAGCGCTCGCTCGCTTTTTTTTCTGCTTTCGTGTATAATGGCTGATATGAGTGAATGCAGGAGGGATGTTAATGGATATCAGAACACTTGCGCTTGAGCAATGCCCGTCTCGCTTCGGCCGGCGAAACAAGAACCGCTTTCTACACGCATTGGATGATCTGTTTGCAGAACAAGGATATGAAGGAAAGAACATTGACAAGCGGCGGCTCTTTCTGACGCGTGATCGCATGTATGCTTTTGAAAAGACCGCGAAGCTGTATATCGTCGTGCCTTATGATACGCCGGAGCGGCTGTTCTGGCATAAGACGAAATACTACCCGCTGGATGGCAACCGCTCTTTGAACAGCAATATGCTCGCCACCTATGTGCCAGCAGTGATCTTCTATGTGCTGATCCTGCTGTTCATCACCTTCGTGGTGCCGCTCTTTGAGGATCCGCTGATCCAGGGCTTCATCAATCTCATCGTGTTCATCTGCACGCTGCTGCTGATCGGTCTGCTCATCAAGGGGGTGGGCAACCGCCGCAACACGAATCGCAACTCTGCCGCCATCATTGCCGCGGTCGAGTTCATGCAGTCTTTGAACAAAGATCAAAAGCGTCGGATCGGCTTTGTCTTTACGGACCGCAACCGCCGCCGCTGTGACGGTGCGGCCGTGCTCATGAACTATTTTCAGGAACAGAAAAAGAATCCGGATATCATCGAGCTGAACTGCATCGGTACCGGGGATACGCTGGGCATCGGATACCGCATGCATGGCAAGCGGCTGGCAGCGCTGTTAAATGCTGGCAAGAGCGGCATGAAGACCCGCATGAGCGACATGAATGGCGACAAATGCCTGCAGACCTCGATGTATCATTATGAAAAAGGCGTGATGATCTGCTGCGGCACCCCGGATGAAAAAGGCGGACTGCTCGTCTCTGACACACAGTGCGGCAAGGACCGCGTCATGGAAGAGCGCAATCTGGATACGGTGAAGCAGCTGCTTGCCAAAGCCGCTGAACGGCTCTGACATGAATCCCCGTCATGAACAAAAGCGCCGCAAGCTGAGCTTCAAGCGCATCCTTTCTTTTTTCAAGAGCAAGATCTTTTTTGTCGGCATCATGCTGCTGGCGCAGCTGATCGTGCTGGCTGTGCTGACGATGGTGCTGAGCTATCAGTTTTATTGGTTTTATTATATCCTCGTCATCCTCAGCTTTGTGGCCAGCATCTATGTCATCAACCGTGAGGACAACCCGAGCTTCAAGATCCTGTGGGTGCTGCTCATCATGGCCGTGCCGGTCATGGGCGGATTATTCTATATCTTGTTTGGCGGACGCAAAGTGCCAAAGGAACTGCGCGTCCGCGATCAGCAGTCGCTGCAGGAACTGCGCTCAGTGATGAAGCAGAACCAGGAAATGGCGGAAGTCCTGCGTGAAGAAGAGCCGGATGCTTTCCGCCAGGCCAGCTTTGCCTGGAACAGCGGCTATTTTCCGGTCTATGCCAATTGTGAGGTCACTTATTTTCCTCTGGGAGAAGACAAATTTGCTGCGCTGCTTCAAGCGCTGCGCAAAGCGAAGCGCTTTATCTTCCTGGAGTATTTCATCATTGCGGAAGGCATCATGTGGAACAGCGTCCTGGACATCCTCAAGGACAAAGTAAAGGAAGGCGTCGATGTGCGCCTCATCTATGACGATGCCGGCTGCATCACGACGCTGCCGCCGGATTATTGCAAGACTTTGCGGCGCTATGGCATCAAGGCGAAGCTCTTCAATCCGATCGAACCGCATCTGGCGATGCAGATGAACAACCGCGATCACCGCAAGATCGTGGTCATCGATGGATGCTGCGCGTTTACCGGCGGAGTGAACCTGGCCGATGAATACATCAACCGCTATGAACGCTTCGGACACTGGAAAGATATGGCCGTGATGATCCGCGGCGAGGCCGTGGCGACATTTACGGCGATCTTCTTGCAGTTCTGGAATTTTGATGAGCCGCAGAAAAGCGATCCGCGCACGTTCATGGCCTGTTCGATGAATCAGCACATCCGGGCCGAAGGCGTCGTGATCCCGTTCAGCGACAGTCCGACCGATGAAGACTATGTCGGGCAGCAGACCCACATCAATCTGATCAACAGCGCGCGCCGTTTTCTTTATGCAACCACGCCTTATCTCGTCATCGATCAGGAGACGCGCATGGCGCTGATCCTGGCGGCCAAGAACGGCGTGGATGTCCGGATCCTCGTTCCGCATATCCCGGACAAAGAGATCGTCTTTGAGGTTACTCGCAGCAACTATGAACGGCTGATCGAGGGCGGAGTGAAGATCTATGAATACACACCTGGTTTCGTGCACGGCAAGGTCATGCTCAGCGATGAGCAAAGCGCTGTCGTCGGCACCGTGAACATGGATTATCGTTCATATTACCTGCATTATGAATGCGGCGTATGGATGTACAAGACTCCTTGTCTGCACGATATCCGCAAAGACCTGGAGGAATGCTTCGCGCTTTCCCACCAGGTCACGCTGGAGGAATGCCGCAGCGTAAGCATCGGACGACGCTTCCTGCGCGCTTTCCTCAATATCATCTCCCCGATCATGTAGGGGAAGGAAGGAGCAAGATGAAAGCAGAAGATGTGCTGAAGACAGCTAGTGACACGATCATTGTCAGTGCGGACGAACCGCTAGCGCAGAGTGTCGATCGCTATATCGAAGCGATGCGGCGGCAGTATGGGTTCACTGAGGAAGAGGTTCGTGCTGCCGTAGATATCGCAGTCCTCTCTCGGCGTCAGGAGCAGCTGATCGATGCGCGGATCAAGGCATATATCGCACAGCATCCCTTCTCAGCGGACATGGACCTGAATGCCTATTGCGCTCCGCTGCTCAATGGGGTCATTACCGTTGAGCAGGTCAGCAGGCAGCTGACGGCGATGTGCCATGCCGATGAAAAGCCTCGAAACTTCGCGCCGTCAGAAGAACAAAGCGCGCCTGCACGTCATGATGATGCACTCATCCGCAGCCTGCGACGCTGGAGCAGCGTGCTGCTTTGGGGCGGCATCGCGTTGGCTGTGTTATATGGCATCGGCGAGCTGTGTTATCTGAGCCTGTCATCGTTCTATGGCAGCGGCTACTTATATGGGTTCAATCTTTACAGTGCCGCGGGGCAGCTTGCCTATTTCTGGATGGTCTGCCGGCCCCTCATCATCAGTACTGCCGCGATCGTGCTGGCCGTGATCGGTGCGCGGATCCTGAAGGCGCTTGCCAAGATCTTGGAAAGATCATGATGCCCCGGCGGCATCTTTTTCTTTTGCTTGACAATCATGCGGAACAGGCGTAAATTTAGTTTGCGAATTGTTAGGGAACTAACTATTGGGAGGGCTTACAATGGAAGAGTCATTTAATATGATGATGTTCCGCCTGCATCAGTCTTCGCGCAGCCAGCTGCGTCCGGGCATGAGCAGGAGCGGACTGAGCAGCGGCCAGCCAAAGGTGCTGCTTTGCGTGCGCGACCATGACTTGTGCCGCATGAAGGATGTCTCGAGCTATTGCAGCATTACGCCGGCGACGGCCTCAAAGATCATCGAGAAGCTGCGCAGCGATGGCTTTCTGGAATGTGTGCACAAAGCCGATGACCGCCGCAGCGTCTTTCTGCGCATCACGCCCAAAGGCCGTGATGCCCTGACTCAATGGGAAGAGACATGCGGCAAGCTGGAGAAAAAGATGCTGCGGGGCTTTGACGGCCAGGAACAGAAGCAGTTTTACGCGTTCCTGGCACGCGCCTATGCCAATCTGAGCGAGGAGGATGAGGACCGTGAGTGATCTGCGCAAAGTGTTTTCGTGCATGAAGCCATACCGCAAGGCATTCATCCTGGCGGCATTGTTCGTCATCATCGAAAGTGCCTTTGAAATGGTCATACCGATGATCATGGCCGATGTGATCGATGTGGGCGTGACGGCGCATGATGTGAACTATATCCTTGTGCAGGGCGTAAAGATGTGCGGATGCGCGCTGCTTTCCTTGCTCACTGGCCTGCTCTATGCGCGTTATGCGGCCATCGCGGCCAACGGCTTCGCGGCCGAGCTGCGAGAGCGGGAATTCGCCCGTATCCAGACTTTTGCGTTTTCCAATCTGGATCATTTTGAAAGCGCGTCGCTGATCACGCGCATGACCAGCGATGTCAATGTCATGCAGAATGTCATCAGTACCGGTCTGCGCCCGATGGTACGCGGTCCGGTCATGCTCGTGCTGGGCATCGCGATGGCCTTCATGATCAATGCGCAGCTGGCTTTCGTGTTCATCGTCTGCGCACCCTTGCTGGGAATCATCTTATTTCTGATCGTGCGCAAGATCGCGCCGATGTATGCGCTCCTGCAGAAAGCGGTGGACAACGTCAATGCCATCGTGCAGGAAAATCTGACAGCTATTCGGGCTGTCAAGGCTTTTGTGCGCGGCACATATGAAGAGGAGAAATTTGACCGGGTCAATCATGAATTGATGGATAATGCGCAGCGCACCTTTCATTACGCGGTGATGAACCTGCCGGCCTTCCAGCTGACCATGTATGCCGCCTGCATCGCTATCCTTTGGTTTGGCGGACAGCTGATCTTTGCCGGAGGCATGATGGTCGGTGAGCTGACCGGCATCCTGAGCTATGTCATGCAGATCATGAATTCGCTCATGATGATCTCCAATGTCTTTCTGCTGCTGACGCGTTCATTGGCCAGCGCGGGAAGGATCACAGAGGTGCTTGAGGAAAGCGCGGATATCACGGACGGCGATCCTTCGCTGCGCCTTGTCCGCGGTGACATCGAATTTGACCATGTCAGCTTCAAATACCATGCCGATGCTCAGGAAAATGTGCTCAGCGACATCACGCTGAAAGTGAAGGCAGGAGAGACCCTGGGCATCATCGGCGGCACCGGCAGTGCCAAGAGCACGCTCGTGCAGCTCATTCCCCGCCTTTATGAAGTGAGCGAGGGCTCGCTGAAAGTCGGCGGACATGAGGTGCGCGAATATTCGCTTGCGCATCTGCGCGACGCGATCGGCATCGTGCTGCAGAAAAACGTGCTGTTTTCCGGTACGGTGCGGGAGAATCTGCAATGGGGCAATGCCCAGGCCGATGATGAAGAGATCGCGTGGGCAGCGCATATCGCCTGCGCCGATGAATTCATCGCAAGCTTCCCTAAAGGATATGACACTTATCTGGAGGAAGGCGGCGTCAATGTGTCGGGCGGCCAGAAACAGCGCCTGTGTATCGCCAGGGCATTGCTGAAGCATCCCCGCATCCTGATCTTTGATGATTCGACCAGCGCGGTCGATACGGCGACCGATGCGCGGATCCGCGCGGGGCTGGCCTCGCTCAAAGACACGACCAAGCTGATCATCGCGCAGCGTGTCTCCTCCATCATGCATGCGGATCAGATCATCATTCTGGATGACGGGCGCATCGTGGCGCAGGGCACGCACAGCGAGCTGCTGGCCAGCAGCCCGGAATATCAGGAATTGTATGAATCGCAGCAGAAAGGGGTGAGCGACAATGGCTAAGCCGATCGGCAGGCGTCCCGACAATTTCTGGAAGACGCTTGGCACTTTGCTTCATTACATGGGCAATCATAAGTTTCTGCTGCTGATCGTGGCCGTGCTCGTCTCGCTCAGCGCCCTGGCCAATTTGCTTGGCACATATATGCTCAAACCGATCGTCAATGAGTATATCGTTCCCCGCGACATGGCAGGCCTGATCCGCGCGGTGGCGCTTACTGCTTGCATTTACGCGGGCGGCGTGCTCTCGGCCTATGGCTATACGCAGATCATGGTCGTGGTCGCCCAGAAGATCGTCGGTGAGATCCGTGAGGATCTGTTCCATCGCATGCAGTCATTGCCGCTGCGTTATTTTGACACGAATGCCAATGGGGATACGATGAGCCGTTTCACTAATGATGTCGATACGATCTCAGACGCTCTCAACAACAGCTTTGCGATGATGGTCCAAAGTTTCATCCAGATCGTGGGCACGCTGACGCTGATCTTCATCCTGAACTGGCAGCTCTCGCTGATCGTACTTGTCTGCTATATCCTCATGTTTGCTTACATTCAGTTCAGCGGACGGCGCAGCCGGTATTATTTCGGGGAACAGCAGCGCAGCCTCGGCCTGCTCAACGGCTTCATCGAAGAGATGATCCAGGGGCAGAAGGTCGTGAAGGTGTTCAATCACGAAGAAGCGAACATGACGAAGTTCCGCGCCCGCAATGGCGAGCTGCAGCAGGCGGCGACCAGCGCCCTCGCCTATGCCGGGACGATGGTGCCGATGGTCGTCAGCCTCTCTTATGTCAATTATGCGATCGTGGCCATCATCGGCGGCATCATGGCGATCAATGGCTGGACCGATGTGGGCTCGCTGGCCAGTTATCTCGTATTCGTGCGTCAGACCGCGATGCCGATCAATCAGTTCACCAGTCAGTCGAACCTGATCCTCACCGCCATGAGCGGCGCGGAGCGCATCTTTGCGCTGATGGAACAAGAGCCGGAGATCGATGAGGGCAAGGTCACGCTGACCAGCGTGGCGCGCCGCAATGACGGCACACTGTACGAATGTCCGCAGAACAGCGGCATGTGGGCCTGGCGCCATCCCCGGGACAATGGCAAGGTCGAGCTCGTTGAGCTGCGCGGCGATGTGCGCTTCGATCATGTCGATTTCAGTTATGACAAAGGACATCCGATCCTGCATGAGGTCTCGCTCTATGCGAAGCCCGGACAGAAGATCGCTTTTGTGGGATCGACCGGCGCTGGCAAGACGACGATCACCAATCTGATCAACCGCTTCTATGATGTCGACAGCGGAAGCATCACGTATGACGGCATCGATGTCCGGCTGATCCGCAAGGCTGATCTGCGCCGCTCACTGTCCATCGTGCTGCAGGATACGCATCTGTTCACCGGCACGATCGCGGACAACATCCGTTTCGGCAAGCTGGGCGCGTCGATGGAGGAAGTGGTCAGGGCCGCCAAGCTGGCCAATGCGGATTCATTCATCCGCCGTCTGCCCAAGGGATATGAGACATGGGTGAGCGGTGATGGCGCTTCGCTTTCACAGGGGCAGCGGCAGCTGCTGGCGATCGCCAGGGCAGCGATCGCAGACCCGCCGGTGCTCATCCTCGATGAGGCGACCAGCTCTGTCGATACCCGCACCGAGCGGCTGATCGAAAAAGGCATGGATTCGTTGATGGAGGGGCGTACGGTGTTCGTCATCGCGCACCGTCTGTCTACCGTGCGCAATGCCGACGCGATCATGGTGCTCGATCATGGGCGCATCATCGAGCGCGGCTCACACGATGAACTGATCGCGCGAAAAGGCATATATTATCAGCTGTATACAGGAATGTTTGAGCTTTCTTAAAATTTATACACAGAAAATGAAATGTATAGATGAAACTTTATTTTGACTCTGTTATAATTGTTCAGATCACTGCGGCATGAAAGCCGCAAGGGAATCGAGGAGGAAAGGACATGCATTCGGTACTGACGGTATTGCTGCTGGGCGCGACCTGTACAGACAGCTTTGTGGCGATGATGGAACGCGGTTCCAATATGCGCGAGATGCGCCTGGCCAAAGGCGGCTGCTACGCGATGATCTTCGCGGCGGTAAATACATTGATGCTGGCGCTGGGCATGGGGGTGAGCAGCACGCTGCGTTCGTCGCTGAGCCTGGAAGAAGGCAGGATACTGCCGGCATGCTTCTTGATCGGTCTGGCGACCTTCCTGCTGGTCAAGATGCTGCATCGGGCGAAATTCGTGGAACATCTTGATCTTGGCTTCAGCTACCGCAAGAGCCTGCGGCTGGCAGCTGAGACCGGCTTGGATACGCTGATCCTCGGCGCAGCGCTCGGCTTTCTGCACATGGCGCCGCTTCCGCTGATGAGCGGGATGTTCCTGATCTCGTTCGCGGCGATCTTTGCGGCACTGTGGATCGGCTACTATCTGGGCGCTGCTTATCAGCGGATCATGATCGTAGGCACCTCCATGGTCTACTATGCCACGACGCTGTTTCTGCTGCTGCCGGCTTAAGCGCGGCATCTGAACGACGGGAGTGGATGGTATGGAACATCGCAAAGCGAGGATGAAGGATTTTCTGGCAGAGAGCCTGGCTGCGCTCATGCAGGAAAAGCCTTTTGAAAAGATAACGATCAAACAGATCTGTGACCGCACGGGAGTGATCCGTGCCACATTCTACAATCACTTTGAAGACAAATATGACGCGCTGAACTACATCTGCGGCATGATGCTCTGTGATGAGCATGAGAAATTGCTCACAGCGGGCGATATGGAAGGATACGTCCGTTCGCTGTGCACGCTGATCCATGCCCATGCCGCGTTTTTCCGCAAGGCATTTCAGGTGCAAGGGCAGAATGATTTTGATACCATGTTTCTGAATGCCGCAGGCAGAGGCATCCTCATGGTGCTCGAGCAGCACGATATCGCTTGCGATCCTTACCGCAGCGATGAGCTTGCGCTGTATTTTGCCAACGCGTTCATGTATCTGTGCAAGAACTGGCTGCGGAAAGGCTGCGTGATGAGCGCGCCGGAATTCTGCGCCTACAGCCTGGGCCTGCTGATGAACGGCCTAAAAGAATATATCGGCAACAAAGGAAAGATATGAACGATGGGGTGATGGAATGACATATCGTATCGGATTTGATATCGGAAGCACGACGATCAAGGCCGTTGTGATGGATGACAATGGCAATATATTGTATAAGAGCTATGAGCGCCACATGGCGCAGATCCGCGAGATGGCGCTCAAGAAGCTGGAAGAGCTCAAGGATATGCTTGGCAGTGAGCCATTCTATTTCGCGCTGAGCGGCAGTGCCGCCCTGGGCATGAGCCAGGAAGGCAGCCTGCCTTTCGTCCAGGAAGTATTTGCCAGCGCCCAGGCAGTGCGCAAGCATTATCCAGAAGTCGACGCCGCGATCGAGCTGGGCGGTGAAGACGCTAAGATCTTGTTTTTCCAGGGCGCCGTGGAACAGCGCATGAACTCTACCTGTGCCGGCGGCACTGGAGCCTTCATCGATCAGATGGCCTCGCTGCTCAACATCGATCTGGAGACGATGGATCGTCTCAGCCTGGAGCATCACCGGCTGTATCCGATCGCGTCGCGCTGCGGCGTGTTCGCCAAGACGGATATCCAGCCGCTGATCAATCAGGGCGCGGATAAAGCGGATCTGTGCGCAAGCATCTTCCAGGCCGTGGTCGACCAGACCATCACTTCGCTGGCGCAAGGACACCGCATCGAAGGCAATATCTTGTTTTTGGGCGGCCCGCTCTATTTCATGAAAGGCCTGCGGCAGCGTTTCCGTGCGACGCTCGATCTCGATGAGGATCATGCGGTATGTCCGGACATCGCCATTCATTTTGTGGCATTCGGCACCGCGATCTGCGCCAGCGAGCGCTTCACTTATGATGAGCTGCATCAGAAGCTGGAAGCGCTGAAGGACATGCCGGTCAAGGAAGAGGAGAGCGAACCGCTCTTTGAAAGCAAAGAAGATTACGAGCGCTTCGTCCGCCGCCATCAGCGCAGCGATGTGAGCTATGGCGACATCTCGACTTATGAAGGAAAAGCGTACCTGGGCGTGGACAGCGGCAGCACGACGACCAAGCTGGTGCTGGTCGGCGAGCATGAAGAACTGCTTTATGAGGCCTACACTTCAAACCAGGGCAGTCCGCTCGATGTCGTGGTGGAGCATCTGAAGAAGATCTATGCGCTCGGCAAGGAGCGCATCACGATCGCCGGCAGCTGCGCGACCGGCTATGGCGAGGAGCTCATGAAGCATGCCTTCCATCTCGATGAAGGTGCCGTGGAGACGATGGCGCACTATGAGGCAGCCCGTCATTTCAATCCGAATGTCGATTATATCCTGGATATCGGCGGCCAGGACATCAAATGCTTCAAGATCAAGGATGGCCGCATCGATGACATCGTGCTCAATGAGGCATGTTCCTCTGGCTGCGGCTCATTCCTGGAGACGTTCGCAAAAAGCCTGGGATACAGCGCCCAAGAGTTTGCGCAGCTGGGCCTGAAGGCGCGACATCCGGTCAACCTGGGCACACGCTGCACAGTGTTCATGAACTCCGGTGTCAAGCAGGCGCAGAAAAACGGCGCGAGCATCGAAGACATCTCGGCCGGCCTGTGCCGCAGCGTGGTCAAGAATGCGCTGTATAAGGTCATCCGCGCCCGCCGGCGCGAGGATATCGGTGATGAGATCGTCGTGCAGGGCGGAACGTTCCGCAATGACAGCGTGCTGCGCAGCTTTGAGCAGGAGCTGGGCACCGAGGTCATCCGTCCCAGCATCGCGCATCTGATGGGGGCATATGGCGCGGCATTGATCGCCAAGCGTCATTCGCATGGCACTTCCGCCATCTTGAATGCGCAGCAGGTCAAGCAGTTCACCCATGCTTCTAAAGGCGCGGTATGCAACGGCTGCACGAACCACTGCGCGCTGACCATCAATGTGTTTGCGGACGGCGAGCGGCTGATCGCCGGCAACAAATGCGAAAAGCCGACGCTGCATGTCGGCGCGAAAAAGGAAGAGCTGCCGGACCTGTACAAAGTCAAGAACGAGCTGCTGCGCAGCTATCGGGGCCGTTATCATCATGAGAAGAAGGTCGGCATCCCGCTCGTGCTCAACATGTATGATCTCTTGCCGTTCTGGGTGGAATTCTTCCATCAGCTTGGCTATGAGACGCTCATCTCGCCGCAGACGAACAAGGCGATGTATCACAGCGCGCAGCACAGCATCCCCAGTGATACGGCGTGTCTGCCGGCCAAGGTCGTGCATGGCCACATCCAGTGGCTGCTGGATCAGCATGTGGAGCGGATCTTCTATCCGTGCATGACCTACAATGTGGATGAGCAGATCAGTGATAATCATTTCAACTGCCCGCTGGTCGCTTATTATCCGGAACAGATCGGGGCAAACATGGATCTGGAGGGAACAGACTATATCCATCCATACATCGTCCTGGATGACATGAAGAATTTTGAGAAACGCATCAGTGAGGTCTTTGCGGCGCATGATATGCCGCATGAGCGCCGGCTCATCCGCAAGGCGGCCGAAGCGGGCATGCGCGAGTATCAGGCATTCCACGCGCGCTTGCACGAAGAGCACGAAAGGGCCGTTGCCTATGCCCGCGCGCATGGTCATCCGATCGCGGTGGTCTGCGGCCGTCCGTATCACGGAGATCCGTACATCTCGCATGAGATCACCAAGCTGCTCACCCAGCTGGGCTTCGTCGTCGTGAGCGAAGAGAGCGTGCCGATGCAGGAAAAGCGTGAGGTCGGCGTGCTCAATCAGTGGACATATCATGCCCGTCTGTATCAGGCGGCATACTATGCGGCCGCGCAGCCGGACATGGAACTGATCCATCTGGTCAGCTTCGGCTGCGGCATCGATGCGATCACCAGTGATGAGGTGAAAGCGATCCTGAAACAAAAAGATCGCTTCTATACCCAGATCAAGATCGATGAGATCGATAACCTGGGCGCGGTAAAGATCCGCCTGCGTTCGCTGAAAGCGGCCGTTGAAGAGCGAAAGGAGGAAATCGCATGAACTACGGAGTGTTCACCCCGGAGATGAAGCAGACCCATACGATCCTTGTGCCGGGCATGCTCGCCATCCATTTCCGGCTGTTTCCCGCCATCTTTGAGACGGGCGGCTACCATGTCGAAGTGCTGTACAATGAAGGAGATGAAGTGGTGGAGGAAGGCCTCAGCCACGTACATAACGATACTTGTTATCCGGCCCTGCTCGTCATCGGCCAGATGATCGCGGCGCTGAAGAGCGGAAAGTATGACTTGAACAAAGTAGCGCTGGCCATCACCCAGACGGGCGGCGGCTGCCGCGCCAGCAACTATATCTTCCTGCTGCGCAAAGCGCTGGCCATGGAAGGATGGGCGCATATTCCGGTGCTTTCGGTCAACTTCTCTGGTCTGGAGAAAGAAAACGCCGTGGCGCTGACTTTGCCGCTGGGCAAGAAGCTGCTCTATGCTTTCCTTTATGGCGACGCGATGATGTGGCTGCGAAATCAAGTCAAGCCCTATGAGCGCAGCGCCGGGGATACTGACCGTCTGGTCGATCAGCTGATCAGCGAGCTCGAGGATAAGTTTCGCCGCAATGATTACAGCGCCAGCAAGGAATTTTACCGGGATATCATCCGTCGTTTTGCGGCCATCCCGCGTCATCAGCAGAAGAAGATCAGAGTCGGCATCGTCGGCGAGATCTATATGAAATATGCGCCGCTGGGCAATCATCATCTGGAAGACTTCCTGATCGAGGAGGGCTTTGAGCCGGTGCTCAGCGGAGTGGCGGATTTCGGGCTGTACTGCCTGGAGAACGCCCGTGTCGATCATCGCTATTATCACCGTCATGCGCTGACATCCCCGTTTCTGACGCTGGCGGAAAATATCTTGATGCGGATGCAGGAAACGTTCATCCGCCTGGTGGAAGAGGATGGCACCTTCCATGCGCCGGATCGCTTTCGTGATGTCATCCGCAACGCGGAAGGCTTCATCGATCAGGGCGTGAAGATGGGCGAGGGCTGGCTGCTGACGGCCGAGATCGTCTCATTGATCAAGGAAGGCGTCTCCAATATCGTCTCGGCTCAGCCGTTCGGCTGTCTGCCTAACCATATCGTGGCCAAGGGCATGGCACGCCGCATCAAGGAAGCGTATCCGCAGTCCAACCTGGTGGCCATTGACTATGACCCCAGCGCATCACGTGTCAACCAGGAGAACCGCATCCGCCTGATGCTGGCGAACGCGCGTCTTTCTGAGGAAGAGCTGGAGGATGACACGCAATGTGCTTATGCCGGGGCAAAGAAGGAAAAATACGCATGAGCAAACAGGATGCATGTCCTGTTTTTCTCTGTGTATCCTCAAGGAGGAACAGGCATGCGCTATGATGTGCTGTTGTTTGATGCGGATGATACGCTGTTAGATTTCGGAGCCTGTGAGCAAGCGGCACTGTATGCTACCTTTGCCCGCTTTCAGCTGCCGTTTTCCGCAGCTGATGAGGAGCGGTTCCACGCGATCAATGATGTGCTCTGGAGCCGTTATGAACAAGGCGTGATCAGCAGAGAGACTTTGCGGCAGACTCGCTTTGCCCAATTGTTCGCTCATATGGGCATCAAGCAAGATGCGCTCGTCTTTGAGGAAGCTTACCAGCAGGCGCTTTCCCTGGGGCATGCGCTCATGCCCCAGGCCAGAGAGCTGCTGAGGAGCCTGTATGGGCATGTCCGTCTCGTCATCGCGAGCAACGGGGTCTGCGCTACCCAGCATCGCCGTCTTGCGGATGCTGGCATCCGCGATTGCTTTGACGCGGTCTTTCTGTCCGAGGAGATCGGGGCGCGCAAGCCGGATGAGCGTTTCTTTGAGATCATATTGGATAAGCTTGGCCAGCCTGAACGACGACGCTGCCTCATGATCGGTGATTCACTGCGCAGCGATATCCAAGGGGCAAGGCGCGCCGGAATTGACAGCGTATGGATGAATCCGCGCCAGGAAAGCGCACCGCCCTCATGCCGGCCGACTTATGAGATCAAGGCTTTGATGGAGCTGATCGATATCGTGGAGGTGAAAAGATGAAACAGAAGAGCAGAGGCGAAAAGCTGCTGGAAAGCTTACGCGCTTCCCGCAAGCAGGAAAGCGCCAGCAGATCATTGCAGAAGATCGTGGGCAAGCCCAGGGATGGGGCCAAGTTCGCGAAGACCAATTTCAATGGATAAGCAGGGAGAAGCCGCATGGATCGGATGAGCACGGCGCCGGTCGGTCAGCTGTATCTGAGCTATCTGCTGCCGACAGTGATCGCCATGGTCTCCAATTCACTGTACTGTCTGGCTGATGTCTATTTCATCTCCATCGGTTCAGGCACGCTGGGACTTGCCGCAGTGAACATCGTGATGCCGATGTATACGCTGTATTCATGTGTCGGGCTGCTGTTCGGCGTAGGCGCCTCCACGATCATTGCGATCGAGCGGGGTGCGGGACATGCGCGGCGGGCCGATGAAGCCTTTTCGATGAGCGTGGCAGCAGTGCTCTTCAGCGGGCTGCTCCTCATGGCGCTGTCACTGATCTTCATCGAACCGCTGGCCATATTGCTGGGCGCTTCGAGACAGCTGCTGCCCTATGTCATCGAATATCTGCGTCCGGTGGCCATCTTTACGCCGGCCTTCATCGCCATGTATGCCGCTGGGATCCTGATCCGCTGTGATCATGCGCCGCGGCTGGTGATGGGAGCGATGCTCACCGGCAATCTGTCTAATATCGTGCTGGATTATGTATTTGTCATCGTGTTTGGCTGGGGGCTGAGCGGCGCGGCGGCTGCCACGGCGCTGTCCCCGCTGATCACCCTCATCATTACCGCGTTTCATTTCATCCTGAAGCGCAATCAGCTGCATTTCTGTCGTTTTGCGGTGGATGGGGCACTGTTTCGGCGCATGCTGAGCAACGGCGCTGGCAGCGGCGTGCTGGAGCTGAGCGCCGGCGTGATCATCTTTTTGTTCAATGCGGTGATCCTGGCGGTCAGCGATGAGGTGTTTCTCGCCGCCTATGCCATCGTCGCCAATATCGCCTATGTGTTCAAGGGACTGTTCGCGGCTTTCGGACAGGCGGCGCAGCCGATCGTTTCTCATAATCACGGCGCCGGCAATACCGCACGGGCGAAGCAGACGCTGCGGGTCGCGCTGATCGCATCGCTGGGCTTTGCGGCCTTCCTTTATGGCTGCTGCTTATGCTTTCCCAAGCAGCTGGCTGCTTTTTTTGCCAATGGAGATGGCGCGGTGATCGCGCTGGGTGCGTCCGGCATCGTGCTCTATTTCAGCTCGCTGCCGTTTTCCGCCTTGAATACGGTCATCATGTATTATTTTCAGTCTGTCGAGCAAGGCCGCTTTGCGACCGTGCTCGCGCTGCTCAAAGGGACGCTGTTCGCCTTTGCCGGCATGGCGCTGCTGTATTTCCTCTTTCAGGAAAATGGCATCTGGCTGACGATCACATTCGCGGAAGGCTGTGCACTGCTCGCGGGATGGCGCATGCTGCGCAGGATATGAAACAAGGACCGGCGATCTGAAAGGCAATCAGATCGCCGGTCCTTTTGCGTGAAAAGCGCGGCATAGTACAGATTATATGCGGAAGGTATAGAGCTTTTTGTCAGATTGTGTTATATTTATTTACAAAAGGGAGGGCTTTCAATGAATGCAAAGGAAGCGATCATCACTGCGCTGAAAGAGTACCGTGCCATCACCGGGCTGCGCAGTTATCTGATCGAAGATGAAGACGACATCAACAGCGCTGCCGAGAAGAACTATTTCTGCAAGTGCCTGAAGACGAGCGCTGCCGCGCTGCGTCACTGTGAGGAATGCACGAGCGAAAACTACCGCAACGCGCTGCAGTCCGACAGGGTGTGCATGTATTCGTGTCACGCCGGCCTGGTAAAATGGTCCATGCCGATCCGCTGCAATGGCTTCAACGGCGTAGTGATCAGTGAGGGGGTCATCACGAAGCAGCAGGTCAAGGACGCAGAAAGCTGGGTGCATTATCTGAGCGAGCATTATAATGTCCGCCGTGATGTGCTGCAGGACAACTATAAAGTGATCAAGGAGATGACCGAAGAGGAAGTCAACATCTCCATCAAGCTGCTGAAAGATCTGATCGACTATCAGCTGGCCATGCTGGCCGCGCATCCGGTCCAGGGATAAAGGAAGACCAGAGAGCAGATTCTGACGCTCTTTGGTTTTTTTATGCATCCGGTTTTTGTTTCTTTGCTAAAGATGATATACTTTTGGCGATGAGGTGTAAGCCGTGAAGAAGAAAGTGGAAAAATTTTGCCGGATCAACGACGAGAAGCTGGAAAAAGATATTCAGGAGCTGCAAAGCTATGTCGATCTGCTCGAGGAACGGATCAAAGCGGTGGAGGATCCCAATCTCTTTCGCAAGATGAAGCGGCTGGATCGTGACGCGCGGCTGATGATCCATGATCTGAAGAGCATGAAGCTGCTCAACCATGAGTAGCAGGGCGTGGGAAGACCGCGCTCTTTTTCTTTTGCGCTCTTTTCATCTGGACAGAGTTGTGCTATCATATTGAATATGAAAACGCTTTATTTTCATCAAATAACAACAGAAGGAGGGTGAGAAATTTGGAACGCTGTGCAGGAGCCCTGGCTGCCGTGTCTTCACTGCCAGGAAACCAGGGAATCGGCGATTTCGGGCGCAAGACGCGAATGTTCATCGACATGATCGCCAGAGCGGGCTTTACGATCTGGCAGCTGTTGCCGACCCAGGCGCTCGGTTATGGAAATTCGCCGTATCAGCCGTTTTCTTCGTTTGCGGGAGATCCGTTGTTCATCAACATCGATCGGCTGAGCGAGATCGGGCTGTTAAAGCAAAGCAGCATCAGAAATCTGAACAAATTCAAGGAAAGCGTCAGCTATGAAGAAGTGCGCGCTTTCAAGGAAACGTATTTTCGTAAGGCATTCTATGAGTTCAAGAAAAATTTTTCCTCATTTCAGCAGGAGTATGACCGCTTCTGTCGGGAATGCGAATGGCTTGAAGATTATGCGGTCTTCATCACCTTCAAGAAGCTGAACGGAATGAAGCCATGGACAGAGTGGCCCCAGGAGATGAAGGACTGGCCCCGACACCATGGCCTTGACCTTGATCCCTATGGAAACGAGATCTTCTATGAGAAATTCTTGCAGTACATGTTTTACACTCAATGGGTGGAGATCCGTGACCACGCGCACGAAAAGGGCATCCGCATCATGGGCGATATCCCATTTTATGTCGGACTGGACAGTGTGGATGTCTGGGTGGATCGCGACAGCTTCTTGCTGGAAAAAGATGGCTCGCCGAGCTTTGTCGCCGGTGTGCCGCCGGATTATTTTTCAAAGACCGGGCAGCGCTGGGGCAATCCGATCTATGACTGGAAACAGATGGAGAAGGACAAGTACGAATTCTGGGTACGCCGCCTTGCCTGGCAGAACGAATGCTATGACATCGTGCGGATCGACCATTTCCGGGCCTTTGACACGTACTGGAAGATTCCTGCATCCTGTGAGACCGCCATCGAAGGAGAATGGGTCGAAGGACCGCAGCAGGCGTTCTTTGACCGCATCTACGAATGCTTGCCGGACATCGAGCTGGTCGCAGAGGATCTGGGCGAGATCCGTCCCGAAGTGACGGAGCTCAAGGATGCCAACGGCCTTCCGGGCATGGATGTGCTGCTGTTTCGCATGGAGCCAAAACTGCTCAAGAAACCGGCAGCCAAAAACAGCATCGTCTACACGGGCACGCATGACAACGATACGGCAGAAGAAGCGTACAGCAAATTCACGCACAACCGCCGCATCGCGCTGCGCCGCTTCTTTCATAACCGGGATTATCACGAGCGCAATTTTCATGATCTGCTCGTCCATTTTGCCTTGGATTGTGACGCGGACTGTGTCATCATCCCGCTGCAGGATCTGCTTGGGCTGAAAGCAGAAGGACACATGAATCGTCCGGGCACCGTAGGCTCACCGAACTGGGAATGGAAGCTGAAGGACTATAAGGTGCTCACCAAAGAGATGAGCAAGGTCAAAAAATGGATCCGCGCTGCCAAACGATGAAGCAAAGGGAACTGAACCTGTGTTCGGTTCTTTTTTTGTACGCAAAAAAGGAAGGCTAGCGCCTTCCCTCAGCTGGTCTTTTGGTCTCGCGGTAACGGTCATAGATGATCTTGAGCCCCTTAAAGGTAAGATCGCGGTCATAGACATCGATCAGGTCAGTATGCCGATAGATGATCTTGCCCAGGCCGCCGGTCGCGATGACCTTGATGTCTTTGCGGCCCAGCTCTTTCTTGAACTGACGGATGATGTATTCGGTCTGACCCAGGAAGCCATAGAACAAGCCGGCCTGCATGTTGCTGGAGGTGTTCTTGGTCAGGATGGTGCCGGGCGATTTGATCTCGACTTCCGGCAGCTGGGCAGTCTGTGACCACAATGCGTTGGCGCCGGATTCGACGCCCAGGGCGATGACGCCATAGCTGAACACGCCGTTTTCGTCTACGTAGTCAAATGTGGTCGCGGTGCCGAAATCCACGATCAGCGCTGGGCCGCCATAGACATAGTAAGCACCGGCACAGTCGACGATGCGGTCCGCGCCGACCGCCTTGGGATTCTCCATCTGCACCGAGATGCCGGTGCGTACCCCGGGACCGATGATGATCGGCTCCTTATGCAAATATTTGCGGATGCAGTTGCGGAAAGAGTGCATGACCTTAGGGACGACGCTGGCGATGATGACATCTTCCACATCGCCGCTCGCGACGCCCGCGTCATTCATGAAATTGGTCATCATGAAGCCGTATTCATCGCTGGTGCGCTTCATCTTGGTCGTCAGACGGTAAGTATGCTTCAGCCGGTTTCCTTCATAGAGCCCGACCGTGATGTTGGTATTTCCGATATCGATGACAAACAGCATGTTCATTTCCCCCTGCTCAGCGTGAGCATGTGCTCCAGGATCAGGACGCCGAGGTCATATTTGCTCATCTTCGCGCATGGGTGCGCGCCTTCCTGATCGAGTATGGTGGCGATGTTGGTATCGCCCTGAAAACCGGCGCCTGCGGTATGCAGGTCATTGGCCACGATCATGTCGCAATGCTTGGCGGCCAGCTTTCCTCTGGCATTTTCTAGCAGGTTCTGTGTTTCCATGGCGAAGCCGCACAGCACCTGATGAGGCTGCTTATGGGTGCCGACATAAGCGAGGATATCCGGGTTCTTGACAAATTCCACATGCAGGCTGTCGCCCTCTTTCTTGATCTTCTGCTCGCTGACATGCAAGGGTCGATAATCGCCGACCGCAGCGGCCTTGATGATGAGGTCCGCTGTCTCGTAATGCGCGCGTACGGCTTCGAACATCTCGACGGCGGTGGTCACCGGGATCAGCTCGGCTTGTGCGGGAGCCTGCAGCTGCACCGGTCCGCTGATGAGCGTGACCTTCGCACCCATGTCCAGCGCGGCCTGCGCGAGCGCATAGCCCATCTTTCCAGACGAATGATTGGTCAGAAAACGCACCGGATCGAGCGCCTCTTGAGTCGGTCCCGCAGTGATGAGGACATGGCGGCCCTTGAGCTTGTCACTGCGATGGAAGAAGCGCTCCACATAGTCCATGATGACGCTGAGGTCACAAAGCTTCCCTTTGCCGCTGTCGCCGCAGGCCAGATGGCCGCTGGTGGGTTCCAGGATATCATATCCGTATTCCCGGCACAGCTGCAGATTGCGCTGTGTGACCGGGTTTTCATACATCTGTGTGTTCATGGCCGGGCAGATGACTTTCTGCTTGCTGCAGGCGAGAAAGGTCGTCGTCAGCATGTCATCCGCGATGCCGTGCGCCGCTTTGGCGATCACATTGGCGCTGGCCGGGACCAGGATGAACAAGTCTGCCTTCTTTGCCAGGGAGATGTGATGGATGCTGCGATTTTGGACCTTTTCGAAAGTATCCACGACCACATTGTGGCTGATCAGTGCCTCAAAGGTCAATGGCGCCACGAACTGTGTGGCGTTCTTGGTCATGATGACCTCAACATCATAGCCCTTCTTGATCAGATCGCTGGCGAGCTGTGCCGCCTTGAACGCGGCGATCCCTCCGCAGACACCCAAAACGATAGTTTTCTGCATCTTTTTCCCTTCTTTCCGGACAATGGACATATTATAGCACAGTTTCCTCAATTGTTGCGTTTTGTTGAAAAAAAGAACGGCAGGCTTGGAAAAATGTCATTACGCTCATTATAATGAGGCTGGGAGCGTGATGAATGATGAAATGTGCGACAGCAGCGGAAATGCGGGCGATGGACGCATGCGCGATCCATGAGCACGGCATTCCCGAGATCGAATTGATGAGACGCGCCGCTGCGGCGCTGCAGCATAGCCTGTTTGCGGCATATGGAAAAAGGCGGCGCTATGGCATCTTCTGCGGCTGCGGCAACAATGGCTGCGATGGCTATGCTCTGGCTGAGATGATGGCGGATGAGGGCGTGCCGGTGATGATCTGTGCCCGCGGCGGGACGCTTTCTCGCAGCGCGGCATATTATGCGAAACGCGCGGCAGACAAAGGTGTGCGCATCGTGGCGCAAAGCGCGGCAGAGGAAGTCATCGCTCACAGCGATGTGCTGGTGGACGCGCTGTTTGGTACCGGGGTCAGCCGCGAATTGGGCGAGGAAGACGCGGCCCTGTGCGATCTGCTCACCAACAGCGGCAGACATGTGGCCGCTGTCGACATCCCCAGCGGCATGCACGCAGATGGCGAGTGGATGAGCGCGCATACCGTCAAGGCAGAGCGGACCGTCACTTTCGCCTGTCTGAAGAAGGCGATGCTCAAGCTGCCGCAGCGCGAATGGTGCGGCAAGATCGAGGTGTGCCCCATCGGCATGCCCGCGGCGGCCATACGGTGCGCCGATCCTGCGCTCGTATTGGATGCGCAAGCCGTGCGCGGCATGCTGCCGCGGCGCAAGCCGCACTCGCATAAAGGGACATATGGCAAGGTGCTGCTCATCGCGGGCAGCCTGCAGATGAGCGGCGCGCCTCGCTTGTGCGCGCAGGCCATCCTGCGTGCTGGTGCCGGCCTGCTTACTTGCATGATCCCTGAAGGGATCCACGCGATCGTTGCTTCTGCCGTGCCCGAGGCGATGTTTCGGCCATGGCCGATGGATGACAATGGCCAGTTTGCCCTGGATGCCTTGCCGGATGAAACGTGGCTGCGCAGCTTTGACCTCATCGTCGTTGGCAATGGCATGGGGCGCGGTCCCTCGACCCGGGCCATCGTGCAGCGTGTGCTGGACAGCGGGATCCCTTGCATCCTCGATGGTGACGCGCTGTTTGAGACCGGCAAGCACGCCTTGCTTCCCGCGCAAAGAGAGCAGACGGTGATCGTGACGCCGCACTTGCGCGAGCTCGAATATCTCAGCAGCGTTCCGCTCGCGCAGATCAGCGCTGATCCGCGCCAGAGCGCGGCCATGCTCGCCAGCCGTTATCCGTATCTCTGTGTAGTGGCTAAGGATGATCTGACCTGGATCATGCAGGGCGAGCGGCAGAGCGTAAACATCATCGGCAATGACGGGCTGGCCAAAGGCGGCAGCGGTGATGTGCTCTGCGGCATCATCGCCGGACTGTACGCGCAAGGGCGCCAGGCTTATGAAAGCGCCTGTGCCGGCGTGTATCTGCACGCGCTGTCCGCTTGCATGCTGGCTGAGGAATGTGACACGATGAGCATCCTTCCTCATGAGCTGAGCGAATGTCTGGGCAAGGCATGCGCAAAGCTGCGGTGAGGCTGAATGATCTGCATTTTCGCATGACGAGCCGCTGCCCAGGATGATATACTGATACTAAGGAGGATCATGAACATGAATCAATTCAAGAAGATCTGTGTCTGGCTGCTGGCGGGCTTGCTGGTCTTTTCCGCTGCCGGCTGTCAGCCGCAGGAAGCCCAGCCGCAGACCCAGAGCGATGAGCCTACTGCGGAGCAGGAGCGCTTTGCCGCGTTCATCGAAAAAGAATTTGTGGATACGATGGAAAGCGACTACACGACGGCGCATGTCTATCTGCAAGACCCGGAGGCCTTCGGGGTCGATCCCGATCAGATCAGCGTTTCGCTGGGCACGCGGATGGATGAAGAAAGCCAGGAGGAGGCCATGGCATCCTTTACGGCAACATGTGAGGAATTCCGCACCTTCGATCGCGATGAGCTGAGCGTTGAACAGCAGGATATCTATGATATCTTTGATTATCAGGTATCACTGAGCGAAGCGCTCAGCGATGCGAAGTTTGACTATTACGCCCCGTTATTCGAGAGCATCTCGGGCCTGCATTATCAGCTGCCGACGCTCTTTGCGGACTGGCAGCTGCGCAATGAAGAAGATGTGCAGGATCTCATCACGCTGATGAGCGATGTGCGCCCCTATGTCGACAGCGCCCTGGAATACACCCGCACCCAGGAAGAGCAAGGCTTGCTCATGCTCGATCTGGATTCCGTCATCTCCTATTGTGAGGGGATCGTGGAGAGCGGTGAGGACAGTGCCGTGCTGCAGGCGATGAATGACAGTATCGCAGCGCTGGAGCTGGGCGAGGAGAAGACCGCGCAGTATCAGCAGCAGCTCGCGGACGCGTTTGCGGAGTCGTTCTTGCCGGCCTATGCGGACATCCTCGACACGATGCGCGATCTGCAGGCAAACGGCGATAACAATGAGCAGGGATTGGCGCAGTTCGAGCATGGCAAAGAGTATTACGCGCTGCTCTTGCAGCAGAGCGTCGGCTCCAACAAGACGCCTGAGGAGATCAAGACGATGATGGAAGAGGCGTTCAATGAACATTTGCAGCAGCTGCAGCTGTTCGCGATGGCTTATCCGGAAGAGACCCAGCAAGTGCTGGAACAAGATCTGCCCAAGACCGGCTATACGAGCTATGATGAGATCCTGCAGGATCTGCAGTCCCACATCTTCGATGATTTCCCGCAGGTCGAGGATCTGCGCTATCAGATCGAGGATGTCAATGAAGAGATCGCTTCCGACAGCGGGGTCGCCGCATATTTCAATGTGCCTTCGCTCGATGGCGATACGGTGAAGCAGCTGCGGGTGAATCCGAACAATGCCGGTGTCGATTCGATCGATACGTATGCCACAGTGGCGCATGAAGGCTTCCCGGGCCATATGTACCAGTATGCCTACATGTATGAGAATGTCGACAGCAACTTCATCAAGGCGCTGGCCAATGTCGGCGCATATACCGAGGGCTTTGCGGTCTATGCGCAGTATGAGAGCCTGAAGTATCTCGATGGCATCAGCCAGGAGGTGCTCGATGTTTATCGCGAATATGAATTGCTCACCTATTGTCTGGTGATCGCGGCCGACATCGGCATCCATTATGAAGGCTGGTCGCTCGATGAGTTTGAGAACTACTTTACCGAGATGGGCCTGTCCATCGGCAGCGGCGACGCGCTGTATGCGCAGCTGCAAGCCAATCCGGCCGTGTTTGAGACATATTATGTCGGCTATCATGAGATCATGGACCTGCGCGAAAAAGCAGAGGACGCATTAGGTGAGAATTTTGACGCAAAGGCGTTCAACGAGGCCCTGCTTGAAAGCGGCACTGCGCCATTCAATGTGGTGGAACGGCATATCGACGCTTATATCGAAAACGCATCATGAGGCAGCGAAAGCTGCCTTTCTTGCATATGCGGGCCGTTTCGCTCATATATTGCCTCAGGTGATAACTTGGCGGAAATGCTCACGCAGCTGAATGCGCTGCTCTGGGGAAAAGGGATGACGCTGGCGCTGATCGTAAGCGCGCTGTTTTTTACGCGGCTTGTCCCATTTGGCCAGCTGGGGAAAGGCTTTCGCAAAGTGCTTGGAGATCATGCGGGCAGAGACGCTTTCTTTACGGCGCTGGCCGGCACGCTGGGCATCGGCGGTATGGCAGGGGTGGCAGCGGCCATCGCCCTGGGCGGTGCCGGGGCCGTGTTCTGGATGGGCGTAAGCGCGCTGGCCGGCATGGTGCTCAAGTATGTGGAGGTCACCCTTTCGTGCAAGACGCAGGTGAAGACCGCGCAAGGCTGGCGCGGGGGCGCGATGGTGCTGCTGGAAAAGACGCATCATCCGCTGCTGGCGCTGTGTTTTTGTGTTTGCTGCATGATGGCGGCATTTGGCACAGGCGCGCTGGTGCCCGCATTCAGCGTGGGCGAAGCGCTGCGCATGGCATTGGACATCCCGCCCTGGCTCAGCGCCGCGCTGTTCACGCTGGCCGCGGCCTTGGTACTTTGCGGCAAGAGCAAGGCGGTGCTGCGGGCCAACCGGATATTGATCCCGCTGGCGGCATTGTCCTATATCGCGCTGTGCCTGTGGATCATCTTTACCCATGTCCATGCGCTGGGAACAGTATGCGCGCAGATCATGCATGAGGCGTTCGATCTTTCTGCGGCCTTTGGCGGCGGCAGCGGATTCGCGCTTGGCCGCGCGGTGCGTTATGGGGTGAGCCGGGGCATCTTCTCCCATGAGGCCGGCATGGGAAGCGCGCCGCTGGCGTATGCTTCCCAGTCGGTCGATGATCCTGATGCCCAAGGCTGCATGGGCATCGCGGAGGTGTTCGTCGATACCTTCGTCATCTGCATGCTCACCGCTTTCGTCGTGCTCATTCTGGGCGGAGAACAAGGCGGCAGCGGAATGATGCTCATGATGAGCGTGTTCACGCGGGCGCTGGGCCGCGCGGGCGCGCCTGTGGCCGCGGCCTTCATCGTGCTGTTTGCCTTTCCCTGTGTGCTGGGCTGGTATTATTATGCGTCGCAGTGCCTGACATATCTCAGCGACAGCGTGCGCTTTGCGCATGGCTATCGGCTGGTGTTCCTGGGCATGCTCGCTCTGGGCGCGTCTATGGGACCGCTGGCCTGGGAGCTCAGCGATGCGGGCAATGGCTGCATGACGGCGCTCAATCTGCTGGCGCTGTTTCTGGCGCGGCGGTTTGCGGATCCCTGATCATGACCCAGACACGCGCTGGCATCAGGCATAGGATGTGAGGAAAGGAAGTGAGGATATGCTGCATGGCATCGATATCTCCCATTACCAGCGCGGGCTCGACCTTGCTCGCATCCGTGCGGATTTTGTCATCGTCAAGGCCAGTGAGGGCAAGGACTACAAGGATCCCAGCTGTGAAGATTTCGCGCGGCAGACGCTGGCGCTGAATCGTAAGCTGGGCCTGTATCATTTCGCGCATCCGGGCACGAACACGGCGCAGGAAGAGGCTGCCTGGTTCCTGGAGGTCTTTCGGCCGTTCATCGGCAAGGCGATCCCGGCGCTGGACTGGGAAGCAGGCGATATCGCCGACACCGCCTGGGCCCGGGAATGGCTGGATACGGTGTATCGCCAAAGCGGGGTGCGGCCGTGGATCTATATGAGCGAATCGGTGGTGAACCGGGAAGACTGGTCAGCTGTGGCAAGGGATTACCGGCTGTGGATGGCGCTGTATCACGATACAGCGCCGGCGTACAATTATGACATGCGCAATGCCGGCACGCCGACGGCCGTGCGTCACTGGCACTCGATCACTTGCTGGCAATGGAGCGACAATGGCCGCCTGGATGGTTGGGAAGGCTCGTTAGACATGGATGTGTTCTATGGTGAGCGCGAGCTGTGGGAACGACTGGAGAAAAACGAGCCGGCCCCGGTGCGCAAGAGCGATGAAGAGATCGCGGATGAGGTGATCGCCGGCAAATGGGGCAATGGCGCGGAGCGCGAGCAGCGCCTGAAAGAGGCAGGCTATGATCCGGCGCGCATTCAGCAGATCGTCAATGAAAAAACGAGGCGCAAAAGCGTGGATGAGCTGGCTGAGGAAGTCATCGAAGGCAGATGGGGCAGCGGCGAGACGCGGGTGCGGCGCTTGAGCGAAGCGGGCTATGACGCCGCGGCCGTGCAAGCGCGGGTCGATGAGCTGCTGGCGCAGCGCAGCAAGGTGTATCATACGGTGCGCGCGGGCGAAACGCTGAGCGGCATTGCCCGCCGGTATGGCACGACGGTCGCGCAGCTGGTCAGCTGGAACCATATCACCGATCCAGACCATATCGTGGCCGGGGAACGGCTGCGGGTGCATTGACTTTTGCGCAAAGAAACGGAATAATTTGCCGCAGGCAAGACATTGAAACGCATCGTCAGGCCTTTGAAGATGCGGGTTCGATGCCTTTTTTGCGGCAGGGGGAAATGATGAAACCAGATCACTTTTTTGTATGTAATCAGCCAGCGTGACAGGGATGATCGCGCTGGCTTGTTACATCCTGGCAGATACATAGCCGCGCTGAATCTTGCTATTCCTGTAAACCGCTTCATCAATGGCAATGATCGGCATCGGCGGCGTCACGCGCTCCTTTGCTCATCGTGTTCGTCTTTTCCTGGGCAGGAACAGATATGCTCATCGGCCTGTTCAACAGCGCGCGTGACACCCAGTTTCAGCGTGCGGCCGCTGAATGAAGCGCTGTTTTTCTGGCATAAGAAAACGGCCATGAGCCGGTGATCATTCACCGTTCTTATGGCCGTTTGCGTTTTGTGCTTGTTTCATGAGTGCCTTGCCGCTGAGGTCATAGATCAGCTGCTGGGCGGCGCGTCCGCTCATGCCGCCGTGGCTGAGCTCCCATTTGCGGGCCTCGGCGATCAGTTCCGGTTCGCTGAGGGTGATCTCTGGGTAGCGTTTGGCCAGCTCGAGCACGATCTTGAAGTAGTTTTTCTGATCAGGGCGCTCGTAGCAGATGGACAGGCCGAAGCGAGCCACCAGGCTGAGCTTTTCTTGCACGGTGTCGCTGTGGTGCAGCTCATCTTCGTTCATGTCGCTGCGATCGCTCCATGTCTCCCTGATCAGGTGGCGGCGGTTGCTGGTGGCATAGATGAGGATGTTTTCCGGCTTGGTCTCCACACCGCCTTCGATGACGGCCTTGAGGAATTTGTAGTCGGTCTCGAAATCCTCGAAGGAGAGGTCGTCCATATAAATGATAAAGCGGTGGCTGCGCAGCTTGAGACGCGCGATCAGCGCGGAGAGATCCTTGAACTGATGGCGGTAGATCTCGACCATGCGCAGGCCGTCTTGATAGAACTCGTTGACGATCGCCTTGATGCTCGTCGATTTGCCGGTGCCGCTGTCGCCGTAAAGCAGGACGTTGTTGGCGCTGCGTCCTTCGACGAAGGCGCGGGTGTTGTCGATGAGCAGCTGTTTCTGCATCTCGTAGCCGACCAGGTCGCTGAGCACGACGTTGTCCATGTTGCGGATCGGCAGAAAGGAGAAATGGCCATCGCGGTTTTCAAAGCGGAAGGCACGGTTGAAGGCGAAGATGCCGGCGCCATAGCGGGCATAAAAGCTGGTGAGCGCTTGATACATCGCTTCGGCGTCTTCGCTTTCCTCTAGTTTCTTCACCATCTGCAATACCATGTCGCTGACGCCGCGGTTATACATGCGCTCGCTTTTGGCGACGGCGTGATAGTGGGTGATCAGGGAGAAGCAGCCCAGGTTCAGGCGTTTTTCCAGGCGGCCAAAATCGTAATCGAACAGCTCGCGGAACACCTCCAGGTCGTGGAGGACGAAGAGGTTGATGGATCCCTGGGGCGCCGGTTTCTTCTCACAGACGAGCGAGAAGGAGTTTTCATGGGTCATGAGCAGCCAAGTCAGGTAGCAGTGCCACAGGTTGCCGTCAAAGCCGCATTCGGTGGACAGATCGAGCAGGGCCTTGATCTGGGTGTGGATGCGGTCGGTCAGCTCGTATTTTGGCGCGCTTCCTTCATCGGAGTCGCGGATGATGCCGCACAGCTGGCGGAAGATGCTGTCGGCGGGAAAGCCCCGATAGACGACGAGACGGGCGTATTCTTGATACATAGATAGAAGCCCCCTTTGCGTATATCCTGTATTATAGCGAAATGACCAGCTTTTGAAAAGTGAAAAAAAGAGCGGTTTCAGGAATTGATGAAACAAGCGTAATGTATTTTCAGAAAATATTATCAATTGTATTGACATGCCCCATAAAAAGATTTAAACTATGAACAACACCGGATTTGAAAGGAAGTGGACGCCATGATGGGCCTTGCAGTCATTATTATTATTCTCATAGTCCTAAACAAGTCTGTTTTTCTTTCAAGAAAACCGCAGAGCGGTTCCCCGGTAACAGATCTCTTTTGTCATTGCTGAGTGATTATGAGGATTGAAAGAAAAGCAGCGCTATTGCAGGATAGGCTGCTTTTTTGTTAAATAGGAGGGGTTAAATGAACAGCAGAGATGTAGAGGCCGCGGCGAAGCGTCTGCAGGGCAATATCCATAACGTGAAGGTGACCAGCTCGAAGACGTTTTCGGCCATGAGCGGATGCGACTTGTTCCTGAAGTGTGAGAATCGGCAGAAGACCGGCTCCTTCAAGGTCAGAGGCGCGTTCAACAAGCTGGCGCGGCTGAAGGAAGAGGGCAGCATGCGTCCGGTCATCGCGAGCAGCGCGGGCAACCATGCGCAGGGCGTGAGCTATGCGAGCGCGCAGCTGGGCATGCAGGCCACGATCGTAATGCCCAAGAGCACGCCAATCGCCAAGGTGATGGCCACCAGAGGATATGGCGCTGAGGTCGTGCTGGCCGGCGACAACTATGATGAATGCTATGAGGAGGCGCTGCGCATCCAGAAGGAGCGCGACGCGGTGTTCATCCATCCCTTCGATGATGAGGATGTGATCGCCGGACAGGGAACCATCGCGTATGAGATCTGCCGCGATCTGCCCAATGTCGACATGATCGTCGTGCCGGCCGGAGGCGGCGGGCTGCTGGCCGGCATCAGCTTTTACGCGAAGCAGATCAATCCTCGCATCAAGGTCATCGGGGTGCAGGCCGAGGGCGCGGATGCCATCGTGCGCTCTTTCCAGAGCAAGACGCATTGTTCCACGGATTCCGTGAATACGATCGCCGATGGCATCGCGGTCATGAATCCCGGCGAAAAGACCGTAGCGCTGATCCAGGAAAATGTGGATCAGATGGTGACGGTCAGCGACGATGAGATCGCATCCGCGATCCTGCTGCTGTTGGAACGGGAGAAGCAGGTGGTGGAGCCGGCCGGCGCGTGTTCGCTGGCAGCGGTGCTCAACCATAAGATCGACGTGGCGGAAAAACGAGTCGTCTGTGTCCTTTCCGGAGGCAACATCGATGTGTCCTTCATCCATAAGGTCGTGGAAAAGGGTCTGGTGACAAGGGGACGCAACATGAAGTTCAAGACGCCGATGCTCGATGTGCCAGGCTCGCTGGAAAAGATCGCTGGCATCCTGCACAAGGTCAATGCCAATATCATAGAGGTGCGATATGACCGCATTTCGGCGGATCTGAATTTGAATGAGACCATTATTCACATGGGCGTCGAGGTCAGCAGCAAGGAACATGGCGAGGCGATGATCCGTGAGCTGCAGGCCAACGGCTATGATGTGACGCTGGAGTAAAAGAAGGAGGAAGACACGGATGAAGATGAATGGTTCGCAGATACTGATACAGTCGCTGATCGACCAGGGCGTAGATACGATATTTGGCTATCCCGGTGGATCGGTCCTGAACATTTATGACGCATTATATGAAAAAAGCGATGAGATCCGTCATGTGCTGACTTCCCATGAGCAGGGCGCGGCGCATGCGGCAGACGGCTATGCGCGCAGCACCGGCAAGACGGGGGTCTGCCTGGCGACGAGCGGGCCGGGCGCGACCAATCTGGTCACCGGCATCGCGACCGCGTATATGGACAGCGTCCCGGTGGTCGCGATCACCGGCAATGTCTCCAATGACTTGCTGGGCCGTGATTCATTCCAGGAGGTCAACATTGCGGGCATCACGATGCCGATCACCAAGCATAATTTCATCGTGCAGCGCGTAGAAGATCTGGCTGCCACGGTGCGCAAGGCGTTCGTGATCGCCAATTCCGGCCGCAAGGGACCGGTGCTCATCGACATTCCTAAGGATGTGACCGCGGCGGTCACGGAATATATCCCGCTGCCGAAGTATCGCATCCGCAAGCTGCCCAAGGTCGATGAGGAGAAATTTGAGGAAGCGATGAATGCCATCAAGGCGGCCAAGCGTCCGATGATCTATTCGGGCGGCGGCATCATCAGTGCTGGTGCCACCAAGGAGCTGCTCAGCTTCTCCAAGCATATGGATATCCCGATCACTACGAGCATGATGGGGCTTTCCTCCGTGCCTTATGATTATGATCTGTATCTGGGCATGATCGGCATGCACGGCACGCCGGTGGCCAATTACGCGACGCTCAATACTGACCTGATCATCGCGATCGGCGCGCGTTTCTCTGATCGTGTGGCGGGCAATCGCGAGGAGTTCGGCAAAAATGCCAAGATCATCCATTTTGATATCGACGCGTCCGAGATCTCCAAGAATGTCCATTCAGATATGGCCATCGTCGGCGATGCGAAATACATCTTGAAGCATATGATCGAACGGATGCCGGAGACGCGCCATAAGGAGTGGACCGACACGCTGAAGGATTTCAAGAAGAAGCTGGGACTGCCCAAGCCGAAAGAAGGGGACGCGGTGGATCCGCGTGATCTGGCGCTGACGCTGCATCAGATCGTCGGGGAGGATGCGATCATCGTTACCGATGTCGGCCAGCATCAGATGATCATCGCGCAGTATTATCAGTTCACGCGGCCGCGCAGCTTTGTCAGTTCCTGCGGCCTGGGCACGATGGGCTTTGGCATGGGCGCCGCCATCGGTGCCAAGATCGCCAATCCTAAGCGGCCGGTCGTGCTGGTCACGGGTGATGGCAGTTTCCATATGAACATGAATGAGCTGGCTACCGCGGTCAGCGAGAAGCTGCCGATCGTCGTGCTCATCTTCAACAATCATGTGCTGGGCATGGTCCGGCAGTGGCAGACGCTGTTCTATGATCACCGCTACTCCAATACGACGATCGACCGTGCTACCGATTATGTGAAGCTGGCGGAGGCGTTTGGCGGCAAAGGCCTGCGCATCAAGACCCGCTACGACATCGAGCCGGTCATGAAAGAGGCACTGAGCAGCGATACGGTCTGTGTCGTGGACTGCTGGATCGACAAAGATGACTGTGTATATCCGATCATCCCGCCGGGAAAGGGCGCGAAGGATATCATCATCGGAAACTAGGGAGGAAGCATATGGAACGAAATGTATTATCACTGCTGGTCGCCAACCATTTCGGTGTGCTGACGCGGGTGACCAATCTGTTTGGGCAGCGCGGCTTCAACATCGATTCGCTGGCGGTGGGAGAGACGGAGAACCCGCGATTCTCCCGGATCACGATCACTACCCATGGGGATGACCGGGTGATCAATCAGATCAAGCTGCAGCTGGCCAAGCTGGAAGACGTGAAGGCCGTGGTGGAGATCCCGGAGGAACAGCTGTTCATCCGCGAGGTCGTGCTCATCAAGGCCGAACCGAAACAGGCGCAGATGGAGGCGTTCGAACAGGCCGTGGCCGATTTCGGCGGGCGCTGTCAGATCGTCGAAGGCGGCGTCTATGTGATCGAGCTGACCGATACGCCGGACAGCATCAACTACTTCATCGAGGAGCTTCAGGATTTCCATATCCGGGAGATCAGCCGCACCGGCGGCGTGGCGCTGGAGCTTTCAAGAGAGACCGTATACTGATATTATCGCGTTTCACGCGTTAATATAAATGAGGAAAACAGTTAGCAGGAGGAGGAATTTGAAATGGTAAAGGTATATTACGATGCAGACTGTAATCTGGATTTACTGAAAGGAAAGACCGTTGCGATCATCGGTTATGGCAGTCAGGGACATGCGCATGCGCAGAACCTGCATGACAGCGGGATCGACGTCGTCGTCGGCCTGCGCCCGGGATCCAAGAGCCGCGCGAAGGCAGAAGAAGCCGGACTGAAGGTCATGGATACGGCCGATGCGGCCAAGGCCGGAGATGTCGTCATGATCTTGGCACCGGATCAGAATCAGCCGGATATCTACGAAAAGGACATCAAGCCGAATCTGGAGCCGGGCAACATGCTCATGTTCGCGCATGGTTTCGCGATCCACTTCAATCAGATCGTCGCGCCGGAAGGTGTCGATGTCACGATGTGCGCGCCGAAAGGTCCGGGTCACACCGTGCGCAGCCAGTATCTGGAAGGCAAAGGCGTTCCTTCTCTGATCGCTATCCATCAGGACGCTACCGGCAAGGCGCGTGAGTATGCGCTGGCTTACGCGAGCGGCATCGGCGCCGGCCGCGCAGGCATCATCGAGACGACCTTCAAGGAAGAGACCGAGACTGACTTGTTCGGTGAGCAGGCCGTGCTGTGCGGCGGTGTCTGCGAACTGATGCAAGCTGGCTTCGATACGCTGGTCGAAGCCGGATACGCGCCGGAAATGGCATATTTCGAATGCATCCATGAGATGAAGCTGATCGTCGATCTGATCAACAGCGGCGGCTTCGCGATGATGCGTTACTCTATCTCTGATACGGCTGAATACGGGGATTACATCACCGGCAAGCGCCTGATCACCGAAGAGACCCGCAAGGAGATGAAGAACGTGCTGCGCGAGATCCAGGATGGTACGTTTGCCGGCAACTGGATCACGGAGAACAAAGCGGCCGGACGTGCGCACTTCCTGGCTATGCGCCGTGTGCATGCGGCTCATCCTTCTGAAGAAGTCGGAAAGAAGCTGCGCAACATGATGAGCTGGCTGAAGAAATAAACGAGCGGAAATCAGGTGAACACAATGAGCAGACCAAGTGACAGAGTATTAAAAGGAGATGCCTGCGCGCCGCAGCGTTCGCTGTTTTACGCGCTGGGCCTGACGCAGGAGGAACTGGAGCGTCCGCTGATCGCGGTAGTGAGCGCCCACAGTGAGATCGTGCCGGGACATCTGCATCTGGATAAGATCACCGACGCGGTGAAGGCGGGCATCCGCATGGCAGGAGGCACCCCGATCATGGTGCCGGCCATCGGCGTATGCGATGGCATCGCGATGGGCCATATCGGCATGAAGTATTCGCTCGCTTCCCGTGAGCTGATCGCGGACAGCGTGGAGACGATGCTCAATGCCCATGGCTTTGACGGCGCGGTGCTCGTGCCCAACTGCGACAAGATCGTGCCGGGGATGCTGATGGGGGCGCTGCGCGTCAACATTCCATCGGTCATCATGAGCGGCGGCGCGATGCTGCCGGGCAATGACCGCGGCAAGGACATGAGCCTTTCCACGATGTTTGAGGCCGTCGGCGCCAAAAAAGCAGGATTGATCGATCAGGATGAGCTGACCTATATCGAGCAGAACGCCTGTCCGGGCTGCGGTTCTTGCTCCGGCATGTTCACGGCCAATTCCATGAACTGCCTGTGTGAGGTGCTGGGCATCGCTCTTCCGGGAAACGGCACGATCCCAGCCGTGTATTCCGGACGCATGCAGCTGGCCAAGAAAGCCGGCATGGCCGTGATGAAGATGGTGGAGAACGATATCCGTCCGCGCGACATCGTCAACGAAAAGGCGCTGCGCAACGGCCTGGCATGCGATATGGCGCTTGGCTGCTCATCCAATACCGTGCTGCATCTGCTTGCCATCGCGAAGGAAGCGCAGGTCGAGCTCGATCTCAATGTCATCAACGAGATCTCGCAGTCCACACCAAATCTGTGCAAGCTGGCCCCTGCCGGACCGGATCACATCGTTGATCTGTATCGTGCCGGCGGTGTCCAGGCAGTGATGAAGGAACTGCAGAAGAAAGGCCTCATCGATGATACGCTCTTGACCGTCACCGGCAAGACGATCCGGGAGAACCTGGAACAGGCAAAGAATCTCGATCATCACATCATCAAGGATATCGAGAGCCCAAATTCGCCGACCGGCGGCATCGCCGTCCTCTTTGGAAACATCGCACCGAAGGGCTGCGTCGTCAAGCGCAGTGCCGTGGATCCCGCCATGCTCAAGCACAGCGGCCCGGCCCGTGTCTTTGACAGCGAGGAAGAAGCCATCGAGGCGATCTACGAGGGTAAGATCGTCAAAGGGGATGTCGTGGTCATCCGCTATGAAGGGCCGAAAGGCGGCCCGGGCATGAGAGAGATGCTCAACCCGACCAGCGCATTGGCCGGCATGAAGCTCGACAAGGATGTCGCGCTGATCACAGACGGCCGTTTCTCCGGCGCCACCAGAGGCGCTGCGATCGGCCATGTCTCTCCGGAAGCCGCATCATGCGGTCCAATCGCCGTCATCCGTGAAGGCGAGATGATCGATATCGACATCAATGCCGGCACGATCGATCTGCGCATCAGCGAGGAAGAGCTGCAGCAGCGCCTGGATGCGTGGACGGCACCGGAACCGAAGATCAAAGGTGGCTGGCTGGAACGCTATGCCCGTCTGGTTTCCTCTGCCGATGAAGGCGCGGTACTGAAATAGACGCGAAAGGACAGTCGTTTTCGGCTGTCTTTTTTTCATCAAAAGTTCAGAATGCGCAGTTTACAAAACAGGCACCACGCTTTAAGATAAAGATATTTGAAAGGCGGAAAAAAGATGAGATGTAAGGGATTTCTGATCCTGGCGCTGGGCCTGGCGCTGTGCGGCTGCAGCGAGACCCAGGAACAGCCGGCAGCGACGGCAGATTATGAGAGTTATGCGGCCGTGATCGCCCAGCTGGATGAAGTGCAGAGCTATCGCGTGAGCACAGTGGCCAGAGAAGAAGACGACGGTGAAGATTACGACTATGCGGAGCGCAGCGAGACTCAGGTCAATGTGGGCGCAGAGGGAGACAGCGCGAGCGAGACGACGATGTCCTATCATGTGTATGAAGATGGGACGAGCAAGGATGTGACGTGCAGTTCCTCAGAGCTGGAAGGCAGTAATCAGGAGGGCAGCTGCGCGCTGGTGCATACGTATGAGAATGGCGTGCGCACCTACAGCGACGGCTATGAAGATGAGACGGCACAGCGCATGTCGCAGCAGTACTTCATGATGATGGATAATCTGGAAGATGCGCAGTTCACCCTGGAAGGGGATACGTGGACGATCAGCGGGGAAAGCGATGCGGGCAATGCATATACCGCGACGCTGCGCGTCGACGCGGATGGCATGCCGAAGACTTTTACGTATGCCTATGACAGCCTGGGCTTGTCCATGGAGCGCACCGTGTCTGACATCGTCCGCTAGATATTAACACGATCTTTACAGAAACTTAACAGAGGAAAGATGTTTTCCAGACAAAGATACGGTATCATCAATGCAGATCCCTGGAGATGATATGATGAGACATTTGGCTTTGATCTGGTGCAGCGAAGCAGCGCGCTATCTCTTTTTCGGCGCCTGCACGACGCTGGTGAACATCCTCTGTTTTTCTTTGCTTACCCACTGCGGCCTGCATTATCAGCCTGCCAATGTGCTGTCATGGGTCGCGGCGGTCAGCTTTGCTTTCATCACCAATAAGTATCTGGTGTTTCACAGCCGCCGCGAAGCGTCATGGCGCGGGGAGCTGGTGCGCTTTTTTGCCGCGCGCATCGCCACGCTGCTCATGGAGCTGGCATTGATGCAGCTGTTCGTGGAGATGCTTTGCTGGGAGATGACGTTGTCCAAGCTTTTGGTCCAGGTGCTGGTCATCGCCGCCAACTATCTCCTCAGCCGCTTCCTCATCTTCGTGAGAAAAGATTGACAGCGAAGACCTCGCTCATTATAATTAGTTTGAATTCAAACAAAAAAAGGAGGGACGGGATGCTGGAAGAAGAATTGCATTTTCAATTGCTGAGGAGCTTTCACTTCAGCAACCGCGCCATCGTTGCGCAGACCTCCCGGCTGCAGCTGATGCCGGGACAGCCGAAGATCCTGCTGTATCTGCTTGAGCATGACGGGGCGATGGCAAAGGAGATCACCGAGGGATGTGTGCTGGACAAATCGACGGTGACCTCGCTGCTGGCCAGGATGGCACAGCTGGGGCTGATCGTCCGACGTCCGCATGCGCGCGACCGGCGCGCCGCCATGATCTGTCTTACGGAAAAAGGGCGTGCGCTCGCCGAAGAGGTCCATGACATCTGTCAGCGCAGCGATGAGCTGGCGCTGCGCGGCATCACCGTACAGGAGCAGCAGACGCTGGTGCGTTTGCTCAGACAGGTCAGCGCCAATCTGGAGGAGCCGGCATGAGCCGCCAGATCGAAAGGCTGTTCTGGTTTTCGGCCGGGATCCTCATCAATTCCTTTGGCATCGTGCTGATCACCAAAGGAGCCTTAGGCACTTCGCAGATCTCCAGCATCCCGTATGTGCTCAGCCTGCAGGTGCCTTCCATCAGCTTTGGCATGTTCTCGTTCATCATGAACATGGTGTATATCGTCTTGCAGGCGTTGCTGCTCAGAAAGCAGTTCAAGCCGTTCCAGCTGCTGCAGATCGTGGTGAATGTCGTGTTCAGCGCCAGCATCGATGTCTTCATGGCGATGCTTTCGTTCTATGCGCCGCAGCAGCTCTTCACCCGGGTCCTCAGCGCCATCGCCGGCTGCATCGTGCTTGCTTTCGGCATCAGCGTCGAAGTGGCGCCGGATCTCATCATGGTGCCTGGTGAAGGCATCGTCGCTGCCATCAGCAAAGTCAGCGGATGGCGCTTCGGCAGTGTCAAGGTCGCGTTCGATGTTACGCTCATCCTCATCGCGGCGTTGCTGTCATGGCTGTTTTTCGGCAATATCGTCGGCGTGGGCGTCGGGACGCTGCTCTCTGCCGTCAGCGTCGGCCAGTTCGTCAATCTCATCAACCGCCATGTGCCGCTGCTTCAGCATATCCGGGCACTGGCCGAAGAATAGAAAGGGTGTCATTTATGAAGATCAGAAGAGCGCAGATCAAGGATATGGAACGCATCGATGAGCTGCTCATGCAAGTGGCGATGGTCCATCACCGCGGCCGTCCGGATCTGTTCAAGTATGGAACAAGAAAATATACCGATGAACAGCTGAAAGCGATCATCAGTGATGATGAGCGGCCGATCCTGGCTGCGGTGGATGAAGAAGACCGACTGCTGGGCTATGCGTTCTGCATCTTCCAGCAGCACATCGGCGACAATATCCTGACCGACATCAAGACATTATACATCGATGATCTGTGCGTAGATGAAAAACTGCGCGGCCAGCACATCGGTTCAGCGCTGTACGAGGTAGCCAAGCAGTATGCCAGAACACATGGCTGTTACAACCTCACGCTCAATGTGTGGAGCTGCAATGAGGCAGCGATGAAGTTTTACGAATCCTGCGGCCTGAAACCGCAGAAGGTCGGCATGGAGACTATATTATAAAGAATGAACCGCAGGAATCTGATCCGGTCCTTGTCAAGTGGACACATTAAATAAGTGAAATGAATTACCCAATTGGCATCATGCTGATTGGGTTTTATTGTTTAAACATTCCGCATGGCGCAAGCCGCAGATATGATGGAAAAAACATAGGAATGTATGTGATTACATGCTTAATATAGCTGAATTTAAAAGTTTATAATATTAGTATCGAAGTATTCGCTGGGGATGAAGCAAAAACTGAGATTGATCCAGCAATCATGGAAAAGCCCAGATACATCATCCTGGATGAACCGTTTGACGCGCTGGACAATCAGATGAAAGACATTGTGAAAGGTCTGCTGGATGAAGCGGTGCGGGAAGGTGCGACGCTGATCTTCACCAGTCATGAGCCAGACGCAAGGACATATGCGGATGTTGCTTTGCAGATCGAAAACCGGCAGCTGGAACTGCTATGATCATTCGCTGCAAGGCTTTTAATCATGTGCTCTCGGTTTGGGATCGTTGAGGATCACCCGAATCAAATAACGGGGACGGCGTTTGACCTCAGTATATATCTTTCCGATATATTCGCCGATGATCCCCATGCCCAGCAAGGTGATTCCTCCTAGCAGCCAGATGGAGCAGGACAGAAATGTCCATCCATCTACGGTCATCCCCATGCATTTGCGGATAACGCTGTAGGATATGGTCGCGATGCTGATGAGAAAGACGATGGCGCCGATCAGACTGACCAGACGGATCGGCCGGACGCTGAATGAAGTGATGCCATCCCAGGCAAAGGCCAGCATTTTTTTCAATGGGTATTTGGAGGTGCCGGCGCTGCGGCGCTGACGCGTATATTCCACGATATCGCTCTGATATCCGATCAGAGGGATCATGCCGCGAAGATAGAGATTGATCTCCGGGAAACGAGCCAGGTCCTGAAGGGCTTTGCGGGAAAGCAGACGGCAGTCCGCATGGTTGTATACTGCTTCCACGCCCATGCTGTGCTGCAGGCGGTAAAACAGCTGAGCAGACGTGCGCTTGAACCAGGAATCTTGTTCACGTGAGCTTCTGACCCCATAGACGATATCATGACCTTGCGCATAGCTGTCCAGGAACAGATCGATCACAGCAATGTCATCTTGAAGGTCCGCATCCATGGAAACGGTAATATCCGCATAAGGCATGGCGCTCATCAGCCCGGCCAGCAGCGCGTTCTGGTGTCCGCGGTTGCGCGTCAGGTCTAAGCCGGCACAAAGGCTTTCCTGCTCATGGGCCTCTTTGATCAGCTGCCATGTCTTGTCTTTGGAGCCATCGTTGACAAACAATATCCGGCTGTTTTCCGCTATGCGCTGCCGGGCGATCAGCTGCTTCATCTTTACGCTCAGCGTCTGTATCGTGAGCGGAAGTACTTCTTCCTCATTGTAACAAGGGATGACAAGGTATAAGATCGGTGCTGACATATCGTTTTCCTCCTGTCGTTTCACTGCATTCAGTATAATCGATGCGGCATTCCGCAGTGTTTCATTATTGATAAGAAATGGTTAAGATTCTGTTAATTTCAGTAAAGGGGGATGAAGGATCGCGCCATTTCTGCTAAGGTGTACATGATGCGGAGGAGAGAATATGAAACAAAAGATATTTATGGTACTGAGCAGGATCTTTTTGATCCTCATGCTGCTCAGCATGGGATTTATTCTGATCGTTTCCGTGCAATGTTTTTTTGATGTCATCAGGACAAACGGGGTTTCCCTTGGTCTTGGGATATTGGCGCTGATCGGCTTGCTGGCGCTTGCCGCGCTTGAATTATATGCGCTTTATCGGCTGAGCAGGCGGGTAAAGGAAAAGCACATGATCTGGCTGTTGTTTCTGGGATCGTTGTTTCTTCATCTGCTGGTCATCTTGTTTGCGGATACCCCGGTCGTTTCTGATTTTAAGATCCAGTGGCGTGCCGCTCAGCAGATATTGGCCCAGGACCACAGCTATCTCTCGCTGGCGTATTTCGTCAATTGGAAGAATCAGCTTGGCTTCAGCATTTATGAGGCCATGCTCGCTTCCTTATGGAACAGTCCATATTGCATTCAGATCGTCAACGCGCTGTGGAGCAGTCTCAGCGTCTTGTTCGTATTTCTGATCGGCAAAAGCCTGTATTCGATGAGAAATGCGTTCTGGGCCGCCTCGGTCTATGCGGTATCTTTGTTTCCATGCACATATGTCAGTGTGCTGACCAATCATATTCCGGCACTTGCGCTCATCTTGCTGGCAGTCTGGCTGTTGCTGTGCGCCCCTTTTCGTCATCAGGCGGTCAATGTGGTCATTGCCGGCGCGGCGCTGGCGTGCAGTGAGCTTCTGCGCCCGGAAACCATCCTGATCCTGGTGCCGTTCATCGTATGGCAGGGCTTTGTGTTTCTGAAGAGCAAAGGGAAAGGCATGATCATGGTCCTGGGCTCAGTGATCCTGCTGCTTGGCTCTTACGCCGGTGTGCTCCAGCTTGGAGATGCCGCGGCGCGCGTGAGCGGGATCGCACCGCAAGGAGTAAAAAGCGAAGACCTGTATTATAAGTTTCTGGTCGGATTGAATCCTCATACGATGGGGCGGTTTTCAGCCTCGCTCATCCAGGAGCTCGAAGAGCTGCAGGAAACAGGCATGAGCCGTGAAGAAGCCGAATTGACGCTGCTGCAGGAAAAAATGCCGCAAGGGCCCGATCAGTGGCTGCGGCTGTTATCCAGGAAGAGCGCGGTCTTCTGGTGGGAACGCGATCTGAGCTGGTCGTTGCAAGGCCTGCATGAGCGCTATCCGATCTCACAGGCCGACAGCCAGACACTGACGCTGCTGCTTGGCTGTCTGGATTCCTGTCAGTTTTTCTGGGTCTTCCTGACGCTGTTTGCCAGCTGGCGCAGCTTGTGGAGATCAGGATGCGCACAGCACAGGAAGCTGTTCATCCCCTGCATCTTCTTTACGATATTCTTTGTGTATCTGTGGATCGAAGTGCAGGCGCGCTATGTGTACGTTGCCCTGCCTTTCGTCTATATCATGATGGCAGGAAGCATTCCGATGCCAAACAAAAACCCTTCTGCGTGACTTGCAGAAGGGTTTTTATCATCCCGCAAAGTTGATGATGGCGCGGGAGAGCAGCGGTACGATCTGATTCTTGCGGGAGAGGATATCTTCCTGGAAGCTGTGCGCGCCATGCCGGTTGGGGAAGGCTTCGATCACGACTTCGCTGAGCGGGCCGGAAGCATAGAAGACAGAGCCATTCTCCAGGATGCTGGTAAAGGCGACGACGAACAAGTCGAGCTCTTTGTCGATGGCAAAGCTGTTCATCTCCTGCTGCAGCTCATCTTCGATGCTGTGCACTTCGTCGACGGCCGAGATGATGACCTGGGCGATCATGACCTTGTGCGAATCGATCTGGAATGTCTTGACATCCTGGGTGATGAGCTCCTGCACGCTCTTCTGGGAGATGTTGGAGCTGACGCGGAACATCTCCGCGGCAAAGGCATCGATGTCCAGACCGGCGATATGTGCCAGTGTCTTGGCCAGGCCGATGTCCTTGGGCGTCGTGGTCGGCGAGCGGAATTTCAGCGTATCCGAAAGGATCGCGCCCAGCAGCAGGCCCGCCACATTCTTGGGGATATCCATCTGGTTTTCCATATAGATAGAGGTGATGATCGAGGCCGTGGAGCCGATGATCTCATTGCGGAAAGAGATCGGCCGGCTGGTGGCGATGTCACAGATGCGGTGATGGTCGATGATCTCCAGCAGATCGGCCTTTTCCACGCCTTTTACCGATTGCGCATATTCATTGTGATCGACCAGGATCACTTGCTTGTTGCGATAATCGAGGATGTGATAACGCGAGAGATAGCCGCACAGATGATTGTTGTTGTCGATGACCGGATAGCTGCGGTAACGGCTCTTCAGCATCTTCTTGCCGACATCCTCCACAAATTCGTCCATGTTGAAGCTGACCAGCGATTTTAACATGATCAGCCGCACCGGCGGGGCAAAATACAGATAACGCGAAGTATTCATCGTGCCATGTCCAGAGATGATGATCGGGCAGTGATGCGCCTTGGCCAGTTCGATGACTTCCGGAGCGATCTGCTTGGTCCACACGACGACCAGGATGCCGGCGCCTTTGCGGATCGCGGCCTTCTGCGCCTCGGTGTCATTGCCCAGCATGACGAGGCGGTCGCGGATCTCGTAGTCAGCCAGCCCAGTCTCGGTCATGGCGATGATGCTCACCTTGCCATTGAAATGATATTCTTCATCGCGGTAAGCGAAAAAACCGCGGATCGTCTTGGCGATATAATCCAGCGGCGTGTCTTTGAGCAGCTGGATGGCGGCGGCGGTGTCGCCCAGCCCGACGCGGGAGAGGTCGCTGCGGGTCACCATGCCCAGCAGCTGTCCCTTCTGATTGACGACGCCGTATGACTGCTTGTTGTTCTGCTTCATCAGCTGCAGCGTCTCGTAGATGGTCGTCTCCGGCGTGATGGTCAGCGGCGGATCCATGTCGATCTCTTTTATCGTGGCCCGGGCGTCCTCAAACAGCATCGGTTCCTCAAAGCCGAAACGCTCCAGCAGCCAGCGCGTCTCCGTGTTGATGGGCCCCAGCCGGCAGGGAACGGCATTGATGCCCTTGCGCCGCTGCAGCAGCGCGTAGGCGATGGCCGAAGCGATCGAGTCCGTGTCGGGATGACGGTGCCCGGTAATGTACACAGTTTTTTGACGTTCCATGTTTCCTCCTCGATGCCATGAAGATGGCACCCCTTACATTGATTTCATTTTAACCCTATCAGCGCTGTATTTCAAGGCATACGTCCTGGCATAACTCAGGCAAGGTCAGCCATACTACAAGATGAATGATGCGGGAGGGATCGCGGTGAAGCGGATATTGATCGTGGCAAATGTGAGCAGCTTCCTTTATAAGTTCGAGCGCGGCGATGTGCGCATCCTGCAATCGCTCGGCCATGAGGTGCATTACGCGGCCAACATGCGCGAGCAGCACCATGAGGCAGAAACACATGTGATGGAACAGATGGGCGTCATCATGCACCATATCGACATCGCCCGCTCGCCTTATCTGTATCATGACAACCGCACCGCGCTGGCGCAGCTGCTGAGGCTGATCGAGCGGCTGGATATCCGGGTGCTGCATTGCCATACGCCGGTGGGCGGGGTACTGGGACGGCTGGCCGGCAAGCTGGCCAGCCACCCGCTTTATGTGCTCTACACCGCCCATGGCTTTCATTTTTACCGCGGCGCGCCGCTGCTCAACAATACGCTGTACTATCTGGCCGAGCGCGCCCTCGCCGCTTACACCGATGTGCTCATCACCATCAATGAGGAAGACTATGCCCGGGCCCGAAAACTGAAGCCGAGAGGCAGCGTATGGCTGATCCCCGGCGTCGGCCTGGACATGTCTCATTTCACCGTGATGCCGGCCATGGAACGGCAGCGCTGCCGCCAAGATCTGCAGATCAGCGAAGGATGTCTTCTGGCCGTTTCGGTCGGCGAGCTCAATGGCAACAAGAACCATGAGGCGGTCTTGCGCACGCTGCGTCTGTTAAAGGAACAAGGCTGGGACATGCGCCGGCTGCGCTACCTCATCTGCGGCGAAGGCGTCTTTCATCACCGGCTGCGCGCCATGGTATGCGCATATGAACTGGAAGACTGCGTGCGCCTGCTTGGTCATGTCAGCGACATCCGCCCCATCGTCGGCTGTGCTGATGTCTTTCTGTTTCCCTCACGCCGCGAGGGGCTGGGCATGGCCGCGCTTGAAGCATTGTCCATGGGCATCCCGGTGATCGCGGCCGATAACCGGGGCACGCGCGAATACATGAGCGATGCGGTCAATGGCTGGCTGTGCGCGCCGCAGCGGCTGAGCGAAGAGATGGCCCGGGCACTGAGCAAGCTTGCCGTGATGAGCGAGGCCGAGCGCCGTGAGCTGCGCCGGCGCTGCGTGATCTCCGTATGGCAATATGAGAAACGCCATGCCCGCCGGATCATGCGGGAAATCTATGAGAGGATGGATCAGGAAGTATGGAAGTGAAGATCAGCGTGATCATGGGCATCTATCAGCCCGTCAGCCGTCAAGTGCTGTTTCAGGCAGTGCTGTCCATCGTCTCCCAGACCTTTCAGGAATGGGAGCTGATCATGGTCGATGATGGGACAAGCGGAAAAGGGCGGCGCTGGATCGAACAGGCAGCCCTGCTCGATCCGCGCATTCGTCTCATCCGTCTGTCTGTGCATCAGGGGCTGCCAGCCGCGCTCAACGCGGCCATTGCACACAGCCGCGGCGCGTATCTTGCGCGCATGGACGCCGATGATGACTGCGATCCGCGCCGGCTGCAGCGCCAGCATGACTTTCTGCAGCACCATCCCGATTATGCATGGGTCGGGTGCTGCTGCAAGCTGATCGACGCTTCCGGCACATGGGGCCATGTGCGGGTGCCCTTTGCTCCCTGTGCGCATGATTTTCTCGCTCACTCGCCTTATATCCATCCTTCGGTGATGTTTCGGGCCGCTGTGCTTGAGGAAGGATATCGCGATAAGCGAGAAGTGGGGCGCAGCGAAGATTATGAGCTTTTCATGCGCCTGCACGCGCAAGGGCTGCAAGGCGCCAATCTGCAGGAATACCTCTATGGATATCGCGAAGATCAAAACAGCTATCAGCGGCGCGCTTTTCCCTTTGCGTGCCAGGAAGCGCGGGTCCGTCATCAGGGCTTTCGCGCGCTGGGCTTTTCGGGACCAGGCACATTGCCTTATGTGCTCAAGCCGCTGGCCGTGGCATTGACGCCGGCGGCCTTGCACTGGCGCATCAAGCGGCGGCGCTATGAAGATGATGTCATGCGCTATCGCCGCATCTGCGCCGCTGTGCCCCAGCTTGATCTTCGTCCGGATAAACAAGACCGGCTCACGCGATATACATATGCCGTGTTTGCGCCGGTGCTGTGCGGCTTTGTCCTCTGGGTGATGCAAGAAGCGCGCCGCCGCGGCATCCGCACGCTGTATTTTCTTTCCCGGGATGGCTGGATGATGCATGTGGCAGCCCAGCATCTGGCGCCGGCAGGGGTGAAATGCCGCTATCTGTATTGTTCGCGGCTCACGCTGTATCATGCCTTGGCGCATATCGATATGGAAACGGCACTGCGGCTGCTTTGCCGGCCTTCGCTGCGGATGAGCGCGCGCACATTGCTCGCGCGCTTGCTGCGAAGCGAAACGGCACAACATGCGTGTCTGAAACAGCTGGCTCTGCCCTTTGCGGCCGATGCGCTGATGACGGCAGACATGGCCGCGCAGATGCCGGCGCTGCTGCAGGCTTGTCCTTTTTTCATGGCGCAGATGCGGCAGACGGCCGCTGCGGCCTATGCCGCCTTGCAAGGCTATCTGTGTCAGGAGGGCCTGGGACGCTTCGCTTATGCCATCGTGGACAGCGGCTGGATCGGTTCGACCCAGCTGGCGCTGGACAAGCTGTGTCAGGCGATGGGACTGTATCTGCCCCAGGGCTTTTACTTCGGGCTCAGCCGCCTTTCGCCCGGTGCTGATCCGACTGCGTATCATGCGTACTTCTTTACGCCCGCGACGCAGCTGCGGCGCCGTTCATGGTTCGTGCCGGCGTTGTTTGAAACGATCTGCAGCGCGCCGCATGGCATGTGTGTAGGCTATCGCAAGGAAGCGGGGCGCTGGGTGCCGCAGTGTCAGAAGCAAGATGTGCGCGCGGTCAGCTGGGCCAGGGCGCTGAGCACAGGGGTCAGCGCGTATGCGAAACAGCTCGCGTCGCGTGATCTGCGTCAGCTTAGCGCCGCGCGCTGTGTGAAACTGACGCAGCGCCTGCTTTATGCGCTCATGGCGCGGCCGACACAGATGGAGGCGCGCTGGCTGGGCCGGCTGCGCTTTGGCGATGACCTGCTTGATCAAGATGGAGAATTGGCGCCTGCGGATGTGCCTTCGGTCTGGGAGATGATGAAGCGCCGGCTGCGGGATCAGCCGCTCACGCGCAGCCCCTGGCCAACGGGCAGCGCCGTCCGCCAGGGACAGTCTCCTTACGCGCATCGGCTGTGGCAATGGCTGCGGGAGGTGAGACGATGAAACAATACCTGTTCATCATCCGGGAGCTGACGCTGCGTGAGCTCAGGCGCAAATATGCGCGCAGCGCCCTGGGCATCTTATGGAGCGTGCTCAACCCGCTGCTTTCGATGGCGGTGCTCTCGCTCATCTTCTCCGGCATGTTCCGTCGTGCCATCGCGCATTATCCGATCTATTATCTGTGCGGCTATCTCATCTGGCAGATGTTCACCGGAGCGACCACATCGGCCATCAGTGTCTTCGCGGATAACCGCGCGCTGTTTCTGAAGGCGCAGCTGCCGCCGGAGCTGTTTTTGATCGCGCGGGTCATGACCGCGTTTGTCAATCTGCTGTTTTCGCTGATTGCCTTTGTGGCGATGCTCGTCGTCTTCGGCATCCCGTTTCATGCGGGCATGGGGATGAGCGTCATCGTGTTCATTTTGCTGCTGGGCTTTGCGCTTGGCTTGTCGTATCTGCTGGCGAGCGCTTATGTTCATTTCGGCGATGTGCGGCATCTGTATACGGTCGTGCTGACGCTGTGGATGTATTGCTCAGCGATCTTTTATCCGATCACGCAGCTGCAGGGACCGGCACGCGCCCTCGTCGCGTTCAATCCGCTGTATGGCTATATCGAGGCATTCCGGATCATCATCCTGGAACAGGCGCTGCCCTCAGGGGCGCTGCTGGCACGGCTGTTGTTTTGGAGCCTGGCGTCACTGGCGGCAGGATGGATCTGTTATGCGCGGCTGCGCGGCTCGCTGATGCAGCGGCTGTGAGGAGGGAATGTGATGGACGATATGGCCCAGATGCTGTTATGGCTGGCGCTCAGCGCGCTGGCGGCGGCGCTGTGGGCGCTGCAGACCATCGGCGGGCATGAGGAAGGACACATCGCGTCAGTGCCGGATGATCCTGAGGTGATGGTCGAAGTGGACCAGGTGAGCATGCGCTTTCGCCGGGAAAAGGACATGCCGCGCAGCCTGAAAGAGCGCTTCGTGCGCACCATCGGCCGCCGGCGGGAGCGGGAATGGTTCATGGCGCTCAGGGACATCAGCTTTACGGTGCGCCGAGGCGAGGTCGTCGGCATCGTCGGCACCAACGGTTCAGGCAAGAGCACGCTGCTGCGCATCATCTGCGGGACTTATGCGCCAAGCGCGGGGGAAGTGCGTGTTCGCCGGGAGCGCCTCACACTGCTGGCGCTGGGCGCGGGCTTTGACCATGAGCTCAGCGGCCGGGAGAATGTCTATCTCAATGGCGCCATCTGCGGATACAGCCGCGCTTTTCTCGACGCGCATTATGCGCAGATCGTCGCTTTTGCCGGCCTGGAGGGCTTCATGGAAGAAAAGGTGCGTCATTATTCTTCGGGCATGGTGTCGCGGCTGGCTTTTGCCATCGCTACTGCCGGCGAGGTGTCCGGGGTGCTCATCCTCGATGAGGTGCTCAGTGTCGGCGATCGCTTTTTCCGGGAAAAGAGCGAGAAGCGCATCCGTGAGCTCATCCAGGGCGGCGCGGCGGTGCTCATCGTCTCGCATTCCACAGCGGCGCTGCGGCGCATCTGCAAGCGGGCGATCTGGATCGAAAAAGGTGAGCTGCGCATGGATGGTCCGGTGGATGCGGTATGTTCAGCTTATGAAAAGCGAAAGTGAGGTAAGGTATGAAGCGAAGGATCATGGGCGGGGAGAAACGGGATCAAGCGCTGCGATGGCGCCAGAAAGAAAAGCTCATCTTGGGCAGTGAGTCAGCGCGCCACGCATTGCCTTCCCCGCGTCAGCTGGCAAGGCGGCTGGCCTGCTTTGATGTGGTCTGCTTCGATGTGTTCGACACGCTGCTGCTGCGCAGCGTGGATGATCCGACAGCCTTGTTTTATCTGCTTGCCGATCAGCTCGATGTGCCTGATCTGCGCCGGCTGCGCATCATGGCGGAACGCCGTCAGCGGCAGCGCCACGGCGAAGTGACGCTGGCGCAGATCTGGGCGGATCTGCAAGCGGAATGCGGCATCGATGCCCAACGCGGCATGGCGGCAGAGTGGGAGATGGAACAGCGATATTGTCATGGGCGGGCGTATTTTCAAGAGCTCATCTGGCATCTGGCGCGCGCGGGCACATGCATGATCGCGGTCTCGGACATGTATCTTTCCGCGGAGCAGATCATGACGCTGTTAAGGCGAAATGGCTTTGCGGCGATACAGGAATGCTATGTGTCCGGGGAACTGGGGCGTTCCAAGGCCAGGGGCGATATCTATCCCTGGCTGCGGGCGCGTTATGGGCGCGGCTGCGCGATGGTGATGGTCGGGGATGATGTGATCGCGGATCATGACCATGCGCTGGAAGCCGGCCTGGCGGCGGTGCAAGTGCCCAATGTCAGCCGCGTGGGGGCAAGGTATCGCGCGCAGGGGCTCTCGCCGGTGTGCGGCGCGTTTTACCGCGGCATCGTCAATGGCACGCTGCATGATGGCGCAAGAAAGCTGCCGCCGGCCTATGAGCTGGGCTTTGTATATGGCTCGCTGCTGGCGCTTGGCTATTGCCAGCACATTCATCGCTATGCGCGTGTACATGACATCGACAAGATCTTGTTCCTCTCACGCGATGGGGATATCTTGCATCAGGTGTATGGCATGCTTTATCCGCAGGAACAAGGCCGCTGCGCTTATGTGTACTGGTCAAGGCTGGCGGCAGCCAAGCTCATGGCCAAGGAGTGGCAGCACGATTATTTCCGCCGTTTCCTGCATCATAAGGCAGATGGCACACAGACGCTGCAAACGGTCTTTGCGGCCATGGAGCTGGCAGATATGGCCAAGGATCTGGCGGCCGAGCTGGGCATCCGTGTCGATGCGCGCGTGGATGCGCGGCTGGCAAGATGGGCCGAGGCATATGTGCGGCGGCGCTTTGATGAGGTGCTGGCGCGCTATGCGAAGCAGGATGAGGCGGCGCGCCGCTATTATGCGCGCATTCTTGCCGGCGCGAATCAAGCAGTGGCCGTCGATGTCGGCTGGGCCGGCAGCGGCGCGCTGGCATTGCGGGCGCTGATGAAGCGCTGGGGCATCCCTTGTGAGGTGCGCGGGCTGTTAGCGGGGACCAATACGCCGCATAATGCCGAGGCGGACGCGGTAGAAGGGCAGCTGTTCACCGGCACGCTGGAGAGCTATGGCTTCTCTTCATCGCACAACCGGGAGCTGTGGCGCGCGCATGATCTGACGCGGATGCACAACGTGATCACGGAGGTCTTGCTCAGCTCGCCCAGCCCGGGCTTTCGCGGCTTTGCGCTGGGAGAAGATGGCGAGCCCATCCCGCAGTTCAAGCCGCAGCAGGGGCACGCGGCGCAGCGCGCGCTCATCCAGCAAGGGATCCGGGATTTTGCCGTGCGGTATATGAAGCAGATGCCGCGATGTGATATCTCTGGGGCGGATGCGTGGGCGCCCATCGCGCTGCTCAAGCTGCCGCGCAATCGCGCCTATACGGCATATGTGCTGCGGCTGATGGATGAGCTGCAGCTGTAAGGAGGTCATGAGCATGGGAATGAAACAGCAGATCTATGATGCGCTGGTGCGCCGCAACGCAGGCGTGCAAGATGAGTATGAGCGTTATGTCATGGCGCATCTTGATGAGCATCAGCGCAACCGGCTGCGGCATTGGAAGCTGTTGGCGGCGCTGAACTGGCATTACCGAGTGCGCAGCCGCAGCGCGCCGCTGCTGACGCAGGACGCGCCGCCAAAGCGAAAAGGAAAAAAAGGCTCGCCGCCGCGTGAGGCAGCGCTGCATTATCCGGAAAGCGAAGCGCTGCTGCGCCGTGATCCGGAAAAGCTGGCCCGCTTGCTGGGTCGTTATGACATCGTCTCGTTCGATCTGTTCGACACGCTGATCTTTCGGGCATGCGCTTCCCCGCAGGATGTGTTCTGGCTGGTAGGCAATGCCTTGTATCTGACGAACTTTCATCAGATCCGCCGGGACATCGAAAAAGAATGCCGGGAAAGGCATGCGGATCATGAAGTGTTCCTCGAGGAGATCTATGAGACGGCGGCCCAGCGCTATGGCATCGACAAAGAGAAGGGGATGCGCAAAGAGCTGGAGCTGGAGCGTGCTCTGTGCTTTGCCAATCCATATATGCAGCAGGTCGTGAAGCTGCTGCAGGAGCAGGGCAAACGGATCATCGTCACGAGCAACATGTATCTGCGCAGCGATGTGCTGCGCGAGCTGCTGGCTTCATGCGGCTATGATCTGAAGGAGATCTATGTCTCGTGTGAGCAGGGCTGCAGCAAGCGCCATGGCGCGCTGCAGCGCAAGCTGTCGCAGCGTTTTGGAAACAGCACCGTGATCCATATCGGCGACAATTACCGCATGGATGTGGAAGGCAGCCGCATGGCGGGCTGGAAGGCGGTCCATTATCCGAATGTCAGCGAATTGGGCAAGCCTTACCGCGGCACGCGCATGAGCGTGCTGAGCGGCAGCGTATGGCAGGGACTGGTCAACGCGAAGCTGCACAGCGGCGAGCCTTTGGATCCGTATTATGAATATGGCTATGCTTACGCGGGCTATCTGGTCGTCGGCTTCTGCAAGTGGCTCAATGAGGCGGCCAAGCGGCGGGGGATCGATCGTTTCCTGTTTGCGGCGCGTGACATGGATGTGGTCTACAAGGTGTATCGGCAGTGCTTTTCACAAGTGGATTCCGCTTATATCAGAGCTTCGCGCACATCGAGCATCCACCTGTCGTTCGCGCGCCATATCGATCATTTCTTTGACTGGCACATCCGCCGCCGCATCCGCAGCGCGCTGACGCTGAAAGCAGTCTTGCAAGAGCTGGAGCTTGATTTTCTGATTCCATATCTGTCACAGGCGGGGCTTTGTCCGCAGGAGCTGCTCGACGGGGGCAACGCGCCGGCGATGAAGGCGCTGTTATATGCGCATCGTGAGGAGATCTTAGCGCATTATGCCCCGGAGCGGCAGGCAGCGGAAGCGTATTATCGCGCGCAGATCGCGGACGCGAAGCACATCTGCTTTGTCGATCTGGGGTGGAAAGGCTCGACCGCCAGCAGCCTGGAGTATTTCCTGAAGGAGATCTGTCATCTGGATGTGGAGATCAGCAGCGCATTGCTGGGCAGCGAAGGACACGCGTTCGTGGATGAGAAGATCGATACCGGCAAGCTCGAATCATATATCTTTTCCAGTCAGGCCAATGCGGACATCATGCGTGTCCATAATCGCAACGGCGATATCTGGCGGCGCATCTATGAGATCATCTTCACCTCAAAGGAGCGTTCATTGCTGCGCTTTTGCCTGAATGCGCAGGGCGAGCCGGATTTTGTCTGGCTGCGGGAGGAGATCCGGGATCCGCAGATCATCGACGCGATGCAGCAGGGGATCATGGATTTCGCGCGTGATTACACCCGGATCGAAAAGCGGCTCGGTGCGGACTTTGTGATCGCGGCGCGTGACGCTTACCGGCCGCTGTTTCGCATCTTGCATGAGACCGAATACAATCTGCGGCTGTTTCAGGAATTTGAGGTCTGCTTCATCGCCGGCAATGTCTCACGCCAGCGGGCAGAGATGTTCAAAGATGTCGTCATGAAGGGAGGAAAGTAGATGGATGTGGAAAGCTATACGCATTATCAGGAATGTATGAAGAAACCGCTTTGTCCCGGACTGGTGCTGATGGAATCACACAATGGCATGGATCTGGCCAGCAATCTCTTCGCGATGGCGCGCTATATCAGCGGCTGCGCGCAGCTGTCGTCATTGCGGCTGCAGATCACTTGTCTGCCAGAGAATGAGGAATGGATGCGGCAGCGCTGTGCAGAGCATGGGATCAGAGCCGAGCGGTTCGTGATCCGGGAGTCGCCGGCATATTTTGAAGCGCTTGCCGGCGCGGAATATCTCATCAGCGATGTGGCATTCCATCCGCTGCTGCGCAAGCGGCCGAATCAGAAGTGTATCGGCACATGGCATGGCACACCCTTGAAGACACTGGGCTTTGATTTTATGGAAGACGCGTATGTGGCGGCCAACCAGAAGCGCGGGTTTTTGCTCAGTGATATGCTTGTCATGCCCAATGCGTACACGTGGGAGCGCATCCGCACTTCTTATCAGCTGGATACGCTGTTTCAGGGACAGGTGCTGTTTGGCGGTTATCCGCGCAATGCGGCTTTCTTTCAGCCGGAATGCCGCGAACGGATGCGGCAGCGACTGGATGGTGCGGGGAAAAGGATCATTGCCTATATGCCGACGTGGCGGGGCAAGGTCATCGCAGTACGCGGCGATGAGCAGGTCAGGCTGTTGCAGAAGCTGCTGGAAGAGATCGACGCGGGTCTTGATGACGATACGCTGATGCTGTGCAAGCTGCACCGGCTGGCCGGCAGCGGCATCGACTTCAGCGGTTTCCGTCATATCCGGACGTTCCCGCCGCAATGGGAGACGTATGATGTGCTGTGTGCCGCCGATGTGCTGGTGAGTGATTATTCCAGCGTCATCTTTGATTTTCTGTGCACTGGCCGGCCGATCGCGCTGTTTTGTTATGATCATGAGGAATATGTGCAGAAACGCGGCTGTTATTTTGATCCGGCCCAGCTGGATCTGCCCATGGCGCATACGGCAAAGCAGCTGCTCGATCTGCTGAAAAAGGAAATGCCTGCGCCGGATCAGCGGCTGTGTGCGCGTTTCGTGGCAGAGGATGATGCGGATTCCTGTGCGCGGATATGCCGTGCGCTCTTCTTGAAAGAGGAAGGCATCACAGGGGTGAGCCATACGCTGCCTGAGCGAAAGCGCACGCTGGTCTTTGTGGGAGAGCTGGCCAAAGGGCGGATGAGCGATTCATTGTTCTTTTATCTGGATACGCTGGAGGATGAGGTGCACATCACTTACATGAATCATCTGTTCAAGGAGAAGTGGGAGCGGCTGAAGCAGTTCCCCGGCATCGATCTGATGCCGATGTATATGTATCAAAAGCGCTATGCCCACGTGATCAAAGAAGAAGAGGGACTGCTGGCGCGCATCCGGGAAACGCTGCGCAAAAAGGCAGCGGTGAGCCAGCAAGACCTGCGTCTGCTTGCTCAGCAGGGCGAGCGCGAATACGGGCGCTATCTGTATCAGGGAAAGTTCGATGTCTTCGTGCGCTATGGCGGATTGGACATCGAATCGCTCAAGTGGCTGGCGGTATTCCCTGGCGAACGGCATCTGGTGCTGCACGATGTCATGGTGGAGAAGGCAAGGAACAACGCGGAGTTTGCGTTTTATCTGCGCAGGGCAGCGGCGGCCAGCGATCTGCTCATCTATGCGGATCATGGCGTGCTGGCGCAAAGTGAGGGCGCATATGAACAGCTGCCGGCGCGGCAGCTGGTGATGGATCTGTATGAAGGTCTGTGAAGCTTTTTTCTGCCATGTTTTTGTGTTATAGTGAGGACATTGAAGAGGAGTGATGAAGATGAATGAGATGAAGGTCGGCTGGATCGGCTTTGGCAATATGGCCAAGGCGATGGCACAGGGACTGATCGGCAGCGGCAGCATCGCCGCGGATGATCTGTATGCGTGCGCTCGTGACCAGCAGAAGCTGGCGGCCAATACGGCCGCGCTGGGCATGCATGCGTGCAAGGACGCGCAGGAGCTGGTCAGCTGCTGTGATCTGGTGATCGTAGCGGTAAAGCCATATCAGGTCAAAGATGTGCTGATGCCGCTGAGGGAAGCGCTGCAGGACAAGATCGTCTTGTCGGTGGCGGCCGGCATGCCTTTTGATGTCTATGAGGAACTGCTGGCCCCGGATACCGCGCACATCTCCACGATCCCCAATACGCCGATCGCGGCGCAGGCGGGGGTCATCGTCTGTGAGGCAAGGCATTCGCTCAATGCAAAGCAGCTGACCGCGGTCAAGGCATTGTTCGATCGCTGCGCGCTGCTCGTCTTCGTGGACAGCGAGCAGCTTTCGGTCGCTGGCACGATCAGCGGCTGCGGTCCGGCTTTTGCCTGCATGATGGTCGAGGCACTTGCGGACGCGGGTGTCAAGCACGGTTTGCAGCGGACCCAGGCATATCAGCTGGCCGCCGGCATGATAAAAGGGAGCGGCGCGTTATTGCTGCAGAGCGGGGAGCATCCGGCCGCACTGAAAGACGCGGTCTGCTCGCCTAAGGGCACCACGATCAGAGGCGTGGCAGCACTTGAGGAAAACGGCTTTCGCCATGCGCTCATCGCGGCGGTCGATGCAGCAGAACAGAAAGAGTGAGGGGCAGGACATAACAAAAGACAGTGCCATATCGATCAGAGAGCACTGTCTTTTATTTCATCCTGTCTGATTCAGGATGCGCTACGGTATTTTTCATATTTCATCTATCCTGCCCGCGATGTTGCTTACTTGCTGTTCAGAAGTTTCCTCAGTTCATCTATCCGCTGGGGGTCATCACAATTTTTAATGTAGGAAACGGCCAGTTCGTAAGCAGTCTTCTCATCCAGAAAGGCGCTGAGATATTCCGCCTGCGAGATGAGGGGCTGATATTCTCTGGTGATGGAATTTCTGGTGAATCCGACACCGGCAACTTCGATATAGCCTTTTTCATTGAGCTTCCGCAGATTTGGCTGAATCGTGTTGATGCTGATCTCCGGGGCAAGTGAGTGAATGTCATTGGATGACAGCGGTTTGTCACTTCTCCAGAAGATCTCCATGATGTCCGCTTCACGTTTTGTCAGTCTTGTCACTTTCATGAAGGTCCCTCCTTGAAACTGATTATATATGAAAATTAAAAAATAAAAAGTATTATAGAGCCTATAATATAAAGTTTTTTAAACTTTTATAATTTATTAAAATTACGGCATTATTTTTATATTACAACAGTATAAAATGTATTTGTATACACATTTTGTATATTATTTTCGATTAGCGGGATTTCATCTAAAAGATGGCTTTCTCTTCCCATGACTTTTTATAATCAAAGCGAGGAAGAGGTGATGTTGTGGAACGCGGTGACGCATTCCGGCGGATGATGTATGCGCGAAGGAAACGCCTTGGCATGACACAGACAGAGCTCGGTTCAAAAATAGGGATTTCTCAGCATGGCATTTCTGACTATGAGTGCGGAAAGACATCGATCCCGATCAGCGACGCGGCGGCCATTGCCGCTGTGCTTGAGTTTTCCCTGGATGAGGTGACGGGCCTGAAAAAGCGGGAAGGCGCACTCTATCCCAGCGCGGAGGAATGGGAATTGCTTGATCTGTTCCGCGCGATCCCTGAGCGCAGCCGGCGGGAGGCGATCGAGATCCTCAGGCTGACAGAGCGAGTGGCGAACGGCAAGAAGATCGATTGAGGCAGTTTGTCTTTTCTCGCGCATGCGTGTATAATAATAACGCATCACGGGAGGGAAGACATGCCGAAGAAGACATACCAGTGCTCCATCGAGACGAGAAATCAGATTTTGCAAAAGGTGCATGATGAAGCATCGCAGCGAAACGCGGTGCCTTCCATCAAGGAGATCTGTATCTTGTGTGGTTTGTCCCGAGGCACGTTCTATCTTTATTTTCCTTCCATGGAAGCGGCCGTTTCGGCACTGGCAAAGGAACATGGCGAAACGCTGCGCCGCCAGGTGCGCGCTTATCAGCAAGATCTTCTCAAGCAGAAGCTGCTGCCGCGGGCCCTTTCGATCTTTCAATGGCTGAAAGAGGATCTGGCCTTTTACCGGTTCATGATCCTGAAGCAGAGAGATACGGAATTGTATCAGGCACTGAGCGATTGCGTGGAGCGGCTGTTCATCAAAGAAGGCGAAGAGATCCGCCGGCATTTTCTGCTGGGCGGCATATTGGGCGTCATCCTTTCCTGGCTGGCGCAAGAGCAGCCAAGCGGGCCATATGTGATCTCTGCACAGCTGGAGGAATTGTATCAAAAGCTTCAGACAGAAAAAATGTAAAAAAGTGTTGCGCAAAGACACCCACTTCGTATATAATAGGTATTGCTCAGGCAACGCCGGTATAGTATAGTGGTAATACAAAGCAATGGTAATGCTTAGCGCTCAGTTCAATTCTGGGTACCGGCACCATTCTCTGCCGACTTAGCACAGCTGGTAGTGCAACGCACTCGTAACGCGTAGGTCGGGGGTTCGAGTCCCTTAGTCGGCACCATATAGATCAAAAAGCCTTTAAACAAAGGCTTTTTTTTCATATATTAAGAAATTGGATTCGTCGGTTAGAAAAAACGCAATATGATGTTATA
>ERZ1643246.420-NODE-420-length-55788-cov-16.886405_pt1 | contig 55788 bp, 41 predicted proteins | sample MGYA00579265_ERZ1643246 | MGnify/ENA primary metagenome ERZ1643246 (study PRJEB29033, sample SAMEA4952261) | chicken gut metagenome | biome: Broiler Chicken; feature: Gastrointestinal Tract; material: Caecum | place: Ireland | collected 2018 | study: Broiler... | reverse complement strand
TATCCATATAAATGAAAAAGACACCTATAAAAAGCGTCTTTTGTCATCACTCTGACATTAGATAATCTATTATGATATCTAATGCTTTTTTTTAATTATTTTCGTTTTGCAATAATATTTCTAAATGTTTAACCTCTAAAGGTTCTAAAGTAGTAGAAAAAGAAAGGTAATTATTAATTATTTCAGTTTCAAATTCCTTATAATCAGGATAAGAGGTCTTGGCTGACTATAAAAATTCAATTTATAAAGCACTGCTTGAAAAAATGGACTCATCCTATTTATCAGATGAGGTAAAAACTACTCTTGAAGCTTTAAAAAAGAAGGGCTATAGGCTTGCTATTGGTTCATCTAGTAAAAATGCTAAGTACATATTATATAAGTTAGGACTTGACGATTTTTTTGATGCTGTTAGTGATGGAAATAACATTACTAAGTCTAAGCCTGACCCAGAAGTATTTTTAAAGGCTAAGGATATGCTAGGCTTAAAGGCTTGTGAATGTGTCGTTGTTGAGGATGCTATATCTGGTATAGATGCTGCTAACAGTGGTGGTTTTTATTCTGTTGGAATAGGTCCAGCTAGTCATTATAAAAAGGCATGTCGAAGAATTAAAAAATTTTCCTCTTTATTAAAAATAAAATAATATACATAAATTTCTCTTTAATACATATACTTGTAATGTAAATAATTAAAGAGGGATTATTGTGAACAAAAAAGAAATAGGTAAAATAGCATTTTATGTATTATTTCCATTAGTCTTAGGTAGTATAGTTGGATTTTTAGTGAAAAATGATTTTTCATATTTAGAAACACTAAATAGAACCATCATCATACCACCAATCGTCTTTCCGATTGCTTGGACAATCTTATATGTAACCATGGGAATATGGGCATATTTATATGATCGTGATTTTGATGATAATAAAATATTATCAATTTATTACATAGCCTTATTATTTAATTTATTATTTAGTATAGTTTTATTTACACTAGAAATGCCACTTTTAGCTTTTATTGATGTCGTTATATTAATTATAATGATAGGCTATTTATTTATTAAAACACTAAAAAATGAAAAAAAATATGGGTTTATCCTACTGCCATATCTACTATGGCTATTTGTAGCCTTATCATTAATAATTGATATTTTGATTCATAATTAAAAAATGTCTTTACATCAATGTTTTTTAATTGTATAATATACTTTGAAAAATGTTGATCTCAAACGTAATAAGTATCAGGTTTTAGAGAGTTATCGGTTGGTGCAAGATAATAAAATGGACTTATTTGTATCATTGAGGGAGTTGATATGGGGATAAGCCATATCCGTATTCTACGTTACAGATTTTAAGTGCCATAGCAGTAGTTATGGAACTAAGGTGGTACCGCGATTTTTCGTCCTTAGAATTTCTAAGGACTTTTTTATTTAGGAGGAAATAAAAATGAAAGACTATAAGGATACGCTATTTATGGGAAAAACCACTTTTGAGATGAGAGGTAATTTAGCTAATAAAGAGCCATTAATTCAAAAGAAGTGGAAGGATATGGACCTTTATAATAAGGTTATTAAGAAAAATGAAGGAAAAAGGGAATATACATTACATGATGGCCCACCATATGCCAATGGTGATATTCACCTAGGCCATGCCTTAAATAAAATATTAAAGGATTTTGTCGTTCGTTATAAAAATATGAATGGCTTTAAATCAGTATATATTCCTGGTTGGGATACTCATGGTTTGCCAATCGAAAATGCCCTACAAAAGGCTGGTGTAAGTAGAAAGGATAAATCTACCTTTGAGTTTAGAAATTTATGTACTGAGTATGCCTATAAGCAAGTAGAACGCCAGAAAAAGGGATTTGAAAGACTAGGTGTTTTAGGTGATTTTGAACACCCTTATATTACCTTACAACACGATTTTGAGCGTGATCAAATTTTAGTTTTTGCTAAAATGGCTGAAAAAGGTTTAATTTATAAAGGATTAAAGCCAGTATATTGGTCTCCATCTAGTGAATCTGCCTTAGCAGAGGCTGAAATAGAGTATAAGGATATTACATCTAAAGCAATTTATTTTACATTCCCTATTGTAGATGGAAAAGATGAATTAAATAATAGTAAGATAATGGTTTGGACAACTACACCTTGGACATTACCATGTAATTTAGCTGTTGCCTGTGGTGGACTTATAGATTATGTATTATTTGAATGTAATAAAGGTAAGCTAATTTGTGCTAGTGAGCTTTTAGAGTCATTAACAAATAAGCTACAATTAGAAAATGTTAAGATAATTAAAAACTATAAAGGTCATGAGCTTTTAAATTTAAAATATGAGCATCCTTTATATGGTCGTATTCAACCAGTTATTAATGCTGATTATGTTACTACTACAGATGGTACTGGCTTTGTTCATATTGCTCCTGGATATGGTGAGGAGGATTATTTAGCTGGTAAGGAATATGGCCTTGATATTATGGTTGCTGTAGATGAAAAGGGCTACCAAACTAAGGAAAGTGGCAAGTATGCTGGAATGTTCTACGAGGATAGTGAGGATGCTATTATAAACGATTTAAAAGAATGTGGTTCATTATTATTACTTGACCCAATAACACATAGCTATCCACATGATTGGCGTACTAAAAAGCCTGTTATCTTTAGAGCTACACCTCAATGGTTTGCCTCAATTGATCCTATTAAGGATGAAATCCTAAGTGCTATTAAAAATGTCAATTGGAATCCAAAATGGGGCGAAATTCGTATTTCAAATATGATTAAGGATCGTCATGATTGGTGTATTTCTAGACAAAGAGCTTGGGGTGTTCCAATTCCTGTATTCTATGCTGAAAATGGTGAGGAAATATTAGATCAAGATGTCTTAAAGCATGTTGCTGATTTATTTGGTGAATATGGTTCAAATATTTGGTTTGAAAAAGATGCTAAAGACTTATTACCTACAGGCTATACACATAAGGGAAGTCCTAATGGTATTTTCAAAAAAGAAACTGATATCATGGATGTATGGTTTGATTCAGGTTCATCCTATATGCTATTAAAAAGAAGAGGATTACAATATCCAGCTGATTTGTATTTAGAGGGTTCTGATCAATACCGTGGTTGGTTTAATTCTTCAATCATTACTGGTGTTGCTACAACAGGAATTGCGCCATACAAAACTGTTGTATCTCACGGCTTTACCCTAGATGGTCAAGGTAGAAAAATGAGTAAATCACTAGGTAATACTGTTGACCCTATTAAGGTTTGTAATGAAAGTGGAGCTGATATTCTCCGTTTATGGGTTGCATCTGTAGAGTATCGTGCCGATATGCCTTTATCTAAGGATATTCTAAAGCAAGTATCAGAGTCTTATCGTAAAATTAGAAATACATTACGTTTCTTATTATCAAATACAAGTGACTTTAACCCTGAAAATAGCTTGCCATATGAAAAATTAGAGTTAGTTGACAAATATATGTATATCAAGCTTCAACGTTTTATTAAGCAACTAAAAATGAATTATGATAATTTTGACTTTGGTGAGGTATATAGAAACGTTAATGCCTATATAACAAATACTCTATCATCTTTCTATTTAGATTTTACGAAGGATATTTTATATATTGAAAGTCCAAAATCTAATAAAAGATTGTCTACCCAAACTGTCTTTTATATGATTTTAACATCATTAATTAAACTATTAACACCAATTCTACCTCATACTATGAGTGAAGCTTATGACTCTTTACAATATAAATCTCAAGAGGATGTTTATCTAGAGGATATGCCAACTGAAGATTTAAATTTAGATACTAAATTAGAAGAAAAATTGGATAAATTTATGAATTATCGAGATTTAATCTTGAAGTCTTTAGAGGAGGCAAGAAGTCAAAAGATTATTGGTAAGAGCTTTAATGCTAAGCTAACTATTACTCTTGATAAAAAGGCTAGTGAGGTATTTGAAGGCTTAAAGGCTGATGCTAAGCAATTATTAATCGTATCACAATTAGAGTTTAAAGAAGGCGATGAATTTAATTGTGAAGTTGAGCATGCTAGTGGACATACTTGTGCAAGATGTTGGATGATTGTAGACAAAGTAAATGAAAATGAACTTTGTGAAAGATGTCAAGCTATAGTTAATACCCTAGACTAATTTTGACAATATATATAAAAAATGGTAAAATAAAACAAAATGGGTGGTGATTAAATGGATTTTCGATTTTATTTTCTTAAGGAAGGGACTAGAATTTATGAGAAAAGTGATTTGATTACTTATTTTCAAGCTAATCCCAACATTACCTTACAAAAGCGAATGGAAGATAGAATTTTCATTTATCATCACCCTATTTTAAATTTTGAGGCTCGTTTTATAATGACCTCAAAATCTTGTGTACCCCATTTAGAGCGTTTAAATCCCAAATATTTTGATGTCAATTTTTTAGTTGAATTTGATGTATTATTACCAACCTATTCTGTAGAATTAATACTTGATATAGTAGAAGAAATTGTGAAAATTTTTAGATTTCACGTATATAATCAAGCCTATGAGGATGTTTTACCATTTAGAAGGTCTATAATGATTAAGGCCTTTGAAGCTTGGAAAAGGGCTTATAAGGATAGCCATGAGGATGAAATTGCTAAATATAATAGATTAGACCCCCAAACAATTTCTCAGGTTTATGGCTATTTACTTAGAAAGGCAAAACTAGAAATATTATTAGATAAGAATAAGGTTGTAATTTCAAATTATTTTTTCTTACATACTCAGCGTTCAAGAACAGCCTTTGTTGCAATTTCTTGGGATGGCTATTCACCTTTTATATTACCACCAGCAGTCGATATATTGCATCTTAATGATGGTAAAATTAATAAGTACCTACCTATGTCAGAAGTATTTCAAAAGGCTGAAAAGCTATTTAAGCCTATTGATGGCTATGGAGTTATCCAGATAATGGATGCTAAGAATACTAAAAAGTTTCATAAAATATTAACTAAGGAGCGATTTGCCCCTTTAACAGTAGAATTAAAGGTTCTCTCAATGGATAAAATATTAGATATTTAATGGAGGAAAATATGCAAATATCAAAATACATTGACCACACAAATTTAAAACCTGAAGCAACTAGAGATGATATTTTAAAGCTTTGTGAGGAGGCTATTAAATATCAATTTAAATCTGTATGTGTTAATCCTATTTATGTTTCCTTTGCTAGAAAGCTACTTGAGGGTAGCGGTGTACTTGTATGTACAGTAGTAGGATTCCCACTTGGGGCAACACCATCATGCGTTAAAGAATTTGAAACTACAAACGCTATAAAAGATGGTGCAGATGAAATTGATATGGTTATAAATATAGGAGCTTGTAAAGCTCATAACTACGATGAGGTTTATGAGGACATTTTACAAGTAGCAAATGTTTGTAACGGTGTTACCTTAAAGGTTATTATAGAAACCTGTCTTTTAACAGACGAGGAAAAGGTTATGGCTTGCAAAATGGCTATGAAGGCAGGAGCTAATTTTGTTAAGACATCAACAGGCTTTTCAAAAGGTGGAGCTACAGTTTCTGATGTTAAGCTAATGAAAGAAACTGTAGGAGATAAAGTTTTAGTTAAGGCATCAGGTGGTATCAAGGATAAGGATACATTTGAGGCTATGATAAAGGCTGGAGCTGATAGAATTGGCTGTAGTCAAGGAGTTAAGATAATGGAGGAGTATAAAAATGAGTAATATCCCAACACCACATATAAGCTGTAGTGATAAAAGCTTAATCGCCAAAACTGTCTTAATGCCTGGTGATCCACTTAGAGCTAAGCATTATGCCGAAAAATATTTAACTGATGTTGTATGCTTTACTTCAACTAGAAATATTTTTGGTTATACAGGCTATTATAATGGCAAAAGAATTTCTATAATGGGTTCAGGAATGGGAATGCCTTCTATAGGTATTTATTCATATGAGCTATATAAATTTTATGATGTAGATACAATTATAAGAGTAGGCTCAGCTGGATCTTATGATGCTGATTTTAATTTATATGATGTTGTATTAGTAACAAAGGCATATTCTGAATCAAACTTTGCCAAGTATGCCTATGGTTATAAAAGTAAAACCTTAAAAAGTAACAGTGCCATAAATAACAAATTAAGAAAGGCTAGTCAAAAGCTAAATATAAATTTAAAGGAAGCTACTATCCATTCTTCTGATGTATTTTATTCTAATAATTCCGATTATTGGAAAGAGGTATGGCAAAAACACGATTGTAAATGCGTAGAAATGGAAAGCTTTGCCTTATTTGCTAATGCTAAGGCTTTAAATAAGAAAGCTGCCTGTCTACTTACAATATCTGATTCTATGGTTACTCATCAAGCTACTACAGCCTTAGAAAGACAAAATTCTTTCGATGAAATGATGAAGATAGCTTTAGAACTTGCAAATAATTAGGGAAGACTTAGTCTTCCTTTTTTTAAAAGGAGATTTAAATATGGATTATCTTGTTCAAACTGACAAATTCCATAAAGTTATATTAAGAAAATATAGCCTTAGAAAAATTATTCCTCAAGACCAAACAATACGCAATTTATTATGCTACTATCTTTCCCTTGCTTGTCAAAAATATCCTAAAAATGATATTTTTGAATATGTTCAAAATAAAGCCTATGACCTACGCTACGATGTAGCAGTTAGTACAATTGGTTCTTATAGTGTTTTAAAATATACACTTCAAGGAGTTGATCCTAAATATATAAATGATGAGGAATATAGCTATAGTTTTTTAGAAGAATTTTTTTATGATTGTCAAAAGCCAGTTATTATTAATAATAATTTTGACTTAAAGCTTTTTAAAAAGGCTAAGGAAATATATAGAAGTAATTTATTATATTTATCAGAAAATGAATCCAAAAAGTCATTTAATTTAGCTATAAAAACATATTTTAAGGGAACAATTAGAGATTTTGACAATGATGGCGATTTATCTACCTTAAAAAAAATTAGCTGTAAAATGCTATATAAATATTATTTAAGTATAATAAATGATGAAGAGGTTTCCTACGTAGTAGGTGATGTCTTAAATCATTTAAGCATTGAAAATAAGGCAACTTTAACAGCAAAATATGATTATTTTTTTAAAGACAGAAATAAGGTTTCACCATTAATAATAGATAATGCCCAAACCAAACAGTGCTATTTACAAATAATTTATGATGTAAATATATATCCTAATCAGAGACTATTTTACGCAGTAGAAATAATAAACTATATTTTTGGAGGTTCATCTAATTCTAAATTATTCGATATAGTAAGAGAAAAAAATGGCTTGTGCTACAATATTGGTTCAATTCATTTTGGGTCATCAGCTATTATGATAGTTAGTGCTATAATTGATAAAAAAAATCTAGATAAAGCTATTTTAAAAATAGATGAAGCATTTAATAATCTATTAATAGATATTGATTTAGACCAAATAAAAAAATATCTATTACTCGAAAGAAAGGGTAGAAAAGATTATTTAATAGCCTATTTAAATGATGATTTTATGGTGAGATATTTTAAAGATAATATGACACCTCAACAAGACATTCAAATTATTTCGTCAATAACAATGGATGATTTAAAATTAGCTTTAAGTAAAATTAAAAAAGCTTTAGTTTATGTTTATGGTGGTGATAAAAATGACTAATTGCTATCGCTTTAAGACTAAACAAAATTTAGAAGTTGTATATGTCGAAAAAAAGGGCTTTATAAAGGGATATTGTGGAATAGGCTGTAGATATGGTGGTAACAATATTGAATTTATTTATAACAATAAAAAATATCGCTCATCTTATGGAATAGCCCATTTTTTAGAGCATAAGCTATTTTTAATGCCAGATAATAGTGATGCCTTTAAAATGTTTTCTAAAATGAATGCTATTGCTAATGCCTATACGGCAAGTGATAAAACTATTTATTATTTCAGTATAAATGATGACATCTATAAGCCATTAAAGCTACTGCTTGATATGTATTTTACTCCCTATTTTCCTAAAGAAGAGGTAGAAAAAGAAAAGCCGATAATTTGTAGTGAAATTAAAATGTATAATGACACTATTAGCTATAGAATCAGCCAAGAATGCTTAAGATTATTGTATCCTAATGATGATTACTCCTATAGTATAACTGCTAATATTGATGATGTTAACAATATAACTAAAGAAGAATTAGAGTTTATATATAATGCCTTTTATACACCTGATAATTCCATTTTATGTGTAGTTGGTGATTATGATAAAGATAAGCTATTTAGCTTCATTCAGCAAGTTATGGATAGTTATCAATGTAGTAATAACACGGCTCTAAAACTAAATACCATTAAATCTAAGAATGTATTAAAACCTGAAAAGTTAGAAATTAAATCTTCACAATCAGAAGCAGTAGTGCTATTAAGAATCGATGATATCACTAATAAGGATAAAAATTCTTGTGAAGTGATTTTAGCTATTATTGATGCCCTATTAAATGTATCATCTAATTTTTATAAAATGCTAGAGGATAAAAAGCTATTTGATAATGATTTTGATTATCAGGTTGTAACAAGTGACTCATCATCTTATGTTATGATTTTTGCCTCCTCTAAGCATCCTAAAAGCTTAGCTAAGGCGATAATTAACAAGCTTAATGATTTAGATGTAAATGATATTGAAAAGAGGCTTGTCGATCTATATTTAAAGCATCTTAAAGCTAATCAAATACTTGAAGAGGATTCAATTGATACCTTAGGAGAAAATGTATTGTCATTAGCCTTAGAAGATATAGATTACTTTACCTCACAGGCAGAATTATTAAATTTAACATATGATGATATTTTAAAATATCTACCTAAAATTAGGGATTCATTAAAAACTTTTGCAGAAATAGATAAATAAATAAAATTATGAAAAAATCTTAATATTTTCATCTACTTTATAAAAATATTAAGATTTTTAAAATTAAAAATTATAATTAAATATAAAAGAAGCTAAGTTGAAAATAAATAAAAAAAAGAAGCCTATAATTTCATTTTTTGAAATTTTATATATTTAATAAATAATGGTATAACCTTCCCTGAAGGGAGGGAGTTTTCATTGTACAATTATTTCATGTTAATTGGAAGAATCTGTACCGACATTGAAATTAAAGAGGTTGGCGAAGGTAAAAAGGTAGTTAATTTACTTTTAGCAGTTAATCGTGATTTCAAAAATATGGATGGCACTATAACAACTGATTTTTTCAGAGTTAGCTTATGGGAATTTTTAGCCGATATTGCTAATGATTGTCTAAAAAAAGGTGCTATGGTTGGTATAAAGGGACGTTTAGTACCTAAAAAAGAGACTACTGCCAATAAAACTGTAATCACCGTTACTGAGCTTGTTGGTGAAAGAATTGTTTTCTTTGACTCACTAAATAATCCAAAGGACATGACTCAAGTAGAAAAGGAAAGCTGATAGCTTTCTTTTTTCTTTATTTTTTAATAAATATATTATATAATCTATTTGACGGATTGACATGATTAAAAGAAAGGAAATAATCAAATATTAAGATTATTAAAGAGAGATTATGAAGCAATATTTAGATTTATGTAGAACAATATTAGAACATGGCGTTAAGAAGGATGATCGTACTCATACAGGGACAATCTCCTATTTTGGTTACCAAATGCGTTTTAATTTAAATGATGGTTTTCCTTTATTAACTACAAAACGAGTTCATTTAAAAAGTATTATACACGAATTATTATGGTTTATATCAGGAAGTACTAACATTAAATATTTAGTCGATAATGATGTTAGAATTTGGAATGATTGGCCTTATGAAAAATATAAAAATTCTGATGAATATCAAGGTGAAGATATCACCCAATTTGCTCAAAAAATTAAAGCTGATGATGAATTTGCCAAAAAATGGGGCGACCTAGGTCCTGTCTATGGTAAGCAGTGGCGTGATTTTTTTGGAGTAGATCAGCTTGAAGATTTAATCAATGAAATAAAGACTAATCCAAATAGCCGCAGGCTAATAATTAGTGCTTGGAATCCTAAACAAATTAAAGAAATGGCATTGCCACCATGTCATTGCTTTATGCAATTTTATGTTTGCAATAACCGTCTATCTTGCCAGCTTTATCAAAGAAGTGCTGATGTATTTTTAGGTGTTCCTTTTAATATTGCATCCTATGCCTTATTTACTATGATGATTGCTCAAGTTTGCGATTTAGAGCTTGGAGATTTCGTTCATACTATTGGTGATGCACATATATATTTAAATCATCTTGACCAAATTAATTTACAGCTTCAAAGAGAGTGTAGACAACTTCCAACTATGAAATTAAATAAAAATATTAAATCAATTTATGATTTCAAATATGAAGATTTTACTTTAGAAAATTATAACCCTCACAAAGGAATCAAAGGAAAGGTAGCAGTATAGTATGATTAATATGATTTGGGCCATGGATGAGAATAATTTAATAGGAAATCAAGATAAAATTCCTTGGCATGTAAAAGAAGATTTAATTTATTATAAGAATAAAACAAAAGGAAAAACAGTTTTAATGGGCGATGCTACTTATTATTCATTAAAGGGCTATTATAAAACAAAGCCCCTACCATATGGAAAAATATATGTAGCTACTTTAGATAAGAGCCTTGTTTTAGATGATGCAATTGTAATATATGATGTAATCGATTTTGTAAAAAACTATAAGGATGAGCTATGGGTTGTAGGTGGAGCTACAATATATAAGATTTGTCTACCATACGCAGACAATCTCTATATTTCCTATATTCAAGGCGAACATCAAGGTGATAAGTATTTCCCAGCTATTGATTTTAGTAAATATAAATTAGTTTGGCAGGAAAAGACTGCCCTTGTAAGATATACACAGTTTGAAAGGATTTAGCTTATGTTTTTTATTGTTATATTTTTATTACTTACAGCTTTATATACATATTTATATAGCTTGATAGATTTAGGTATTTACTATATTATTCTTTGGATATTTTTAGCTATTATTAGTAGCATACTTTCAATTGCTATTTATGCCTTATTTTTCCTATTAGTAGGTTCTAAGACTAAACCTACTAATCGCTATAAGCATTTTATTTTAAGAAATGCTTGCTTTTTAGCTATTAAATTTCAACGAATTAAAATTGTCATTAAGGGAAAAGAAAATATTTTAGATGAACCATTTGTCGTTTATGCAAACCATAAAAGTAAAATGGATCCTCTTTTAATTTATTATTCTATGAATAGAGTTTGTAGTGCCATAGGGAAAAAATCATTATTTGTTAATCCTCTTATGAAGCTAGTTAGTAAAACCTATGGGGCTATTCCTTTAGATAGAGAAAATGATCGTGAAGCTGCCAAATCAATCATAATGGGTATAAAAAGCGTTAAAAAAGGCTTATCTATGATCATTTTCCCAGAGGGTGGTATAAAAACAAGAGATACTGATGAAATGGTGAGCTTAAGAGCTGGTGCTTATAAGCTTGCAACAAAGGCAGAGGTAGCTGTTTTACCTGTAAGTATAATTGGAAGTTCAAAGATTGCGACAAAAAAATTTTTTCATAAAATTACAGTTGAATTAATTTTCCATAAGCCAATTTTTAAAGAAGAGTATAAACAACTAAATACAACCCAATTAGGCTTAATGGTAGAGAATATAATCAATGAGGGTATCGCCTCAGAAAATTCAAAATAGGATGGGATAAAGTGGATAATTTTTTAAAATTTCTTATTGTAGCAATTTTGTTAATAATTGCTGCAGTTGCCATTACGATATTTTTAAAGGATGTCAATAAAAAAAATAATATTAAAAAGATGTATTTTGAAATAGAAAGCTTTCTTCAAGGATTAATTCCCGAAGATAAAAAAGATAGCATCATCTTAGAAAAAGAATTTAAACCAGAATATGATTACGCTTTTAAGACAGAAGAATATACCTATTTAATAAAGGTAATTCCTAATATGGCCAATGAGGAAATTTGTGTAAATAATTCTGTAAAGTGGCAATTAAGAAGAAGCTTTAATGATGAAAGTATGCGCTTTGTAGAAAATGTTGAAGGTTTAATGCGTCTTGATTGCGATTCTAAATTTAAAAAGCTATATATAATTTATCCCAATGCTAGAAGTCTTTTAAAATATATTAATGAATGTGAAATGGTCTTTGTCAATCCTGATACAGATGTATATGGAGCTAATATAGTATCATTTTTACAATTGAAAGAAAATCCCAATTTATTAAAAATTATTAAGGAAATGTAAATTTCCTTAATTTTATGTAGGAGGAAAAAATATGTCCTTTGATACAATGACCTTAGAATATGATAAGGTCTTAAAAATATTAAAAAGCTTTGCAAAAACAGATTATGCTAAAAGATTAATAGATGATTTAAAGCCTGATGGTGATTTTGATAATATCTTAAAGCTTCAAAATCAAACTAAAGAGGCTTATACAGCCATTATAAAATATAATGACATTCCTCTTGGAGGACTTTATGATATTAAGGAGGCTATCCTAAGAGCTAAAGTAAATTCGGTTTTAAATGAATCAGAGTTGCTTGATGTTGTTAGTTTAATAGATTGCATTAATAATGTCAATAAATATTTTACTACCTTAAATCAATTAAAAATTGATACTACAAACAATAGCGAGATAGTAAAAAATTTAATTATTCCTGGTAATTTAAAAACAAATATAACATTAGCTATAACCCCAGATGCTAAGGTATCAGATAATGCTTCTAAGGAATTATTTATGATAAGAAGAAATATTTCTTCTTTAGAAAATAGATTAAGAAATCGTCTAAATGAGCTATTACAGACTAGACATAATCTTTTAACCGAGCCTTTAATTGTCATTAGAAATAATCGTATGTGTCTTCCAGTCAAGATTGAATTTAAAAATAGCTTTGGAGGAATAGTTCATGATATTTCCTCTTCAAATACAACTTGTTATATTGAGCCTAAGGAAACTATCGATATTGCTAATCAAATAGAGTCTTTTAAAAATCAAGAAAAAATAGAAGTACTAGCTATTTTAAAAAATTTAAGCTTATTAGTTGGAGCCGTATCAAATGAGTTAATTTTAGATATTGAAAATTTAACTAAACTCGATATTATTTATGCTAAGGCTTTAATGGGCAAAGAATATGACTATAATGCTGGTAACATCGAAAATAAACAGGCATTTTATTTAAAAAATGCTAAACATCCTTTAATCAGTAAAGATAAGGTTGTGCCAATTAATATTGAAATAGGTAAAAAGTTTGATTCAATTATTATAACAGGTCCTAATACAGGCGGTAAAACCATCGCATTAAAAACAACCGGCTTACTTCATCTAATGGCCTATAGTGGTATGATGGTGCCCACAGCTAATGATTCTATGTTTGGTTTTTTTGATAATATATTAGTAGATATTGGTGATGAACAATCAATTGAACAGTCCTTATCTACATTCTCATCACATATGAAAAAAATAATAAAAATTATGAATGAGGCAAGCTTTCAATCACTTATCTTATTAGATGAATTAGGAAGTGGAACTGATCCTAAGGAAGGTAGTAGCTTAGCTATAGCTATTTTGTCTAGACTACAAGAAATTGGATCTAAGGTAATTTGTACAACTCACTATAGTGAGCTTAAAAATTATGCCTATAATAATCCTAGAGTGTGCAATGCCTCAGTAGAATTTAATACTGAAACATTACTTCCAACCTATAGATTATTATTAGGTGTACCTGGCCGTTCTAACGCTTTAGAAATTGCCTATAAGCTAGGCTTAGATGAAAAAATAATTGAAACTAGTAGACAATATTTATCCGATTCTTTAAATCATTCCTCAACCTTGGTAAAAAATTTAGAAGAAGAAATGACAAATATAAGGCATAAAGAGGAAGAACTTGAGCATAAGATTAATCAGTACAATGGTATGCTAGAATCTTTAAAGAAGGAAAAGCTTGATTTAATTAATGAAACTAATAGTATAATCGCAAATGCGAAAAAACAAGCTAATAAGGTTTTAATTGATGCTAAGGAAGAGGCAACTAAATTAATCACTGAAATTAAAAATATGAGTGATGAAAATTTTAAAGAGCATGAACTAGCTAGCTTAAAGCATAAAATTAATACCATAGATGTAAAACAAGCAGATAGTGTAATTGATTATGATTTTAAAGTTGGTGACTTTGTCTTAATTAAATCATACCAAAAATATGGCACAATAACTAAAGTAAAAAAGGATAAATATACTGTTAATGTTGGTCAATTTCAAATGGATTTTTCTAAAGATGAATTGGTATTATCAGCCAAACCTACTCCCAAGCCTGTTAAAAAAACTAATTTATCAGGATATAATTCTACTCAAGGGGTTGGAATGTCTTTAGATTTACGAGGCAAAAGATATGAAGAGGTAGCTTATTTATTAGATCAATATTTAGATAAGGCAATTTTAGCTAATTATGAAAGTGTTACTATTATTCATGGCTTTGGAAGTGGAGCAGTTAGAAATGCTGTTCAAAGCTTTTTGAAAAATTGTCCTTACGTTAAAAGCTATCGCTATGGAAAGGAAGGAGAAGGATTAAATGGTGTAACCATTGTATATTTAAAATAAAAGGGTGATTTTTTGATTTTACAATATGATGGTGGCAATATTAATCCTGATTGCTTAGCTTTTTTCTATGCTTCCTGGTCTTCAAATTGTAATCTACATTTAGATGCCTTAAAAAAGCTTGAAAACACATATAAGGATTTGCTTATTTTAAAGATTAATGTTACTAAATTTTATAATTTAAAAACAAATTACAAAATAAATAGAATACCAACCTTTATAATTTTCAAAAATTCAGAAATAAAGGCAAGATTAGATGGCTATATTAATCAGTATAGTCTTTTAGAATGGGTTAAAAAAAATAGGAGTTAACTATGGATGCTGTAATAGTAATAGGAAACAATTATACATACGATGAAAGAGATTTTCAAAATAAATACGTTATAGCTGTTGATAAAGGTGCTTTATATTGCATGAATAATAATATAAAAATGGATTTAGCAGTTGGTGATTTTGACTCGATTTCATTATCAGAATATAATAAGCTTCTAAGCTTAACTAAAGTCATAAAGCTTAATCCAATTAAAGATGAAACAGACACAATGGTGGCAATAAATCAATTAAATAATTATGAAAATATTTATATTTTAGGCGGAATTACAGGAAGAAGAATCGAGCATTTTTATGCAAATTTATTATTATTAAAAAATGATATACGTCTAAAAATGAAGGATGATTGCTCCTTCATTTTTACTATTGATTCAGATACCACAATCGCTAAATCAGTTTATAAATTTGCCTCTATATTTTCTTTAAGCGATTCAACTATCTCCCTTGTAGGATTTAAATATAATTTGGATAACTATAAATTACTTCCCCAAAATCCTTTAGGAGTATCAAATGAGATAACTAACGAAACCGCTAAAATTAAGCTTAAAGGGAAATTGCTAGTTATATTAAGTAAGGATGATAATATATGAAATCATTTTATAGATATTTAATACCTTCTGTTATAGCTTCCGTTTTATTATCTACCTACGCCTTAATTGACGGTATATTCATAGGCCAAAAAATAGGAGATATTGGATTATCTAGCATTAATTTAGCCTGGCCAATTACATCCTTTATTCAATGTATCGGTTTGGCATTAGGATTATCTGCTGGTATTTATATTTCCTATATGAGGGGAATAAAGGAATATGAAAAAATGGCTAAGATGAAGCTTACAGTCATCATAGTTATTTTGATATTATCAATTATTATAGGAATAATCTTACTTTTAAGCTGTAAACAAATTTTAATATTATTTGGAGCCGAAGGACAAGCTTTAACATATGCTTATGACTATATAAAAATTATATTGTTAGGAAGTAGCTTTCAAATGCTTGGCAGTGCTTTGCTTCCACTTTTAAAAAATAGTGGCAAGGTTAAAACAGCTGCTATCGCTTCAATTTCCTCTATTCTTACTAACTTAGTTTTAGATTATTTTCTAATTTATAGCTTAGATTATGACTTAAAGGGAGCAGCTTTAGCCTCTGTTATAGCTCAAGGTGTTGCCTTTTTAATAGCTATAAATGCTTATAGAGGGGAATTTCATGGCATATCATTTTCTAAAGAAGTGTTTAAAGAATTATTTTTTAAGGCCTTAGCACCATTTTTATTAAATTTTTCTTATTCAATAATTATAATAATAACAAATGCCCTATGTCTTCACTATTCATCAATAGAAGCTGTAGCAAGTTATACCTTACTATCCTATCTATTGTATATAATAAGTGCTATTTCAACTGGAGTTAGCGACTCAATTCAACCTCTATTTTCTTATCATTATGCACTTAAAGACATTAAAACTAATTTAAAGATGTTAAAAAAATGTCTACTAATAAGTTTTTCAATTTCAGTGGTTACTTCCATATTATTTTATCTATTTAGGAATAATTTAGCTGATTTATATAATTTATCAGCAACTTCAAGATCACTATATTATGATGGGTTAATATTTTATCTAATTGGATTTTTATTTGTATCATTTATTAAAGTAACAAGTTCCTATCTTTATTCTATAGATGATAAAATAAAGTCTAATATCCTAATATTATTAGAACCACTAGTATTAACATTATTATATGGCATTATATGTGGTGAAATTTTTGGAATAAGTGGTATTTGGATTAGCTTTTTAGCGATACAAATTACATTATTTATAATAAGCCTAACACTATTATTTTTAAACACCAAACAGTTGAAGGAGAAAATATCATGAATGGATTTTTTTTAGTAAATAAGCCCAAAGGCTTAACAAGCTTTGATGTTTGTCATAAAATAAAAAGAAAATTTAATTTAAATAAGTGTGGCCATAATGGTACCTTAGACCCCAATACAACAGGTCTTATGGTTGTTGCGTGTGATCAAGCAACTAAACTATTAAAGTTGTTATTTGAGCATGATAAAACCTATGAGGCAAAAATAATCTTTGGCTATGATTCAACTACCTTAGACATGGATGGGACTATCACTAAAGATATAATGATGAATTTTACTAAAAAAGAGTTAATCGAGGCTTGTGAAAAATTAGCTAAAGAAGAAGAGCAAATTCCACCACTAACATCAAGTATTAAGGTTGATGGCAAAAAGTTGATGGATTATCAGCGTCAAAATATTGAAGTTGAAATTCCTAAGCGAAATGTAAAAATTTATGACTATACTATATTAAATGATCCCATAATGATTAATAATCATATTGAATTTTCTATAAGACTTCATGTTTCTAAGGGCTTTTATGTTAGAAGCTTCGCCCGCGATTTAGGAAAGCTTTTAAATGGCTGTGCGATACTTAAGGAATTAAATCGCATAAAGGCTGGACAATTTAGTTTACAAATGGCTACTGATTTAGATGAATTAACTATAAATGATTTAAAGCCCATCGATAGTATTTTTAATTTTCCCAAAGTAGAGGTTGATGATTATATAGCTAGCCTTGTAAAAAATGGTGTAATTCTAGATAACCGTCAAACAACGCTTAATGAGCCCTTTTATGTCATTAATAATTGTGATATAATAGCAATATATGAGGTCTATAAGCCTCAAATCTATAAACCATTATTAATTTTTAAATAAAAAGGAGTTATATATGAAATCCATTTTTATTAAAGACCAAAAATTCTTTCCTTTACCTGAAGAGGTTTGTGCAGCAATAGGAAACTTTGATGGTGTTCATTTAGGGCATCAAAAATTAATAGAAGAATGTAAACGTCATTCCTATCGGTCAGCGGTTTTAACCTTTTATCCTCACCCTTCAGTTTTTTTGAAAAAAATGCCTAATTACCCATTAGTTACACCATTAGAACAGAAAACAGAAATTATATCAAGAATGGGTATAGATTACTTTATCGTAGTTGAATTCGATGAAGAAATGGCTAAAATGCCTAAAGAAGAATTTATTATGAACTTAAAAAAGCTTAATATAAAGGCCTGTGTATGTGGCTATGATTTTACATTTGGTAAAAAGGCCGAGGGTAATATTGAAGATTTACGACGTGAGTTTGAATTTTACGAGGTTAAAAAATTCATTTTTGATGATGTTAGAGTTTCCACAACCTATATTCGTGAACTATTATTATTAGGTGATGTCCATGAGGCTGGTAGACTTTTAGGAAGACCCTATGTTATTAGGGGAAATGTAGTTTATGGTAATCAAAATGGAAGATTAATTGGTTTTCCAACAGCTAATGTTGACTACAAAAATTACTTTTTACCAGCAAGTGGTGTATATTTTGTAAATGTCAAGGTTGATGGAATTATATATTTAGGCATGGCTAATATAGGTCACAATCCTACCTTTAATTATTCTTTAAAGCATAGAATAGAGGTAAACATTTTTGGTCTTGATGATGATATTTATGGGGAAAATGTAGAGGTTATTTTCATCCAAAGAATTAGGCCAGAAATCAAATTTAATAGTGTTGAGGAGTTAATAAATCAATTAAAAAAGGATAAGGCTAAATGCCTTGAGTTTGCCTCAGAATTAAATTATACAAAATAGTTTATATACTCATAGGAATATAATCCTATGAGTTTTTTTATTTAAAACGCAATTTAATGTCTAATGTGTTTCATTTTTGTAAAAAAAATGGTAAAATTAATTAAATATAGAAACTATTTAGGGGTGGTAACTGTGCTAAATAAGCTTATCCATATAACTAACCAGCTATTAGACTTAGGTAAAAGAAATCGTCTTTTAAATTATAAGGATAGTGGATTAAAAACATTAAAGATATTAAACACTAATACTGATGAAATATTTCGTTATTTAACCAATTCTAAAGAAATAAGTATTTTTAAGATAGACGAGGCTATGCAACAATATAGATTATCAAAGGGAACAACGCTACAAACTGATGATACCTATAATTATGATTTTCAAAAGGTTTATGATTTATTTAACAAGGCTATAAATCCTGGTGAAATTTTGTGTTATAAACAAGGCTACACACTTGATAAAACAATAAAGGCATTATTTAAGGAATTTCGCTTTTCTCTATCTGAAAAGGGTATCAATTCCCTATATATGTCTTTTGGCTTTATTAATTATGAAGAAGAACAAATCAAATATAAGGCTCCCCTTTTACTTGTGCCTATTGAACTAGAAATTGAAAATGGCAATTATACTATTTCTTTATATGAAGATGAGGTATTATTAAATCCTACTTTAAAATATTATTTAAATTCAGTATTTTCAATTGATCTAGTTGAATATAAAAATGATGCCTTACAAACATATTACAATAAAATAAAGGAAATTTTACCTAATGAAATAACGCTAGATGATGAAGCAAGTATCGGTATTTATTCTTTTTATAAAATGAATATGTATAATGATTTAATGGAAAATAAAAATTTAGTAATTCAAAATAAAAATATTCAAAAGCTTTTAGGAGAAGAAGTTGTAAGTGATCAACTCCTTAAAAACCAAAAAATATATCCTGTTGTAAATTATGATTCTTCCCAGCTTGAAGCAATTGAAAATGCCACTAATGGTAAATCTTTCTGCCTACAGGGGCCTCCTGGTAGTGGTAAAAGTCAAACTATCACAAATATTATTTCAAGCCTTTTGGGAAATGGTAAAAAAATACTATTTGTTTCAGAAAAAATTGCTGCGTTAAGGGTAGTTTTTGAAAATCTTAAAAGAGCTGGTCTTAGTGATTTTGCCATTGAGCTTCACTCAAATAAAACTAATAAAAAGGATTTTATCGAAAATCTTTATCAAGCTAGTGTAATGCCTAAATATGATTTAGATGTAAAGACTAAATTTATTGAGGTTAAATATGAAAATTTAAAATATAACCTAGGAGCTTATGAGAAAGATTTACACGAACAAATCCCAGGACTAGGTTTAAGTCTAATTGATTTATATTCAGCATACCTAAATGTCGATGTAAAAGAAATTGATTGTGAAATTGAAGTAGAGGATTATAATTTATTTGATTTGGAAAAAATTTTAAATCTTTTTGAAGAATATATTACCTTATCAAAAATGACTACCTATGATTATCGTAATAGCCCATTTTATTATATTGGATATGTAAAAGAGGATTATATTCTTTATAGCTTTCAAAAAGATTTAGATATAACTAGTAATATAATTGATATTTTTATTAAAATTAAAGAAGCTTTAGGTGATTCTAATCTTTTACTTAATTCATTAAATGATATTTCAAATAATTTAGCCTTGATAGATACCATTTTTAAATTAAATGATTTTAATAGTCTCTATTTTGATAAAAAAAGCCGCAATCAACTAATTTCTATTTTAGAATCATATTTTAACATAAGTAAAAATTTAAATACTGATATTTTTAAAACTTATGATAAGAAGGTTTTATCAGAAAATTTAGATGAAATCACCGCTAATTTACAAACTAAATCCTTTAAGCTTTTAAATAGTGATTATAAAAAAAGCAAGGACTTAATCTTAAAATACCGTCTTAGTGATACTAAGAGTAATTTATTAGTAGAGGCAAATCAATTAAAAGAAGTTAAAAATTCATTATTAAAAATGGCTAGCATTGAAGCAAATTTAAAAAAGATATTAAATATTGGTGATAAATTAGCTATTAAATCAATCTATTTAGATTTAAAAAGTATAAATAATAATTATGATATTAAGATCACATCTAATAGCTATACTAATTTAATTAATATTTTAAAGGAAATAAATTTTAATTATAATAATATTTTAAATTCATTGACAAATGTTTCTACATTATCTAAAATATTTGATAAAACTAATTTTGATATTGAAAATGACAACATATATGAGGTTAAAGCTACAATCGATGCCATTAAAGATAGAAGAGATTTATTTTCAAGCTATTTAAATTTAAATAGCACCGTCATTAAAATCAAAAAGTATCATGCGATTAATTATTTACATCGCTTTTTAGATTTAAAGGAAGACATTGATAATTTAGCCTTAGGCTATAAAAAGCTATTTTTTAAACAAAATATTAAAAAGGTAGTCGATCAATCTGATTTATTAAAAAGCTTCCAAAGCTATGACGAAAATGAAATAATTGAAAGCTTTAGAGAGTTAGATGAAAGAATATTAAATATTAATCGTGATTTAATTATTTCTAATAATTCCAAAAATCGTCCTGAGCATAAGGTTATAGTTGAAGGCTCTGAATTTAAAATTTTAGACAAAGAGCATCAAAAATCACGTCGCCAAATGCCAATTAGGCAGCTTTTAGAGCAAACATTTAATTTGGCATTAGATGTTAAGCCAGTATTTTTAATGTCGCCACTTTCTGTTTCAACCTATCTAGCTAGTAAATTAAATATTTTTGATTGTGTTATTTTTGATGAGGCCTCTCAAATATTTGCCTCAGATGCCTTAGGAGCAATTTATAGAGCCAAGCAATGTATTATTATTGGCGATACAAAACAAATGCCACCAACAAGCTTTTTCCAGGTTGGTGTTGATGATGGTATAGATAAAGATTATGATATGGAATCTATCCTAGATAAGGCCTCTATGATGTTTGATACCTTAAGCCTTAAATGGCATTATAGAAGTAGAAGTGAAGAGTTAATAACATTTTCAAATGAATCATTTTATGATTGTAACTTAATTACTATTCCTCAAGCTAAAAAGCATGAACAAGGATTTGGTATTGATTTTTACTATGTTAAGGAGGGACGATATGATCCTTCTACTAGAACTAATGTCATAGAAGCTCAAAGAGTATGTGATATGGTATTTGAGCATTTTGACAAATCTATGGAATCCTTAGGAGTCGTTGCTTTTAGTAATGTTCAAGCTGAGTTAATTAGTGATATGGTAGAAAAAAGATTAAAGAAAAATCCTAAATATTTAAAATTTTTTGATGAATCTTTAGATGAACCATTTTTTGTTAAAAACCTAGAAAGCGTTCAAGGTGATGAGCGTGATAGAATAATTTTTAGTATTTGCTATGGCTATAATCAGGAAAATAAGTTTTATCAAAGATTTGGACCATTAAATAATGTTGGTGGAGAACGAAGATTAAATGTGGCAATTACAAGAGCTAAATATAATATTACGGTTGTTTCATCAATAAAATATACTGATATTAATACTAATAATACAGAATCTAAGGGTGTCATTTTATTAAAATCATATTTAGAGTTTGCGCAAAATGTCGTTACTAACAAAAAGTTCTTACAATCAAATAATGGTATAATAAACGATGTTCTACAATTTGTTCAGTCATTAGGCTATGAAGCCTATCCACATTATGGTACATCATCATTTAAGGTAGATATAGCTGTTAAAAAGGATAACGAATTTATTTTAGCAATCATGATAGATGGTCAAAAATATTCAGATAGTCTAAGTGATAAATATCGTTTAGAAAAACTACTCCTTGAACGTTTGGGATGGCGTTATTTTAAATTATTTTCAACCTCTTGGCTTTTTGATAAGGAACAGGAAAAACAAAGACTAACCTATCAATTAGAGCACCTAGATGAAAATTGTGAGCCCAAAACAGTTAGTAATAGATCCTATTTAAAAGTAGATCAAACGCTTGATTCGTTTGATAGTGACTTTATTGATTATCAGGAGTTACATCAAGATTTAGCAGAAAAATATTTAAATTCATATGGATTAAAATATTTGATAAAGGAATTAATTTTAAGAGAACAACCTATTCATGAGGAATTTTTGTTAAAAAGATTATTGTTTATAATGAATAAACCAAAGCTTACAAAGGAATTAAAGGATGAAATTTTAAAAAATATGCCTGTTGAGGCTATAAAAATTGGTGAATTTTACTTTATAGATCAATATAAAGAAATCCAATTAAGAATCAATTATTTACGTGATATTTCCTATGTTCATATTGATGAGCTATGTGATGGTATTTACAAAGTGGCAAGTAAAAATAATGGTATTAGCATTGATGGCTGTTATAAGACAGTAGCCTTATTTTTAGGATTTGATAAGTTGATGCCTAATGTCAGAAAGAAAATGGATGACGCTTTAGCTAAGCTATATTCAAATAATAAAATAAATATTAAAAATAATAATCTATTTGCCGTAAAAAAATAATAATTAAAACCCCTTTAGTTTAAAATCAAAACTAAAGGGGTTTTAATTATTATTAAATTTAAGCTATATCCATAAAAATAGGAATAACTATAGGCTTACGATCAGTTTTAGTATAAATAGTTCTACTTAATTGTTCAGTCAAGCCATGCTTTAAATTACTTAAATTTAAAGTTTTATATTTAGTCATTTCTTTTATTAGATAATGTTTAGCTTCTTCAACAAATGATTTAGTTAATTCCTCACTATCCTTCATATAAATAAATCCGCGGGAAACAACCTGAGGTTCGATAGGAATAGTTTTGTTTTTAGAATCAATTGTTATAACTAGAGCAAACATACCATCTTCTGATAAGGCCTTTCTCTCTTTAATAACAGTAGAAGAAATATCACCAATTCCACTACCATCAATATAAACATCACCTGCATGGATATGACCAGCAATACGGGCAGAATGATCATTTATAGCTACAACATCTCCATTTTCCAAAATGAAGGTGTTTTCCTTTTTAACACCGGTTTCAATTGCTAAGTCGGCATGTACCCTTTGCATACGATATTCTCCATGAACGGGAATAAAATATTTAGGCTTTAAAAGTGTTAGCATTAGCTTTAGCTCACCTTGGGCAGCATGCCCTGTTGTATGAGTATCAGTAATTGGCGAATGGGTTATAACATTAGCACCTTTTTTAAATAATAAATTTATAGTTCTATTAACCCCTTCTTGATTGCCGGGAATTGGAGATGAAGAGAAAATTATTGTATCACTAGGTATAAGCTTAATATGCTTGTGAGTACCACCAGCAACTCTTGATAATGCAGCAAGAGGTTCACCCTGTGATCCAGTACATAAGAAACATAATTCGTTTGTTTTATAATTTGATATTTCACTAGCATCAATAATTGTACCCTTAGGAGCTCTTATGTAACCAATCTGCTGACCAACTTCAATAGTTTTTTCCATTGAACGACCAAAAATAGCAATTTTACGATTACATTCAACACAAGCTTGGACAATTTGCTGAACTCTAAACATATTAGAAGCGAAAGTAGCTACTATTATCCTATCTTGAATTCTTGAGAAAAGCTCTTTAATTGAGGCCCCTATTTTTCTTTCTGAATCGGAATAGCCTTCTTTTAAAGCATTTGTACTATCAGCTAAAAGACATAATACTCCATTAGCACCTAGATTTGCTAATTTATCATACTCGGCTCCTGGTCCAACAGGTGTTAAATCAATCTTAAAGTCACCAGTGTGAACAATTGTACCAAGTAAGGTTTTAAACACGATTCCAAATGCATCAGGAATAGAGTGATTAAGTCTAACAAATGATACCTCAACATCCTTAAATTTATAAACAAAATGACTTTTAAATTCTACAATTTGGGTTTTAGATAATAAATCAGGATATTCCTCCAATTTATTTTCTATTAAATCCACGGTAACACCAGCAGCATATATTTTAGGAATTTTAACTTTTTTTAACAAAAAAGGAATTCCTCCAATATGATCCTCATGTCCATGGGTAATAAAAAGACCCACTATTCTATGTTGATTTTCCTCTAAAAATTTGTAATCAGGTATTACATAATCAACACCTAGTAGATGTTCATCAGGAAAAAGAATTCCTGAATCAATAACAAAGATTTGTTCAAGGTAGTCGATAACATACATATTTTTACCAACTTCACCTAAACCACCCAAAGCAAAAATACCAATCTCTGAACGGCTTTTTATCTTATCCATTTTAACCTCCTATAAACACTAATCTATAGTATATTATAATATATTTGTATGCAATTTTCAAAACAATTATGAAAATAAATGAAAAAAATGTAAATGTAATAGATTTCATTATCAAATTATGATATAATCAGTAAGAAAAACGTTAAATTAGGAGTGAATAAGCATATGAAAGCATCAAAAATGTTAATATCCACTTTGAAAGAGGCACCAAATGAGGCAAAAATTGATTCTCATATCCTTCTTTTAAGAGCTGGAATGATCAAAAATGAGGTAGCAGGAGTTTATAATTATCTACCCTTTGGCTTAAGAGTGCTTAATAAAATAGAAAATATTATCCGTAAACATATGGATAATGCTGGATGTATAGAAATTCTTTGTTCAGCCTTACAACCTAAGGAATTATGGGAAGAGTCTGGAAGATGGATGAAATATGGACCTGAATTAATGAGATTTAAAGATCGTCATGACCGTGAATTTTGTCTTGGCCCAACTCATGAGGAAGTATTTACCTCAATGGCTAGAGATCTTATAAAAAGTTCTAAAAATCTACCAATGAATTTATACCAAATTCAAACTAAATATCGTGACGAATTACGTCCTAGATTTGGTTTAATGAGAGGTAGAGAATTTATTATGAAGGATGCCTATTCATTCGATAAGGATGAGCAAGGTCTTGAGGTATCATATAAAAATATGTATGACACCTATAGTAAAATATTTACTGAGCTTGGGCTTCACTATCAAGCAGTATTAGCAGATACTGGCAATATCGGCGGTAATGGCTCCCACCAATTTATGGCTTTATCCGATGTAGGAGAGTCAGAAATTGTATATTGTGATAATTGTAATTATGCTGCTGATGTGGAAAAGGCTACTATTTTTGTAGATATTCATGATGATGAACAATTAAAGGAGCTACAATTGGTTCAAACTATAAATCAAAAAACTATTGAAGAGGTTTCAAATTATCTTAAGGTAGATCCTAAAAAAACTGCTAAAACTTTAATTTATCATGATTATGCTAATAATAAAATTGTTGCGTGTGTACTTCGTGGCGATAGAGAATTAAATGAAATTAAATTAGTTAATGCTTTAAATTCCAATGAAAACTATTTAGAGCTTGCCACTGATGAAGAAATAAGCCAAATTGGTACACATCATGGCTTTTGTGGCCCAATAGGTATTAGTGTAGAGGTTTATGTTGATGAAGAAGTAACACTTATGAAAAATATAGTTGTTGGCGCAAATAAAAAGGATTATCACTACATTAATGCTAATTATGGACGAGACTTTACTGGTATAGTATGTGATTTGAAGAAAGCTCGCGAAAATGATTTATGCCCAATTTGTAAAAAGCCTTTAAAACAAGAAAGGGGCATTGAGGTTGGTCAAATTTTTAAGCTTCAAACTAAGTACTCTGAGCCAATGAAATGTGTTTATGTAAATGAAAAGGGTCAAAATATTCCTATGGTTATGGGATGTTATGGAATTGGAGTAACAAGAACACTTCAATCAATTGTTGAGCAATATCACGATGAATATGGTATTAAATGGCCATTAAATGTCGCTCCATATCATGCCGTAATAGTTCCAATCAATTATAATGATGAGGCTCAACAAAAGTTAGCCTTAAAAATATATCAATACCTATTAGATAATAAAATTGAGGTTATACTAGATGATAGAAATGCCAAGCCAGGCTTTAAATTTAAGGATTGGGAATTAATTGGTATACCTTATATGATTATATGTGGTAAAAGAAGTAATGAAGAGATAGTTGAGTTTAAAAATAGACAAACACTTTTAAAGGATGAAATAAACTACAAAGATGCTTGTGAAAAAATAATATCTGCAGTAAAAAATATTTAAAAAGGGAGGAAAAGTAGTATGAATATGGTTTTTAAAAGAAAGCTTCCCATTCCTATGGATGTTAAAGCAATGTATCCATTAGATGAAAAGCTTGCTAAAATCAAGGAAGAAAACGATAAAGAGATTAAAAAAATTTTTACAGGAGAAGATGACCGCCTAATTTTAATTATTGGTCCTTGCTCTGCTGATAGAGAGGATGCTGTAATTGATTATATTAAAAGGCTAAGAGTTATCCAAGAAAAGGTTAAAGATCAAATTTTAATTATTCCTAGAGTATATACTAATAAGCCACGTACTACAGGAGCTGGCTATAAAGGAATGCTACATCAGCCTGATCCAAATGCTGAGCCTGATATGTTAAAGGGGCTTTTGGCCATAAGAAGATTACATATGAAGGTTTTAGAGGAAACTGGCTTTAGTGGTGCCGATGAAATGCTATATCCTGAAAATTATCGTTATTTAAACGATTTATTATCCTATGTTGCAGTTGGAGCTCGTTCAGTAGAAAACCAACAGCACCGTTTAACAGCTAGTGGTCTAGATGTCCCTGTAGGAATGAAAAATCCAACTAGTGGTGATATAAGCGTTATGATGAACTCAATCAATGCTGCTCAGCATGGACATACATTCATATATCGTGGTTGGGAGGTAGAAACCTCAGGTAATCCACTTACACATGCTATCTTAAGAGGTTTTGTCGATGATAAAGGGGCATCAACACCAAATTATCATTATGAGGATTTAATTAATTTATGTGAGTTATATAAAAAAAGTGGTTTTAAAAATCCAGCTGTAATTATTGACTGCAATCACTCTAATTCCTCAAAGAAATACTTAGAGCAAATAAGAATTGCTAAAGAGGTATTACATAGTACTAGACATAATCCTGATATCTATAAGCTTGTAAAGGGACTAATGATTGAATCATATATAGAAGATGGTAGTCAAAATGTTTCTGACGGTGTTTATGGTAAAAGTATTACTGACCCATGCTTGGGTTTTGAAAAAACTGAAAAGCTTATTTTAGAATTAGCTGAGTTAAGAAAAATAAAAAAATAATGGATAATAAAATTTCTAAATTAAAAAAATTTATTGCTGATTCTAAAAAGATTGTCGTATTTTCAGGAGCTGGTATCTCAACTCTTTCAAATATACCTGATTTTCGTTCGAGTGATGGACTTTATAATCAAGATACAAACTTAAAGGTTTCCCCGGAAGAAATTATTTCTCATACCTTTTTCAATAAACATCCACAGGAATTTTATAAGTTTTATTTTGAGAAAATGGTATATCCTAATGCTTTACCTAATATTGCTCATAAATATTTTGCTGATTTAGAAAAAAATAAAACAATAACAATTGTAACTCAAAATATCGATAACCTACATCAAATGGCTGGAAGTACTAATGTCATTGAATTACATGGTAACGTTAATCGTAATTATTGCCAAAAATGCCATAAATTTTATTCATTAAATGATATATATAAGGATAGAAAATATATTTGTGATTGTGGTGGTATTATCAAGCCTGATGTTGTACTATATGAGGAAAGTCTAAATTATAATGATATAACTAGGGCAATTAATGCTATAAGAAATTGTGATATGTTAATAGTAATCGGAACATCCCTTATGGTTTATCCAGCTGCTGGCTTTATAAATTATTATAATAAGGATAAATTAATTTTAATTAATAGAGATACTACACCCTACGATGATAAAGCCGATATTGTTATACATGATGATATAAAGGGTGTAATCGAACAACTACAAAAATAAAAATGGCATACGAAATGCCATTTTTTCTTTCACTAATTATTATAATATGAAATCTTGTAAAACACAGGGTATGCGGCTAAAAACTGATTTAAAGTAGTTCTAGAAGATGAGCCTGGATCATGAATTAAGAAATTAGATGTTGATAATACATCAGAGGCCTTATATCCATAAATTAGCACCCAATGCTGACCACCACTTTGAGTTTTAGCACCCATAATAACCGGTTTACCTTGCTTTAAAAGATTATAAACGCTTTTTAAATAATCATTAGAATAATAAATGAATGTATAATTGCTAGGCCAATACATCAATCCTGTCGAAGTATAATTTAATAGTGATTCCATATAAAGTGGAGTTATAGTTGTCTTTCTTCTATATGATTCACTCATAGCCATAGCTGTTGTTAGGCAGCCGATTTGTTTAAATGTCTGTCCTGATGATCCAATCATTGCATTAGCCCATCTACTATCATATTGCTTGTAGCTAACAACATTTAAAGAAATACTTGGATAAGTATAATTTTTCATTAAATAATCAGAACTAACGTAGCCTGTTTTGTTACCTTCAAATAATACTTTAGACCAGTTATTACTTTGAGATAAAATAACTACACTATCACGGTCTTGGATTTTTTCAACTATTTGACTAGTAATAGAAGGAGAGTATCTTACATTAAGATTATATCCTTGAGTATTAACTGTTGTAGCATTTTTAGAAACTATATTAACATAATCAGCATAAACATATCCATATTGATTTTCACTATATTCAACATAATACCAATTTCCATTTGTTGATAGAATTGTTAAATATGATTTATCTGAAACTTTAGATATAATAGTTGAGGAAGTAGATGTCGATTTTCTTACATGTAAATTACTACCATCAGCATCTACAACACCAGCCATGATGTTGCAAGAAGAAGTTGATGCATTTACTCTAAATGAAAATAAAGCGCCCGTTATAATTATTAGTGATAAAATTAAAATCTTTTTCAAAATTTTCACCTCCACCATAACTATAACATAGGCGCAACCCCTTTTTTTTAACAATTTATGGTAGTAAGTATTTAATGGCATCAAGTATATATTGTTTCCAAGATGACAAATTGTTTTCTAAATTTTCTTCATAAATAAGCTTGACTTTATCATTTATACGTTCTTCTAGGGCAGTAAAAAGGTTGTAAAAGCTATTGGAATTTTCAGTATTTTTGCCACCAAAGAATAAATAAATTGGTGAGTCTTTGGTGAAATTATCGTTTATATCCCTTAAATAGCCATCACAAAGTTCTAGACTTGGCGAAAATACGGCTCCACCTTTAAAAAATTTATAATGACCAACTGAATATAAAGCTAAAATGCCACCTTCATTAAAGCCAAATATAAAAACATCATCACTAAAACGATATCTTTGACCTAGAAGTGAATGCAAATTATTTATCAAATAATTAATAAATACAAAAGATAAGCTAGGATCAATTTTTGATTCATTTCTTTTAAAATATGGAACTAATTCACTAATTTTCCATTCTTCATTTTTAGGAGCATGAATACCAACACAAATGCATTCAAGCCCAGAATCATTTAAAATACTAGGTAAATCTATTTCCTTATCCTTATCATCTACAGAGGCAAATATAACTTGGGCATCTAAAAAATAGATAACAGGATATTTTTTGTCCTCTATATTATAATTTTTTGGTAAATAAATGCTTATTTTTAGTTGTCTTTTCAATTCGAATGCGGTTATTTTAAAATTTTCTACCATGCTTATCACCATTTAATATTATACTTTATATTTTCTCATTTTCAGCAAAATAATATTTTTTGGCACTTTAATATTGACACTGCCAAGAAAAAGTTTTATAATTACAATTGTACTTGAAATGGAGGAATAATAATGAAAGAAACTAAGGAATTTAAAACAGAAACCAAGCGTTTGCTTGATATGATGATTAATTCAATTTATACACATAAAGAAATATTTTTAAGGGAGTTAATATCAAATGCTAGTGATGCCATTGATAAAAGACATTATTTAGCTTTGACTAATAATGAGTATTCTGATTCTGAATACAAAATTTTAATTGAGTCTGATAAGGAAAATAGAACATTAAAAATTACTGATAATGGTATCGGTATGACTAAAGAGGAGCTTGAAGAGCATTTAGGTACAATTGCTAAATCAGGAAGCAAGGAATTTATGGAATCCGTTCAAAAGGAAAATACTCCTGAGGTTGACATAATAGGACAATTCGGTGTTGGCTTTTACTCTGCCTTTATGGTTGCTAAAAGGGTTGATGTTTTAACTAAGAGCATTAAGGATAATAAAGCTTATTTATTCTCTTCTGAAGGTTTAGATTCCTATACTATAGATGAAAGCCAAAAGGATGACTATGGTACAGTTATTACCTTATATTTAAGAGATGATACTGACGATATCAAATATAGTGATTATCTTGATGAGTATACAATTAAGGATTTAGTAAGAAAGTATTCTGACTACGTTCGTTATCCTATTCAAACATGGGTTACAAAATACGATCCAAAGGATGATAAGGATGATAAGGATGATAAGGATAGTGAGCCAAAGACTCATTTAGAGCTTGAAACTATTAATTCTATGCTTCCAATTTGGAAAAAGAATAAGAGTGAAGTTACTGAAGAGGAATTAAATAATTTCTATAAAAGTAAATTCATGGATTACCAAGATCCAATAACTTCAATTCATATTAATGTTGAAGGTATGCTTACTTATAATGCCTTATTGTTTATACCTAAAAAGCCATTATATGATTTTTACACTGATAGAAATGAAAGAGGCTTACAGCTATATACTAAGGGTGTATTCATTTTAGATAAGTGTAAGGAATTGATTCCAGAATACTTACGATTTGTAAAAGGATTAGTTGATAGTGCAGATCTTCCTTTAAATATATCTCGTGAAATGCTTCAGGAGGATAGAGCTATTAAAAAAATAGCTACAAATGTTGAGAAGAAAATTTTAGCTGAACTAGCAAGAATACTTAAAAATGATCGTAATAAATATGAAGAGTTCTTTAAAGATTATGGTGTTAATTTAAAATATGGTCTTTATGAGGATTATGGTGCTAAGAAGGAGCAATTAAAGGATTTAATTATTTTAAATAGCTATAACCAAAATAAGAAAATTACCTTCAGTGAATACAAAGAGGCTATGCCTGAGGGTCAAAAGGTAATTTATTATGCAAGTGGTAAAGATAAAGAGGCTGTCGATAAGCTTCCTCAAATGGATTTAATTAAATCTAAAGGCTATGATGTTTTAATTTTAACAGATGATATAGATGAGTTTATGATTCAGGTTCTAAAGGATTATGATTCATTAGAATTTAAATCAATTAATCAGGGTGATTTAAATTTAATTGATGAAGAGGAATCTAAAAAGATTGATGAATTAAAAGAACAAAAGAAGGATTTACTTCAAAGTGTTAAAGAGGCACTTCCAGGCGTTAAGGATGTAATTCTTTCTAAGCGTCTTGTTGATGCACCTTGCTGCCTATCAACAGAGGGTGGTTTATCATTTGAAATGGAAAGAGTTTTGAAAAATCAAAATCATGCTGATATAAAGGCTGATAGGGTATTAGAATTAAATCCAAATCATCAAATCTTTAAAAAGCTTGAAGATTGCTATAACAATGATAAGGAATCTTTAAATAGGATGGCCAAAATCTTATATACACAAGCCTTATTGATGGAAGGTATTCTTCCAGATGATCCTCAACAATACAGTAAGGATATTTGTGAATTATTATTAAAATAATAAATTTTTAGGATTATAAAGGAATTTCTTTATAATCCTTTTTTATTTATATTCTTTAAAAAAATTGTGTTAATTTTTCCTTTTTTATTATTTTTTAAGTACTATAATATCAATGGTGATAAAAATGAAGACAATGGATGTCAAAAGAAGAGAAATGATATTAAAAGGCGATTTAATGAAAACTATAATCGCGATATGTTTTCCACTAGCCCTTTATCAATTTTTTAATAGCTGTTATACTTTATTAGATCAAATAATATGTGCTCAAATTTCTACAACAGCTCAAAATGCTGTCTCTTCAATAAGTCAAATAAAAAATGCAATATCAGCTTTTGGAGCAGGTTTGGCAGCTGGTGGTGGTGTTTTAGTATCTAGATATTATGGAGCTGGCGATTTAAAGCACGCTAAGGCTGCTAGCTCAAATCTATTTTTTATGTCCATATTGTTAAGTGCCCTACTATGCCTTATCTTAATTCCACTTGCGGTCCCAATTATGAGGCTATGTCAAATAGCTGAAGGCTCAATTGCCATTGGTAAAGGTTATTTTAGACTTCAGCTTTTAGAATTGGCTTTTGTAGCCTTAAATAATGTCTTTATTGGTCTAGAAAAAGCTAAGGGTAACTCCAAAATAATTTTAAAATTAAATTTATTGGTTTTATTCGTTAAGCTTGCCTTTACTTGTTTATTCTTGTTTGGATTTAATTTAAAAGATATTATTTATGTAGAATTATCTACAATCATAGCACAACTAACTTTAACAGTAATTGGTTTAGTATTTATGTTTGGAAATTCTAACATAATTAAATTATCCATCAAAATGATGCTATTGAAAAAAGAGTATACTGTTAAAATTTTAAAGCTTTCCATTCCTATTTTTTTAGGTAAATTCGTTATGTCAATGGGTAAGGTTGCAGTTAATGGTATATGTGGTAAATATTGGAATGAGGTTACTGATGGATTAATTGTAGGAACATTAGGTGTATCAAATAATATGTCTGGATTAATCACTAGCCCTACTAATTCATTTGAAGAAGGAGAATCATCTATTGTTAGTCAAAATTTAGGAAACAAAAATCTAAAAAGAGCCGTAAGGGCCTTTACCAAAACATTAATTTTAGCTACTATAATTTCCCTATTAGGATACGTATTAATGCGTTTTGTATTTATAAATCAATTAGTTGAATTATTCACTAGTGCTGATGAAAAATCAGAACTTTATAAACAAATGGTAAAAGAGATCTTTGTTTGGGATTCTTTAAGTATTCCAGCTCTTGGAATAAATTCCGCCGTGCTAGGTTTACTTTATGGTTTTGGAAAGACTGGACTCTCAACCGTATTAAACTTAAGCCGAATTGGTAGTAGAATCATTTTCCTTATAAGCATTCATGCTATAAATCCAAGTTTAAATCCTACATTATGTGCGGGCTTATCAATGGGTATTAGTAATTGTGTAATTTTATTTTTATCAATCGTATTTTTAGTAATATTTTTAGTTGGTTTAAAGAAAAAAGGCTATCAGGGTATGTATTTATCCGATCCAGAACCTGATGTATCAGAATTAAAATTTGAATAAATTAAAGGCTAAGCTAAGAAAATAGCTTAGTTTTTTTATAGTTAGATTTATTTTTATGATATAATCATTATGGTGATATAAATGCATATAACAACTAATAGACTGATTTTAAGATATTTTGATATTTTTGATGCCAATGATGTATATGAATATTCAAAAAATCCCAATGTAAGCCAGCCTGCCTGCTGGATAAGTCATCCTAATTTAGAATACAGCAAAAAGATAGTAGAAAAATTTATTATAAAAAAAGAAATAGCTATTTATCATAAAATGGATAAAAAAGTTATTGGTTCAATTGGTATTTTTGAGCCAGTCAATCCTAATTTAAAAGGTATGGAAATTAGTTATTCTTTAAGTGAATTATATTGGCATAAGGGAATTATGCAGGAAGCATTAAACCATGCACTACCATACATATTTAAGCATTATAAAACTTCCTCTATATATTGTTGTAGCTTAGCTGATAATTATAAATCAATTCATACAATCGAAGCTATGGGATTTAGCTATTTATTTGATTATCTTTATGATTATGTGCCTAATAGTGAGCCTAAAATTGTAAAATATTATGAGTTAAAATATGAAAATTTTTACTATTTTAAAAATACCTTTTCCATTAAATCCTATAAAGAATTTAGAAGTATAAACAATTGGGTAGAATTGAGCCCTATACAGTATCAACAGATAAAAAATACTAAAATTAAAATAGCAATCTATAATAAAAACAAATTAATAGGTATAGCTAGATGTATTAGTGATTTTAGTTATTTATTCTTAATTTGTGATGTAATGGTATTAAAAGATTATCAAGGTATGGGAATAGGTAAAAAAATGCTAAAGCATTTAATAAAATATATTAAATATAATTATAAAGGATATAAAAAAATTTATATAATGAGCCTAAAGGGCAAAGAAGGTTTTTACGAAAAGCTAGGCTTTTCAAAAGATATTTGTACTGGATTAACAATAGAAAGTGAGGATGATTAGTATGCAAATGGAAGAAAAAAAGATTAGTGGTGAGGTTATTTATGACGGTAAAGTTGTTAAATTAGAAAAAGATAAGGTTTTATGCCCTAATGGGACTGAGTCATATCGAGAAATTGTTAGACATAATGGTGGTTCAGCTATATTGTGTATAAATGAAAATAATGAAATTTTAATGATAAAACAATTTCGTTATGCCTATAATGAAGTAATGTATGAAATTCCTGCAGGCAAATTAGAAAAGGGTGAAGATCCTAAGGATGCGGCTATAAGGGAATTAGAAGAAGAAACAGCAATGAAAGCTAACGATATTCAATTTTTAGGGCAAATATATCCTTCATGTGGTTATACATCAGAGATAATTTATTTATATTTGGTTAAAAACTACCATCAAACAAAAACATCTTTTGACGATGATGAATATATTATTACCCAATACATTCCATTAGAAAAAGTTAAAGAAATGATATTAAATGGCTCAATAAAAGATGCTAAAACTATATGTGCAATTAGCTATTATCTTCTAAATGAAAATAAATTATAAGAAAAATAAAAATATTATTGCATTTTTAATAATATTTATGTATAATTATATAGGCGTCTTCTTGGATTAACGATAATCCTCTATCGTTATCTAGGTTGGTCGTGAATTTATAAATTTGGAGGAAAAAAACATGGCATTAACAAAAGAATTAAAAGCTGAAATCGTTAAGACTTATGGAAAGGATGCAAAAGATACAGGTTCTGTAAAAGTTCAAATCGCTTTATTAACTGCAGAAATTGATCAATTAAACGTTCATTTCCAAACTCATATTCATGATTTCCATTCAAAACGTGGATTAATGATTAAGATCGGACATAGAAAGAGCTTATTAAATTACTTAAAGAAGAACGATTTAAAGAGCTATGAAGAGTTAATTTCAAAACTTGGCTTACGTCGTTAATAAAAAAAGAAGCAGTAGCTTCTTTTTTTTATTTGTTATATTATTGACAGTAACAATTTTATTAATTAAAATAATTATATATTATTTTTACAAATAAGATTAGGGAGATCAATTATGAAAAAAATGTTAGAAAATAAATCAATATTTAATATATTTAATATTTCAGCTTTTTTAATTTTACATATTTTTGAAATAATAATTTTATTTATACCAGTTACCTATAACAACGAAGCCTATTCAATTATAAATTATGTAATGGGTATGGATAATGCATTTAATATCAACTATTATAGTTTAGTTTTATTAATAGCAATATGTCTTGGTGTCTTTACATTCGGAATATCCTTGTATGGTTTAGTAAAACAAAAATATAATCTTTATCTAGTTGATAATTCATATCACTTAATTATTACTATATTATTATTTTTATATCAGGTACTTTACTCACAATCTAACGCTGTAATTACCCTATTAATCATATTAATTTTAATTGTTTGTGTTATGTGTATTGCTTATACAATATTATTTAAAAATGCTTATAATTCTAAAGATAATACTTACGAAAAGGAAATTGTTGAATCAACACCAAAAATTAAAAACTCTAAGATTGCTGTTTTAATTATAGATATATTAGGAATATTAATGGTTGTAGTAAGTTTCTTTTTACCACTTTATAATTTATCATCTGATAACTTTTATCTTTTTATGATTTTTACAAATGTAACTATGATCTATAATTATATATGCTTTATAATTATATTTTTAGTTGCAGCATATTGCTTTTTAAGCTTTATATATCATTTAACATTTTTTTATAATGATAAAAAATTTATAAGCAAAGCTAAAAGTCAAATTACTGGTTTCATAGCCTTTGCGATAATCTATTTTATTGTAGGATTTTCAATGAAGTTTTATGGTGATTACAACAAAATAGAAGCTAAAACAGTATCCTATATCCCTCTTATTATATTTGCCATACTAGCAATCGTTTGTTCTTTTTTTGCTCGTTCAGAGTCTAAGCCCGATTCAAATGAAGAAAAAAATCAAAATGGTGGAAATATACTATTGCTTATCTTAACTTTAACAATATCACTTGTAACAGTTTTGTCATTAGCATTAAATGTTGTTAAAATAGAACTTAATGGGGCGGTTTCAATAGTTGGAAATACATCTTCATTAAGTCAAAGCATTAATTTAACTGGCTATAAATTAATTTCTGATTCAAATGAGTTATCAAGCGGCTTTCAAGTTATTTCCTTTTTATTAGTTATTATGCTTTTAACAACATCTTTAGGAGTTGTTTTTACATTGACAAGCTATTTTTCAAAAAGTTCATATTATAAATCAATAGCTAGATACTCAATAGTTGCCAATTTAACTTTCGTTTTAGCCTTAAGTATTTCTGGTCTTTATTTTGCTATTGCTAATAAAATAAATGAAGAAAGTATTTCTGAAATTATCGATAGCTATACAAATTTAGTAGATTTTAGCTATGAATATAATATCAAAACAGATTTAGTTTATGCCTTAGCTTTAGATGTTATATTCATCATCATCGTTTTAGCTAAAAAGGTTATCGACAAGACAGAATACAACTATATTACTATTAAAGGTGCAAGTCAAATAGAACAAGATAAAATTGAAAATGAAAAACCTCAACCAATATTTAATAGCAATAGCAGTGATTATAGTAGCAATGATGAAGATTTTGATTTATGTCCGGCATTTACCGAATTAGATAATAATATTTCAGCATATAATCAGGATTTGGCATTTAGAATAACTAAAACTGGTGATATAAACGATCTAAGTAGTTTTTGTAAATACATTGTCGATTACGCTAAAAATAGCCGTCTACATCTATCTTACTCAAAAGAAACAATCGCTAGCTTTGTAGCTGGACTAGGTGCATCAAGACTACAAATACTTCAAGGTATGTCAGGAACTGGTAAAACTAGCCTACCTAAAATATTTGCAGAGGCTATATATGGTAATTGTGAAATTATAGAGGTAGAGTCATCTTGGAAGGATAAAAATGAGCTTTTAGGATATTACAATGAATTTTCACAAATTTACACACCTAAAAAATTTACTCAGGCTTTATACAAGGCTGCCTTAAATAAAGAGATAACTACCTTTATAGTACTTGATGAAATGAATTTATCTAGAATAGAATATTATTTTTCTGATTTTTTATCACTTATGGAAAATGAAGAGGATAAAAGATTTATTAAGCTTACAAATGTCAAATTAAATCATTGTTCTAATAAAGAAATAATTGAATATAAAGGACTTCTTAATTCTCACACTATTAAAATTCCTTCTAATGTTTGGTTTGTAGGTACTGCTAATCGTGATGAATCAACATTTGTAATTTCTGATAAGGTTTATGATAGAGCATTTACAATGAATTTTAATTCTCGTGCTCCAAAGGTTAGAGATTATGATGAAGTATTACAACCACACTTTTATTCATACGACATGCTAAATAATATGATTTTTCAAGCTATAGAAAACGAAACTTTTGATGCTGAAGAAAATGAAATTATAACAAAGGTAGAAGAGCTTTTAACTCCATATAATATCTCTTTTGGTAATCGTATCTTAAATCAAATTGAAAAATTTGTTAAGGTTTATAAAGCCTGCTTTAATAATTGGGATGTAACAAATGATGCTGTTGAAATCATTTTATTAAGTAAGGTTGTAAGTAAGCTTGAAACTAAGACCATAGAAGATAAAGACTATTTAATAAATGAGTTTGAGTCTCTTGGCTTGAATCGTTGTGCAAAATTTGTTTCAAGTTTAAATGAGGATTAATATGCTTAAAGATAACTATGATGAATTATTATCCTTAAAAGAGTCACTACAACCAATCGATAATTTTATTAATAAGCATAATAAACTAACCTTAATTGAATTTGATTATTATAGCGTTCATGATTTAACTTTATTCGTTATGAATTTAAGTCTTGATTTTATAGAAATTGAACAAACTATTAAGCAAATCGAAAAGGCTTTACCAGCCTTAAAAAGGATAGTTGCCAAACCTATTGTCGAATTAAAGGATGTAAGTGATGTGGTCCCAGTTGAACTTGCAAGAACTATAAATCAAGATACTATTAATCATTTAAGTACTCATATGTCAAATATCCAAAATATTACTAATAACAGGATTAAGCCAGCCAAATTACTGACTAGAGCGTATGAGGATAATTATAGTATTTATGAAAATATTGTTACGTGTAATTTAATTGATGAAGTATTAAGCTATATAAGAAAAATCAAAAAATCATTACAGGAATTAATTTATACTAATGAGGTTATGCAAGTAAATTTATTTGAAAGAGTTAACCATTTAAATTACTTTTTAGCCTTAGGTAAATTACAAACAAGCTATATTCGTGATTTTGATAAATATTATTTAAAGGCTAATGAAGATATTATCATATTTAACCGTCTTTATAGTGTTATTAAAGCCAGACTAAATTCCAAACTTTATAGAAAAATTAAAATCCACAATAAAAAATTGCCATTAAAAAAAACTAATATTTTTTTAATGCAAAAGGATTATCATAGAATATATATTTTAGCTAAGTATTTTCATAATCGAAAATCAAAAGATAATCTAGTAGAAGAAATAGATTTTAATAAGCTTGATAAATCATATGTTAATTATTTAAAAATTTTAATTATCTTTTCATTATTTCATCTAGATTTTGTAACTAATAAAAAAGACATAATTGATTTTAACAATCTAAATGTATCACTAAAATTTAAAGAGTGGACTATTAAAATTTATGAAGAAGCTTCTAATATAATATTACAAGCAAACAAAAATGTCACTTATAAGATACTATTATGTCCTATTATATCCGTTAATCAAACTTGTCATGATATAAATATTTATAATGAAATTTTATATATAACTCCAATTGAAGAATACTATACTAAAAGTAATTCAATATATCTAAGTATTGAAAATATTGATTCATTTAGGCGAATGCAACAAATTATATTAAAAGCTATGATAGAATCTGATACGATTTATGAAGATTGTCCATATTGTAGTCATAAATTAATCCCCAATGAAAATCATGATTACTTTTATTGTCCTAATTGTAAGATGGAGATTTATGAGGCCAAATGTGATATAACAAATAATTTTTATCATTATACCTCTATAAAAGGATTTACTCCTAATTTAAAAGGACTTAGTAATGCTAAAACTAATGAATGGCTATATAATCGTAAAATAGAATCATTAATGTATTTTCGAAACATTACTAAAATTGATGAAAATGGATCATTAATTTGTCCACTTTGTGGTAATATACATGAAAATACAAATAAAAACAATTAAAATAATGTATAAATATAAAAATGCTAGGATGTTTTCTAGCATTTTTATATTTATATTAACTTTTTTTTATAGATAAAATTCAAAAATGTGCTATAATAAAAAATGGTAAAATAAAAATTTAAGGAGAAAAGAAATGAGTGAAGTAAAGCGCTTCGAATACAACTGGGCGGGACGTCCTCTTGTGATTGAAATCGGAGAAGTTGCCAAACAAGCTAGTGGTGCTTGTTTAGTAAGATATGGAGAAAGTGTGGTTCTATCAGCAGTAGTTTCTAATAATGTCGCATCAACCGCAGACTTTTTCCCATTGATGGTGTTATACCAAGAAAAATTATATGCCGCTGGTAAGATTCCAGGTGGTTTTTTAAGACGTGAGGGAAGACCTAGTGAACATGAAACTTTAGTTTCACGTTTAATCGATCGTCCGATACGTCCTTTATTTAAAGAAGGATTTAGAAATGAAGTACAGGTAATTAATACTGTTCTATCATCAGATCCTGATTGTTCAACTGCAATGGCTGCGATGATAGGTTCATCAATTGCGTTAATGATTTCTGATATTCCATTTGAAGGACCAATAGCAGGAGTTGTAGTAGGAAAGATTGATGGTAAATTAGTAATTAATCCAACAAGCGAACAAATGGATGTTACAGATATTAATTTAACTGTAGCTGGTACTCATCAAGCTATAAACATGGTTGAAGCAGGTGCTAGATTTGTTAGTGAGGATGAAATGTGGGAAGCCTTAAAGTTTGGTCATGCTGAAATTCAAAAGTTATGTGAATTTCAAGATGAAATTGTTAAGGAATGCGGTAAAGAAAAATATCAGGTTGAATTGTTTGAGGTAGATAAAACAATCGAGCAAGAGGTAAAAGTTTTTGCAGAAGAAAAATTAATTAAAGCAATTCGAATTGAAGATAAGCTTGAACGCTATGCTGCCATTGACAAGGTTAATGAAGAAACAATTGCCCATTTTGATGAAAAAATATTTATTACTGAAGTTGGTGGAATTAAAGTAATTGACACCGAAAAGAAAAAGGAATATCTTAAGCATGTTCAATATACATTAGATGAAATTTTACATGGAGAAGTTCGTAGAATGATTGCCGTTGATAAAATTCGTCCTGATGGTAGAAAGGTCGATGAAATACGTCCTTTATCGTCTAGAATAGATATTCTTCCTCGTGTTCATGGTTCAGCATTGTTTACTCGTGGTCAAACTCAAAGTTTAGGCACAGTAACTTTAGGATCACTAAATGATAATCAAATTATTGATGGTCTTGGAGTTGAATCAAATAAAAGATTTATGCTACATTATAACTTCCCACAATTTTCAGTAGGTGAGACAGGTCGTTATGGTTCTCCAGGACGTAGAGAAATTGGTCATGGTGCCTTAGGAGAAAGAGCTCTATCATATGTTATTCCTAGTGAAGAAGAATTCCCATATACAATTCGTGTCGTATCTGAAATTTTAGAGTCTAATGGTTCTTCAAGTCAAGCAACAATTTGTTCAGGTACTTTAGCTTTAATGGCTGCTGGTGTTCCAATTAAAGCCCCTGTTGCTGGTATTGCAATGGGTTTAATTATGACAGATGATGAGCATTATACAATTTTAACTGATATTCAGGGAATGGAAGATCATTTAGGAGATATGGATTTTAAGGTTGCTGGTACAAAAGATGGTATCACAGCTTTACAAATGGATATAAAGATTAAGGGTATCACTTATCAAATTCTTAAAGAAGCCCTATATCAAGCTAAAAAGGGACGTTTAGAAATTCTAAAACATATGGCTACAACTATTTCCGAGGTTCGTCCTGAACTTTCTAAGTATGCTCCAAAAGTTGTAACTGCTAGAATCAATCCAGATAAAATTAAGGATGTTATTGGTGCTGGTGGAAAAACTATTAATGCAACTATTGAAAAATTTGATAACGTTAAGATCGATTTAGAACAAGATGGTAAGTTGTTTGTAATGCATTCTGATATGGCTACAGCCAAAGCTTGTTTAGACTATATTGTTAATTCTGTAAGAGAAGCTGAAGTTGGAGCTATATACACTGGTAAGGTTACTAGAATTGAAAAGTACGGAGTATTTGTTGAACTATGGCCTGGTGCTGAAGGATTATGCCATATTTCTAAATTAGCTCTTGAAAGAGTAGAAAAACCTGAGGATGTTGTTTCCTTAAATGATGAAATTATAGTAAAATGTATCGGCGTTAATGAAAAAGGCCAAATCGATTTATCACGTAAGGATGCATTAAAAGCTGCTTCTAAAAGATTAGAAGAAAAAGAACAAACTAAAGCAGAGTAGTAGGTAATAATTAGTTATTTTATTCTATTTAAGCTATAAAATAAGACTTACTAAATGATTGCAAATATAATTATTTTTGTTATAATAGTTATGGTAGTTTGGTAACTGAGCAATTTATTGTTAGGAAAGTCCATGCTAGCACAATCTGAGATGATTGTAGTGTTTGTGCCAGTTGAATAAATAAAACTGGGAATTCTTCGGAATTACGGCGGAAGAAACCTAAGTTCTTTTAGAATATGGTGTATTCTGTAAAGTGCCACAGAGACGATTCTTTTAGAAATGAAAGATTGAAACGTTGGTAAACCCCTCAAGTTAGAAACCCAAATTATGGTAGGGGAGTCTTACAAGTCGAAATGAAGAGGCGTAAGGACGAGAAATCGTAGATAAATAGTTACCACCTGAATAAGGTACAGAACATGGCTTATAAACTACTAAAGAGGAGATTTTCTCCTCTTTTCTATTTGCTATTTTCCTTGAAAATAAAACATTTTTTTGTTAAAATTAGTAAGAATGGATGTGAAAAATATGAGCAATTTGGAGCAAATGAAAAAAAGACAAAAAATGATTAGAAATTTTTGTATTATTGCCCATATAGACCACGGTAAATCTACCTTAGCAGATAGAATTTTAGAGATTTGTGATTCTGTTGAACAACGAGAAATGCAAGATCAAATTTTAGATTCTATGGAATTAGAAAGAGAACGTGGAATAACAATTAAATTAAATGCAGTTGCCCTAAAATATAAAGCTTTAAATGGATTGGAGTATGAACTTCATTTAATAGATACTCCCGGCCATGTTGACTTTACTTATGAGGTTTCAAGATCGCTTGCTGCCTGTGAAGGCGCCATCCTTGTTGTAGATGCTACCCAAGGAGTTGAAGCTCAAACACTAGCTAATGTTTATTTAGCCTTAGATAACAATCTAGAGATACTGCCTTTAATAAATAAAATAGACCTACCATCAAGTGATCCTGAAAGGGCCAAACACGAAATTGAGGATGTTATTGGTCTTCCGGCTGATAATGCTGTGTTGGCTTCTGCTAAAACAGGTGTTGGCGTTAGAGATATATTAGAGCAGGTAGTAAGTTATGTAAATCCACCTAGTGGTGATATATCTGCCCCTACAAGAGCCTTAATTTTTGATAGTGCCTTTGATGCTTATAGAGGTGTTGTAATTTTAGTGTGTGTCAAAGAAGGAATAATAAGACGTGGTGACACTATTAAATTAATGGCTACAAATGCAACATATCAGGTAGTTGAACTTGGCGTTAGAACTCCAAAAGAAGTTCAAAGAGATTATTTAATGGCTGGCGATGTAGGCTTTATAACCGCTTCAATAAAGGATATTAATAATGTACATGTTGGTGATACAATAACAACCTTAAACAATCCTTCAAATACTCCGCTTGCTGGATATAGACGCCTTAATCCAATGGTATATTGTGGCCTTTACCCAATTGATTCAAAGCAATATCAGGATTTAAGAGATGCTTTAGAAAAATTAAAATTATCTGATGCTTCTTTAGTTTTTGAACCAGAAACATCCCAAGCTTTAGGCTTTGGCTTTAGAACAGGATTTTTAGGCCTTTTACATATGGATATAATTAAAGAAAGAATATCAAGAGAATTTAAAATTGAACTAATAGCTACAGCTCCTTCAGTTTCTTATCATGTATATCTAACTGATGGTTCAATGACTATAATTGATAATCCATCACAATTACCAGAAACACAATTAATATCAAGAATTGAAGAACCATTTGTAAAAGCAACTATAATGACACCAAGTGAATATATAGGTGCTGTTATGGATTTGTGTCAAAAAAAGCGTGGTGTATTTATTGATATGCAGTATGTAGACGAAACCAGAGCCGTTATACATTATAATATTCCTCTTTTAGAAATTGTTTACGATTTCTTTGATAAACTTAAAAGCTATACTAAAGGTTATGCATCATTTGATTATGAATTAGGAGATTATGAGGCTTCTAAATTAGTTAAAATGGATATTATGCTTAATGGTGATGTTGTAGATGCCCTTTCTACAATTGTCCATAAGGATTTTGCTTATAATAGAGGAAAAGTATTAGTTGAAAAGTTAAAGGATATTATTCCAAGACAATTATTTGAAGTACCAGTTCAAGCGGTTATAAATCACAAGGTTATTGCTAGAAGTGATATTAAAGCTATGCGTAAGGATGTATTAGCTAAATGTTATGGTGGAGATATTTCAAGAAAGAAAAAATTACTTGAAAAACAAAAAGAGGGTAAAAAGAAGATGAAGGCCATAGGTAGTGTCGAAGTTCCACAGGAAGCATTTTTAGCTATTTTATCAACTGATGAATCTTAGATATTATTGATATAATATAAAATTTTTGATATAATTAAACAAACGGAGGATTTAAAGATGAAAAAAGATAATTGTCCTTATTGTGCATACGGACCTTATTTAGCCAAATTTGGTTATCTTGCTTTTGAAACAGAAACTTCATCAGTTATTGTTTTTAAAGATCAGACTCATAAAGGAAGAATGATTGTAAGCTATAAAAAGGATCATATTGCCGAAATAAAGGATTTACAAGAAGAAGAAAGAAATAAGTTCATGAAGGATGTTAGTGATGTAGCTAATGCTATTCAAGAGGCTTATCATCCTGATAGAATTAATTATGGTGCATATGGAGATACATTAGGCCATCTTCATATCCACCTTTGCCCTAAATATAAGGACGAATTTGAATGGGGTGGAACATTCCAAATGAATACTGGAAATCTAGCTTCAGATGAAGAATGCGAGAAAGTAGCTTTAGAAATTAAAAAGTACTATAAAGGCTAATTGCTAGGATTTATTACTACGATAGTAATAAGTCCTTTTTTATTTGGAAATTATATAATAAACTTATGAAAGCGTTTGATATTCGAAAATTATTTTAAAATATAGTGATTTTTTGTATAAAATATGCTAAAATTTAAAAAATATCCGATTTTATTCGGTTATTTTTATTAGGGAGGGGAAATTATGCAAGATTATCCAACTAAACAGGGATTATATAATAAAGCGTATGAACATGATGCATGTGGAATTGGAGCAATAGCTCAAATTAAAGGAATTCGTACACATAAAACCATAAAGGATGCTTTAAATATTTTAATTCATTTAGAGCATAGAGGTGGTACTGGTGCTGAAAATAATTCTGGCGATGGTGCTGGAATTTTATTTCAAATTCCTGATAAATTCTTTAGAGGTGAAAATTTAGGCTTTGACCTTCCTAAGGAATATGATTATGCTGTTGCTCAACTTTTCTTATCACAAAATGAAAGTATTAGAGATGATGAAATAAAAGTTATCAATGATGCTTTAATAACAGAGGGCTTAGAAATATTAGGTTATCGAAGAGTTCCTTGTGACACATATGGAATAGGTCCAACTGCCTTAAAAGCGATGCCTTACATAATGCAGCTATTTGTTAAAAGACCTACAGATATACCAAGAGGTATAGCCTTTGAAAGAAAGCTTTATGTAGCAAGAAGAGTAGCTGAAAAGAAGGGCCTTGAGGCTAATTTAAATTTCTATTTTTGTAGTTTCTCATCAAAAACAATTGTATATAAGGGTATGTTAGTATCTACTCAAGTTCGTGATTTTTATCTAGATTTAAAGGATACTAAAGTTGAAACTGCCATTGCTTTAGTTCACTCTAGATTTTCAACAAATACATTTCCTTCATGGGATAGAGCTCACCCTAATCGATATTTATGTCATAATGGAGAAATCAATACAATTAGAGGTAATGTAAACTCTGTTAAAGCTAGAGAGGGCTTATTTCACTCAGATGTCTTCAAAGATGATTTAAAAAAGGTAATACCATTAATTTGTAAAGAATCATCCGATTCAGCTATGTTTGATAACTTATTAGAGTTTTTATATTTAAATGGTCGTACACTAGAAGAAACAATAATGATGATGATTCCCGAGCCTTGGATGAAAAATAAACAAATGCCTGAGGATTTAAAAGCCTTTTATGAGTTCCATTCTACATTTTTAGAACCATGGGACGGACCAGCTTCAATAATCTTTACAGATGGCGTTAAATTAGGAGCATCTTTAGATAGAAATGGCTTAAGACCTTCTCGTTATTACGTAACAAAAGATGATTATCTTGTTCTTTTTTCTGAGACTGGATCACTTCCTATTGATGAAAGTAATATACTAGAAAAAAGAAGATTAGAACCAGGGAAAATTCTTCTTGTTGATACCTTAGAAGGAAGAATTATATCTAATGATGAAGTTAAAATGTTTTACTCTAAGAAAAAGCCTTATAAGGAATGGGTCAAAAATATTATTCATTTAGCCGATTTAAAAAAAGCCAAAGAGGATGATGAAAAAATCGATATTCATTTTCTACAGCACGCTAATGGATATACCTATGATGAATTAATGGAAGGAATAATACCATTTGCTCAAAGCAAAAATGAAAAGTTAGTAGCTATGGGTAATGACTTACCATTAGCCATTTTAATGAAAAATGAATTTTCTTTATATACCTTTTTTAAGCAAAGATTTGCTCAAGTTACTAATCCACCAATTGATGCAATAAGAGAAGATATTGTTATGTCTAGTGCGGTTTATTTAGGTAGAGAAGGTAATTTATTAAATCCAACAGCTAAAAATGCTAATAGAGTTAGACTAGAAACTCCTATTTTGACTAAAGAAGAATTTTATAAAATTAAAAATTTGGGAAAAATAAATTTATTCAAGGTTGATGTAGTTTCTTTTTGCTACGATTATAAAACTGAGACTATGAAAAAGGCCTTAGATAGAATTTTTAAAGAATGTGAGGAAAAAATAGATAACGGAGCAACCGTTATAATTTTATCTGATAAAAATGGTAAGATGGCAATCCCATCTTTACTAGTAACATCTGGTTTACATCAATATTTAACTAGAGTATCAAAAAGAACCCATATTTCTATAGTTTTAGAAAGTGCTGAACCACGCGATGTCCATCATTATGCCTGTCTAATTGGCTATGGTGTTACTGCAATTTATCCATATTTAGTTTATGAAACTATCATTGAATATACAAATCGTGGTTATATAACAATTGATAGTGAGCAAGCAATTAAAAATTATATTTATGGAGTAACTAAAAGTATTATAAAAATTATATCTAAGATGGGAATTTCAACAATTCAATCATATAATGGTGCCCAAATTTTTGAGGCAATAGGTCTAAATGATGAATTTATAGATGAATACTTTACTAACACACCTACTTCAATTGGTGGTTATGGAATAGCTGAAATTGAAAAAAATAGCATCAAGCTTTACGAAAAAGCCTTAAGCCGTAATGATGATACATTAGATTCAATGGGTTTACATGGATATCGCAATAAAAAGCACGACCATATATATGATCCAATGAGCATTTTCTTACTACAGTCTGCCTGCAGAAGTGGAAACTATAATGAATATAAGGAATTTGCTGAAAGATTAAATAAAAAAACTATTAATATTCGTGATACATTTGAATTTGATTTTTCGCATCCAATTTCTATCGATGAGGTAGAACCAGTTGAAACAATTGTTCAAAGATTTAAAACTGGTGCTATGTCATATGGTTCTATTTCCAAAGAAGCTCATGAATGCATGGCAATTGCTATGAATAGAATTAACGCCAAATCTAATACTGGCGAGGGTGGAGAGGAAAGAGAACGTTTTAAATTAGATGCAAATGGTGATAATCGTTGTTCTAAAATTAAACAAGTCGCATCTGGAAGATTCGGTGTTACAATTGAATACTTAACTAATGCTGTAGAAATACAAATTAAAATGGCTCAAGGTGCTAAGCCTGGTGAAGGTGGTCAATTGCCTGGTGCTAAAGTATTCCCTTGGATTGCCAAAGCTAGACATTCAACACCTGGTGTTTCCTTAATATCACCACCTCCACATCATGATATTTATTCAATTGAGGATTTAGCCCAATTAATATATGATTTAAAGAATGCTAATCGTAATGCTAGAATTTCCGTTAAGCTAGTAAGTGAGGCTGGAGTAGGAACTATAGCTTCTGGTGTTGTTAAGGCTGGTGCTAATACAATCTTAATATCTGGTTATGATGGTGGTACTGGTGCATCTCCAAGAACATCTATTAACAATGCTGGAACACCATGGGAAATTGGCTTAAGTGAGACACACCAAACACTTGTTATGAACAATCTACGTGATAGAATCAGACTAGAAACAGATGGTAAATTATTAACAGGTAAGGATTTAGCAGTGGCAATCTTGCTAGGTGCCGAGGAATTTGGCTTTGCTACTGGACCACTTATTGCTATGGGTTGTATAATGATGAGAGTTTGTAATTTAAATACATGCCCTGTTGGAGTAGCAACTCAAGATGAAAAATTAAGAGCTAAATTTAAAGGTAAACCAGAGTATGTAATTAACTTTATGTATTTTATTGCTCAAAATCTTCGTGAATATATGGCTAAGCTTGGATTTAAAACAATTGATGAAATGGTTGGCCACATAGAACTTATAAAGGTTAAAAAGGAATTTAAAGATCGAATTGATGCAACTAAAATTCTTTATAATCCAAAGGTAGTTAATAGAACAGATAATAAATTTAAAGAGTATAAATATCATAATTTGGAGACAACTCTTGATTATAGAGTATTGCTTCCATTATGTCAGGAAGCTATATATCAACAAAAGCCTAAAACAATGGATTTAGAGATTTCTAACGTTAATCGTAGTTTTGGAACCATTTTATCTAATGAAATAACTAAGATATATGGTCAAGACGGTCTAAAAGAGGATACTATCAAAATACATGCAACTGGAAATGCTGGAAACTCATTTGGTGCTTTTTTAACAAGAGGTGTTACTCTTGATGTTACTGGTGATGCTAACGACTACCTTGGTAAAGGCTTATGTGGTGGAAAGATAATAATCAAGCCATCTAAAAAAGCAACCTTTGACTATGCGACTAACATAATCTGTGGTAATGTCGCATTATACGGTGCTACAAGTGGAGAATGCTATTTAGAAGGAATCGCTGGTGAAAGATTTTTAGTAAGAAATTCTGGAGCTAATGTAGTTTCACTTGGTTGTGGACAGCATGGATGTGAATATATGACTGGTGGTACAGCCTTAATTTTAGGAGATATCGGTAGAAACTTTGCAGCTGGAATGTCTGGTGGTGTAGCTTATGTGTATGGTAGACATAATATTACTAATGTAAATTTGGAATTGGTTTCAATTTTGGATTTAGATGATGAAGATATAACAGTTGTTAAAAATTTATTAAAAAAACATATTTCTTATACAGACTCTAAAATTGCAAATAAAATTTTAAGTGATTTTAATGAAAGTAATTTCTTTAAAGTTCTACCAAATGATTATGCTAAAATTATGAGTTTAATAAAAGATTTTGAAAAAGCCAACTCAAAGGATCCTTTAATGGATGCATTTACTAAAGCTATGGAGGTGAAATAATGGGAAAAGCAACAGGATTTATGGAATTTAATCGAAAAAATAAAGAGGAAATAGCCCCTCTTGAAAGAATAAAAAATTTTAATGACTTCCATGTAAATTTTGATTTAAAAACTCAAAGAGAACAAGCTAGTCGCTGTATGAATTGTGGAGTACCATTTTGCCAATCAGGTATGGTTATAGGAAGAAGAAACGTAGGATGTCCTTTAGCTAATTTAATTCCTGAATGGAACCACCTTATTTATTTAGGTTTATATGAGGAAGCTTATAAAAGATTGGATAAGACGGCACCATTTCCTGAATTTACAGGAAGTGTTTGCCCAGCCTTATGTGAGGCAGTATGTAGCTGTAGTATTAATGGTGAAGCCGTAGGAATCAAATGTAATGAATTATTTTTGATAGAAGAAGCATTTAAAAATAATTGGATAAAGCCTAAAAAGGATATTATTAGAAACAATAAAAAAGTCGTAATTGTAGGCTCCGGTCCTAGTGGTTTAGCTTGTGCTAAGGCTTTAAATTACGCTGGATATACCGTAACCGTATTAGAAAAAAATGATCGTTTTGGCGGACTATTAATGTATGGTATACCAAATATGAAAATTGAAAAAAAGATTATTGATAGAAGAATTAACCTTCTTAAAGAAGAGGGAATCACTTTTATTAATAATTGCAAGGTTGGTAAAGATATAAAATTATCTGAATTAAAAAAATCATATGATATAATTGTTTTTGCTTGTGGTACATCAATGCCAAGACCATTAAATTTAAAAAATAATACCTTAAAAGGAATTAATTATGCAGTTGATTTCTTAACTGAAACAACAAAAAATTTATTAGATAAAAAACCATTTACATATGACTTAAAAGATAAAAATGTTATCATAATTGGTGGTGGAGATACCGCAAATGATTGCTGTGCCACTGCCGCTCGTCAAAATGCTAAATCAGTTTATGAATTAGAAATAACAAACGAACCACCTCTTAATAATACCAATCCATGGCCTTATTATCCAAACAAAAAGAAAACTGACTATGGAGTTGAGGAATGTAATGCTCTTTATAAAAAGGATATTAGAATGTATACTACCACTATAGATGAAATAGTTGGTAAAACTCATATTGAAGGAGTATACATTAAAAATGTCAAATGGGAGCTAAAGGATGGAAAAATGGTTTGTCAAGATGTTTTAGATTCTAGGAAATATCTTCCATGTGATCAACTAATTATTGCCATGGGCTTTCTAGGAACATCTGATGATGATTGCAAGAGTTATGAATTAGATGCTAATAATTACAAAATTAAATTAAATTAAATAATTTTAAATATAGCGATAATATATATGTTTGTGGAGATATGAAAAATGGTCAATCATTAGTAGTTTTAGCTTTAAAAGATGGATTAGACTGTGCTCAAGAAATTATAAAAAACGATAAATAAAATTTTACGAATGGATATAAAAATAGGTTCTTTAAATAAATAGATGTAAAGAACAAAAAAGCTTTAAACCACTTAGGTGCAAATCTATAAAAAAATGGGTGTAAAGCTTTAAAATTAATGATGTAAAACTATAAAAAAACGATGTATAACCAAAAAATACATCGTTTTTTTATGTCTAGATTTCCTAAATTAATTATTTATTTTTTACATACATTATACGATTTCTCAAACGTTCGAAGTTTTTATATCCATAGGCGTGTCTAATTATTGTTTTGATATCTCTATTAGCTCTTTCCATCCCGCCGTTACTTATAATATGTCCATTAACTCGATTAAATGAATTTATAATTTCTTTTCTCTAATTTTTAAGGAGCTTATAAGCTTTATAGTATTCTTCAATTTTTGAATTATGAAATTTAATAATTAAATCATCTAATTCAGATTCAGCATTTTCGATTCTCACTGTAGCGTTAAAATTCCTATATTCATTAAGTAATTCATAGGCTTCCTTGAGTTCCGGATCAATTGAAAGCATATAATCTACGATTTGATGCTCATCAAGATATAATTCTGATCTTTTTGTTTTAAATTTTTTATATCCCAATCTAGAAGGTTCCTTTAATAATTTTTTCCAGTATTTCTTATAAAGCCAATACCAACTATCATTTTGATTTTTTAAGTGTTCATATTTTTTCATAATTCTTATACGAGCAGAATTGAAGCAATCACCTAAGTTTTTTATCACTTGAAAATGGTCAGCACACACCAAAGCATTAGGAAAACATAGATGTGCTACTTGCCTATATACGTCGTATAGATCTATGGAAAAGTACTCAACTTTTTTACGCTCTTCAATTGGTATACGCCCAAAATAGGCGCACAATTCCTCCTTATTCCTTGATGGTAGTACATCAAGTATTTTATCAAGCTGAGGAGAATAAATAATAAAACAATACTTATGGTATCCACAATGTTTTGAATAAACCTCATCAACACAAATAATCTCGGATAATGTTTGTCTTGAAATATTTACATAATTATCAAATAGTTTTTGAACAGTGGTTATTGATGTCTAGAATTCCTTGGCAACATCTTTAAAGGATTTATTAATGTTTCTTAATGATTCTAAAACCATTAATTTTTTTCTTTAGTGTTTTTTTTGTTTTCCTATAGTAAATGGATTTCTTTCCCTAAAAGTCTTACCACAGTCACATTTATATACTTTTCTAGTTAATAAAATAGTAATGTTATTTTCTAATAAAGATGAATGATTTATTTTTTGTGTTATGGAGCCTCTCGGCCTAAAAGAATTAAAGGCACAATGTTGACAAAAAATATTATCATCTTTTAATAAATATATTTTTATGATATGCTTATTAGTGTTTGGATTATATATCTCATCTGATTTTTCTAAGTCTATATGAGATGAATCCAAACCTAATCTTAAAAAGGACTCTTTGTCCAAAATAAAACCTCCTTTGAAATGAAATCTAGACAATCTCATTATACTAAAGGAGGTTTATTTTACATCTATAGTTTAAAGATTTACATCTTTTAGTTTAAAGCTCATACACTCATTTATTTAAAGCTAGTATTTATACATCGATTAATTTAAATATTCTAAAAATATCCATTCTTTTTTTTACTGTTGATTTAAAGTAAAATATACTATATAATTTAAGTAGATAAAGCGTTTTCACAAAGGAGGTCAATTATGAAAAAAGCACGTATTCTTATAGTAGTAATAATTATCTTTATATTTTCTTCTTTATTATTAAGCTGTCAGGTTAATAAAGATAATAATAACATTGAAGATGAATTTAAAAATGCTTATGCACTTTATGTAGCCTATCAAGAAGCCAACAATCTTACTGCAGTTTCATATGAAGAATGGTTAAGGACAATAAAAGGTGAAAAAGGCGATAAAGGTGAAAAAGGCGATAAAGGTGAAAAAGGTGATGATGGTATTACTCCACATATCGGCAGTAACGGTAATTGGTTTATTGGTGATACTGATACTAACATTAAGGCCTTAGCTTCTGATGGTATTACTCCACATATTGGTAGTAATGGTAATTGGTTTATTGGTGATACTGATACTAACATTAAAGCTTCAGCTTCTAATGGCGAAAATGGCTTAAGTATTATAGATATCCAAGCAGAATATGTTTATGATAATTTAGGAAATTTAGTTTTAGAATTTAGATTTAGAATGAGTGATAATACCTATAAAATTGTTACAGCAGCATTACCAAAAGAGGTAATTAATGTCTCTATAGTAAATTCCTACTATGAGGTAGTAGATGATATTTCTAATGCACCAACAATATATTTAAATGTTTTATATGATGATTACTCATCAAAGAATATACCTCTAAATAATTCTATGATAACAAGTGGCCACATCGATTTTACGAACCCAGGTAGTTATCCTATTGAAATTACTTGTTTTAATCAAATTATCAATTGCACAATAGAAATATATGATCCTAATGAAGTAACTATAGATTGGATTATGGCCAATAACAATATTGTTTTATTTTTAGAAGATGGGGTTATTAAGGAAGACTATAGTGCCTTAAATATTACATCTCAATTTAGCGATGGAACTCAAAAAACAATTAATCCAGCTGATTGTCAATTTGTTATTGAGGAAGAAATACAGCCTAACAAAAACTATATTGTAAATGCTAGCTATGAAGGCTATCAGTTTGAAGTTAATATTTATGTAACTGATCAAGATAAATCAACATTACTTTATGACAATATTGATAGAATAACTATTAATGATTACAATGAGAATTACGTCATTAATGAACAAATAAATTTAGGAACCCTAAGAGTCAGTACAGAATACGGAGAATTTTTATATCCTATCTTAGAAGATATGATTTATGATACAATTACAGGTGAACCTGTAGATTTTACAAAACCTTCTAATAACTACTTTAGTGTCTCTTTAGTTATTAATGATGCAGTTTTACCAATATCATATTATATGCAAATTATTGATCCTTTAAATATTAAATTTGCACAAGCTACACCAATGCAGGATGCCTATCCTATCGGAAGCAATTTAGATACATTTGAAATAAATGTTTGGTATACATCTAATAATAATAATTTATATAAAAATGTAACTGTCACTAAGGAAATGATTTTAAATTTTGAAACTATTGATTTTAATACTATTGGAACTAAAACATTTACTATAAAATATGATAATGGAATATACAGTTTTATAAGTGATGTAGAAATTGAAATATATGATACTAATATTTCTAATGTTAAGTATATTTATCTTAGCAATAATTCTGTTGATGTAAAAGAAGGTGAAGATTTAGACCAAGTCATATTAGACTGGATTATCAATAATAATATTTGTATTAATGTAACGTATTTTGAAGAAGTTAATGGAAATATCAGTGAAAATATACCTCTTACAATGAACTACATTGATACATCTAATATTAATAATAATGTAATAGGAAATCATGAAGTTAAAGTTTGTTACGATAATAAGGAAACAACCCTAAACATTAATATTATTCCAAATATGGAAAATGCCAAATTAATATATACGTTAACCCCAAATGATTATTTAAGTGGAATACTACCTGAACAGGTTTTCATTTACGATAATATGATAGCAAAATTGTATGATGATTATTATGAATATGAATTATTGCAAGATAATACGGCAATTGTATACAATTTTATGGGTGAAACATTGTATTTTAAGGTTGATTTAACATCATTAAAATATTATGAATATACAGTTGAAGAAGAAGTTTTAAAAGAGTATATCAGTATTGAGGATGGTCTTAAACTTGTAATCTATGAAAACTTTGTTGTTCTTAATCTTTATAATGGTGATGTTTCTATTCCAATCTATACAGTTTATAAGCATATTAGCTTAGATTCAGATATTATATATGTATGTAGTATGACAATAAAATTAAATTCTGACTCAACTTTAGATATTCTTTAAATATTTTGATAAATTATTTTATATAAAACAAATATAAGCTAATTATTATCATTTAATCAAAAAGACTATGTTTTTTCTAGTAATATAAAGATTAAACATAGTCTTTTTTATATAGAAGAATATGTTTATAGTGAAAATAAATATATTAGTAAATATTAATATTTGTTGAAAAATGAAAAATTTTGGTTTATAATATCTATGTCATATTAAGGGGAGGCGCAAGCCTGAGAGGATAAGGATCGACCCTTGACCTGATCTAGGTAATGCTAGCGTAGGGAATAATGTGAAGAGTTATGGTTACTTCCCGACTTTGCCTAAACTTTTTTTAATATATTTTAGATTTTCGAACGAGTTATA